>Ga0310786_10001205_pt1 | contig 41612 bp, 20 predicted proteins | sample AusTroGonzalo_MG_FD_203881 | JGI IMG/M metagenome (GOLD analysis project Ga0310786, IMG submission 203881) | Bovine rumen microbial communities from tropical cattle in Woodstock, Queensland, Australia - Gonzalo_03 (v2) (version 2) | ecosystem: Host-associated > Mammals > Digestive system >...
CATGATGTGGTGGGTATTGAAAATGAGGCTCAGGTCTTCACGGATGAAGTTCTGGAATTCAGAGACGCTCATGCCACTGGGTTTCACCATGCTCCAGATTTGTTTATTGTCCCAGTTTTCAGCAATCTTGGAGATGTCTTCATAAGGCATAGCTCCTTCTGGGAGACCGGATAAACCTTTGCCTTTCTCACCGAAATGTTTGCCTGTATACTTCTGTTGGAACTCGGTTGGTCGTGACAATATTGACAATAGTTGAACAGCGTATGCTCTGGAAAGTTTCTTATTGCCTAGATTGTAAGGTATACGCTGTGCCAGCAGGCCGGCTTTCGCATAGTCTGGCATACAATTCTTGGGAATGTTGAACGATACCCACCAACTCTGGTCTATCTTCGAAGGCTGGTAACAGGGACGCACACAGATCCAGTAGCAGTCCCCGTCGTCACGGACGACGTCTCCGAGACGGTACCATGGATCACCCTCAAAAGAGGCATTTTCAGGAAAGGCGGAAACCGGTACCAGACGTAGTTGTGTCAGGTCTCTTAATTGAGTAACATTCACATCGATGGTGGCAATGCATTCGCTTTGATTCATTGGGGTGAAGGTCAGTGTTCCGACGTTTTCCATCTTCCATGTATAGGTCTTGGCGCTGCCAAGTTCTACGCCCGTCAAGTCATTGAAATACTGAATGGCTTCAGCCATGTCTTCGATAGCAATAGAGCGCACGAAAGGTTGCGACTCATCGAGCACACTTCCTTCAAGTGTCTTGTAAGTGTGAGTCTTCCAGTCATTTGGCAGACTGTCAGTTACTGCCGCCAACTGGCTCAGCAGGTTAAAGCAGGCGTTACCCGACTCCGTCGTCTTGCCGTAGGGGTCGAAAGTGTCTTTCTGCTCGTTGTTTTCTTTCTTGTCGTCATCATCACTGCTACATGAGGTGGCGTACATGCCGAGACCCAGTACCACTGCGGCCATCAGCAGTTTTTTCCATGTCTTTTCCATTTTCATTTTGTTATATTGTTTATCGTTATTTCGTCATTTCACGTATTTCGTTATTGAGGGAAGTAATCAGTCATATTGTTGGTGTACACCGAGCCGTAGTTACGTTCGTTGTAGATGCTGACATGTGAACCGTTCGTGGTCTTTGCAAGCTCTATATAGAGGTCACGCAGGGATATCTGGTTGTTCTGGTTCACGTACTGACGGAATGTGCGGGCAAAAGCATTGCTGAGGTATACGCCGAGGTCAGAGTTGTGTACGTCTGCTTTCGATGTCTCATTAGGATTGGCCGCAGTCAGTACGATGACATTCGGCAGTCCCGTGAGTGCTTCTCCCCATTTGCCGCTAAAGCAGGTTTCAATCGAGAACATCATTCGGCGATACATACCTTCGGCATTCATCTGTGTGACGATGTCGTTGATACGTTCTGTTCCGAAATAGGAGCGTGCATCTTCATTCCCCCATAGCGGGCCTTCGGAACTGCCACCATGACCGCTCCAGAAGAAGAACACGTTACTTGTTGCTGTCGGATGTATCACCTCAGGCAGACGACTGCTCTGATGGCCCAACATGATATCGGCCACATCATCGGGCGTCAGGTCGCTGAAGTGGTAGTCCACCTTGGCACCGTTGCGCACGTCAAGGTTCACCAGGTCGTCGTGGATGATTTCGTCATCGCTACGTTCTACAAATATCTTTCCCGGGAACTTACTGTTTTCCTCGGCGTTCGCCAGATTATCCTCAACGATGAGCACTATGTGGTCGTCATCGTAGCCGTGCTGACGCAACGTCTGATACATGGCAAAGGCATCAGCCTGATGGCGGTAGTTGGCCCAAGTGGTGCTCGGACTGATGACAACGGCCCAATGGTCTGTGGCATCATTCAGGTTCTTACCAGCTTCGATGTCCGTTTCGAATGTCTGTTCAAAGTTTTTCGTGCGTTCCCAGATGGCGGTTGTCGAGGCGCTGGAGCCTGTGCCGCTGGTACTGAGGTAGCAGATCGGTATCACCTTTTTGTTAAAGTCATTACCGAAGTAGTTATAATCGGTCATCCACACCATATAGTTGGTGTTCAGGATTTTGGTACTCGTTGTTTCGTCGAAAGTCAGTTCACCTGTGGCTCCATAATAGTTGGCACTGCCATCCTTTATCAAGGCGTGGAATACGGTGGCCAGTCCCTCTACGCTCCATTGACCGCTCTCTTTTCCGTAGGATGCAACCACTGACCGCATGTAGTCGGTGAGGCCGGGTTCAAAGGGTCTCTTGGTATAAACCACCTGCTTGCCGTAAACCAGACACTCATCCGGACTTGTCATCTGGTGGATGCCACCCATGGCAATCAGGCAGAGGGCATCGTAGAGCTGTGCCTCACCACTCAGTGGCAGACGACCGAAGCGCTGACGATAGACCTGCTGGAAACCGCTGTTCATCGATGCGACGGGACTGATGCCTATGAATGACAACATATCTCCGCTGAACACCACCTCTTCGCTCAAGGCTTTGTCCGAGCAGAAGAGCGAGAACATCGGTTCCACATCTTCAGGTGGGTCACTCATGAATTCGTCTATTTGATTGCTCACTTCCAGATAGTCGTTGGGTTCCGATAATGCCATGCAAACGGTTATCATCTCGCCGTCAGCCTCGATGGCTACTTCCTTGAAGAATTCGTAGAGGTCATCGCCGCTCTTATAGGCATGAGCTCCAGACCCCACGATATTCAAGCCGTTCTCTGTAGCCAGAAAGTTAAACCAGTCGAAGAACGACTTCCCATAATTGTCGTCGCTGTAGAGCAGCACCACATTATTACCCTTCATGGTCTTGATGGCCGAGAAGATGATTTCACACTGGGTGATGTCACTCTCCGTGAGGAACCATGCATACGTGTTGCGGGTATTGATGCGTTGCAGTTCGGCACTTGTACAGGTAGGCATCAACACTGGCAGGCGTGTCTGTGCAGCGTAACTCAGGAATGTACCAGCATGGTCGCTATAGTAGGGACCGATGATGGCGTGACAAGTGTCCTCACCCTCTTCAGGATGGGTCAGGTTATAGGCCAGTACTTCCAGGTTCTCTGTGTCTTCGTCGTGATAGCGCAGGTTCAGTTTCACCTGCTTGCTCTCTATCTGCTGGGCCTTGGCGATGTTGGCCATTGCCCAATCAATGGTATTCTTCCACTGCTGTTGTATGTTGGTAGGCAGCACCACGTCCACATTCAGCACCCTCACCTCTGCATTTGTTTTGGGGGTGTTATCTGCAGCCTTATCATCCTTGTCGCTACAGGCAACCAAGGTCATGGCCAGAATCACTAATATATACTTGATCTGTTTCATAATTCCGTCGTTATATTGTCCTGACAATAATTCTCATCACTCAATGACGTTGTCTGCGGCATGGTGCCCACAGCAGTTTCCATCCATTGGGTCACCCATCCATTGACAGCCGTGTCGAAACGGCGGTCGATGACAAAGCGACGCAACGAACTGGGCTGAGCATCGAGCATCAGCGTCGTAAACGAGAAGCTGGGCTGACGCATCAGATAGTAGTCGAAACTCAGATTTGCCATTCCCAGATCCACAAGCGCAAAGATTGTTCCTGTTTCATTCACTTTGGCGTTGAGCATCATTCCGCTGTCGTATGCCGCCTGTACGATATTCTCTTCGAGTAGGGGAGAGTAGGTACCATAGTTCTCAAGGGCTGATAATGTAAAAGCGTTTATTTCCAACTCTTCACCTCGCAGCTCTTGCAATGTCTCGCAGATTTCGTCACGGTAGGCCATTTCCTCTTCGTCGTAGAGACGCAGCACATTGATGCTGTTGGCATCAATTTCATCACCGCGTCCGCGCTCTTGTTCGTAGGCGATGCGGGCATCCATATACTCGCTGAACCTGCGTACGGAACGTGCAGCTGAGATATTCAGGGTGTGCAGGCGGTTGCCCAGTTCCAGATTCTCAGCGATCTCCAGGTCCTCTTTCACAGCTTTCAGCACCAACACCTCGTCATTGTCACGCAGCTTGACGTTACTGTTTAATAGCCACTCCAGCATATACGATTCCGTGAGCACCAGCAGCCGCTGTTCGTAGTCCACTCCTGAGAAGGGGTTACGGGCGTTGGCTATCCACTGTTCCATACTGCCGATTGTGAAGAGAGCATCACTCAACGAGATGTAGTCCACGTCAACAATCTGTTTGTTCAACTTCTCCTGAGCGTTTTCGGTGAGGATGATGCCGTCCATCACGCGGTCGGCATAGCCTTTGTCACCCAACTGACCTGGGGCGAAGACCACCATCACCTGCTTCGTGGCACTTGTGGCGGTTACCACGTCAGGTTCTTTGTTGTCGTCATCGTCCTTACTACAGCTGGTCAGTCCTCCAACTAAAAGGAGCAACACTCCTGCTAAAAAAATGATACGTTCTTTCATCATATATATTCTGTTGTTATGTCATGTCATCTTTAAAAGCCTTCTTCTGCGGGATCGAAAACTGGCGAACTGCCAAAGCCTGCAGGTGGATTCGCCCTGAAACTGTAGCCGTTGGCTGTGTATGGATATTTCTTATCCATCCAGTCACAGTAGTCCGAGTCATCGAAGAAGTGATAGACGTATTTTTTCGTGTACCAATAGCGGTTGGAATCGTAGCGGGCACGGGGGGCGATACAATACACTTCCTGTTTACGCCAGTAGCGTGGGGGTGACCATGCATAATCACCAAACCAGGCCTTGCGGATGATGAGGACCTCGGGACCGCTGCCAGGCTTAAGGTAGTCGTCGGGATTGTCACTACCCAGGTCTTCCACCCAGTGTCCATAGCCTTTCTGCGACGTACCGAATCCATTGTCGCCGTCGATGGCGTATTGTTCCCCATAGTCATTCCATGCACATTCCTCACCTTTTCCGTGACGTACGGGAACCGGTGGGAATACTTTATTAGGATATCTCTTTCTGATGGCTTGTTTGATATCGTAATATTGTCCGTCGATACAGAGTTTGACAAAACCCTCAATAGCCACTTTGCTGACAGGATGGTCTGGCGACCATGCACCCTTGTTTTCCTCGTTGTCAGCCAACTTACTATACATGTTACTGCATCCTGGTTGCACATTGATCAGCCAGCCGTCGGTATCCGATGTGCTCTGTACCACGCAGACATAATAGAGGCCCTGACTCATGTTGTACCAAACCTCTCCGAAGAGACAAGGTGACACCCAGTGTCCATCTTCGTCCCAGCCGTTGTTGCCCCACTGCTCCTTGGTCACATACGATATGCGTCGTAAGCCTGGTACGCAGGGAACATTGACCTCGGCATAGCCCATACATGTACCGTCGGTGGCACGATGATAGGTCAGCTTTCCCAGCTTCTGCTTGCGACCGTCCTGCCGATAGTCAAGGTTGGTGAGGTCGATGGCATAGCCGTCGGAGGTCTCTTGCACAAAGTCTTCGTTGCTGACGAGGGCATGGAACTTCAGTTGCGCTTCCACTTCGTCGTCCACCAGCACGGACCGTTCACTGGGTTGCGATTTGTCTCTCACTTTACCGATGGTAGGCTCAAATTGCCGATTCTCAAAATCAATGCCTGTTGAATCCTGAGGCTCAACGGATGTGAGGTTCAGCAGGATACACTCCACAGCATCCTTCTGGGCGACCATCTCCATCGTGATGGCCTTCTTGTCCTGCTTGCTCTCCTTGTTGTCATCATGATCGTCCTTACACGAAGTTAGGTTCAACAGACATCCTGTAAGCACGATCATGGGCAATGCGTATGTTAGACAATTCTTATATCTCATATCCGTTACTTCTTAATTGTATTTCTGCCTGTAATCCTGGATGGTGTTCAGGGTGGGGTAGTTGAACATGTATCCGCGGACAGGGCGGACGGGATAATAGTTCTCGCGCCACGAGCCATCGGGTCCGTTGGCTGCTGCGTAAAGATGATAATTCTTGTCGAGCACCAGCAGCATGGCATTGTTCTCGTTCGTCGTATTGCGGGTGGCAAAGGTGGTCAGTTCTCCCTTATAGCGCACTGTTACCTCTTCGGTGGCTTTTTTGTTGACGATGTCGTAACCGCCATAGTAGCCGTTGAACTCGGCATTGAAGCCGCTTGCCTGATCTTTGAACAGCGCTTTGGGGTTGAAACCGAGGTAGGCATATAAGTCACTGACGTCCTCACCTCTGGGGAAGAACCATTTCATGTTGGGATTACCTTCAAACAGCGTATTAGGTTCATAAGCCCACTGCCATTTGTTGACGTCTGCGGTCAGGCGGCCCAAGTCGTACCAGAAACGTGCGTAGAGCACACCATCCTTGACGACGTCCAGTGTCCGCTCTGAACTGGCACTGGTAGCCAGTCCCATCTTGTGATAGATGTCGCAACGTGTCCAGAATTGTGATCCTATCTTGACAATGGGGTATTCGTAGGTGTTAGGACTGCTGCGAAAGAAGAAGACGTCATCCTGGACGACACGGTTGCGCTGATCCTCGCTGATGAAATTCACGCCGGGCTGGTCTATGTCCAGTGAGCCGTTGATGTAGTTCACCTGCTTGATGATATCAGTGTTCTTCAGTTTCGTAATGGGAGCAACGAAGCAGTCGCTGCCACCGAATCCTACGTATGCCGGCTGGTGGATGCCATCACCGAGGAACAGTCCCTCGTTCATGCGTATTTTCTGTTTGTATATGGGGTATATGACGTTGACACGCTTGTCTGTACGTATCTTCGGTACATATTCCGAGCATACCTGCAGCACAGGCATCTGGGTATTCTCCTCGCCACTCTTGAGATAGAGCAGACGGCAGAGCGACTTGTCATTGCCCGTTTCCGAAAAGTCAAACAGATCCGTGCGTGTGCAGTCTATGGTGTAGAGGTCGGTACCCATGATATCATCGTCAACCTTACAGTCGGAGCGTTCCACCATGCGTAGCGTCACGTCGAGGAAGATGTCGCGCAGGAAGTCGGGTACGACATCCCACAACGGTTCTAATTCGAAGTGTATCACATCGATGGCTCCGCTGCGCAATGCGTCATCGCTGTAGTTGATGCTGGCCAGCCACTCGGTGATGTGGTCGGGTGGTACCTGCGAGGTGTTGGTCAGCTGTCTGATGTCGTTCTTCAGTTGGTTGCGTACGGACTCACTGCCACCTGTGACCTTGATGGCACCGTCGGCCGACTTGGAGGAAATCGTCTCTTGGACATAGCTCTCGGTACGGTCGTTCTTGGCTATCTGTCCCATGGTGTATCTCGCTTCCTCGACCATTTCGTCCTGTGTGTAGACGATGCCCGATTTCTGCATGGTGAATGTGTAGTCGATTCGGCCGCCGAGGTCCGCTTGGATGATCAGATGTGTACCGTATTCTTCCAATGTCTGTGTGACCAGTTCTCTTTGTTTGTCACCCGTCAGCCTCTGTATTTCGATGAGGCGGGTCGTGAAGTCTGAGGTGAAGGGGATGTGTCCTTTGTTCCTGAGGTGCTGCAATGCCGCCTTGTCAATGACACGGGCATGTACGGTCTTCAGTAGCATGCCGCGCCCGAAGTTCTGTGTCTGCACCTCAGTGCCGTTGCTCAGTCCTACGGCTTCGTCACAATCTGCTTTGCAGCCAGGCACGAGGTATATATCCGTCTTTGTTTGCTGCTGTGTCAGGTCCTCAGCATATTCATAGAGTGACTTGCTTGCCACATATTTCATTTCCGTTCGTGAGAGATGCGAGTCGTGTACTGTTTCATACGATGCTGAACTACCAGCCTTTACCAAAGACTCGTAGTTCAGTATGGGTTTCTTCGTGCGTACGGCCATGGGATTGTCCAGTGCTTTGTAGATATCATAGCCATAACCCACGTATAGTTGTCGCTTAGCCTCGTCTCCGTTGGTGTCGCCATCGGCTTTCGACAGTTGTGTCACGACGATGCGTGCTGTCTTCTTGGGGTCCAGTGTTGAGGTGAAGATGATGGTAGCCTGACGGCGATTGTTGGTGTTGTTGTCCTGTGTTGCCAGACTGATGATACCGTCGGCATTCAGGTTGTCTCCCTCTATCGTAAGCCAGTCGCCGTCGGTGCAGCCGACGATTATCTGACCGTCATGTTCTGCGTCATAGCCCTTCAGCTCCACACGCAGACTTCCGTAGATGGCGCGCTGTTCGAAAGTCACCTCGCCTTCGTTGTCCACCTCTGCGGCACTACCTCCCAGAACACTCACTGTCCATGCTCCTGACTTAGGTACGTCAGGCGCGTCATCATCCTTACAGCTGAGGGTCAGGATGAGCGTCACTATCAGACAGGTGAGAATCCTTGGGTCTTTCATTTTAGTTCTTTCGGATTATAGATATAGGTATATTCTGGTCGTCGAAGCCAGTACTGTGTACCATCCTCTGTCTTCGTCTCCCAGCTGATGAGGGGAATGTCCAGATCGTGAGGGGCATAGCACCGGAACTCCGTACCCATCTTACGGACGTTGTAAACACTTCCCTGATAACTGCCATCAGGTCTGACGCCTCCGCTCAGTTCTACGTAGGGTAGAATCTGACAGTCGACATAATCCACTCCCTCATCGGGTTCCATGGCAAGCACGCCGCCATTGATGTAGAACGTGTCACCTGCAGGCTTGAGGCCACTAGGGTATGTCACCTCGTCGGTGAAGAGGAGTCCGTTCTTCCAGCGTACGTTCCAAAAGGTATTGTCGTCCTCGCGCACACCCAGTCCGCAAGCGAGCTTCACCTTCCCGTCAAAGATAGGGTAGGCCACCCAATACCAACGGTTGTTGAATTTCTCATGGCAGACGGTGGCGATGTAGCGGCCACCACTCACCACATTGACTACCATTGGCTCATTGTCACTATCGTAACGGGTGAACGATGTCCACTCACCATTCTCATCATGATACATGCACGTGGCTTGTGGGTATTTTACGGGGAACTGCGCACTGAAGAAGTTACGTTCGCCCAGTTGTGCCTGCATGGTTTTGGCATCATTCTGCACGTAGGCCTTCACACGTTTGGCCACATCTTCATCGAGCACTGCGATGAAGTCCCAGATGGGCACCACCTCCATGCTGACCATTTCCACATTCGAGGCCGACTCGTCGGTAAGGTCGAAATGGAGCGATTGTGTCCATGTAGAGATACCCTCTGTCGAAAAGTCACGCGTGCCGTCATACCTGTACTCTCCGAGCAGACCTCTCAGCGAACTCTGGTCTCCGCCGAAGGCTGTAACACTCAGCTTGGCATCAGTCAGCATTTTGTACTCTTCCATCGCCTTGCGCGTTTCTTCGCGTTTTTGGTAGAAGCTGGCAATGTCCTGCGACGTATACTGGTATTCCTGCATGTTGTCCTTATAGCGGAACATCTGGTTTTGCAGGTCAATGTGAAGACGGCCGCCCAGCGAGGCATCGACGATGACGTGTGTACCCCATACATTCGTAAATGAATCGACTGAGGCAAAATCGTCATCGGGCATTTGGGATAGGTGTGCTACGGCATCGCGGAAGCTGGCCGTGAGAACCTCCTCCATGCTATATTTCGCTATTGCCATGATGCTACGGGCATCAAGGCTCTGGCGTCCCAATGTCACCATTTCGTCGATGATGAAGTAGAAGTTCTCCTCTACGCCGTCTTCCAGCACGTACTGCCGTTTGTGCTTTTCACCGTTGTAGAGTGCCATGTCTACCTGTCCGTACGTAGAGACATCGAAGGCCGTGATGTAATCGCGGTGTGAATACGCATATTTGGCCGTACACTGATAGCCTGTCTCGTAGATACTGTAGTAGAGTTTGCTGGCCCCTGAGACGTTGTATGCCCAGTCGCAGCGTTCGCGGTTGATGACCTGACAGCGGATGTCCTCCCAGTTACAATACTCGCCGCGAACGGCATTGTAGCTGTAACCGACGCCAAAGTTGCGCATGAAAGCTTTGCGCGTCTCCACGTCCTCGGCTCGTGTCCACTGGAAAGACTCTTTGGCGGGTACCATCGTGGGTGTCTCGTCCAATTGTTCCTGTTGACATGCCACCAACATGCCCGCAGCCATGACGATGATGGCGGCGAGCATGAGGTGTGGCAAATGTACCAGGAATCGCTTCATGGTCATCTTCCTTTCATTTTATTCTTGGTTTCCCAGAATGTCTGAGACCTTCTTTGGCCACTTGTCCTGAGGTGTCTCGCAGAAGCCGAAGAATTCAAGCACGGAGCTGCCTCTGTATCTTTCGAAGAACCAGTTACGTGCAAACTGTCTGTACTCTGGGTCGAAGAGCATCCAGACTGGTGTCAAAGTGTACTCGATTGGTGAAGCTGCCGACTTCTCGTCACTGTCTGGGTCAGCAGGGCTCTTCATCGTCTGCACCCAACTCTTCAGCAGGCTCTGCATAGAGCTATAGTTGGTGATGTCGGGGCTGAGGAGCCACTTCGTGATACCGTCACCGATAGCGGGATCACCGCCATAGATGCTGATTGTTAGGTTGGCATTACGATAGAGATCCAAACCTTCCGATGACAAGGATACCTCACCACCGACGCTACCCATGTTGCTCAAGTCCACATTCAGCGATGCATAGAGTGAGTCCTTACCAATCATACTCATGGTGTCGACGCGACAGAGTACGTTCATCGAGCCGCCCCACTTACCGCCGGTAATGACGAATGGGCTGTAGCTCTCGTCAATGTTCTCAAGAGCTGCTCTGGCTCTGTCTTCGTCACCTTCGATGAGAGCCTTGTAGTACTCCCACAGGTCCATGGTGAAGCCGCTGCTGAAGACACCTCCAAAGCTTGGACGATACTTATCCAGTCTCTTTTTCCATGAGTTGTAAGTGAATTTGTTCTTTGCTTTCAGTGCTTCCCAACTGCCGTATTTCTCCTCAACTTCTGCATCCAGTTTCTCATACTCCTCACCGTATTTCTCAAAGTCGTCGATGGACTGGTCTGAGGCGTATGTAACAATTTCAGCAGGTGACACATTGACCTCATAGAGAGGTGCATAGCGCAGGATGGTATAGTCCACGTGTCCGCTAGCCTGTGACTTCTTGGCCTGGTAGGCTACTTCTGCAGAGAACTCGATGAATCCGAAGGCAGCGCTCATATTGATACTTGCTTCGAAATCCTTGCTCTGTGATACCGTGGAGTCGACGAGTTGAGCCAACAGTTCGTAGACGTTGTTGTTTGTCTCTTCGTAGGCTACCTTCTTCAACACGTTGCTATTCACCAGGTTTTGGATTTTCTCCATGTCATAGACGGAGTTGATACCTCTGGCTTTGGTGATGGAGAAGCTCTCCGGCTTGTTCTTCTGGTTCTGCTTCACGACGGCGGTGTCGAGGAAGTAGCTCAGCACTACACCATGGCCGAGGCCCTGTCCCTGGAAGATGACACCGCTTGCTACTTTGGCAGCGTTGGCGTCATGTCCCTCCTGACGGATATTGATGGTGATAGGGTCGTTGGCATCAAGGCCGAAGAGTTGAAGCTTTGCCGTACGGTCAGCACCGTCAGGATTACTCTTGAACGTCAGCTTCAGCGTCTGCGAACCTCTATAAGCCAGACTATTGTTCTCGATGTCTACCCATTCATTCTCACCTTCATCGATCAGTGCCGACCATGTTCCCGTCATGGTAACGGGCAGTTCTACTGTCTGCATATTGGCGTTCACCGTTATTCCATGCTCCAGTACTCCCTTTTCAACGGAGATGACCGGATCCGCATTATTGTCGTTGTCATCCGAGCAGGAAGCAACCGACAGGCTGAGGCCGCCCACCAGGACTGCCATCAGCATGTAGTTCAATGTCTTTTTCATAATCATATATAATAATTATTATTCGTACAGGATGAATGGTTTAACCGTACACTTCGTGCTTTTCTTTTCCTTTACGAAGCGGGCACCGTTGCTCTTGTCAATCTTCAGCACGTAAGTACTGTCTTTGCTTGCTTCGGTACATGTCCAGATGCTGGTTCCGTCCATCGGTAAGCGTTTGTTTTGAGGAACGCCAGCTTTCTCGTAGAGGGCGTTGACGGTCTCAATGAACTTCGTGCCATTCGACGAAAGGTCCCAAACACCCATGCCCTTCATCGCGTATACCCACTGACCTGCAGCAGGCAAGAAAGGAGAAGAAGGCTTGTAAGCACCGTCAGCCTTTGGCTGGTGATCTGGAACATATGCATTCGTAAAGAAATTCGTACACTGTTTCGCAGCATTATGGGTGTGAGTTTCCTTCGAAAGGTTCTGTGTGAAAGTCAATCCGTTCTTTGTGCCTATGAACTTCTGGTATTCTGTATCCTGATTATAGGCGACGCCGCACAGCTTATCGGTCGGTCCCCAGTCAAAGGTCTTGGTACTCGAAACGACTGCGGGTTCCAAACTGATTGTCAAGAATCTCTTTTGGGTACCATTGTCAGGCATATCTGTGCTACCTGTGCCGATGTACACGATCATCGCTACAGGAGGATTGTAGTCTGCCTCCTTACTTGCATCGTCATAGTTCGTATAGAGGTCACCGTTTGAGTTAATGATGTAACCTACCTGTGGATAGTCGTTCACATTTTTCGGAGGTTCCTTGTCAAAGTCCTTATCCTTGCCCACCAGAATATCGGTACAATCGGCAATCTTCTTCGTAGGACCTGGGTTCGTGCCGCCGTTGAGCTGTTTACCTGAGGCCTGTACCACCACAATGGCCTTGCCGGTATAGCCGACATTGGTGTTCTTTTCATCAGCCTCCCCTTTGAGGGCGAAATCCGTGCAGTCGAATTTCGTGTTTTCACTGGCGCAGTATGTCCAAGTCTTATCGCCAAGGGTCTGTGTGCTCATGCAGGCGCCCGATTGCTGACAAGTGTAGATGGTGCAGTCGCTACCCATACCCAATGCGGAGAAATCATGACCATAGTAAAGCATGGTGATACCTTCTCCCGCATCATTGAAGAAGCTCTTTTTGATCTCGCCCATTTTCAGGCTGTTATTTTCTACGATGCCTGGCAATACCTTGCCCCAGATGTCATTCGTATTCCAGTATCTGGCCAGATTCTTTAGATAGTTCAGGGTATGTGCACTTACACCGAGGTCTCCTAAACCGTCCTCCATGATATCGCCCTTGGCATAGTGGCTAGCGTATTGATCAGGGTCGTTCAGGAGGTACATCAGTTGGGCGAAGTATTTCAGATGCTTGACATCCTCACTGTTGCTCAACTTCTGCTGAATCTTGTGCTGACCGTTCTTTTGGGCTTTTGCCTTAATCAGACGGACATTCGATTTGAACTTGGTCTTTTTACTGTCGCTGGTGAGCAACTGCATGGTCACCCAGTGGGTGTCTTCCTTGCCGGCAGGGCTATATGCTGAGCGCACGCAGATCCAGTAGCGGCCGTCCTTGTCCTTCACCACGTCACCGATGTGGTAGTAAGGGTCACCTGTAAACGAACCGTTTTCGCCCATGGCACTGGCAGGTACCAGTCGCAGTTGCGTCAGTCTTGGCATTTGCTTGATGTTCACGTCTATGACGGCTGTCTCGTCACTTGGGTTAGCTGTGTATTTCAGGCTACCCACACCGTCTTTGTTCCATGAATCGCTGGTGGCGTTGTCGGCCAGGTTCTTGCCTGTGAGAGTGCGGTACATAGAAACGGCTTCAGCTAAGTTAGCCACAGCTACGGAACGTACCAGCGGCTGAGAAGCATCGAGTACCTTGCCCTTTGTAGGTTCAAAGGTAGCCGTCTTCCAGTTGTCGGGCAGTGAGTCAAGCTCACATAATGTGCCTACTACGCGGAACAGGGCAGTTGCCTCTGTGCCATTCTTTTCATAGGGATCCTGAGCTTTCAGCTCTTCATTCCCATTTGTCTCATTGTCGTCATCATCGCTACACGAAGTGACGCCCATGCTAAGACCCAGTACCACTGCGGTCATCAGCAAATATTTCCAAGTCTTTCTCATTTTGTGTAATGATTTCTTTTATTCATTGATAACTATTTTGTCATTATTCCAATCTGGCCATTTGTAAACCTTCCCGTTCTTCCTCATGAGGTCCATCGTGTATGCACCCTGAGAAACGAGCGGCCACCAAAGGCGCCCTACCGCAGCGTCACTGTCGTCCTTGTGTAAGGATGAGAGGATGATCTTAATGAACTTTGTGCCCATATTCGTCATCGTCGCATGGTTACCGCCACGGTCATAGACCCGGGTGACGCGGAATATCAGGACAGGTTCGTTCCACATCGATGTGGCGTCAGTCTGTGGTATGCCGTCATCCCATAGGTAGTTCTTATAGTTGGTAGCACGGCCGTCAGCCTGCGTTCGACATGCAAGTCGCTGCTCGGTTCCGTGCAGGGGGAGCACAGCCCATCGGTCGGGTGCATAGCGGTTCACCTTTTCTTGATCGGCAATGTCCGACAGGAGTATTGGTTCTTCTGAATTCTCGTATTTGGTATTGAAGAAGTAGTACCACTGACGGTCGTGACGCAGGTCGTAGGCACCATTCTGGCTGATACGCATCAGCCGCCACTCGTTTTGGTCTTCGTTGAGAAAGGCCACTGATGTGCAGATTGCCCCACGGAGGGATTGCTGCTGCGTGTCGCTCTCTGTGACGACGGTGTCACGTATCAGTGCCATCTTCATCAGGTCAACCCCTGTGTTATCCTTGATGTTATTGTAGATGATTCGCCTTTGTCCCGACTGCACAAGAGAATAATTGCTGATGAAGGTGAGGATGGGCAGCATGACCTTCGGCAGTACCCCCTCTGTGGCAATCTCTGAATCGATATCTTCGTCTTCATTGGTAATGTTGTCGAAGGAGATGAAGTAAGAGAAGGGGGCATTCAGCAGGGCTTCATTGTTATTCGTGTTGTTGCCTGACTGCATGATGCAGAACCAGCGCCCACCGTATTCGTCGATGCAGACGTCGCCCGGGAGGTAGAAGGATTCGCCATTATATGTATCTCTGTTCCAGGCGGTTCTTCTGTTATTGTCTGGGGTTACCTCCGGCTCCCTGATGGTAAGGTCGCGGAAATGCTGGTTGGGGGCTGCACCGTCGGTACCCGCAGGATAGAAATAACGGTTGTAAACATATACGGGGGTTACACCGTCGATGGGTTGCTTGTAGTCCCACTTGCTACCTTTCGCGGTGAGTTCCTGACCGGTGGCATGACGGATGATATAGCGAGGCTCGCCATCGCCAAAGATGTTGGGCTTCACCAGATAGGGTGCCGACTGGGTGTAGTCGCTCTTCAGGTCAAAGCGCTGATCGGTCATGTTGGTATCCACTTCACGTTTGGTTGCCTTGTGCATGTTTAGCTCCCAAGGGTCATCTCCGTTCTCGTAAGTGTACTCATAGAGTGTGAGGTAATCGGAATTATGCCACTTGCCTTTGCTGTAAAGCAGGTGCAGCGACACGTTACCTTCACCGTAGTTAAATTCTTCATAGTTGCTAAATTTGATGAAGGGGAAGTGATCGTCGTTTGTATCAAATCCAAAAATCTTCTTGAACAATCCCTCGCTTTCCCAAGCCTCATGTACACGCTGCCAGAAGAACTGGTTGTGGTACTTGATTTTATCCTCAGCGTGGCTGAAGTCGTGGAACGTACGCAGGCCTTTTCTGAAGAGGGATGGGGGATCGTTTTCTGTGACGTTTTTAAACCACTTTTCGGGGTTCATCATGGCCCAGAGCATCTCGGCTAAATTCTGCATGTGTTCCTCGTTCGTTCCCAAGCCTGTGGGGATGTAGTAGTCGCGATTGTACTTCTTGATATGCTCCAAGTTCTTCTCAGGCAGCGGACTCAGTGTTATCCAGTGGCTATCGCCTTTGCCCTGTTTGCCGAAGGCGGGGCGTACGCAGACCCAGTATTCCGTCTTGCCGTCCGCATTCTCGCGGCTCACGACGTCGCCGAAGCGGTAGTAGGCCGAGCCTTCGAACGAGCCGTTGAGGCCGCCCTGTTCGGCTGACTGGTAGATGATCTGCTGCAGTTGTGGCATCTGCTTGATGTTCACGTCAACGGTGGCCCATGACTGGCCGTCGTCGGTCTTGTGGTAGGTCAGCGTGCCCACGGTGTCGTTTTTCCATTCATAGTTGGTGGTGTTCAGGTCGAAATCACTGCCCAGTCCCACAAGATTGGCAAAGCGTTGGGCGGCAGAAGCCATGTCGTTGGTGGCCACGATGCGAATGGTGGCATTGCCTTCCTGCGGCTCACCGATGGTAGGTTCGAAGGTCTTGTCCTTGTAGTCCACGGTGTAGTTGTCCATGCTGGTCAGCTGTCCCACAACGTCCCAGAACACATCGGCCTGCTCCTGTGCTTCCTGCGCCTTTTGCTCCTCAGTCTTGTTCTCTTCGTGCTTGTCATCGTTGTCATCCTTACATGAGGTGACGCTCAGGCCGAGACCTACTGTCAGGGCGGCCATCAATATCCAGTTAGATAGTTTTCTTGTCATAGTTTATTGTTATGGAAACGATTGTATTCAACAGAGAAATGTCTCTTTCTACCCTGCAAAAATACGTTTTTTCTTTGAATTATGCTTGTTTTTTTCTGTTTTTCTTGCTTTTTTAACGCCACAAGGTGCAAAAAGATGCCTTATTGACAAATAACCCTGCCTTATTTTGCGATAAGGCAGGGTTATTGTCGTATACCTCACAGGGGGACTTACCCCGTGTGAACTTTACCAGACGAGTACGGGCATGAAGCCACTCATTATGTCCTTATGTATCTCTCGTGGGAAATAGTAAGAATGCTCTTTGTCACCTCCGCGAGGATAATTATAGTCATGGCACAGGGACAGGGCATAATCGTCATCATTATACGTTATGGTCTCCAGCATCCAGAAATTATCAGGCAAGTGTACGAACTTGGTATTTTCCTTAATGATCGCTTGCGCATCCTCGAAGGCATCTATCAAGCACCACCTATTGCTGGCAGCATTGTTTGCTGTACTTGGGTTTAAGAACTGTAGGCATTTCCATCTGGCCATGTTTGGCGAGTCGAACATGAATCCGCTGGGTTGGTTCTCGATAATCATGCGCTGGATGAGATAGACCGATGGCAGCTGCCATTTGATACCCTTCACATAGAAGGAGTGACCTTCCGTGTTAAAACTATTGATGGCTTCCACTGCCTTCGCATAGCTGCGCACACCAATATCGAAACTTGGCTCTCCGCCAAATGGTTGATTCACGAGAATTGCCATGCCATGCTTCATGCCTAATTTGGCCTCCACCGTAAAAGGAGTTACTTCTGAATTGCGTTCGTAGAAATCTCCTTCTTCTTGACAGAGGTTCATCTCCTGGTTGTCATGCGCATTTTCATAAGGGAAGAGCACGATGACGCCTACGGGACGGACGCCATTTTCTGCGCAGGTATTTCTATCAGGATAAACCATTCCATCGGCACCGATGATGCTGAACAAGTCATCATGGGTAATGTCATCGGCCTTCTTGGATGTTGATAAGCCCTTGATGCTCCTCTTCGCCAGCACTTCAGTACCTTCCTTGTCGAGGGCTAAAATCACCTCGTAGTCATCAAAGGTATTAACCACATACTGGACATCCAAGGTTACAGGCTCATCCTTTGTGAAATTTATGACTCTGTGTGTGTTCCCGACTTGCGTTTCACCTGTCTGAACGTTCTTGAGAAGTTGATAGATTATAGAATATTGTAAAGTGTTGATATTCCTCAAGGTCATCTTTACCTTTCCTGTCAGGACACGATTTTGGATGACCATCGACTCGGGCACGTCTATCCATTCAAAGTCGAACCTGGGCTTCTCTACCCTGATATCCTTGACAAAGACGCAGGGGTCGTTGCCATTCTCATTCTGCGTGAGGTATAGGACGTAGTCGTCCTCCTCAAAATTCTTGATGTTTAAGATGAACGGTGTTTCATCCCGGAAGTCCGAGAGCTCATCATAATTCAACAGCCTCTTTTCACCACTTGTTTTGGACTCGAGAAAGGCGTATAAGGTGATTTGGCGTTTTCTAGCACCCGGGGCCCATTTGGCAGTGATTGTCAAGCCTTGTGCGGGGTAGGTGGGAAAAATGCCAATACCATGGTCATTGCACTCGAAAGACAGACCGTCGATAGTAGTCATGGTGTGTTTCTTGCCCTGTGGTTGGCCATTATCCTGGACCTTTCCGGCATTGAAGCGGAAGACGGTCGTCACGCCTGGGATGGAGTCGGTAGCAGAGGGGCTGAATATCAAGTTCGACGAGAGCTGGTAGCCGCTCTTGTAGCGAACGACGAAAGCATCGGGCACAGTACAGTTGTCATTGGTGCGCTTACCCCTGGTGCTGTAGCTATTCGTCACGTCGAAAGCGATTTCCCTCATGTCGACTTTCTCCTTCTCATAGATAGGGGCTTCCTTGTAGAATTTGTTGGCTTCTGGGTATAGGACAACTTTGATGGTGAGGTTCGTGCCACTGGTGCTGCCTTTCTCATAGATGAAGGCCACAGAAGCATTCTTGAAGAAATCCTTGAACGTCTGTACCTCGTCAGGCTTGAAACCAACGGGCATGATCTTCTCCCAAATCTTGTTCTCGTTCCACAGTCTGGCCTGCTTCACCAATGAGTCAACAGGCATGGCTGCCGGCTGCAGACCTCCAAGACCGGTACCGTTGAAGTATTCACCCATCAGGCCAGCTTCAGTCTGGTAACTATCAGGATTAGCCAAGATAGCCAACAACTGAGCCAGGTACTGCATCTTCTCCTTCTGTACACCCAGGTCAACAGGATATTTCTGTTCTAAGCAGCCCTTCTTGGTGTAGGTCTTGAGGTTTTTTTCAGTCAACTGGAACGACATCCAGTGGGTGTCCTCCTTACCGTTAGGACTGTAGGCAGGACGCACACAAATCCAGTAGCACCCATCATTGTCTCTCACCACATCGCCGAAGCGGTAGTAAGGCTCGCCCTTGAAGTGTCCGTTCTCGCCCATATCGGCGACAGAGACGAATCGCAGCTGTGCGAGTTGCGGCATCTGCTTCACATCTACGTCGATGGTAGCAATGGTACCAGCACCACCCACGTTGAGCTGCAATGTGCCCACACCTTTCACCGTGTAGGTGTCGCTCATCGTAGTTGCAGGTAGGTCCTTACCGGTGAGGGAGTTGTAGCGTGCAACAGCCTCTGCGGCATTGTTCGCAGCGATGGTGCGCACACGTGGCTGAGAGGCATCGAGCACCTTGCCCGCCTTAGGTTCGAAGGTAGCTGTCTTCCAGTCGTTGGGCAGCGAGTCGCATATCGACAGCTGGCTCACCAGACGGTAGAGGGCATCAGCTGCCTCGCTTTCTTTTTCATAAGGGTCCTGAGCAATTTCCTCTGGGGTACGCTCGTTGTTGTTCTCATCGTTGTCATCCTTACATGAGGTGACGTTCATGCCGAGGCCCACCACCAGCGCGGCCATCAGCAAATATTTCCAAGTTCTCTTCATAGTTTTTATTCGTTATTACGTTATAACGTTATGACGACATTACGACATTCTCTTTTCAGAATGCAATGAATGGACGTACATCAAGTTTCTCGTTCTTTTTATTCGTGCTAATATTCACTAAGCCATTTTTAAGAGGACTGAAACGAACAGCCTTTTCCTCATCTTCTTCGGTACTTGTCCAACAATTAAAATCGAAATCGAAGGTATTGATGCCGGCAGCCTTCAACTCATTGTCCAGATTACTGCTGATAGTGATTTGCCAAAAGTTATTATATACTGCTGTTCCGCCAAGCCCCCTGACAGCCATGATGGCCTGTCCTGCGGTGGGCAGGAACCAGCGTGAGAAACCGTAGGAAGCGGGATCGAAGCCATCTACTTCGAACTCCCAGGCAGCTTTGGCGGCTTCATGGTTGTGACCGTCTAGATACAGCCAAGACGTGCTAATGATGCCATTTTTCTGCGTCTCCCAGTCTTTCCTATTTGCGGTGGTATCCTCTAAACACTTATGGGCTACATCATCATCCCAACACTTCTCCTTCAGATTGGTATAGCTTATAGCCAGTCCGCGATAGTTGCTGTTGGTATCTGCATTGTTGCCTACATAGACCACCAGCGCCACAGGTTCCGTATCATCAACTTCACAGCCTGCCTCGCTCTTGTAGAACTTACCGTTCTTAGCCATAATCATTCTCGGCTGGGCCTCTTCCTTCGTGTATGGACCCATATTGTTTTTAGTGTCTTTGAAGCGGTGGATAGTTGTCACGCCAGGGATGGAGTCGGTAGCAGAGGGGCTGAATATCAAGTTGGACGAGAGCTGGTAGCCCGTCTTGTAGCGCACGACGAAAGCAGCAGGTACGGGATAGTTCTGATCGCCGATCGTCCCCATGGTGCTGTAGTCCTTCGTCACGTCGAAGGCGATGGTCTTCATGTCGACATTCACCTTGGCATAGACTGGATCCAGCACGTAGAAATCGGCGGCATATCCGTATTGGACAACTCTGATGGTGAGGTTCGTGCCGCTGACGCTGCCCTTCTCATAGATGAAGTTCATAGTCTTCTTGAAGCGATCCTTGAACGTCTGCACATCCTCAGGCTTGAGACCAACGGGCATGATCTTCTCCCAAATCTTGTTCTGGTCCCACAGTATGGCCTGCTTCATCAGCGAGTCAGCAGGCATAGCTTCCGGCTGCAGACCTCCGAGACCGGTGTCACCAAAGCAGCGGCCATTCTTCTGTGTGGCTAAAGTCTTGTATCTACTGGGGTTCGCCAGGATGGCTAGGAGCTGTGCCAGGTACTGCATCTTCTCCTTCTGTACACCCAGGTCAACAGGATATTTCTGTTCTAAGCAGCCCTTCCTGGTATAGGTCTTGAGGTTCTTGTCAATCAGCTGGAACGACATCCAGTGGGTGTCCTCTTTGCCGTTAGGACTGTAGGCAGGACGCACGCAGATCCAGTAACACCCATCGTTGTCCCTCACCACGTCACCGAAGCTGTAGTAGGGGTCGCCCTTGAAGTGTCCATTCTCGCCCATATCAGCGACAGAGACGAGTCGCAGTTGTTGCAGCTGTGGCATCTGTTTCACATCCACGTCGATGGTAGCAATGGTACCTGCACCGCCCACGTTGAGCTGCAGTGTACCCACACCTTCCACCTTGTAGGTGTCTGTGATGGTTGTTGCAGGCAAGTCCTTGCCCGTGAGTGAGTTGTAGCGAGCTACAGCCTCAGCGGCATTGTTCACAGCGATGGTGCGTACACGAGGCTGAGAAGCATCGAGCACCTTACCCGCCTTGGGCTCGAAGGTAGCTGTCTTCCAGTTGTTGGGCAGTGAGTCGCATACCGACAGCTGGCTCACCAAGCGGTAGAGCGCATCAGCTGCCTCACTCTCTTTCTCATAAGGGTCCTGAGCGATTTCCTCTGGAGTACGCTCGTTGTTATTATCATCGTTGTCATCCTTACAGGAGGTGACGTTCATGCCGAGACCCATTACCAATGCGGTCATCAGCAAATATTTCCAAGTCTTTCTCATGTTTTTTTCGTTATTCTGTTATTCCGTTATTCCATTAATCCGTTATTAGAATGCGATGAAGGGTCGCACCATAGCCATTTCTGTTTTAAGTTGAGTATCGGTTCCACCATGTGCACCATAGGTTGGCCCTATATTGAAAAATACAGCGCTTTTGGGGTTGATTTCTGTACTTGTCCAATAAAAACTATCAATCTCGAAGGTGTTTGCTCCGGCAGCCTGCAAATCTGTATTCATCGTTTCTGGGAAATTGCATACCCATGACTGAGAATCGTCTGATAAGGCATACTCGATACCAAGACCCTCGCATGCCATCAGCATCTGTCCCACAGTAGGCAGGAACCAACGTGAGTATCCATATTTAGTCGGATTAAACCCATCTACGCTGAACTCCCAGGCAGCCTTGGCGGCAGGATGATTGTGACCGTCTTCGCACAGTTTCTTCGTACGATTGATGCCATTTCTCTCATTTTCCCAGTCTCTAGCATTGTTGCTGGTATTCTCTATGCACACTTTTTCTCTATTATTACTGTCATCCCATGCGGCTAAATCATCCACCGTCTTATAGCTTACAGCCAATCCGCGATAGAGGCTGCTGACATCAGCACCGAAGCCCACATAGACCACCAAGGCCACGGGTTTCGTATTGAATGCCTCACAGGCTGCCTCACTCTTGTAGAAGTTGCCGTCCTTGGCCATGATCATTCCCGGCTGAGCTTCTAACTTCGAGTAGATAACCTTGTCCTTTCTATCGTTGAAGCGGTGGACAGTTGTCACGCCAGGGATGGAGTCGGTGGCAGAGGGGCTGAACAACAAGTTCGATGAGAGCTGATAGCCGCTCTTGTAGCGCACGACGAAAGCATCGGGCACAATTTTTTTGCTACTACTGTTCACACCTTTGGTGGTGTAACTGTTCGTGATATCAAAGGCATCGTCCTGTATGTTGATAACTTCCTTTTTGTACTCGGGCTCGTTTTTGTAGAAATGGTCGGCATCTGTGTATTCGACGTATTTGATGGTAAGGTTCTTGCCACTGACGCTGCCCTTCTCATAGACAAAGTGCAGTGGACTTAACTTGAAATAATGCTTGAAAAGATCGGCTCCTCTGGTAGTTTTATCAAAACCAACAGGCATAATCTTCTCCCATACATTGTACTGCTGCCACAGTTTGGCCTGCAGTATCAGTGATTCAACAGGCATGGCGGCCGGCTGCAGACCTCCGAGACCGGTGTCATTGAAGTTATAACCCTGTAGGTCTGCTTCATTTTGGAAATCAGCAGGATTGGCCAGAATAGCCAACAGCTGAGCCAGGTATTGCATCTTCTCCTTCTGTACACCCAGGTCAACAGGGTATACCTGCTGTTCGCACCCCTTCTTGGTGTAGGTCTTGATGTTTTTTTCAGTCACTTGGAACGACATCCAGTGGGTGTCTTCCTTACCGTTGGGACTGTAGGCAGGACGCACGCAGATCCAGTAACACCCGTCCTTGTCCATCACCACATCGCCGAAGCGGTAGTAAGGCTCACCTTTGAAGTGTCCGTTCTCGCCCATATCGGCAACAGAGACGAGTCGCAGCTGTGCGAGTTGTGGCATCTGCTTCACGTCCACGTCGATGGTAGCAATGGTACCTGCACCACCCACATTGAGCTGCAGTGTACCCACACCTTCCACCTTGTAGGTGTCTGTGATGGTTGTTGCAGGCAGGTCCTTGCCGGTAAGCGAGTTGTAGCGAGCGACGGCCTCTGCAGCATTGTTCACAGCGATGGTACGCACACGTGGCTGTGACGCATCGAGCACCTTACCCGCTTTAGGTTCGAAGGTAGCTGTCTTCCAGTTGTTGGGCAGCGAGTCGCATACTGACAGCTGGCTTACCAGACGGTAGAGGGCATCAGCTGCCTCACTTTCTTTCTCATACGGATCCTGAGCAATTTCCTCAGGAGTACGCTCGTTGTTGTTATCATCGTCGTCATCCTTACAAGAAGTGACGTTCATGCCGAGGCCCAAGACCAATGCTGCCATCAGCAAATATTTCCAAGTTCTCTTCATAGTTTTTATTCGTTATTACGTTATAACGTTATTACGACATTCCGATAATTCCGCTATTAGAATGCGATGAATGGACGCACATCAAGTTCAGCTTTCTTTAAAGTAGCGATGAATTCAAAATTATATGCATCTCCACTATACCAAAAATAGACAGCTCGATCCATGTTTTTTTCAGTACTTGTCCAAAAATTAAAATTGAGATCGAAGGTATTGATGCCAACATCCGCCAACTGTTCGTCCAGTCTTTGGTCTATACTGCAGTCCCAATTTCCATTAACTGTATGATATTTGGCATATCCACCAATCCCCTTGACGGCCATAATCGCCTGCCCTGCGGTGGGTAGGAACCAGCGTGAGAAGCCGTATTCAGCAGGATTGAAGCCTTCTACCTTGAAGTCCCAGGCAGCCTCAGCGGCAGGATGGTCGTGTTCATCGTCATACAGTTGTTTCGTACGACTGATGCCGTCTTTCTGCTTATCCCAGGTTGTCGGATCCTCGGTGGTATTCTTAAAACATATATAATAGTTGAAATTGCACAAATCCCATTGTATCTTCTCCTTCTTGGCATAGCTGATGGCCAATCCGCGATATTTGTCGCTGTCATCAGCATCGTTGCCCACATAGAACACCAAGGCCACAGGGGCCGTATTATTAGCCTTACAGGCAGCCTCGTTCTTGTAGAACTTACCGTCCTTAGCCATAATCATTTTCGGACGAGCCTGTTCCCTCGTGTATGATCCCAAATCGATGAGTTGAGTCTTCTCATCGTTGAAGCGATGGACAGTCTTCACACCCGGGATGGGTTCGGTCGCAGAGGGGCTGAACAGCCAGTTCGACGAGAGCTGGTAGCCGCTCTTGTAGCGCACGACGAAAGCATCGGGTAGGGGATAGGTCTTATCGCCTACCGTTCCCTTGGTGCTGTAGCTATTCGTCACGTCGAAGGCGATTTCCCTCATGTCGACAGTCACCTTGGCATAGGTAGGATCCCCCACGCAGAATTCGACGCCATCTATGTATGTGACAGTTTTGATGTTGAGGTTCGTGCCGCTGATGCTACCTTTCTCATAGACAAAGAGCATAGCCCTCTTGAAGCGATCCTTGAAGTCCTGGACTCCATCCTCATTTTTTTCAAAGCCAACGGGCATCACCTTCTCCCAAATCTTTTCCTGATCCCACAGTTTGGCCTGATTCACCAGCGAGTCAACAGGCATGGCTTCCGGCTGCAGACCTCCGAGACCGGTATTGCCAAAGTAGCGGCCATTTTTCTGTGTGGCTAAAGTCTTGTATCTATCGGGGTTCGCCAAGATAGCCATCAGCTGTGCCAGGTACTGCATCTTCTCCTTATTCACACCCAGATCAACGGGATATTTCTGCTCTTTGCATCCCTTCCTGGTGTAAGTCTTGATGTTATCGGCAGTCACTTGGAACGACATCCAGTGGGTGTCCTCTTTGCCGTCTGGGCTGTAGGCTGGACGCACACAGATCCAGTAACAGCTGTCCTCGTCCATCACCACATCACCGAAGCTGTAGTAGGGCTCACCCCAGAAGTGTCCATTCTCGCCCATATCGGCGACCGAGACGAATCGCAGCTGTGCGAGTTGTGGCATCTGCTTCACATCCACGTCGATGGTGGCAATCGTACCGGCACTGCCCACGTTGAGCTGCAGTGTACCCACACCTTCCACCTTGTAGGTGTCTGTGATGGTTGTTGCAGGCAGGTCCTTACCGGTGAGTGAGTTGTAGCGAGCCACAGCCTCTGCGGCATTGTTCACAGCGATGGTGCGCACACGAGGCTGAGAGGCATCAAGCACCTTACCCGCCTTGGGCTCGAAGGTAGCTGTCTTCCAGTTGTTGGGCAGCGAGTCGCATACCGACAGCTGGCTCACCAGACGGTAGAGGGCATCAGCTGCCTCACTCTCTTTCTCATACGGATCCTGAGCGATTTCCTCTGGAGTACGTTCGTTGTTGTTATCATCGTTGTCGTCCTTACATGAGGTGACGTTCATGCCGAGGCCTACCACCAATGCTGCCATCAGCAAATATTTCCAAGTTTTGCTCATAGTTTTTTTTCGTTATTCCGTTATTAAAACGCAATGAAGGGAGAGATAGAATATTCGGAATTCTTCCTTTGAACAGAGGTTTTAAGCATCATCTCATCTAACTCGAATATCACAGCGGATTCAGGATTACTTTCTGTGCTTGTCCAGCATTCTAAACCATAAGCACCGATATCCTTCAATTTTGCATCCACTTCTTTATCTATCGTGAAATTCCATCCTTCATTATATTCGGCTTTTCCTCCAAGTTCCCTGATGACCATGATCAACTGTCCTACCGTGGGTAGGAACCAGTTGGAAAAGCCATATGTGGCAGGATCAAAGCCCTTTTTTTTGTAGTTCCAGGCACGCTTGGCGGCAGGATGGTTGTGACCGTCTTCAGACAATTTCTGAGTACGACTGATGCCGTCTTTCTGGTCGGCCCAGTTTTTAGGATCGGCATTCTCGGTACACATTGCTTCTCTGTTGTCACTCTCATCCCATACGAGATCATCTGTATATGAATAGCTCATGGCCAGTCCACGATAGTTGCCGCTGGTATCTGCATCCTTGCCCACATAGACTACCAATGCCACGGCTTCCGTATTATTGGCCTTGCAGGCTGCATTGCTCTTGTAGAACTTGCCGTCCTTAGCCATCATCATTCCCGGCTGTGCCTGGTCTGTTGTGTACGATTCATTGTCATCATCATCAACCGTGGACACATTTTTATAGTCTTTGAAGCGGTGGATAGTTGTCACACCAGGGATAGAGTCGGTAGGGGAGGGGTTGAACAACCAGTTCGACGAGAGCTGGTAGCCGTTCTTGTAGCGCACGACGAAAGCATCGGGTACAATACCACCAAATTGATAATTGCCATCCGTCCCCCGAGTCGTATAAGCGTCTGTCACGTTGAAAGCGTATTTCTCCATGTCGATATTCACCTTTTCGTAGTTAGGCTCATTCCTGTAGAATGTGCCGACATCTGTGTATTCGACAGCTCTGATGACAAGGTTCTTGCCACTGATGCTGCCCTTCTCATAAAAGAAGAATAAGTTATCATCGATGAAATCCTGGAACGTCTCGACCTCGTCTGGCTTGAAACCAACGGGCATGATCTTCTCCCATACCTTGTTCTTGTTCCACAGTTTGGCTTGCTTCATCAGTGAGTCAACTGGCATGGCTGCCTCTTGCAGACCTCCGAGACCTGTACCACCAAAGTAGTTGCCATCTTTGGCGGCCGCCTTGTAATCATCTGGATTGATCATGATAGCCAACAACTGTGCCAGGTACTGCATCTTTTCCTTCTGCACACCCAAGTCAACTGGATATTTCTGCTTCCAGCCGCCCTTCCTGGTGTAGGTCTTGATGTTCTTGTCAATCACATGGAACGACATCCAGTGGGTGTCTTCCTTACTGTTAGGGCTGTAGGCAGGACGCACGCAGATCCAGTAGCACCCATCGTTGTCCCTCACCACGTCGCCGAAGCTGTAGTAGGGTTCACCCTTGAACGAACCGTTCTCACCCATATCAGCAGCAGAGACGAGTCGCAGCTGTGCGAGTTGCGGCATCTGCTTCACATCCACATCGATGGTAGCAATGGTTCCTGCACCACCCACATTGAGCTGCAATGTGCCCACGCCTTTCACCGTGTAGGTGTCGCTCATCGTAGTGACAGGCAAATCCTTGCCGGTGAGGGAATTGTAGCGTGCTACAGCCTCTGCGGCATTGTTCACAGCGATGGTGCGAACACGCGGTTGCGACTGGTCGAGCACCTTACCCGCCTTGGGTTCGAAGGTGGCTGTCTTCCAGTCGTTGGGCAGCGAGTCGCATACTGACAGCTGGCTCACCAGACGGTAGAGGGCATCAGCTGCCTCGCTCTCTTTCTCATAAGGGTCCTGAGCGATTTCCTCTGGGGTACGTTCGTTGTTCTCATCATCGTTGTCATCCTTACATGAAGTGACGTTCATGCCGAGGCCCAAGACCAATGCTGCCATCAGCAAATATTTCCAAGTTTTGCTCATAGTTTTTCGTTATTACGATCCCATATAGACTTTAGTGCCTTGACAGGCGTTGAAGCGGTGGATAGTTGTCACGCCAGGGATGGAGTCGGTGGCAGAGGGGCTGAACAACCAGTTCGACGAGAGCTGGTAGCCGTTCTTGTAGCGCACGACGAAAGCATCGGGAACGGGATAGCTTTTGTCTTTACTAACACCAAATCTGATGTATTCGTTCCTGATGTCGAATGCTACCTCCTTCATGTCGACGGTCACTGTTTCGTAGACAGGATTGCCAGAATAGAATCCATCTCCATCCTCGTATGAATAGGTGGCGGTGGGGACGAGAAGGGAATATCTGTCGGTTCTGCACTTTTCGTAGATGAAGACTACATCCTTCTTGAAGCGCTCCTTGAAGGTCTCGCTGCCACCAGTTAACACTAATCCTTCTGGAGCAATCATTCTCCATACATTGTTCTTCTCCCACAGTCTGGCTTGGCGCACCAATGAGTCAACAGGCATGGCTGCCGGCTGCAGACCACCGAGACCGGTACCGTTGAAGAAGTTTCCATTACCTGCCGCATTCTTGTAACCAATAGGATTGACCATGATAGCCATCAGCTGTGCCAGATACTGCATCTTTTCTTTCTGCACACCCAGGTTGGTGACATAGAACTGTGTCTCACACTTGCCTCGTTGACAGCCAGTGACGTTTTCATAAGTCACCTGGAACGACATCCAGTGGGTGTCCTCCTTGCCGTTGGGGCTGTAGGCTGGACGCACACAGATCCAGAAGCATCCATCCTTGTCTACTACCACGTCGCCGAAGCGGTAGTAGGGTTCGCCCTTGAACGATCCGTTCTCGCCCATATCAGCAGCAGAGACGAGTCGCAACTGCTGCAGCTGTGGCATCTGCTTCACATCCACGTCGATGGTAGCAATGGTACCTGCACCGCCTACGTTGAGTTGCAGTGTGCCCACGCCGTCCACCTTGTAAGTGTCGCTCATCGTAGTTGCCGGCAGGTCCTTGCCGGTGAGGGAGTTGTAGCGAGCTACAGCCTCTGCGGCATTGTTCACAGCGATGGTGCGCACACGTGGTTGTGACTGGTCGAGCACCTTGCCCGCCTTAGGCTCGAAGGTAGCTGTCTTCCAATTGTTCGGTAACGAGTCGCATACCGACAGCTGGCTCACCAGACGGTAGAGGGCAGTGGCTGCCTCACTTTCTTTCTCATACGGATCCTGAGCGATTTCCTCTGGAGTACGCTCGTTGTTGTTATCATCGTCATCATCCTTACATGAAGTGACGTTCATGCCGAGGCCTACCACCAGTGCCGCCATCAGCAAATATTTCCAAGGTTTGTTCATTTTAGTTAGTAAATTATCGTTATCGTTATTATCGTATTAGTCGTTGCAAAAATAATAAAAAATGACCATTGACCATTAACTATTGACCATTTTTTTCTGTTTTTTCCCCATTTTTTTTACTTTAACCTTTTATATTGAACTTTTTGAACCCTTGAAAATTAAGTTCAAGGAGTTCAAGAGTTGAATCTGGAACTACACTAAAGAATAATGGTTCAGGGACGAATCCTTGAACCATTATTGTGATGGAGTGGGGTATTGATTAGAACGCTATGAATGGGCGCACATCAATTGTTTCTGTCTTATCATAAGAGGTAATATAAACTATGCCCGTTTTAAGAGGATTGAAATGGACAGCCTTTTCCATATCATCTTCAGTACTTGTCCAACAATTACATTCGATGTCGAAGGTATTGATGCCGGCAGCCTTCAACTCATTGTTCAGATTACTGCTTAAAGAGACTGTCCAGAAGTTATTATATCCTGCTTGTCCGCCAAGCCCCTTGACGGCCATGATTGCCTGTCCTGCGGTGGGCAGGAACCAATGTGAGTAACCGTATGCAGCAGGATCGAAGCCCTCTACGTTGTACTCCCAGGCAATCTCGGCAGCTTGATGGTTGTGGCCGTCTCTATATAGTTTTTCGGTACGACTGATGCCGTTATTCTGCGTTTCCCAGACTTTTCTATTCTCGCTGGTACTCTCTATACAAACTGTATCTCTTTCATTAGGGACGTCATCCCATAGCACCCCAGACACCTTGGCAAAACTCATGGCCAGTGCGCCATAGTTGCCGCTGGCTTCAGCATTGCCACTTATATAGACCACCAGTGCCACAGGTGCCGTATGATTAGCCGTACAAGCTGCCTCGCTCTTGTAGAACTTGCCGTCTTTGGCCATAATCATTCTTGGCCGTACTTCTGCCTTCGTGTATGACATATTGTCGAATATGATGTCCTTACAAGCGTTGAAGCGATGGACCGTGGTCACACCTGGGATGGAGTCGGTGGCAGAGGGGCTGAACACCCAGTTCGACGAGAGCTGGTAGCCGCTCTTATAGCGCACGACGAAACCTTCGGACAGAAGATCGTTGACATTTTTACTTAAACCTAAGGTAGTGTAGCTTTGCGTTATATCAAAGGCATTGTCCTTCATGTCGAAAATCGCCTTTTTGTACTCTGGCTCGTTCTTGTAGAAATGACTGGCATCTTTGTATTGGGCATATTTGATGGTGAGGTTCGTGCCACTGGTGCTGCCCTTCTCGTAGATGAAGTTCACATAATCTGTCTTGAAGAACTGCCTGAAACTACTGGCTTTATCTTTACTATAACCAACAGGCATAATCTTCTCCCAAATCTTGTTCTCGTTCCACAGTTTGGCTTGCTTCACCAGCGAGTCAACAGGCATGGCTGCCTCCTGAAGACCTCCAAGACCGGTAATGCCAAAGTAGTTGCCCTGCTTGGCGGCATCCTTGTAGCCCATAGGATTGGCCATGATAGCCATCAGCTCTGCCAGGTACTGCATCTTCTCCTTATTCACACCCAGGTCAACAGGATATTTCTGCTCTTGGCATCCCTTCCTGGTGTAGGTCTTGATGTTCTTATCAATCAAGTGGAACGACATCCAGTGGGTGTCCTCCTTGCCGTTAGGACTGTAGGCTGGACGCACACAGATCCAGTAGCACCCATCGTTGTCCCTCACCACGTCACCGAAGCTGTAGTAGGGTTCACCGCTGAAGTGTCCATTCTCGCCCATATCGGCAGCAGAGACCAGTCGCAGTTGTGCGAGTTGTGGCATCTGCTTCACATCCACGTCGATGGTGGCAATGGTACCAGCACCACCCACGTTGAGCTGGAGTGTACCTACATCTTTCACCGTGTAAGTATCTGAGGTGGTTGTTGCAGGCAGGTCCTTGCCGGTAAGCGAGTTGTAGCGAGCTACAGCCTCTGCAGCATTGTTCACAGCAATGGTGCGTACACGTGGTTGTGACTGGTCGAGCACCTTGCCCGCCTTGGGTTCGAAGGTAGCTGTCTTCCAGTTGTTGGGCAACGAGTCGCATACTGACAGCTGGCTCACCAGACGGTAGAGGGCATCAGCTGCCTCGCTCTCTTTCTCATAAGGGTCCTGAGCGATTTCCTCTGGGGTACGCTCGTTGTTGTTCTCATCATCGTCATCCTTACATGAGGTGACGTTCATGCCGAGGCCCACTACCAGTGCAGCCATCAGCATCCAGTTTGTTAGTTTTCTTGTCATTTTTTCTCTGTTCATATCAGTTCGTTATTCTGTAATTCCCTTAATCCGTTATTAGAATGCGATGAATGGGCACACACTAGATTGCTGGTCTTTTCCAGCAGAGTCAATTAAAATATCGCCTTCAATAGTCGTTGAAAGGACAGCACTTTCCTGATCTACTTCTGTACTTGTCCAACAATTAAAATTGACATCGAAGGTTGTTATGCCGGCATTCTTCAACTCTGTGCTCAGTCCTTCGCTTATCTTGCATGTCCAATCTCCTTCGAATTGATTATAATTAGCTTGTCCGCCAAGCCCCTTGATGGCCTTCATCAACTGCCCTGCGGTGGGCAGGAACCAGGGTGAGAAGTTGTATGCAGCGGGATTGAAGTCAACGACTTTGAAGTCCCTGGCAGCCTTGGCGGCAGGATGGTCGTGGCCGTCTGTAGCCAATAGTCTTGTGCGGACGACACCGTCATTCTGATGCTCCCAGACGCTCTTATCGTCGCTGGTATTCTCTAGACATACATTATTCTTGGCAGCGTCTTTATCCCATTGCACATTAGATATTTTGGTATAGCTCATGGCCAGTCTGCGATACTCGCTGTTGGTTTCAACACTGTCGCCGACATAGACCACCAGCGCCACGGGTGCTGTACCATCAGCATTGCAGTCTGCCTCGCTCTTGTAGAATAGGCCGTTCTTGGCCATAATCATTCTTGGCTGGGCCTGTTCCTTCGTGTACGATTTAATGATTTGAGTGCCCTGACAAGCGTTGAAGCGATGAACCGTCGTCACACCAGGGATGGAGTCGGTGGCAGATGGGTTGAACAACCAGTTCGACGAGAGCTGGTAGCCCGTCTTGTAGCGCACAACGAAAGCATCGGGCGGAAATACATTGGGAGCAATGCTCGTGCCTTTGGTGGTGTAGTTCTGAGTTATATCAAAGTCATATTTCTGCATGTCGATATTCTTCTCCAATACCTGATAATCCCCCCTAAAGAACAAGTCGGGACGGATGTATCTGGTGTATTTTATGGTAAGGAGTTTGTCTTTGTCTTTGTCTTTGTCCATGACGCTGCCCTTCTCGTAGATGAAACATAGTTGCCCATGTTTGAAGCGATCCTTGAACGTCTGGACCTCGTTTGGCTCGAAACCAACTGGCATGACCTTCTCCCATACTTTGTTCTGGTCCCACAGTCTGGCTTGGCGCACCAGCGAGTCAACAGGCATGGCTTTCTCCTCCAGACCTCCGAGACCGGTGTAGTTATGAGCGGCATCGAAAAAGAAGTTGCCCTCTCCTGCTGTAGTCTTGTATCCATCTGGATTGGCCAAGATGGCCATCAACTGAGCCAGATACTGCATCTTCTCCATTTGTACACCGAGGTCAACGGGATATTTCTGCGGTTCGCATCCCTTCTTGGTGTAGGTCTTGATGTTCTTGTCAATCAGCTGGAACGACATCCAGTGGGTGTCCTCCTTACCGTTAGGGCTGTAGGCAGGACGCACGCAGACCCAGTAACAGCCTTTACTGTCTCTCACCACATCGCCGAAGCGGTAGTAGGGTTCACCCCTGAAGTGTCCATTCTCGCCCATATCGGCAACAGAGACGAATCGCAGCTGTGCGAGTTGTGGCATCTGCTTCACATCCACATCGATGGTGGCAATGGTTCCTGCACCGCCCACGTTGAGCTGGAGTGTACCTACGCCTTCCACCTTGTAGGTGTCTGTGATGGTTGTTGCAGGCAGGTCCTTACCCGTGAGGGAGTTGTAGCGGGCTACAGCCTCTGCGGCATTGTTCACAGCGATGGTACGCACACGAGGCTGAGAGGCATCGAGCACCTTACCCGCTTTGGGTTCAAAGGTAGCTGTCTTCCAGTTGTTAGGTAACGAGTCGCATACCGACAGCTGGCTCACCAGACGGTAGAGCGCATCGGCTGCCTCACTCTCTTTCTCATAAGGATCCTGAGCGATTTCCTCTGGGGTACGTTCGTCGTTGTTATCATCGTCGTCATCCTTACATGAGGTGACATTCATACCAAGGCCCACTACCAGTGCCGCCATCAGCAAATATTTCCAAGTCTTGTTCATATTCTTAACTATTGGGTATTGATTAGAATGCTATGAATGGACGCACTCCCAATCCATTATACTCGCCCTTCCCCGCATTGTAAAAAGCAACAACGTGCCCATTATTACACATAGCATAGACAGCATCAAATTGATTATATTCAGTACTTGTCCAACATTTTAAATTGAGATCGAAGTTTTTGATGCCGGCATCCTCCAATTGTAGTTTCAATAGTTTGTTCGTACTCACGTTAAAATAGCAGCGCCAATCTTTAAGGTCCTCATAATAATCTGCTGTTCCGCCAACCCCCTTGACGGCCATCATTATCTGCCCTGCGGTGGGCAGGAACCAGTATGAGTAACCGTATTTAGCGGGATTGAAGCCAACTACTTCGAAATCCCAGGCAGCCCTGGCGGCTTCATGTTTGTGGTTGTCGTTATATAGTTGTTTCGTACGTTCGATACCGTTTTTCTGCTGCTCCCAGACGGTTACATCCTCGCTGGTATTCTCTATACACTCTTCATATATGACGGTCGACGCATCCCAACTCTTATTCTCTATCGTGGTATAGCTCATGGCCAGTCCGTGATATTTGCCGCTGGCATCAGCATCGTTGCCCACATAGACCACCAGGGCCACAGCGTCCGTACCATCTGCCTTACAGCCTGCATCGCTCTTGTAGAACTTGCCGTTCTTAGCCAGAATCATTTTCGGCTCGGCTTGTTCCTTCGTGTACGATCCCATATCGGCGGCTTGAGAGTTCTGATAGGCGTTGAAGCGATGAACCGTCGTCACACCCGGAATGGAGTCGGTGGCAGAGGGGCTGAATATCAAGTTGGACGAGAGCTGGTAGCCGCTCTTGTAGCGCACAACGAAAGCATCGGGCACGGGACAGTTTTTATTGCCGCTCGTTCCCTTGGTGCTGTAGTTCTTCGTCACGTCGAAGGCGATGGTCTTCATGTCGACAGCCACCTTTTCATAAATAGGATCTTCCGTATAGAAAGTGAGGGCATTTGGGTATTCGACAGTTTTGATGGAGAGGTTCGTGCCGCTGGTGCTGCCCTTCTCATAGATGAAGGTCACATTCTTCTTGAAGCGATCCTTGAACTTCTGGACCTCCTCTGGCTTGTAACCAACGGGCATGATCTTCTCCCAAATCTTGTTCTCGTCCCACAGGGCGGCTTGGCGCACCAGCGAGTCTGCAGGCATGGCTTCCTTCTGCAGACCACCGAGACCAGTTTTGTTGAAGCTGTCATCATACTCGGCTACATAATCTATGTAACCATAGGGGTCGGCCAGGACGGCCAGAAGCTGTGCCAGATACCGCATCTTCTCCTTCTGCACACCGAGGTCAACGGGATATACTTGATCCTTGCACCCCTTCTTGGTGTAGGTCTTGAGGTTCTTGTCAATCAGCTGGAACGACATCCAGTGGGTGTCCTCCTTGCCGTCGGGGCTGTAGGCAGGACGCACGCAGATCCAGTAACAATCGTCCTTGTCCACTACCACATCGCCGAAGCGGTAGTAAGGTTCGCCGCTGAAGTGTCCGTTCTCGCCCATATCGGCGGCAGAGACGAATCGCAGCTGTGCGAGTTGCGGCATCTGCCTCACATCCACATCGATGGTAGCAATGGTACCGGCACCACCCACATTGAGCTGCAATGTACCCACGCCAGTCACCGTGTAGGTATCTGTGATGGTGGTTGCAGGCAGATCCTTACCCGTGAGGGAGTTGTAGCGTTCCACAGCCTCTGCGGCATTGTTCACAGCGATGGTGCGCACACGAGGCTGAGACTGGTCGAGCACCTTACCCGCTTTGGGTTCGAAGGTAGCTGTCTTCCAATTGTTGGGCAGTGAGTCGCATATCGACAGCTGGCTCACCAGACGGTAGAGGGCATCAGCTGCCTCGCTCTCTTTCTCATAAGGGTCCTGAGCGATTTCCTCTGGGGTGCGCTCGTTGTTGTTGTCATCGTTGTCATCCTTACATGAGGTGACATTCATGCCGAGGGCCACTACCAGTGCCGCCATCAGCAAATATTTCCAAGTTTTTTTCATCGTTTTGTTTCGTTATTTCGACATTTCGACATTTCGTTATTACCTTTTTAGAATGCTATGAATGGACGCACAGCGAGTTTCTGGGTTTTAAAAACTGTGCCAAAAAACATATTATACAGTCCCACATACTTAAAATAGACAGCTTCTGTATTAGCAAATGTGGTACTTGGATATTCTGTACTTGTCCAACAATCAAATTCGGCATTGAAGGATTCTATGCCGGCATTTTTCAAATCGTCGCCCAGTTTAGTTTTTAAATTGCAGGCCCAATCTTGATTATTTTCAATATAGTTTGCTGTTCCTCCAAGCCCCCTGACAGCCATCATCACCTGCCATGCGGTGGGCAGGAACCAGTTTGAGCAGCCGTAGTCATCAGGCTCGAAGCCATCTACCTGGAACTCCCAGGCAGCCTTGGCTGCTGCATGTTTGTGGCCGTCTTCACACAGTTTCTGAGTACGGCTGACGCCGTCATTCTGGTGCTCCCAGGTCTTTTTGTTCGAACTGGTACCCTCTATACATAGCTTAGTAGTAGCGTCCTCATCCCATTTCACCTCAGATATTTTGTCAAAACTCATAGCCAGTCCGTGATATTTGCCGCTGGCATCAGCACTATCGCCCACATAGACCACCAGCGCCACGGGGTCCGTTTTATCAATTGCACAGCCTGCCTCGCTCTTGTAGAACTTGCCGTTCTTAGCCAGAATCATTTTCGGCTCGGCCTGTTCCTTCTTGTACGAGCCTTTATCGAAGATTTGAGTGCCCTTACAAGCGTTGAAGCGATGGATGGTCGTCACACCCGGGATGGAGTCGGTGGCAGAGGGGCTGAATATCAAGTTCGACGAGAGCTGGTAGCCGCTCTTGTAGCGCACGACGAAAGCATCGGGCACAGTACATTTGTCATTGGTGCGCCTCCCCTTGGTGCTGTAGTTTTGCGTCACGTCGAAGGCGATTTCACTCATGTCGACAGGTATCTTTTCGTAGATCGGATCATCCAAGTAGACAGTGGTGGGATCTGAGTATTGGACGGTTTTGACTGTGAGTTTCGAGCCGATGAGGCTGACACTGGCCTTCTCGTAGATAAAGGTCAAATCCATCCCGAAGCGCCTCTTGAACGTCTCTACCTCGTTCGGCTTGTAACCAACGGGCATGATTTTCTCCCAAATCTTTTTCTGGTCCCACAGGGCGGACTGGCGCGCCATCGAGTCGACAGGCATGGCAGCCTTCTGCAGACCACCGATGCCAATTTGTGTGGGGTCTTTTTCCATCTCATTGCTGTCAATCTCCTTGTAAATATATGGGTACGCCAAGACGTTCATGAGCTGTGCCAGATAATGCATCTTCTCCTTATTCACGCCCAGGTCAACAGGATATTTCTGCTCATAGCATCCTCCCTTGTAGCAGGTCTTGATGTTCTTGTCAGTCAAGTGGAACGACATCCAGTGGGTATCCTCCTTGCCGTTGGGGCTGAAGGCCGGACGCACGCAAATCCAGTAGCAGCTGTCCTGGTCCATCACCACATCGCCGAAGCAGTAGTAGGGTTCACCCTTGAAGTGTCCGTTCTCGCCCATATCGGCAACAGAGACGAGTCGCAGCTGTGCGAGCTGTGGCATCTGCTTCACGTCCACGTCGATGGTAGCAATGGTACCTGCACCGCCCACGTTGAGCTGCAGTGTGCCCACACCGGTCACCGTGTAGGTATCTGTGATGGTTGTTGCAGGCAGTTCCTTGCCGGTGAGCGAGTTGTATCGAGCCACAGCCTCTGCGGCATTGTTCACAGCGATGGTGCGTACACGAGGTTGCGACTGGTCGAGCACCTTACCCGCTTTGGGTTCGAAGGTGGCTGTCTTCCAGTCATTAGGCAGCGAGTCGCATATCGACAGCTGGCTCACCAGACGATAGAGTGCATCGGCTGCCTCGCTCTCTTTCTCATACGGATCCTGAGCTATTTCCTCTGGGGTACGTTCGTTGTTCTCATCATCGTTGTCATCCTTACATGAGGTGACGTTCATGCCGAGTCCCACTACCAGCGTAGCCATCAGCAAATATGTCCAAGGTTTGTTCATAGTCTTTTTGTTATTTCGTTATTACGACATTACGTTATTCTGACAATTATTGTTAAAAAGCGATCATCGGACGGACAGACACCTTCTGGCTCTTCTGTAAAGTGTTGACACACATATTCTCAAAGTCTATCACCCAGAAACGCTCTTCCTGATTACCGTCTTTATTAACAATCGTTCGCGTAGAGGATGCATATTCGCTATAGTCAAACCCATAGCTGTCATGATCGAATAGTGGTCTTAAACCATCATTGTAGAAATACTTATTCCGATATTCTATGTTATTGTACTGCATGATCAGGACCCATTGCCCCATGCTAGGTAGGAACCAGTCGGACATGCCATTGGCACGGCGAACGTCGGCGGGTATGGCATTGTACTCGCGGCAAGCTTTTGCTGCGGGATGATTATGATTTTTGCCACAGCCGTTGACAAGCTGATTGGTAGAAGTGATTCCGTCAATAGCCAACCACAACATCGAATCATCATTAATGCTATTCACAGTACATTCGCCTAAGTCCACAATATCATCCTCACACCATATGTATTTGTCACCATAAGATCCTCCTCCGACGTACAAGTCCTTCAGGCCGATGGCCAGGCCGCGGTATTGCGTACCTGTTTCTGCGGTCCCCTCCGGTCCCACGTATGCCACCATGGCGACAGCGTCCGCAGGTTTATTGTCATACCTATAGATATTGCCATCCTTGTCTATCCAGTCGCCCTCTTGTGCATTACTGATAATTCCCTGTCTCTCGTGGTAGATCTCCTCGAATTTCGAATTCGCGGCACCTTTGTCGGCAAAAGTAATCTCGTGGCTGGTGATACAGCGGTTTCGCCAGAGATTCGTATTTCTCTCATCCATTGTAGTGAAATTGAGTATGCCGTATGCGTCAAAAGCTGTTTCGATCTTTTGGTGCGTCCAATGTACGGCCACAGTATAAATCGCGTACGTGCCGGGGAAGGTATTTCCATATTCAACCGAGAACGAACGTTCGAACTTCCACTTGAAATGACCGTTTATACCCGTATTGTTCTGCGATGGCGTATCGTCAAGCAGGTTCTCGAACTTTACACATTCTTGTTCTTTATAGGGCACCAGTAAGATGTAGGGCACCCAATAGTCGAAGGTCCGGCCCATGGACCAGCGCATCGTGTTACAAAGCAACAGATGATGAGGCGTATAGATATCTACCTTCGGCTGATTCTTCAGAGGAATCTTCCTCCATTTTGTGCCACGAGGCTCTTCTTCCTCGCCCAACTTCTTCCAAGCTTCCAAAACAGCAGTACTCTCTGGATTTTCATTCTTGATCGCATTGACAAAGAGAGTACGTCTTGTCTGCTCATCTTCATAAGGAATCAGTTGGTTGAGAATTTTCTCTTTGTTTCCTCCTGGGATTTGTTTGGCTTTAATATGGGCAATGACATCGTTGTAGTTCTTGTCATTGAGCAGGAAATATTCTATCCAATCGGTCAGCGTGGCTGACGACGCCTGGGCATCGCAGTACACCGTGTCATTACCTATGCCGCTCCAACGACAAATGTTGATGCGCTGATCCAGCTCTTCATCCTTCGTGGCATCGAAACTGATCCAGCGCGACTTCTCGCCATATTGATGGTCGCTCACGCAGAGGTAGTACTTGTTGTCCTTCGTGTACTTGATGATGTCGCCACGGTGGTAGTATGGAACGCGGTTCTGCGCATTGCCATCGCCGTTCTTGGTCAAGAGAATCTGCGTCAGTGACGGTATCTGTTTGATGCTGAGGTTGAGCACGCCCAGTTCGTTGCCCGAGCCATGCTGGTAGCTGACGGTGCCGATGGCATCATTCTTCCAGCTGAAGCCCACGGGACTATTGCCGGCGCCGAGCACACTGAGTACCTTCGAGGCATATTCATCGGCTGCTTCCTGCGTACCCATGACGATTGCACGAATCGTTGGCTGCGATTCATCAGCCACCTCGCCGACGACTGGGTTATAGGTCTTGTCCAGCAGTCCGCTGCCGGCATCCTGTGCGTCGAAGTCGCAGAAACTCTGCAACAACCAGGCCAGTACGGCCTCATCGTCACTCAAATTCACCTCCATAGTGGTCTCATCACCTATGTCGGTACCACCATCATTGTCGTCATCCTTACAGGAGGTGACGTTCATGCCGAGGCTCAGTATTACTGCGGCCATCAACAATCCGTTCAATAGTCTCTTGTTCATATCAGTTCGTTATTCCGTTATTCCGTTAATCCGTTATTAGAACGCAATGAATGGGCGCACATCATATTGATCGTTCTTCGAAGCAGTGCTAAACTCAACTTTGTTTCCATCAACACACTGAACACGGACTGCATTTTTGTGATTATATTCAGTACTTGTCCAACAATCAAAGTTGACATCGAAATTTTTGATGCCTGCCTCCTCTAACTGTGTTTTCAAATCTTTGCCCTGTTTAGTGCCAAAATTGCAGTCATAATATTTCTCTTCAGCATCAAATTGTACTGTTCCGCCAAGCCCCTTAATGGCCAACATCACCTGCCCTGCGGAGGGTAGGAACCAGGTTGAGAAGTCGTAGCCAATGGGTTGGAAGCCGTTTACTGAGAACTGATCAGCAGCCATGGCGGCAAGATGTTGGTGATTGTCCTTAATCAGTTCATTCGTTGCATGGAAGCCGTCATTCAGTGTCTCCCAGACGCTTATATCGAGGAAGGTAGCCTTTCCACATATCCTATATACATCATCCTCCTCATCCCATTGCATCTTAGACCTTTTGGCAAAGCTCATGGCCAGTCCGCTATATTTGCCGCTGATTTCAACTTTGTCACCCACATAGACCACCAATGCCACGGCTTCCGTATTATTAGCCTTGCAGGCTGCATTGCTCTTGTAGAACTTTCCGTCCTTAGCCATCAGCATTCTCGGCTCGGCCAGCATCTTCGGGTACGATGTCTTATCGATGGGTTGAGTGTCCTTACAAGCGTTGAAGCGATGGATCGTCTTCACGCCAGGGATGGAGTCGGTGGCAGATGGGCTGAATATCAAGTTGGACGAGAGCTGGTAGCCGTTCTTGTAGCGCACCACGAAAGCATCGGGCACAGGACAGTTTGCATTGGTGCGCTTACCCTTGGTGCTGTAGCTATTCGTCACGTCGAAGGCGATGGTCTTCATGTCGACTTTCACCTTTTCATAGGTAGGTTCTTCCTTGTAGAAATTGCCTGCATTTTTGTATTGGACGGTTTTGATGGTGAGGTCCGTGCCGCTGGCGCTGCCCTTCTCGTAGATGAAGGTCACATCCTTAAGGAAGCGCCTCTGGAACAGCAGGGCCTCGTTTGACTTGTATCCAACGGGCATGATCTTCTCCCAAATATTGTTATCATCCCACAGGGCGGCTTGGCGCGCCAGCGAGTCAACAGGCATGGCTGCCGGCTGCAGACCTCCAAGACCGGTACCGTTGAAGTATTCACCCATCAGGCCAGCTTCAGTCTTGTAACCATCAGGATTGGCCAAGATAGCCAGGAGCTGTGCCAGGTACTGCATCTTCTCTTTCTGTACACCCAGGTCAACAGGGTATACCTGCTGTTGGCAGCCCTTCTTGGTGTAGGTCTTGGTGTTCTTGTCAATCAGCTGGAACGACATCCAGTGGGTGTCCTCCTTGCCGTTAGGGCTGTAGGCTGGACGCACGCAGATCCAGTAACAGCTGTCCTTGTCCATCACCACGTCGCCGAAACTGTAGTAGGGTTCACCCTTGAAGTGTCCATTCTCGCCCATATCAGCGACAGAGACGAGTCGCAGCTGTGCGAGTTGAGGCATCTGCTTCACATCCACATCGATGGTAGCAATGGTTCCTGCACCACCCACATTGAGTGTCAGCGTGCCTACGCCTTCCACCTTGTAGGTGTCTGAGGTGGTGGTTGCAGGCAGTTCCTTGCCGGTGAGCGAGTTGTAGCGAGCTACAGCCTCTGCGGCATTGTTCACAGCGATGGTGCGTACACGTGGCTGTGACTGGTCGAGCACCTTACCCGCTTTGGGTTCGAAGGTGGCTGTCTTCCAGTTGTTGGGCAGCGAGTCGCACACCGACAGCTGACTCACCAAACGGTAGAGCGCATCAGCTGCCTCGCTCTCTTTCTCATACGGGTCCTGAGCGATTTCCTCTGGGGTACGCTCGTTGTTATTATCATCGTTGTCATCCTTACATGAGGTGACGTTCATGCCGAGGCCCACTACCAATGCCGCCATCAGCAACCATTTCCAAGTTTTTTTCATCTAATCTCGTTATATTCCGTGATTCCGTAATTCCGTGATTTCCATGTTAGAATGCAATGAATGGGCGCACAGGATGTTGTGCCGTCTTGCTTACCGTTGTGGGGTAAATGAAACGATCATCTCCATGCATATCGTAGACTACGGCA
>Ga0310786_10001206_pt1 | contig 41601 bp, 59 predicted proteins | sample AusTroGonzalo_MG_FD_203881 | JGI IMG/M metagenome (GOLD analysis project Ga0310786, IMG submission 203881) | Bovine rumen microbial communities from tropical cattle in Woodstock, Queensland, Australia - Gonzalo_03 (v2) (version 2) | ecosystem: Host-associated > Mammals > Digestive system >...
GAGCAGCTCCCGGAATGGATCCAGACGCGCATCAAGGAATCCGAAACGTGGAAGGAGCGCGAAGCCGCCGCGGGGGAGCGCGAGGCGATCCAGAACGAGGACGAGCTTCCCGCTCCGGCTGTGGAGTTTAGCGAATCTGCGGAGTACACGGACGGAGTTCTTCCGTTCTGAGGTGAGCTATGGATCGGAAGCAGTTCACATTTTATGAATCATTTGCTTCCGCATTAAACCGCATCAAGTCGAAGGCCGCACGGTGCGACGCGTATGACGCGATCTGCAATTTCGCACTTTACGGGAGGGAGCCGGATTTGGACTCTCTCCCGGATGCGGCGGCGATTGCGTTTGAGCTTATCAGGCCAACTTTGATGGCAAGCAAACGAAAAGCAGAAAACGGGAAACGCGGTGGAAGCGCAGAAGCAAACGATAAGCAAACCGCAAGCAAAACGGAAGCAAAAGCTAAGCAAACCGCAAGGGAGAAAGAGAACGAGAAAGAGGGGGAGAAAGAGAAAGAGAACGAATGTTCTATTTCCCCTATAGTCCCCAAGGTCGTGACCGCGTTTGATCGGTTCTGGGATGTGTACCCCAAAAAGGTCGGCAAGGACGCGGCGCGGAAGGCGTTCGCGAAGGTTAAGGTACAGGCGGACGATCTGATCACCGCAGTTGAAACGCAGAAGCAGTCTGCCCAGTGGAAGAAGAACAACGGGCAGTTTATCCCGAACCCTGCCACATGGCTGAACCAGGGCCGGTGGGATGACGAGCTGGAGATGGCGGAGACTCAGAACGGGAAGATGACGACCTTCTGGGACGTCGGAGAGAAGATGATGAAGGAGGGAATGCTGTGACGGGGAAAGAGACGAGGGAGATCCTGACGCTTTTGGAAACAGAATACCCGCAGTCGTTCTCCCGAATGGATGACAGGCAGAAGGCCATGAAGCTGAAGCTCTGGGCGACGGAATTTCAGCACGATGATTACCGTGCGGTGTACGCCGTGGTACGGAGCATTATCAGCGCCGGCGCCAGGGAGTTCGCCCCGAATATTGGCGTGATCCGAGAGAAACTGCGGAGCTTCTCCGTCGGCGGAGAGATGACGGAGAACGAGGCGTGGTCCCTTGTTTCCAGGGCGATTCACAACGGGATCTACGGTTACATGGAAGAGTACGCAAAACTTCCGCCGGCCGTGCAGAAGGCGGTCGGAGAGCCGGAGCAGCTCAAGCGCTGGGCCGTCATGGACGAGGGCGAGGTGCAGAGCGTGGTGGCGTCCAATTTCCAGAGGTCCTACCGGGAGATCGCAGCCAGGGAACGTGAACTGGCGAAGATCCCGGAGGATGTGAGATCTTTGCTGACCGGCGTGAGCGGCCGGATGATGATCGGAGGAGAAACGTGCTGACGCATCTGTCGTTGTTCTCCGGGATCGGGGGTCTGGATCTCGCAGCAGAGATGGCAGGATTCGTGACGGTCGGGCAGTGTGAGTGGGCGGACTATCCGACGAAGGTGCTGGAGAAGCACTGGCCGGAAGTACCGCGATGGAGAGATATTCGAACACTGACAGGAGAGAGCTTTTATGAGCGGACAGGTTTACGAACAGTTGACGTTATTTCCGGAGGATTCCCGTGCCAGCCGTTCTCCTGCGCCGGGAACCGAAGAGGCAAGGATGATGACCGTTACCTCTGGCCGGAAATGCTCAGAGTCATACGCGAAATCCGGCCCGCTTGGGTGCTTGGTGAGAATGTGCCTGGTCTCATCAATCTGGCACTCGAAAAGGTGCTTTCTGACTTGGGAATGGAAGGCTATGAATCGCAAGTTTTCCTTGTGCCAGCTTGTGGCGTCGATGCCCCACACAGAAGAAACAGGCTTGCAATTTTGGCCCACGCCGAAAGCAAATGCGTCAATGGGCGGCTGTTCTGGAGCGCGGAAAACGCTTCAAAAGATGGCAGAAAAGGGTCTGATCTCGGAGGAGGAGAGGAGGAGCTTTTCTGCGGGGAATGGCGGGAAAACGAATCCGGCGCTTCTGGAGTGGCTGATGGGCTACGAAAATCAGTTTACGAAGCTGATGCCGACACCGAGAGCATCAGACTACAAGGGAGCTGCGGCGAATCGCGTCTACACACACACACAGCGCGATACCGGCATCAGTTATGCGAATTGCTGGAATGCACGACGCTTGGGATAATTGGCCGGACGAATCCGACATATGTCGAGTGGCTGATGGGATTCCCGATCGGGTGGACAGACTTAAATGCCTAGGAAACGCGGTCGTGCCGCAACAATTTTATCCGTTCTTCGCGGCAATCGCAGAGATAGAAGGAGGTAATACATGAATCATAAATACATATATCCGCTGCTTATTGTGATTATCTGCGTCATATTTATCGCGTTATGCGTCCTGATTGCCATACCGTCGAAAGCATACGAAGGCGACGTGATCCGCACGGTGAAACAGGACGCGCTGCACGAAGCTGCCGATGCATTACGCGCCGCGGGGTATGCGGAAGATTCCGCGCCGATCCGTGCGCTGTCGGCGGCATGGTGGGCGGAACAGGAGGCGCTCGACATTGTGGCCCGCGTTGTGATGGGCGAAGCGGGTAGCTGTCCATTTGATCATCAGGTCGCCGTCGCGGCTGTGGTGGTCAATCGCGTCAACAGCGATCTGTTTCCCAACACGGTGCGGGATGTTGTCGCACAGCCGATGCAATACACCACGTTGTATCTCAGCGGATTCGACACCACGCCGAGAATCTGCTATGAGGCGGCTAAAGTCGCGCTGGACGGCACGGACGGCGTTCCAGACGATGTGATATGGCAAGCTGAATTTCCTCAAGGACGCGAAATATGGTGGCGCTCAGAGGTTAACACGGGCTGGTATGCAAGCACGACGTTTTTCTGCCGGAGGCCGGACAATGACCTGCCCATGCGGATTGTGTGAGGAACGGTACCTGGGCTGTCATGCCCAGTGCGACGCCTACAGAGCCTGGAACAGTGAGCGGATGGCCGAGCGCGAGAAGATGTACCAGCGCATCAACAGGAAGGATATGCTGGACGGATTCAAGGCGGAGGCGATCCGAAAGGCGAAACGGGGGAAGCAGAGATGAGAATCCTCCGGGTGTTCCCGAAGCGGACGAGCTATACGCCGGACGACGACCTGGTGTTCGTCGGGCCTCCGCCCTTCGCAGAGATGATCCCGGAGCATGACGAAGTTCATGTGAGCTGCACGTTCACATGGGATATGGACCAGTGTGAGGATCTTGCGTATCAGTGGGAGGGCGCGACCAGGGCGCCGGTGAAACTGGGAGGCCCGGCATACCACAGCAGGGCCGACGATTTCACGCCGGGGCTATACGTCAAGAAGGGAATCATCTTTACATCCAGGGGCTGCAACAACAACTGCCCATGGTGCGGCGTCCGGCAGATCGAGGGGAAACTCCGGGAGCTGCCGATCACGGAGGGCAACGTCATCCAGGACAACAACGTCCTGCAGTGCAGCAGGGAACACAAGGACAAGGTGTTCGATATGCTCCGCAGTCAGCGCGGGATCTGCTTTCGCGGCGGGCTGGAGACGGATCTGATCGACGATCACTTCATTCAGAACATCACGTCGCTGCGGATCGCAGAGCTTTGGCTTGCCTGTGATACGGACGCGGCGCTTCCGAGATTCAAGGCGGCGTGCAAAAAGCTGACGGACGCAGGATTCAATCGCAATCAGATCAAGTGTTACTCCCTGATCGGCCACGACATGGAGAAGGAAGAGCAGCGCAACAGAGAGATCTTTCGCGCAGGCGCGATGCCGTTTAGCCAACTTCAGCGTGATTTCAGCCGAAAGAAAACAGAATACTCCGCAGAATGGAAAGCATTTGAGCGGACATGGCAAAGACCGGCGGCGACCGTGGCACACATGAGGCAGGTCGAAGCCGGCGAGGAACAGATGGAGATAGGAGGAATTTCGTGACTGACAAAAAGATACTGGATATGACCTGCGGTGCCAGGTCGATCTGGTTTAACAAGGACCACCCAGCAGCTGTATATTTTGATAAACGCGAAGAGGACATCGATCTGTACTTCGGAAAAGCGAGAACGTCGCTGCATGGGTTGCACATTCATCCGGACATCATCGGAGATTTCACGCGGATGCCATTTGAGGACGAGAGCTTCTCGCTGGTGGTTTTTGATCCGCCGCATCTGACGAGAGCGAAGGAGACGGCATGGCTTGTCAAGAAGTACGGGAAACTGGACAAGGACTGGCCGCAGATGCTGCACGACGGTTTTGCAGAGGGGATGCGCGTGCTGAAACCGGACGGGGTGCTGATCTTCAAGTGGTCTGAATACGACATTTCTGCAGCTGATGTCTGGAAAGCGATCGGCAGGAAACCGCTCTTCGGGCATCACAGCGGGAAGAAAAGCACGACGTTCTGGGGATGCTTCATGAAGGGGGTTGAGTGATGAGTGATCGTGAAGTGCAGCGCCTGGTCCTGGAGAACGCACGGCTGAAGAAGAACCAGATCCCGCATTGCCGGGGCTGCAGCAGACTGACGATGCATCCGTGCGGCGCGTTCTGGTGGTGCGACAGGCTGGGCGCCGTCGACCCGGACGTCGACGGATGCAGTAAGAGGGAGGCGAGCTGATGATGTTTGACAAGTACATCAACCGAGAAGTCGATAGACGGATGCATGAAGAGATGCTGCGGCGCGAAACATGGGAGCGCATGGATCGGATGCAGAAGCAGATTGATGAGCTGCGCTTTGAGGTGGAGTGCTTGAGGCCGTGCAATGTGGCGGTCAAGGAGGAAACAGAATGAGCGGAATCTATGAGACGGGAGAATCATCGGTCGGATGGTGGGAGGCGGCGCCGTGAGCGAGAGGATCTGCCTGCGGTGTGGCGGTCCGCTGCCGGAAGTGTGCAGCCCGTCACGAAAATACTGTGACGAATGCGCGGACGAGAGGAACAGAGAGCTGACGCGGGAGCGGTTGAAGAGGGCCAGCCAAAAGGCCTACATCCTCCGGCAGCAGCGGCAGGAAACAAAGGACCGGAACTACTGCAAGGTCTGCGTCTACTACGGCAGCGAGGAGTATGGCGGCAACCTCTGCGACTATCTCCTGAGGACAGGACACCGACGAGGGTGCAGGTACGGAGAGGGATGCAAGCGAAGGGAGATCGCGGATGAAAGCGATTAGAATCACGCTGCCGGGTGTGCCGCCTTCGATCAACAGATTCGCCGGCAGGAAGAACGTCAACGACTATCGCAGAGCGAAGGACTACTGGACCGGGGTCGTCGGCTGGGCAGTCAAGACGGTGAAGGACAGGCCGCGGACTCCGTACAAAAAGGCGAAGGTCGAGATCCTGTACTACTTCCCGGACCGCAGGCGCCACGACCCTGACAACTACAGCGGCAAATTTCTGATGGACGGCCTGACCGCGGCAGGCGTGATCGTGGACGACGACTTCGGCCACGTCACGCTGGCGGTCGCCGGCGACGTGGACCGTAACTATCCACGCACTGTGATTACTGTGACGGAGGTGGAGTGATGGCGGAGCTGCAGGACCTGAGAGACGCTGCCCGTGCGCTGTATGATTATCCCAAAGCAAAGCGCCGTGGGGACCGGCGGATCGTCGACGCCGTGGAGAGCGTAATGGAAGCGCAGGCGGCATACCATAACGGCAATGACCGCCTGCGGATGATCCAGCTCAAATACTTCCGCCAGACGCACACGCTTCAGGGCGTCGCAATGCAGACAAACTACAGCCTGCAGACCGTCAAGCGCTGGAACGGGGAGATCCTCTCCGGCGTCAGCTCGGCGCTGATCAGGGGAGACAAAGAAAAAGGACCGGGGGGGTGACCCTCGGTCCTTTCCTTATAGCCGCTGCGCTTCCGGATGCGACATGGCAAGTGCCTCGATCTCGGCGTCGGTTTTCGCGGTCCCTATACATCGGATCGACCCGTCCGCCAGTTTGATGTTGATGGCCTCGATATCCGGCATGGACAGCTCGTCCTCGTCCCAGGCGTCGAGCAGGGCCTCCAGCGCGTCGACCTGCGTCTGGTCGTCGTCCAGCATCCGGCCCATGCGGACCAGGCAGTAGAGGTCCTGCGTCTGCATGAACTTGGAGAACACGCCCACGGCGTCGTCCCCGGTGCAGATCCAGGCATGCCGGCCGTCAGGGGCTTCGGTCTCAATCAGCGCCGCTCTCATGCGGTTCCTCCTTCCAGATCCCCGTCAGCTCCGCCATCATCAGGCGGACGTAGGGCGGACATTCCCGGTAAGCTGCCGGCGCCTGGGATACCCAGTTCTGGATCGTCCGCAGCGGGATCTCAAAGCGCCGGCTGCAGGCTGTCTGACTCAGGCCCATCTCCCTGAGCAGATCCCGGAAGGGGACCTGCAGGATCTCGTCGTGCGTCACGGTATCATCTCCTTTGTTTTGATTGCCGCTACGACGTCCTTTGTGAGGGCTTTAAGAACGAGGTCGTATGCTTCTCTTTCTTCCTTGTCGTATTTGCTCGCCCATATGATGCCCATCATGTCATAGAAGCTGAGGTCGTCTGTATTGATGCCGGCCTCGTTGAACGAGTCTACGAGGATCTTAGCAAGGGGATGGATTGTTTCCATGAAAACCTCTCCTTTCCATCAGTATAAGCCCGGGGGCCTGTGGGAGTCAAATGATTTCCCACAGGTCGCCAACACGTTCGATCACCAGGCCCTGTTCGTCAGCCGCAGCTCTGGCGGCTTCCTCGGTCTTGTAGGTCTTGCCGTCCACCGGGACCGTGATCCCGGTGGGGTAGACCTCCTTGATGCACCAGCGGGTGCGCTTGCCATAGCCGATCTTCTCGATGGCGTAGTACATGTTCAGGCCTCCTTCCTGTCGTCCTCGTCTCCGGATCTCCGGCAGTCCTCGTCGGCCATGTCGGCGGGATCTCGGCCGGTCCACCAGCAGCGGTGGGAGAACATGAGCGAGCCGACGCCGAAGCCGTGGTAGTAGCTCTTGAAGTGCGGGCAGTTCTTGCATTTCTCGATGTTCATGGTGATCTCCTTTCATTTGTAGCTCGTGTAGCCGTTGTGCAGCGTCAGCGCCGGATCATCGGGCCAGGGTTCGATGGACTGGACAACCGGTTTCAGATCTGCCAGCGTATCCTCGTGGATCGTGTGGCATCCCATGTCGCAGGTCCATCCGTCGTTCAGGTAGACCCAGTAGCTTCCGCCGCCGTTTTCACCGTCCCAAGGATCGCACTCGACCGATTCGATAGCGGAAGCGGGAACGCCCTTCGGGAGCATCTTTACTACGCGGTCCATCAGGACCTTTTCACTCGTGATTCTTGCCATGTCTGTCTCCTTTCTGGCCGGGCTTGTGACCGGCCTGCCGCATTACGCGCCCCGAAGGGCGTGGCACTCTGCGTGGGGGACCGCCGGGTTAGATCCCGGCGATCCTCGCGTCGTCGACCCGCTTTTGCAGGGCAACGATGCAGCCCTTCCGCTTTACATCGTATCTGTGCTGCTGGACCGCTTCCTGGAAGGCATTGCTCTTCGGATCGTCCGCGTAATTCACAATCGCCTCGGCGGCGTTGTTGATGCTCGCGTCGATTTCGTAGCTCTGGAAGGAGAGGATGCTCGAGATCGCGCTCATGTCCTCCTGGGAGAGGACCTTCTGTTTCATGATCTCGTTCTGCTTCCGCAGCTCGGCAGCCTCCTGCTTCAGCGCCTCGCACTTCTGGTCGGCGATGGCGGCGCTCTTTTCGGCGATCTCCGCTCTCTGCTTCATGGAGCAGCCCCAGTCGTTGTCGATGTTGTCCCGGGCGACCTCGAAGCAGCCCTCAAACGCCATGCCGACGTAGCTGTCCTCGCCCAGCCCTTCGATGATCTTCCGGATCTTCTCCAGGGCAGCTCTCTCCTGATCTTTCGTAACCATGGTTCGTTCTCCTTTCATTCGCCCGGGGTTGTGACCGGGTCTCCCGCATTACCGGGGCCGAAGCCCCGTCACTCTGCGATTCAGAGATTCAGACGGCGACCGTGAGGAACAGGCAGTCGGCGTCCGTCGCGCTGGCGGAGACGAAAACGATGTCGGCGCCTCTGTCGATCAGGTCCAGCTTCTTGAGGACGTTGTCCTTGCCGTGTGGGGCCAGGTAATCGACAACGAAGAAATCAATGGGATTGCCGCTGCGGTCCTGCACGCTGTATTTGGTCCTGACGGCCGTGTTGACTTTATCGAATGACTTGAGCTTCATGGTTGTATCTCCTTTCAAAATAGCACTCAATGGGTGGCCTCCTGACACTAAGGTACACCCAGCGAGTGGAGTTGTCAAGCACAAAATGCGAAAAAGGCAAAAAAATTTTCGCCGGGGGCTTAGCCGGCGAAAGTATAGACCTTCAAAGCTGTTTTTTGTGATAGCGTGATATGCGTAAGACTATCAATGGTTGCCCGGTACGGCACGTCTCTTCTCCTGCGTGCTGGCCGGTGGGGAAAAGGCGAGCGCCTAGCAGGTTGAGGGTGGGACCTGGCTTGCCACTTTAGGAAGGTGGTATGCATGCCGTCCAAACTGACGCCGAAGCAGGAGCGATTCGTAAGTGAATATCTGATCGACCTCAACGCGACGCAGGCGGCGATCCGGGCCGGATACAGCGAAAAGACCGCCAGGCAGATGGCCACGGAGAACTTGTCAAAACCGTCCATTCAGGAGGCACTGACCAAAGCGAGGAAGCGGCAGCAGGAGAGGACCGAAGTCACCGCAGATTTTGTTTTGAAAGAGCTGATGAAGATCGCAGCGGACGATGCGAACGACTGCCCGACCAGCCGGCTGAAGTACACGAACAAGATCAAGGCGCTGGAGCTGATCGGGAAGCACCTGGCAATGTTCAGCGAGCGCGTCAGCGTCGATATGCCGGAGGGCGGCGTGGTGCTGATCCCGCCGGTGAAGCATGAGTAAGATCGTTTGGCAGCCGCAGGAACGGCAGCGGATCTTCATGGAGCGGCCGGAGTATGAAGCCCTCTACGGCGGGGCGGCCGGCGGCGGAAAGAGCGACGCGTTGGTGACCGAGGCGCTGCGGCAGGTCCACATCCCGTACTACAAGGCGCTGATTCTGCGAAAGACGTTCCCGCAGCTCATGGAGTTGATAGAGAAAAGCGAGCGGTATTATCCGGCCGCATTTCCGCAGGCGAGATACAACGCATCGGAGCACACATGGCGCTTCCCTACGGGGGCGAAGATCGTTTTCGGCTCCATGCAGCACACGAACGACAAACTGAAGTATCAGGGGCAGGCGTTTGATTTTATCGGACTGGATGAGCTGACGCATTTCAATTTCGAGGAGTACATTTACCTGTTCTCCCGCAACCGGCCGAACGGGCCTGGAACGCGGGTCTATATCCGGAGCACGGCGAACCCCGGCGGGATCGGCCACGGCTGGGTGAAGGAACGATTCATCACGCCGGCGCCGCCCATGACGCCGATCCCGGAGACGATCACATGGCGGGATCCTTCCGGCGCCGTGCATGAGAGCATACAAAAGAGGATCTTCGTACCGTCCTCCGTGTTTGACAATCCCGCGCTGCTGCAGAACGACCCGATGTACGTCCAAAGGCTGGCGTCGATGCCGGACGCGGAGCGCAGGGCGCTGCTGTACGGCGACTGGGACAGTTTCAGCGGGCAGGTGTTCACCGAGTGGCGCAACGATCCGGAGCACTATGCGGACCACAAGTACACTCATGTGATCGATCCGTTCCCGGTGCCGGCGGACTGGAGCATTTGGTGCGCACTGGACTGGGGCTATTCGAGGCCGTTCAGCGTCGGCTGGTACGCGGTCAACCGCGACCGGAGGATGGTGCGCATCCGGGAATACTATGGCTGTACAGGAACGCCGAACGAAGGCGTGCGGATGGAGCCTGGCGCCGTGGCGCGAAAGATCAGGGAGATCGAGAACGACGACCCGAACCTGCGCGGCCGGACGATCCATAGAGTCGGAGACCCCGCGATCTGGGGCAGCGACGGCACGGAGAGCATCGGGGCGCTGATGGAGCGGGAGCGAGTTTATTTCGAGCGCGGAGACCACGCGAGGATCGACGGCAAGATGCAGGTGCATCACCGGCTGGCGTTCGACGCGCAGGGCTATCCGAGACTGCAGGTGTTCTCGACCTGCAAGCACTTTATCCGGACGGTACCGGCGCTCGTTTACGACGAGAGCGACGTGGAGGACATCGACACGGACGGAGAGGACCACATCTACGACGAACTGCGGTATGTCTGCATGAAGAACCCGGTGCCGGCGCCTGTGGTCAAGACGGAGCCGCCGAGGGGCTTCGATCCGCTCAGTACGGATCGGCCGAGCAAAAACGACTGGTGGAGGGATTACTGATATGCCCATGTTCAACCGAACGATGGACGCGGCGAACAGCGTGGACGGCGAGCGGGCTATGGCTGCCGCTGCGCTGGCGCAGGCCACGGCGAAGGGGCCGGGCACGATGCCGCTGATCGGCGCGTTCCGAAAAGGCCCTGAGCCGAAGATGCCGATCGGCCAGGAGGAGATCTCCGAGGCCACGGAGACCCTGCGGAAATATAAGAGCGGCAAATCCATGCTGGAGCAGCGCGTCGTAGAAGACGAGCTGTGGTGGGAGCTGCGGCACTGGGAGACGCTGCGGCGCAACCGGAGCACCTGCGGCAAGCTGCAGTGGCCGGAGCCGAGCAGCGCGTGGCTGTTCAATACGATCCTCAATAAGCACGCCGACGTGATGGACAACTATCCGGAGCCGGTCGTGCTGCCGAGAGAAGAGAGCGACCGCGAGAGCGCCAAAGTTCTTTCGCAGGTGCTGCCGGTGGTCATGGAATACAACGACTTCAGCAACACCTACGCGGACACCTCCTGGGAGAAACTGAAGCACGGCACGGCGGTCTACGGCGTGTTCTGGAACACGGAGAAGGACAACGGGCTGGGCGACATCGACATCCGCGGCATCGACCTGCTGAAGATCTTCTGGGAGCCGGGGATCACGGACATTCAGAAGAGCAGGAACCTCTTCATCGTTGACCTGGTGGATACGGAGATCCTTGACCAGCAGTATCCGGAGCACAAGGGGCACTTCGGCGGCAAGACGATCGACGTAAAGGAATACTACTACGACGACACGGTCGATACGACAGACAAGAGCGTCGTGGTCGACTGGTACTACAAGGTCAACCGGAACGGCCGCAGCGTCCTGCACTATGCGAAATTCTGCGAGGACATCCTGCTGTATGCGTCCGAGAACGAGCCGGAGTACGCCGAGCGAGGATACTACGACCACGGGCAGTACCCGGTCGTGTTTGATACGCTCTTCCCGGAGAAGGGCACGCCGGTCGGATTTGGCTATGTGGCCATCTGCAAAGACCCGCAGATGTACATCGATAAGCTGAGCGCGAACATCCTGGAATCCTCCATGATGGCGACAAAACCGAGATTCTTCTGCAGCACGAGCACGAACATCCGTCCGGAGCAGTTCATGGACTGGAATCAGCCGATGGTTCCGGTCGAGGGCGAGCTGAGCGACACCCGCATCCAGGAGATCAATGTGGCGCAGATCTCCTCCGTCTATCTGGACGTCATGAACCAGAAGATCGAGGAGCTGAAGGACACGGCGGGCAACCGCGACGTCAACAGCGGCGGCTCCGCCGGCAGCGGCGTCACGGCGGCGGCGGCCATCGCGGCGCTGCAGGAGGCCGGGAACAAGACGAGCCGCGACCTCATCTCCGCCAGTTACCGGGCGCACACGGAGATCTCGAAACTGTGCATCGAACTGATGCGTCAGTTCTACGACGAGCAGCGTGCCTTCCGGATCGCCGGGCAGGGCGAGGAGTATCAGTTCGTGGAATTCAGCAACGCGCAGATCCAGGACCAGCCGGTCGGCGTGGACGCCATGGGCGAGACGCTGTACCGCAAGCCGATCTTCGACCTGAAGATCAAGGCACAGAAAAAGAACCCGTTCAGCACGATGGAAGCAAACGAACGGGCGAAGGAACTGTATGGGCTGGGCTTCTTCGACCCGAACCGGGCGCAGGAGGCCATGGGCGCCCTGCAGATGATGGAGTTCGAGGGCAAGGAGCAGATCGCGCAGTACGTCCAGCAGGGCGAAACACTGATGAACATCGTGCAGCAGATGCAGCAGCAGATGCAGATGATGCAGCAGCAGCTCGGCATGATGCAGGGGCAGCCGATCCCGCAGCCGCAGCAGCCGGCCCAGCCGGAAGGGGCGCAGCCGCAGCCGGTCACAGGCGGCGGCGGAATGGCGGACCGCATGACGCGGGAAACGATGAAAGCCAACACGCCCATGACCGATTATGGCCAGCGGCTGGCTGCGCGGTCCAAGCCCCACGTCCAGGGCGGCGCATGACGCGCATCATCTGCCGCTACGGCGAGAGCTACAGCGTCGTCTCCGAAGGCCACGCCGGCACGGGGACGAGCTGCACGGCGGTCTCCGCGGTGATCCAGTCGCTGGCAGGCTGGGTGCACAACCACAGCGGGACGATCTCGCTGGAGAAGGGGAAGGCCGTGATCGTCTTCCCGGAGCAGGACGGCGCACGGGCGGTCATGGACCTGACCGTGATCGGGCTGCTGCAGATCCAGCAGGCGGCGCCGGAGGATGTCTCCGTCATAGTAGAAACTCAGGTTCCGGGATTGCCTTAAAACCCCGCTTGCCGTCACGGCGGGCATAAAACGCCGCGTGAATCCAGGCCTCACGGGAGCCGGACAAAACCCCGCGTTATGAAAGGAGAAGAAATGCTCCAAGACACCATCTATCTGTTGCGTATCGATCTCTCCATGTTCGGCGAAGGCGGCGGCGAAGGCGGCGCCCCGGCAGGAGACGGCGGTGCGCAGGCGGCGGAAGCACCCGCCGGCGAAGTGCTGTACGGGAAACAGCCGGAACAGACGGCAGAGGTACAGCAGGAGACGCAGCCCCATCCCGTGGACAAGGGCAAGCAGTTCAAAGACCTCATCAAAGGGGAGTTTAAAGACCAGTACACCGAGGCGACACAGGCGCTCATCAACCGGAGATTCCGCGATACGGACGCGAAGATCCAGAGTATGCAGCCGGTGATCGATCTGCTGGACCAGCGGTACGGCACCAACGGCGACATGGCGGCGCTCATGCAGGCCATCGAAGGCGACCGGGCGTACTGGCAGGATGCGGCAGATCAGGCCGGGATGACCGTCGAGCAGTATCAGAAGATGCAGCAGCTCGAACGGCAGAACCGGCAGTATCTCGCCGTTCAGCGCAACCAGCAGGCGCAGTTCCTCGCCCAGCGCCGCTATCAGCAGTGGCAGGCGGAAGCCGAGCAGGTCAAGCAGACCTATCCGGAGTTCGACCTCGACCGGGCACAGCAGAACGAGACGTTCATGCTGCTGCTGCGCAACAACTACCCCATGGAAAACGCCTACAAGGCGGCCTTCGCGGACGAGATCGCGGCGCAGACCGCAGCAAAGACGCAGAAGGCGGTCACGGACAACATCAAGGCACGCGGCACCAGACCGGCAGAAGCCGGCGCCGCGGCCACGCCCGCCTTCCAGGTGAAGGACGACGTCTCCAAACTTTCCGATCAGGACGTTCTCGAAGTCCTGAAACAACTCTCAAACGGAAGGAAAGTCACATTCGGCTGATCCTTCCACATCAAGAAAGGAAGGAAATCAAATGTACAATCTTCTCAACATCGACCTCACGATGTTTATGCCCACCTATGACGGCGGCTCCGGCACGTCCGGCGTGCTGCTGAACACCAACACCACCGGCAGCGCCGGTCTGTCCGCAGAAAACAAGACCTTCTGGGACAAGGCCCTGATCGTCCTGGCGCAGCCGGAGCTGGTCCACGACCAGTTCGGCCAGCAGCGCGATATTCCTGCCAACAACGGCAAGACGATCGAGTTCCGCCAGTTCGACCCCCTGCCGGAGATCACCGCGCCCCTCACCGAGGGCGTGACCCCGGAAGGCCAGGACCTCACCGTCAACTCGATGACCGCGACGGTCAGCCAGTACGGCGGCTACGTCACCACCTCCGACGTTCTGGACATGACCGCGCTCGACCCCGTCGTGAACGAGGCCACCAAGCTCATCGCCCGCCAGGCCGGCGAGACGCTGGACACCATCACCCGTGACATCATCAACGCGGGCACCAACGTCATGTACGCCATCGGCAAGACCTCCGGCGTCGCCAACACCACGCCGCCCTCCAGCCGCAGCGCTCTGTCCTACACGAACGCTGGCACGAACTATAACCTGCAGGTCGACGACATCAAGCGTGCCGTCCGCGCTCTGAAGCGCCAGGATGCGCCCAAGATCCGAGGCGACTATGTCGGCATCATTCACCCCGACGTGGCCTACGACCTGATGAAAGACCCCGAATGGCTGTCTCCGAAGGAGTACGTCGACACGCAGGACATCTACAACGGCGAGATCGGCAAGCTTTACGGCGTCCGCTTCGTGGAGAATACCCGCGCCAAGGTATTCCACGGCACCCCGCTCGCCGGCGGCAAGCCCTATCTGACCGTCAAGACCAACGTCAGCGCCTCCACCACCGTGGCCGTCAAGGAGAAGATCACTTCCGCCGAGGCGACCGCGCTGGCCGGCACGAAGGTCTATGTCGGCACTGCGGCCACCGAGGTCACCATCTCCAGCGCCACCGCGGGCGACGCCGGCAGCGCGTCCCTGACGCTGAGCGCCTCGGCCACCATCAGCGCGAACACCCTGCTGTACAGCGAGGACGCGGGCGTGGGCGGCATCGACGTCTACTCCACCCTGATCATCGCAGACGACGCCTACGGCACCACCAAGGTCGCCAACGGCGGCCTGGAGCACATCGTCAAGCCCCTCGGCTCCGGCGGCTCCAGCGACCCGCTCAACCAGCGTGCCACGGTCGGCTGGAAGGCCATCAAGACCGCGAAGATCCTGGTGCAGCAGTACCTCGTGAGAATCGAGTCCAGCGCGACCCCGTAACAAAACGAAGGGGGGCGGGCGCGATCCCGCCCCCGGACAGAAAGGAGAAGAACATATGGCGAAAGCAACCGAAACCAATGAGGACGTCATCGACCGCGGAGAGGAGCTGGTGGATTTCATGGTCCCCATGAGCGGACCGGACAGCAAGCCCGTCCTGATCGGCGTCAACGGCGAGTTCATCCGCATCCGTCCCGGCGAGACCGTGACGGTCCGGAGGAAGTTTGTCGAGGCGTACAACAACGCCATGAAGCAGGAACGCGCCGCCTGGGAGACCCAGACCAGAGCGCAGAACGCGAGCCGAAAGGCACTGGCGGATCTGTAGAAAGGAGAGATCTTGTGGTAAAAAAAGAGCAAACCGAAGTCAATCCCCAGATCCCGCACGAGAAACGTCAGCGGAAAGGGAAAGTCGATTTATAAGCGGAAGAAGTAAATACCACCGCGTGACCATCACTGCCGGACAGCGGCAGGCCGCGACACGGCGCGGCACCGAACGGAGACCCCGCCACGGTGCCGCGCATTTCCATAAGAGGAGATGATAATCATATGCTGATCAGCGAGGCCATCGCGCAGGCGACGGCGCTCACCGGGCAGGTCGTGGACAACAGCGTCCTCGTCCGCTGGCTGAGCGAGCTGGACGGGCGGCTGGCCTTTGAATTCTACCGCACGGAGGCGTGGGCGCCCTACGACCCGGCGGACGATACGAGCTGCGAGCTGCTAGTGCCGTTCCCGTGGGACGGGCTGTACGTCCACCACCTCGCGGCGCAGACCTATTTTACAAACGGCGAGTACGACCGCTACGAGAACGAGCGCGTCATGACGGAGAAGGTGCTGGCGGACTTCCGCGCCTTCATGCAGCGGACGCAGGCGCTGCCCTGCCGGCCCGGCTTCCCAACGGAGAAGGCCGGCGGGAGCGGCGTCACGGTGATCCCGGAAGACAATTTCCCCGGGCCGTGGTTCTGGCTCAGCGCATACGCCCTCGCCGTCAAGCACGGCTACACCGGGACGGAGGCGGAATGGGTCCAGTCGGTCTCCGGGCCGAATCTCATTACGAACAGCACCGTGACGCCGCTGCGCGGCGTTCTCGCCGGGAACGGCAGCACGGTCACGGTGAAGGCCGTGGACGACACGCCGAACAGCTCCCACACGGACAACCTGATCACGTCCGCGGCGGTTGCGGATAAATTCGTTTCGGATAAGCTTGGAACATTTTCAACGCTGTCTGAATTGGCGACGCTGCTGGATACCGCGCTGGCGGCGATGCCGACAAATTCCTGCAAATTCATCCGCGTCACGCCAAACGCGACAGTCGCGCCGTTCACCGCGTCATATGACTACGACGGCTGGCTCGATAAGGCCGGTTCAACCGGGAATTATGCCAGCGTCATTCTTTCGCCCGGCGGACAGTTCAAAGTGGTTCTCTGCAGACGGAACAATGCCAACGGCTGGACGTTCAGCGCGATTCCGAACGAGCCGACCGTGGTTTCGATTCCCCGTTACGACGTAAGTTCAGCCGCAAACACATTTACCTATATTTCCGATGAAGTAATAGAGATTCCAGCCGGTACTATCTACGGTATTTCCGTGAACGCTGGATACCACAACGCGAAACCGACTGGAGTCGCAATCACCACAAGCGCAACATCCGACCCGTCCGATTCGGCAAATATTTATCGGAACTTGGCTTATCATGAGAATTGTGCATACGCTTATGCCGCGGGTTACGCGCCCAATGCGCTTACGCTGTATCCGTGGGGAAGATGGGTCTCCGCGAGAACCGACCACTATTTTTTCATTCGATACTGGTATCAGTACGTTTAAGGAGGTTATATCAATGGTCTACTTTGTCAACCAGAAGAAGCACAACGGCCAGACGGACGCGTGGGACAACAACGCGCATACCAAAAACACCTATGACGAGGCGATGCATCAGTACCACGCCTTCATGAGCACCTATGCCTACGGGCAGTCCGAAACGCTCGACTATGTGGCCTGCAGCGTGGAGACCGACCGCGGCGAGGTGTTCAAGACCGAGGTCGACGACCACCGCGCACCGGCTGAGGCATGACGTACCAGGGCGTAGACACCGCCGCGGCGATCACCGCCGCGCAGGCGGAGAAACTGACGGCGGAGGGCGTCTCCTTCGTGGGGCGCTACCTCGCCGGCCGCTGGGCACTGACGTCGGAGGAGGTTTCGGTCCTGCGCTCCGCCGGGCTGGCGATCCTGCTCTGCTGGGAGCTGGACGCGGAGGCCATGGGCCGCGGGGCGACGCAGGGCGCCTATGACGCGGCACGGGCGAAAAGCGCCGCGGAGGCGCTCGGCGTTCCGAGCGGGACGTGCATCTATTTCGCCTGCGACTACAACATCCCGGACAGGGACCTGATCCAGGCGGAGGACTATATCAAGTCCGCGCAGACCGTTCTCGGCGCGAAGTATTCTGCCGGCGCCTACGGGCCGCTGAAGCTGGTGGAGTTCCTGCACGACCGCGGGAGCTGCGCAAGGCTCTGGCAGTGCGTGGCATGGTCGGCGTACTTTTCCGAGGACGCGGGCGTCTGGCAATACCAGTGGCAGGGCAGCCCGGACGCCGTCGCCATGGCGGAGAAGATCGGCGCGGCGGTGGACCTGGACACCTGCGAGGACCTTGCCGCCGCGGGGCTCTGGATGCCGGAGGCGGCGGGCGGAGCAAGCCCCGCCCCTGCGGGGACGGAGGAGGCTACAGGCGACAGCCAGGCGGAGGCCGCGCCGTGGTATGCCGAGGCGATGGCCTGGGCAGAAGCGCAGGGGCTGATCCGCGACGGACGGCCGAACGACTATGTGACAAGGGCGGAGCTGGCGACGGTGCTGTTCCGGATCTTCGGACCGGAGGACAGCAAGGATCATAGCGGCCTGCTTGACTAGGAGGAATGAATAATGACGATACCGGAATACCCGGAAACGCGGATTGAGGCATACCTTGATGCAATCGCAAATGGCGGCGGCGGAGGCATCGATCCTTCCGACGCGACGGCGACGGCGGCAGATATCCTCGCGCCGAAAACAGCGTACATCGCGGACGGGAGCAAAGCGGAGGGGACGATCACGTCAAAAAGCGCGGCGACGTACACGCCGACTACGACGGATCAGACGATCGCGGCGGGGCAGTATCTTGCAGGAGCGCAGACCGTCAAGGGCGATGCAAATCTCGTCGCCGGAAATATCAAAAAGGACGTAGAGCTGTTTGGTGTGACAGGATCCTTTGAGGGCAGCGCATCTTCCCCGTGGACGAAGCTCGCCGAGCAGGACTTCACGGTCAGTACAAGCAGTACGAGCGCGACGGATGTCGGGACGATTTCGGCCGGGGCTGAAGCGTGGACGAGTGCGAAGATGGTGTACGTTCGTCTTAGAGATAAAGCCGGGAAGCGAAACGGATACTTTTACGGGTCGGATGTGTTTTTTATCAACGAAAAAGCGGCAAATGAACAAACCACTGACCTGACAACTATGGCGGGTCATGTGAATTCGTATAACAATGACGCGTGGGTGGGCCTCGGATTCAATATGTCAGGATATGGCTATGGCGTGTATGCGGCGAAGTTAAAGAATAATGGTGATGTTGTGATTGAGGCGAAGTACAACAGCAACAACTCAAGAACCATTGACGGCACATATCATGTCGAAATCTACACGCTGGAGTGGCCTGATAACGTCTCGCCGTTCAGCGCATAAGGAGGTCGCAGTATGATTATCATTGAATCTTTGGGCGCGGTCGAGCGCCGATACTCCGACCTCGGCGTGAAGCTGCGGCAGATCGAGACCGACACGCTGTGGAACGACGCAGTGAACACGATCCCATGCAGATTCACCTATGAGGAAACCGACATCCAGTGCGATCCCGTGGAGCCGAGCGCGGAGGAACTTCTGGAGATCATTGTGGGGGAGGAAGCTGAATGATTACTGAAGCAAGAGCAAGACAGCTCCGCGCCATGATCGAGAAGGCCGCAGCGTCTCTCTCCGATACTGACGCGCTTTCCGCCGTGACGCTGTTTCCAGCGTGGAAGGTCGGCATCGTGGTCGCCGCAGACGAGCGGTATGAGTTTGACGCGAAGCTCTACAAGTGCGTCCAGCCGCACACTACACAGGACGGATGGGAGCCAGACAAGACCCCGGCGCTGTGGACGGAAGTCGCCTATCCCGGTGAGATCCCGGTATGGCGGCAGCCGACCGGAGCGCAGGACGCCTACATGACCGGCGATAAGGTTCATTTCCCGACCGCGGATGACGCGGTGTACGTCAGCACGCTTGACAATAACGTGTGGGCGCCTGACGTGACAGGGTGGCGCGTAGAATAAGGAGGTTATGAAATGATCCCTGAATATCCTGAAAACAGAATCGAGTCTTATCTTGACGAAATCGCCCGCAACGGCGGTGGCTCCGGTGGTTCGTCTCTTCCTGTCGTGACCACGGACGACAACGGCGATGTGCTGACCGTCGTTGAGGGTGAATGGGCGAAGGCTGCGCCGAGCGGCGGTGTGCGGGTGGTAGAAGCAACCTATGAGCTTGACGAAGGGGGAAACGAGGTACTCACTCTTCAAGAAACGGCAGGAACTGTCTTCTCCGATCTGGCAACGGGGCCTGTACTCATCCATTACACCGACACGGACGGCGTTGGATACTACTTCTTGGTCATGATGTACTTCCTCACGACAGAAGCAACAGGCTTCGGCCCCGCCGGGTATTATCTCTTTGATCCTTCGACAAGCCATACGTTGTATGCGGAAACAGCGGACGATTATCCGACAACAAATAGCAGCGATGATAACGGCGGCGGTGTATCATAAAGGAGGGTTGAAAAATGCTTACGAACACGGTCTATGACACCCTATCAAAAGTCCAGCGCTGGCTCCCCAGCCTCGGTCTGTTTTACCTCGCCCTGACGAAAATCTGGGGTCTGCCCTGTGGCAGCGAGGTCAACGACACCGTTGTCGCTGTGGCCACGCTCCTCGCCGCGACGCTGGAGGTCAGTTCGGCACGTTATTACAAGGAAGAGGCGAGGCTGCATGAGTGACGGCGTTATGATCGCAATCATCACGTCGGCGACGTCGCTGCTGCTCGCGCTCGTCAACGCGGTGATCGCGTGGATTCAGCGCAGAGCGCAGAAGAAGAGCGGGATCCAAGTGCGGCTTGACACCATCGAGAGCAAGGTCGACAAGCTCTCAGCGCACAACGACCTGCAGTATCTCTCCCTGCTCCGCCTCACCGTCATGGACAGCGATATGCCGATGAGCGAGCGCCTGATCGCCGGCAGGGAATACCTCACACGCGGCGGCAACGGCGACGTAAGGAAATTCTACGAGGACCTGGAACGGAAGGTGAATGTATGAACGGGCTGTCCTTTATCGAAACCTACTCTCCGAACCTTAACGGCAGCACCGACGAAAAGATCCAGGTGCTCGCCGACAATCTTCATCAGATGGGCGAGCAGATGCGCTTCACGCTGTCTAACCTCGGCCCGGAGAACTTCAACGAAGCGTCGCTGAACGAGATGCTGAGCCCGATCTACAACGCGATCAGCGTCCTGGACGCGAGAATCAGAGCACTGGGAGGTTAATTATGCTGCCTCAGATCAACTATACAAACGGAGCCGCGAAAATCCCCTTTTCCAAATTCAATGGGATCTTCCACCGGATCGCCGCGGGAAACGGCGACATCTGGTCGGACATGAACATCGTCGACGATGAATATCCGGTCCTCGTGTCTCGCCCGGCGGAACACAGGATCGTCGACAGCTTTCCCGGTCGGTACGGCGCACTGCAGATCGACACTGGCGAGAACGACCTGATCACGATCGGCGCAACGTCGATCGGGTACAGGAACTTCACAATCGCTGCATCGTTCAACGCGCTGCAGACGATCACGCCGTTCAATCAGTTTGCGCTGCTGATGCCGTCCAAAAAGTGGATCCGCACCGACGTCGCCGCGAAGATCAGCTCGTTCTCCGTGCCGCCTCCGGCCAGCGTCGTGACGGGCAAGGTCTACTACAACGGCACGACCTGCAAGACCTTCGACGGCACCGCGTGGCAGGACGTCGGCGACATCATGGGCGACATCGAAAAAACCGTGACGAAGAACGTCACAATCATCGACGGCACCTACGGCGGAGTGGCCGCGGAGGCCAACACGATTTCGACCTTCGGCGCGAACTACCACATCGAGAATGACTTTTCCGTCGGCGACTCCGTGACGCTGTCAGGCGCTGCGTTTCCGACGGAGCGGACGCTGGTCATTCGAGAGACCGGACCGTACAAGCTCGTGTTCTACGAGCACACTTTCGACGATGAGAAGACCAGCACGCCGACGTCGGCGACTATTTCGCGGAAGATCCCGGACCTTGATTTTCTGTTCGTGCATGAAAATCGTGTCTGGGGATACAAGGACAAGACGATCTACGCGTCGAAGCTCGGCGACTTCAAGAACTGGAACAACTTTGACGGCATTTCAACGGATTCCTACGCAGTGGACGTCCCGACCTTCGGGGACTTCACCTGCGGCATCTCGTTCATGGGCTACCCGACCTTCTTCAAGGAGGACGGCGTATTCAAGATCTACGGCAGCCGCCCGAGCAACTATGAGGTGAAATACAACGCGGTTCAGGGCTGCGTCTGCGGCGCGACGCTGGCGCTGGCCAATGAGACGCTGTTTTATCTTTCCCGGCTCGGCGTGATGCAGTACACCGGCGGCGTGCCGACGCCGATCTCCGACCCGCTGGGGGACCTGATCACCGGCTCGTTTGCCGCCGTGGGATTCGCCGACGGGTACAAATACTATCTGCGCTACGAGGACGACCAGTACGGAAGAATCTTCACCTACGATCAGCGCCGCGGGATGTGGCACATCGAACGGCACGGGCAGTATTACATCAAGTACGTCTTCCGCTACAACAACCGGCTCGCCGCGGTCAGCATCGATATTCCGGACGGCGGCTCCGTGCGGAACACGCTGTGGGCCGTGCAGAGCGCCGGGACGCCGGAGGAGATCGACTACGAGATTCAGTTCGCGGATTTTGATTTTGACACCTTCGGCTCAAAGTATCCCGTGCGGCTGTGGTTTCGCTACGAGGCGGACAACGACGTCGACGTGACGGTCGTCTGCGATGGGGATCCGCGACGGGGAACCGCGCTGACGCTGCCGGCGACGGATAAGGCTGTGGCCTACGTTCCGCTGAGCATCCAGCGCTGCGACCGCTTTGCGCTGAGCATGGTTGGCAGCGGCGTGCTGAAGCTCTACGCGATCCAGATCGAAACGCTCGTGGAGCAGACTAGCAGAAAGGGTGGGTGATGCGATATGACAGCAGAAGAAAAGAAAAAGCAGCTTCTGGCGCAGGCTGGAAAGATCGTGCAGGCCGCTCAGTCGTCTGGATCTTCGGTTATTAATAAGGCCGCGCAGAGCGCCGTGAGCAGCGTCACCGGCAAAGCAAATAAAGACGAGCCTTCAATCTCTACGGGCGGCGAGGGAACGAACGTCGGAAACGGCGCACTGACCACCTATCCCGCGCAGGACGTCGGCAACGGGAAGCTGACGACAGCAACCGCGCCGTCAAGTGGAAAAAACAGCAGCATGAATCAGTTGATCAGCCGCCTGACAAGCGCTGGCATGATCGGCAATAAGACAACCGGAACGGTCGGCGGTTCCTCCACCGCGGCAGGCACGACTTCCACCGGATCGTACCGTGGCACCTACACTGACGCCTACGGGAACAAGCATGACTGCTACATTATCGGCAGCAATGCCTATACCGATGCTGCGGGTCGGAATCCCGTGCCGGTCGGATCGTACTACACGACATCCGACGGGCGTGTGTTCAATCAGCAGGCTGCCGGCGCGGACCTCATGTGGTCGCCGTTCGACAGCGACTACGCGGCGTATGACAACAAGGCCGCCGTCAATGCTTCCGGTGACTTCACCGTTCCCGGCATCCAGCAAGGATACTCCGGCAATGTCGGATATGAGCCGAGGTCCGGCCGCTACACCGTTTACAGCGTAAACGATGCGACTGATACGCACAACAGCCTCGGGTACTTCGACAGCGCCGGCAATTTCCATGTGAACGGCGGCGGAAATCTTTCCGCCTCCTCGCAGAAAATCGTCGACGCTGCGAAGCAGTATCTCGCCGGGAAAGGCGTGCAGTTCAACGGCAGCGGTGTTAACACGATCGCCGATAACTACAAGGGCATCTACGCCACCGGCGACGCCTACCTGAATGACATCTACAACCACAACAACCTGATGCGGGATTATTGGAACGACCTCCAGGGCGGCGGCAACGGCGCGGACGTGCTGGCAAACTACGGCTACGCCTACGACGACAAAGGCGTGGCGCATTATGTCGGCGGCGGCACCGGCGGCACTGCGGCGGCCGGGCAGAAGGGCGGTGCTACCGGAGCGGGCGCCTACAATCCGCAGACTGGTTATGCTGCGAATCCTCAGACTGGCTACGGAACCACCGGCTACGGCACAACCGGCTACGGCACGACCGGGTATGGCGCGAATCCGCAGTACAGCGCGGCCAACGTCAACGGCAATACCGTGAATCTGGCCGCCGGCAGGCCGACCTACGACCCGATGTACCAGGACAACATCGACGATCTGCTGGGGCAGATCTCCGGCTACGGACCGTATCAGTCGCAGTACGCTCAGCAAATCAGCGACGCGCTCAACGGGATCAACAACTATGGTCCTTATCAGTCCGAGTACGCTGATCGGATCGCCGCGGCGCTGGACAGGGTCGAGAACTACGGACCGTATCAGTCGCAGTACGGGCAGCAGCTTCAGGACGCGATCGCCGGCATCAACAACTATGGCCCATACCAGTCCGAGTATGCAGACCAGATCGCTGAGGCGCTGGCTGCGATCCAGAACCGCGACCCGTTCAGTTACGACCCGGCGACCGACCCCGCGTATCAGGCCTACAAGAAGCAGTATACGCGGGAGGGGCGCCGTGCGTCCGAGGACGTGATGGGACAGTACGCCGCCATGACCGGCGGGACGCCGTCCACCGCGGCCATGACCGCTGCCGGTCAGGCGAACAACTACTACAACGCTCAGATGACGGACAAGATCCCCGAGCTGTATCGCCTCGCCTACGACATGTACCTCAACGAAGGCAGCCAGATGCAGCAGAACCTCAACAATCTGCGCGGGCTGGATCAGGACGCCTACGGGCGGTACGGAGACACCTACAACAGGATGCTGCAGGCCTACGACGTTCTCCGCAGCGCGGACAGCGACGCCTACGGGCGCTACGCTGACGATTACAGTCGGCAGATCAACGCGCTCAACGCCCTCAATCAGCAGGACCAGATCGCCTACGGCCGGTACGGCGACGAGTACAACCGGATGCTGAACAATCTGGATGCACTGAACCAGCAGGACCAGATCGCATACGGGCGGTACGGCGATCAGTACGACCAGCTCATGAACGGCCTGAACGCCTACCGCACGCTGGAGAACGACAACTATGGGCGTTACCGCGACACCGTCGGCGACTGGGAGAACGACCGGAATTTCGATTACGGCGCATATCAGGATCAACTGAACTGGGATTACAAGAATCGCGCCTACGCCGATTCCCGCGCCGATACCGCGTGGGAGCAGGCGTACAAGGAGCGGTCCTACCAGGATTCCAGAGCAGACACCGACTGGGAGAAGCAGTGGAACGAGGCGGAGCTGGCAGCGCGTTACGGCGACTACTCAAAGCTCGGCAACCTCGGCATCAACTATGACAGCGGCAACCAGCTCTATGCATACAGCAGCGACGGGAGCGAGCCTTACACCATCGGCAGCACGAAGGGCAAGGCCTTCATCGAGAGCGCACCTGCCGGCGCGACAATGACCGGCGGTGACGGCAGCTATTGGGTCAAGAGTCCGGACGGCGCGACGGTCACGATCACAAGGTTGGGCAAGACCTGGACGATTGATACCGGGGTGATGCCGGCGACTGGCGGCGGCGGATACTGGGGCGGAAGCTGGAGCGGCGTAGGCGGCGAAGAAAATGGCAACGGCGGCGACAAAGGTGGCAACGGTACAACATACACCGGAGGCTACGGCGACGCCCGTGATCTCTCCCAGATGGCGACTGATCTCCTCAAGAACATCCAGAAGAACCCGGACGGCAGCAGGGGCAGAGAGAGCGCCCTCAATAATTTGTACAGGGCGGTCGAGAGCGGAATGGTCAGCGACGAGGAACTGGAAATTATCATGGATCTCCTTGGAGTCTATGAGTAAAGGAGTGGCGAGATGAGTGCAAGAGACCGGCTGAAACAGCTTATCAACAACGGCGGCAGGATTGAAACCGATGTTACCAACGCTGCACGCGAACGCCATCAGCTTGCACTGCAGGAACAGGAGGCGCGGCGTGCAGAAGAAGAACGGCGCTATACCGACCCGCTGACGGAACTCGCGCGTGAAACTGCGGCGCGGGATCTGGCGGAGTATGAGAAAAGACAGACTGCAAAGCGCTACACCGACCCGCTGACCGAGATGGCAAAGGAGACGGCGGCGCGAGATCTCGCCTCCAGTGAAGCCCGCCGAAGCATGGACAATCACGACCGGTATCATCTTCGTCAGGCGGCGCGGCAGGCCGCGATCGACGACCTGACCGGCGTGCATACCGCACAGCCGGGCACCGGTGGCGGACGGGGCTATACCCCTACGCTTTGGGATCGCGTGAAGAACGTATTTACCGGCGCGACAAAGCAATACGCTGGCACGCTGGCGGATGCACCGTCTGCCTTTGTTGATGCCCGTGGCGGAACTGTCGCAAACGAACTGTACGAAGATCAAGCTGCCGACGTCAGAAAAAGAAGGGACGCCTTGATCAAGGCGATGGATTCCGACCCGGAATACGCGAACGATCCTGAAGCTATTTGGCAGCTCAATCAGTATAATGAGCAGCTCGGAATCCTTGACCAGAGCATCAGGGCAAACGAGATGACCGGAACGGCGGCACGGGATACTGCACAGCAGCTTACGCAGAGCGGCGCAGAGGATATTCAGCGGGCAAGTGAAGGCCTCGGAATTGTCGGGAAAACTCTTGTGAATGTCGGCACTGCCGGCCTGCAGATGGCCGCAGACGTTGGCCTGGGCGCCGTTACCGGCGGTGGGAGTATGCTCCCGATGATGATCCGCTCGTTTGGCGGAGGAACGCAGGAAGCGCGTGGAAAAGGGTATGACACGAATCAGCAGCTTGCCTTTGGCTTGACGAGCGCGGCGACTGAGTATTTTTCCGAAAAGCTGTTCGGCGGCAACCCGCTTTATGACAGCGGCGATGTTGGTCTGGTCAACAAGGCGATCGGTTCCGTGCTGAACAAGATTAGTCCGGACGTGGCAGGACGGGTGATGTCGGTACTCAGCGCTCCAGCCGTTGAAATGCTCAATGAAGGATGGGAAGAAGTCGTCAGTGATCTCCTCAATCCTCTGATGGAGAGAGTCATTACCGGAAACAGTGATGAAATCGAACTGGAGCAGCTCGTAGAGGACTGGGTCGTCGGCGTTGCTCTTGGTGGGATCGGTACCGCGGCCAATGCCGGCGCGGATTTTGTTGCAAATCGCACGAACAATGCCGAGACAAATGCGGCGATCAGAACGATCCTCAACGGCGGGTACGATAACGGCGCGAATTCAAACCAGCAGGCGGCGCCTTCCGTTCAGCAGCCCGCTGCACCGCAGCCCGTGCAGGCGGCACCGGAGATCACGCTGGGCGGGGCGGACGTCAACGACGTCAACCGCGACATCGTCCGTCAGATCGCATCAGACCCGGAGCAGATCAAGGGCCTCGGAATCGATACGCGGGGCAAGGATCCCGCGCAGGTCCGCGCTGAGATCCGTGTCGCGCTGGAGACGCAGAACGACCAGCAGAAGGCCGCGAACGCCGGCATCATCCGGAAGTACACCGACAGCCAGACGGCCACGGGAAGCATCAGCGAGACCGGCGCGAACATCTTCAACAGTTATTACACCGGGACGCAGAACCCAACGAGCTACATCCGCGGCATGACCGCCGCCTACAACGCCGGACTGAATGGCAGGAGCATCGGCAGCGTCGACACGTCTACCTTGACGAACACCCAGCGCGACGCAGCGTATCTCGCGGGGCAGGCCGCGAGGACGCAGGCGCAGAAGGCGGCGCCCAACATCGAGACTGTGCAGAAGTACGTTGACGGTGAGGTCGAGGCCGGCCGCATGAGCGAGGATGGCGCGAGGATGATCCTCGACTACTACGAGGGCGACCAGAACCCGTCCGCCTATATCAGCGCCGTCGCAAAGGCCTACAACGCCGGCATGGCCGGAGAGAGTGTGCAGTCTGTCACGTCCCCGGTGCTGACGCGGTCGCAGCGTGACGCGGCCTATATGGCCGGGCAGACCGCCGCCAGACAGGGTATGACCGAGCCGCTGCAGGCCACTGTCCCCGAGACGCAGCCCACGCAGCAGGCCGCTGCGCAGGCGCCGGTTCAGAAGGCCCAGCCGACCGTCAACACCACCCAGCAGCAGAAGCCAGCAGAGGCGCAAAAAACGCCCGCAAAGCGGGCGGAGAATCCGGGGCTGGTGCAGGACGAGAACGCGAAAAAAGCAAAGCTGTCGTATACGCAGAAGCGTGCGCTGGATACAATCGGCAAAGTGCTTGGCGTCAATGTGCGGTTCGTGGATTCGATCAGCACGACGGGCAAGGACGGCACGGTCCGAAAGAGCGGAGCGCAGGGATATTACGACAACGGCGAGATCGTCCTCGCTCTGGACGGCGACGACCCGTTCCTGACGACCGCTGTGCATGAATCCGTCCACCGCATCCGCGAGCTGAGCGAATCGGATTACGCCTATCTTGAGAGCTTCGTCAAGCGGAATATGTCGGAGGATAAGTACGGGCTGGCAGAAAAGATCAAGCAGATTGACGAATACTCCGCAGAAGAGATCCCGGAAGAGATTGTGGCCGACGGCTTCGGGCGCATCCTCGGCAACGAGGCAGCCATGCGGCAGTTTGTTGCGGAGAACAGCACGGCGGCGCAGCATATCATGGACGTCGTCGCCGACATTCTCGACCGGATCAGGCAGGCGCTGACCGGCAAAGACAGCAGATCCCTGACGGACAACCAGCGAAAGGTATATTCTGATCTGGCCGGGAAGCTCGACACCATGATGAAGTATTATCAGGATGCCGTGACAAATGCTAGTGAGAGTGAAGGGGCAGCAAACGGAATCGCAAAGTATGCAAACAAACATGGCAAGAGTATTCTGGATCTCGATATTGCGTGGGACGAAGACAATTTCAGTTCTATAAAGGACCAGATGATTGCCCATCAGGATGAGATTAATTCGATTAGTCCTCCAGTTGCGACGGTCAATTATGACAAAAGCGCAGGGAAATCGTATCATGTCCAGCTTGACGAAGTATTAAAGAATCGGTTTGGATATAAGATTGAGCGCCCTGATGGAGTATCTTTCCTGTTTGACGATAACGCAATCGCATCTCTCCGTTCTTATGTCGGAACCGATGAAGAAGCTGCCGCAGCAATCGCTACACCATATGTGTTGAAGCGCGGAGAAATAATCAGCGGACACAAAAACCATAAAATGAATGGGCATCCGTCTATTACGATTGCCGCGCCCGCCACGCTGAATGGGAAAACCGGAAATGTAGGCGTTGCTGTGTTGTTTGCTGATAAGGATCGCGTTCATTCCATGCGGGTACTCTCACCGGATGGCACGGAGTTTGTTTTTGGGAAAACAGAAACAGGCTCCGAAACGGGAGAACGTGCAGCCAATGGCAGCACCTCGCATCCCTATGAGCCTGCTTCTAAAGGTAGTATAGGCGATACGGCAGAAAAAAGCAACCCCCATAATGCTGAAAATGTAAAGAAATCTGTATCCAGCAGGGGAAGCACGGATGCAGTCATGGCACAGCGCGACGCCGACTATGCCGCCACCGTGGAACGCGGGGACATGGAGACCGCGCAGAAGATGGTGGACGAGGCGGCGAAAGCGGCGGGGTACACCGTCAAGGCTTGGCATCAGACTGCACGCGACTTCACAGTGTTCAACACCAATAACCCAGGCGCCGCGCTGAATGACAGCGAAACGCCGAACGGTATTTTTTTCAAGACCAACGACCATGATATTGGGCTAGAGGGCAAAAAGCAGATGCCGATGTTCCTCAATCTTGGTAGGACACTTAACTTCAAGAACCGTGAAGAGGCGAACGCCTGGTATCGAAAGAATATCGACGGGTACGATGCGCTGGCGAAAAAAATGGAAAGCGTTATCAAACCTATTGATGACCAGATGCAGGAAATCGAAAACCAGATGTTTGCCGCAGAAACGACGGACGAGGAGTATGAGCGGCTAGACAAGGAGTGGAATTCCCTCCTTGATAAGATGCACGTCGAAGAGGACAAGTATCGCGGGCAGCTTCGCGCGCTCCTGGATGGGTATTTCCTCGGGAAGAACAAACCGTATGACAGCATCCACCTTGGATATGACGGGCACCGGTATGTTGATGGGAAGCGCGAGAATGTAGAGACATACATTGTGTTTTCCAATACACAGGCCAAATCCGCAGAACCCGTCACCTACGACGACGACGGAAACGTGATTCCGTTGTCCGAGCGCTTCAATCCGGAGAAAGAAGATATTCGTTTTTCCAAGTCTGACCGCGAGTTGCTGGATGCTTACATCGAGCAGCACGGTGCGATCAAGACCGGCGAAAAGCCCGCCCGCGAGATCCAGATGCCGAAGCGCACGACGGACAAGACCAAGGTCTCCATGACGGTCCGCACGGTCGCCGAAGCCGGCGCTACGCCGGAGAGCTTCGTCCCGACGATCGAGAACCTTGTGGCGAATCATGAGTTCGACTACACGCCGTACAGCGACGAGGCGGCCATCGACAAGGCGAACGGGATCGCAGAAAGCAAAGGCTGGACCGCGGCGCTCACCGACTGGACGAAGGACATCTCCAAGGGCGTCGTCAACAAGACCAACACCGCACTGGGCTGGGCGCTCTACAACAACGCGGTCAACGCCGGTGACACGGAAACGGCGCTGACGATCCTGCGGAACATCGTCGCCCACCAGCGGAATGCCGCGCAGGCCGTCCAGGCGACGCGCATCCTGAAGCAGCTCAATCCGGAGACGCAGCTCTACAACGCAGAGAAGACCGTGGCATCGCTGCAGGAAGAGCTTAAGCAGAAGTACGGCGACAAGGCACCGAAACTGGAGATCGACGAGGATCTCGCGGAGCTCTTCCTCCACGCGAAGGACCAGGAAACCCGTGACAAGGCCATGTCGTACATCTACAAGGATATCGGCCGGCAGATGCCCACCACCTTCATGGACCGCTGGAACGCATGGCGCTATCTTGCAATGCTCGGCAATCCCCGGACGCACGTCCGCAACGTCGTCGGCAACGCCGGATTTATGCCGGTCGTAGCGGCGAAGGATCTGACGGCGACCGCGATCGAGGGCATCGTCAACGTCGTCAGCGGTGGGAAACTGGAGCGCACGAAGGGCAACGTCATCGGCCGCGGCGATCTCCTGAAGGCCGCTTGGGATGATTACGCGAATATCAAGGACGAAGCACTCGGCGAAAGCAAGTACAGTGAGCGCCAGATGATCAACAAGGAGATCCAGGAAGGCCGCCGCATTTTCGGGAACACGAAGAGCAAGGCGTGGAACAAGACCGGCGGGAAAGCACTGGAGGGCGTCCGCAAATTCAACGGCACCGCGCTGGACAAGGAAGACGTTCTGTTCTCCAAACCGCACTACGCTCTTGCGCTGGCGCAGTATTGCGCCGCCAACAAGATCAGCGCGGAGCAGATCGCCAAGGGTGAAGGTCTGGCGAAGGCGCGGGAGTACGCAATCAAGGAGGCCCAGAAGGCCACCTACCGCGACACGAACGACTTCTCGCAGGCAATCTCCCAGCTCGGACGCGGAGCGCAGTGGAACCAGAACAAATTCACGCGCGGCGTCAGCACCGTTATGGAGGGCGTCCTGCCGTTCCGCAAGACGCCGGCGAACATCCTCGCCCGCGGCGTGGAGTATTCTCCGCTCGGTCTGATGAAATCGCTGACCTACGATGCCGTGCAGGTATCGAAGGGGAACATGAGCGCGGCAGAGATGATCGACAACGTCTCCGCAGGTCTGACCGGAACCGGCCTTCTGGCGCTTGGCGTGTATCTCGCGGCGGAGGGAATCCTCGGCATGAAACTGCGCGGCCGCGGTGGTAGTGACGACAAGAAGAAGAAATTCGCGGACCTCACCGGACACCAGGACTACGCGCTGGAGCTGCCGAATGGCAAGAGCATCACGCTCGACTGGCTGGCGCCGGAGGCGCTGCCAGTGTTCATCGGAGCCAACCTCGCCGAGATCGCGCAGGAGAAGAACGGCAACATGAAACTGGCCGACATCCTCACCGCGGTCGGCAACGTCACCGAACCGATGCTGGAAATGAGTTGCCTGCAATCGCTGAACAATGTGTTCGAAGCCGTCGGCTATGCGAAGGAAGGCGACATGAACGCGCTGACCTCCGCGCTGGCAAGCGCGGCGACCAGCTATCTGACGCAGGCGCTGCCGACGCTGCTCGGTCAGGCAGAGCGCACCGGCGAAGGCAAGCGCATGACGACCTACACGGACAAGAACAGTTTCCTGACCGGCGATATGCAGTACACGCTCGGCAAGGCCAGCGCGCGCATTCCCGGGCTGGAATACAACCAGATCCCGTACATTGACGCATGGGGCCGCGAGGAGTTGACTGGGAAATTCCTGGAGCGGGCCGCAAACAACTTCTTCAACCCGGCCTATCTCAGCAGAGTTGTGGAGAGCGACATGGAGGACGAGCTGGAGCGCGTCTACGAGGCGACGGGGGAGAACGTCTTCCCGCAGCGGGCAGCGAAGTATTTCAATGTGGACGGCGAGCGCAAGGATCTGACTGGCGACGAGTACGTCAAGTATGCCACGGCGAAGGGACAGACGTCCTACGTCCTCGCCTCCCGGATGACGGAGAACGGCCTGTACAAGGATCTTTCGGACACCGACAAGGCGGCCTGCATTAAGGATGTCTATACCTATGCGGACCAGACGGCGAAGACCGAGGTCGGCGGAAAGATCACCGAGAGTTGGGTCGAGAAGGCAAAGAAGGGCGTGGCGATCGGTATCAGCCCCGAGACTTACATTCTGGCCAAGGAAGCCGTCAAGGATGTCGAAGGAATCAAGGACGCGAACGGCAAGACGATCTCCAACAGCGCCGGTCTGCAGAAGATGGAGATCATCTACAGTATGCCGGGGCTGAACGATGAGCAGCGGCAGTACCTGTTCGACTGCTTTGGCGTGGGGCAGACGGTCATCGGATACAACAAGGCACTGGTCAACGAGAAACTGAGCGATATGCGAAGCGGAAAGACGACGACCAAATCCGAATCGAAAACCACGACGAAGGCTAAGACGGAAACGAAGACCGAAACCAAACAGAAAACGGACACCGCGGACGTCAGCGGCAGCACGGCGATTTCGGCTGCCAGCTATGACCCGGACAAGCAGGTCGCTACGGTCAAGTGGGCCAGCAGCGGAAAGACTTATAATTACGACGGAGTTACACAGAAATCCTGGGACGACTTTAAGGCGTCCACGAGCAAGGGGAGCTATGTGAACAAGAACTGGAAGTAATCCGAACACGGCGCAGCACTGAGCCGCCACGGTGCTGCGCCACGCGCAGAACAGGAGGCGGCGTATGTGCAAACCAAAATCGACCTATAACAACACCCTGATGGCGGAGGCCATCGCAGAGGCTATTCACAGCGAGCTGCACCGTGAGATCCTCCACGCCGTGCTGATCGATGGATGGAGCTATGAACGGATCGCGGAGAAAATTGGGTATTCTCCACGGCACGTCAGCCGGATCATGGACAAGGATGCTCCCCGGCTCGACGAGTGGATAGGTCAGAAAATGTCCGGATAACGTCAGAAAACGTCCTGGTCACGTCATTGTGATCAGGGCGTTTTTCGTATACCATATTATTAGGTGATAAACATGGAAGAGAAGACAATGGCAGAGATCATCAACGACATACTGGAGGAGGCCGGCCTGGATGTGGAGAAGGTACCAGCCCAATCCGGATAAACTGATCACCGGCGACTGCACGGTCCGGGCGATCTGCGCCGTGACCGGCATGGACTGGCGGACGGCGCACACGGCGCTGTGTGAGCTGGCGCGGGACATGGCGGATATGCCATCATCGAATCGCGTCTGGTGGGCATTTCTGAAGGCGATCGGTTTCCGGCAGCTCCATCTGATGGACCGCTGCCCGGACTGCTTCACTGTCAAGGATTTCGCGGAGGCTAACCCGAAGGGCGTTTACGTCCTCGGACCGCATGAGCACGCCGTCGCCGTGATCGACGGGCAGTGGTTGGATAGCTGGGACTCCGGCGACACAGTGCCGCTCTACTATTTTATAAAGGAGGAGAACGATGTACCCGCAGACAAATCCCGCGTGGACGAATCCGTACCTGGCGGCGCAGATGATGGCGCAGCAGACGCTTCAGATGCCGCAGCAGCAGACGAGGACGGTTGAGGTCGTTCCGGTCGGAAATGAGCAGACCGTGGTGGATTTCCCGGTGGCCATCGGCGTGACGCAGATGTTCGTTGCCAACGACGACAGTTTCGTGGCGTTCAAGAGTAACGGCGTCAATGGGCAGAGCAGTCTGACCTTCTACGACAAACGACCGCCGGCGCCGGTGGCAGCAGCTCCTGTCTACATGACGAAAGAGGACGTGGAGGCAATGATCTCCGCGGCGATCGGGAAGGCGGCGACAGAATGAGCATTTTCGACAGTCTAGGACAACGTCCGCAGATGATGAATCCGATGCAGATGCTCCAGCAGATCCAGAGCAATCCCATCGCCATGCTGCGGCAGCGCGGGCTGAATGTGCCTGACGGTATGAACAACCCGCAGCAGATCGTCCAGCATTTGCTCCAGAGCGGGCAGATCAGCAATACCCGCCTGCAGATGGTCATGCAGATGTTGGGAAGGAAATGAGTATATCCGCCGGCGGCTGCAGACGACGGTTGATATAAATATCGTACCGGGCGATTCCCGGCTGACCGCAAACAATTAAGCGGTAGAAAGGAAAATGAAAATGTCTCTTACTGAAAATGGCGGCACCACGATGCTGGTGCAGCCCAGCGGATTCGGCGGTGGTTTCGGCGGCTTCGGCGGTGACGGAGCGTGGTGGATCATCCTGCTGTTCCTCGTCCTCGGCGGCGGCTGGGGAGGCATGGGCGGCTTCGGCGCTGACGGTATCTATCCGTGGATGAACAACTCGCAGAACATCAACGACGGTTTCCGCGACCAGATGCTGCAGACGAGCGTGAGCAGCATCGGTGACAAGATCACCAGCGGTTTCGGCGACGTGGCGACCGCGCTGTGCGGCGGGTTTGCCGGCGTCAACGCGAACATTACCAACGCCAGCATGACCAACCTGCAGAGCTTCAACGGGCTGCAGGCGCAGCTCGCACAGTGCTGCTGCGACAACCGGCTGGCGACCTGCCAGACGCAGAACCTCGTCGCAAGCGAGGGCGCGGAGACCCGTGCGGCGATCCAGGCGCAGACTCAGGCGATCCTCGACAAGATGTGCCAGCAGGAGATTGACGCGCTGAAGGCTCAGAACATCGCCCTGCAGAATCAGGTCAATATGCAGGCGCTGGCCGCGTCTCAGGCGGCGCAGACCTCCGCCCTCATCGCGGACAACACCGAGCAGACCAAGTACATCGTCAACCGCGTGGCACCGTATCCGGTCCCGTCCTACACCGTCGCAAATCCTCTCACGCCGGCAGCGATCTGATAAGGGGGTGCTCTGAATGAAGAACACCGATACCCTGGAGCGGCTCTGCGAGATCGTGGACAAGCGTCTGGAGACGGCCGTGGACGCGCTGGAGCGCGAGAGCGGGAAACTCAGCATGGAGGACGCTAAGTACATCGACCTGCTGACGCACACGCAGAAATCCATCAAGACCACGCTGGCCATGGAGGGCGCCGGCAAAAGCGAGCGCCGGGGCCGCGACAGCATGGGACGCTATGTCTCCCGCGATGGCGAGGACGGCCACAGTGGCTGGTACTACGGACCGCGCCGCGCATGGGATGGCGGACCGAGCTACGACGGCGAAAGCTATGACGACGGCATGAAGGAGAAGCTGCGCCGCATGGCGGAGGAGACCGACGACGAGCGCGTCAAGAGGGCGCTGCATACCGCGATCAAGAGTATGTGACCACAGCAAAACGGGGAGGGCAATCGCCCTCCCTTTTCTGACACCAATTCTGACACCAATTTATCGGATTTTTGGGGGTGTTTTCGGATGTTTTTGGAGTTTCGATCGTCCTGATTTGAGGGTAACGAAATGGCAACAAAGCATTGAAAACACTGGTATTACAGAAAAATTCAGCCCCTGGATTTCTCCAGGGGCTTTGGTGGACGATACAAGACTCGAACGAGAAAAGAATGCAGTAATATCAATACTCAGGAGGAATGCTGACACCAATATTGACACCTGTCAGAATCCTCCGGCTATTTTTTTAACCTCTTCTTCCCGATGCTTTTGACGCAGGGATGTGTAGATTTTCTGCGTCGTGGAGATGTCTTTATGGCCCATGATGTCCTTTGTTGTCAGGACGTCGACCTTCTGCTCGTAGAGTACTGTGGCATAGTTGTGCCGGAGCTGATGCGGCGTGATCAGAGGGCGCCATTCCGTTCGCGTACACTCCTTCTTGCCGCGGTGCCGGTTGTCAAACGTCCGCTGTTCCGCCAGGCCAGCGGCCTTGCACCAGGACAGCCAGCGTCTGGTAATCTGGCCCCGCGTTAGAAGTTTCCCTTTTTCATGAAATAGGAAATCGCTGTCCTTTGCGCTGCCAGGACGCTGCAGAAACGGAGCGAGCTGTGGCAAAATCGGAATGTCGCGTTCGCCGGCTTCGGTCTTCGTTTCCTTTATGACTGGGGTGCCGTGCAGATCGACGGCGGCATGGACGTGAATCGAATCTTTCCCGACATCGCCCCACCGGAGCGCGACCGCTTCTTCCGTTCGCATTCCGGTATAGAGAAGGACGGCCACAAAATCTCCGTACGGTTTGTCCAGGTTCTCCTTTATGATTTTCTGCTGGCCCTCGTCGGGCGCTTCTACGCGTCCTTTTTTTAGCCCGCGTGGCACGTTGACGGAAGACGACGGATTATACGGCACGAAACCATGAACGACCGCGTAGTCGAGGATCTGCTTCAGGATGGACTTCGTCAGCGCGGCGTGCTTATAACTGTAGCCCTGTTCCTTCTCCCGGAGCAGGATGCGGTTGATGTCGATCGCCGTGATCTCCGTGATCGGCCTGGATCCCAGCTCGTCCTTCAACGCTGCCAGCGGGGCTTTATATGTCGCCTGGGTCCCACGGTTCAGACCATTGACGTGAGATTCCTCCCATGCGTCAGCAACGTCCTCAAACAGGGGCGGCGCATCCGGCGCGTCCTTTGCCTGCACCTTTACATACAGCGCCTCCGGATCCCGGTCATAGATTGCATGGCGCTTGCCCTGATCGTCGGTCCAGCGGTACATATAGCGCCCGTCTTTACGGAGCGTGAACATGGAGGCATAGTCAATTTTCTTCATGAATTAGACTGATTCCTCCCGAAAAAGGCGAATACAACGAAGAAGATTATGACAATGACGTGCCATACATACTGACGACCAGACGAAGCGGATATGCCAGCGATCATAGTGATCATTGAAACCAGGTAGAATACGGCAACAACGATCCCAAGAAGAAAGTATCTTGTTCCTTTCCTGCTTGGAATGATTTTTTCCGGGATTGTATACATCAAATGGGCGCCAAGCATAAACCCCATGATGAGAATTCCGATTGCTGTCGTGCCGCCGAAAAACAGGCAGAGATAATAGGCCAGTCTACTCATGTCAAAAATCTTATCGAGTAGCCACGACAGCAGGCAAATATAGTAATATGTTACAAGGCGAGTAAAAAGACTGAGAAGATATAAAACGATGAACGCGAGAATCCGCTTGAACGGGTGGCGATCATTCGTTTCTCCGATTATCGCGCCGGTTTCCTTGTCAACAACGTAAAATTGTTTACTGTTCATGCTGTTTGTCCTTCCCAACCGGGCAGCGGCCACAGACCAAGACCTGCTTCAAAAGCGTCTCTATGATCCCGTCCTTCCGATCCATGCGCTCGTCTTTCTTTTCAATCTGATTCCGAAGAAACGCCATACGCGTTTCGTATTCTTCGCATCGCGCTTCGTGCTGTTTGCGCAGGCCCTCGATCCGCTGCTCCAGCTCGGCGATCTTCTCGTCCTTGTACTCGTTGATGGCAAGAAATGCTTTCGTGCTGGCCTGCGCGACGGCGTCCTCTCCACCGTCGAGGACGAGCAGCGCCTGGGCAATCGGACGAAGGGTGTGCTCATAGTTGAAACTGTCGTTTTCTTCGCTTCCTTTTTTGAATACTCTGCGGATCGCGGTCTCCGATACCGGCTCCCCGGTCGCGGCGACCATCTTGATGATGTCGGGGATGGACAGGTGTTTCTTTTCCTGCACGGCTTTCAGTTGGACGATGATCTCCTGAGTCGCGGAAAACTCCATCTCTGCACGCTCCGTTTCTATTTTTGAATGATTTCCTTTCATAAGTGGTGCCTCCTTGTCAGAACTGGCAGTTGAGTAGCGGATTGCGATAGAGTATAATTCAACCAGCCCAAGGAGGACGGAGGCGATCAACGGCTTGGCGGCGTCAGCGGTCGCCTCCGAATTTTATACTATTTAACCTATTTGCCTAGTATGCAGATGCTGAAAAATATTTTTTCAAATTGGCCTGACATTTGGACAATTCCCGTGTTATCTTAAACGTAGAATTAATTATCCAATGAGGAGACCGACGAATGAAAGACGAATTATTCAAGATTCTTGACGACCATCCTGAGCTGCTTGCGACTGCACTATCCCTCGTAATTGAGCAATTACTAGTTTCTGCTCGTCAGGGGTAAGCATATCGACGAGCGCATTCAACTGCTCCCGCGTCTCGTCTTTCTTCTGTTCTTCCGGCATGGCATCATCCCATCCGGCCAGCACGGTCGGAGGGCATCCAAGGGCTTCCGCGATCTTCTCGATCTTTGGAAGCGGGATGTTTGTGATGATGCCTTTTTCATATTTATAGATAGTCTGCTTCGACTCACCGATCATAGCACCGAGCTGCTCCTGCGTGAGATCACGACGTACACGGATCGCAGCGATCCTCCGTCCGACATCATTCACCATAATTCCTCCCTTCATCTGTGATTTGACAATATATTATCACGAAACTTCACAAGATGCAAGAATTTTTATATTTTTTCAAAAATAATATTGACAAGTTACTTCGCATCTGTTAAGATAGCAGTAACCTGATAGGTTACTACAGAGAAGGGGGTGATGCTATGCTGGATGCCAACGCGCTGAAGGCGGAGATCGTCCGTAACGGGATGACTCAGGGTCAGGTCGCCAACAAAATCGGCATGACTGCCACGACGTTCAGCCAGAAGATCCGCAACAACGGTTTCGGGCTGGATGAGGCAGACAAAATGATCGCGCTGCTTGGTATTCGTAATCCGGGAGCAATTTTTTTTAGCCAGCAAGTAACTTGTGAAGTTACGAAGGAGGACAGCGCATGAGCAGGACCGAGCTTTTGAAGAAGATCCTCGACGAGCATCCGGAACTGGTAGACTACGCGTTCCACCTGATCATCTCCATGGAATTGAAGAGGATTTCGGAAACGGTCGAAAGGTGGTCGAGCCTGGCATGAGCAGAGAGTTACCCGGCTACAGAGAAAACCTGGCCCGCGTGGACGCTGCGTTTGATCATGAGCTGCTTACATGCGCTGAGATCTCCCGCTGGCTTGGCTGCAAGCCGGAGACGGTGAAGCGGAACTTCCGCTTCAATCCGGCGACCAGGCGGATCTCCAAGAGCGACCTGGCCAGACAGATCTGTGCAAAGGCATAGCAGTGCAGTGCGCAGCATTGGCACAGCAGAACTGAGCTGAGGCAAGGAGACGGCTGCTATGCAAGGGCAAAGTTAAGCAAGGCCAAGTGACGCTATGGCTATAGCTATGGATGAAATGCAGCGCGTGGGCAGAGAAATGCTTCGGCGTGGCAGTGCCAGGCAAGAGCATTGCACAGAAATGCGTTGGCAAAGCGGCGATTTGCGGCGGCGTTGCAATGTGCAGCAGAGGCAGCAGAGGCAAAGGTACGCTAGGCATCGGCTAAGGGAAGCATTGCATTGCAGCGGCGTAGGATGGCGCGGACACGCAATGGCAAAAAAGTACGCCCCGGAAGCGGCAACTTCCGGGACGCAAGGGTAAAGGCGAATGTCAAGAGGCCTTTTACCCTCCGATTATACCAAAAATCAGGAGGAATGTCAAATGGCAAAGTATGCCGAAATCAAGGTCAGACTCACGCTGACCGAGCAGATGCTGGGTACCAGCCCCAGCAACCCGGAGATCTACAAGGAATTCTTCGCCGCGAAGGCTGTCAACGAAGCCACGGCGGAGGAAGAGGAAGAGGCCCTCTACGGCGGCGAACAGCGGCAGGGGACGATCTTCCCCCGCACGGAGGACGGCAGGCCCTTTGTGTACGACTACATGATCAAGGGCTTTTTCAAGGACAGCTGCCAGATGCTGGCGCGGCTGAAGAACGGGAACGAGTCCTCGAAGCTGAAGGCCTACAAGAAGATCATCGACGGGCTGATCTTCCCGTTTCCGCGGGAGATCCCGCTGGTGTTCGACGGCGAGGTCGGCTGCTGCCAGCGCCCGCTCCGTGCGCAGACGCCGCAGGGCGAGCGCGTGGCGCTGGCCATGAGCGAGAGCGTCCCGAAGGGCACGACGCTGGAATTTACGGTCAAGGTCCTGGATCCTGCGCTGCTGCCGGCGGTGCGCGAGTGGCTGGACTACGGGGAGCTGCGCGGGCTGGGTCAGTGGAGGAACTCCGGAGCGGGAAGATTTACATGGGAGGAGATCACATGAGTAAGCGGAAGTGGCGCGACCTTGTGGTCAGGGCGATCGAGGACGCCGTGGTGCTGCTGATGATGGGAGCCTGCGGATGGGCGATCTGCTGGCTAGCCAGCGAGATCCTCGGCAAGCTGGGGGTGGCGTGATGAAGCCCAGTGCTGAGAAAGCGCTCGCGTACCTTATCAACAACGGCAGCATCACGGTGCGCGAGGCGATCGACCACTGCGGGACGACGGAGCTTCGGTCCAGGATCAGCGAGATCCGCAAGGCAGGGTATCCGGTCCGCAAGGTCATGGAAACCGGGAAGAACAAGGACGGCGAGCCGGTGAGCTATGCCAGATACTATTTGGAGGGGAATAAAAATGAATAAGCAGTTTTACATTGACCGGATCGACGCGCTGCGGGAGGCGATCGAGCGGCTGCCGGAGGATGTGCGGATCTGCTCGATCGGGCAGGGCGACCACGATGATCTGTGCGTGCAGATCCTGGAACATCCGAACGTCCGCGGCGAGCTGATCGAAACGTGGCCGGACAAGCCTAAGAAGGGATGGTTTGAAACCAACGGCGCCGAGGGCGTCACAATCGGCTGGGTAGGGAGGGTCGCAAATGGAATGGATCGCTGATCATCCCGACATCCGCCACGCCGAAAAAACCGGCTATCCGAAAACGCCGCGTGTCGCGCATCAATGCTCTGTATGTGACGAGCCGATCTACGAAGGCGACGAGTGCCTATTCATCCGCGACTATGGCTGGATCTGCGAAGATTGTGCCGAGCTGGCGCGGACGGTCGCAGAGAGGTGACAGGATGGCGAATTTTGAAAGCGGCGTTTTTGGCTATATCCGCGGCGTTGCGACCGTGGAGGTGTATTTCCCGGTCGATGCCAAAGGCAATGCGGACATATCGTGTTCGCAATGCGAGTTCTTCCGAGCATCCAGCTCCAGCTGTGCGCTGAATCATAAGGTCTGCGCTTATCCGCAGAAATATGTCGGGCAGTTCTGCCCATTAGAAAAAATCGAAAGTGAGGAATAACAAAATGTCCCTGATCGTAAACGAAGGCGCGAAGAGCGCAATCCCTCTGCTCCCGGAAGATGTTTATCCCGCCGTGTGCTGCCAGCTGATTGACCTCGGCGACCAGTACAGCGAGAAATTCGGCAACACGCAGCGCAAGGTGCTGATCTCGTGGGAGATCCCCAGCGAGAAACTGGAATCCGGCGAAACGCGCCGTCTGTCGAACACTTACACGGCCAGCCTTAACAGCAAGGGCAATCTTCGAAAGGATCTGATCAGCTGGCGCGGACGCGATTTCACCGTGGAGGAGCTGAAGAAGTTCGACCTGCGGAACATCGTCGGCGCTCCCTGTCTGCTGAACGTGATCCACAAAGAGGGCGCTGACGGCACGAAACGCGCCGTGATCGGCGGCATCATGAAGCTGGTGAAGGGCATGGCTGTCCCGCAGCTGACGAACGGCTCTACGATTATCGACCTTGACGAGGACGGCGTGGAGGAGAAGATCGAGCAGCTCCCGGAATGGATCCAGACGCGCATCAAGGAATCCGAAACGTGGAAGGAGCGCGAAGCCGCCGCGGGGGAGCGCGAGGCGATCCAGAACGAGGACGAGCTTCCAGCTCCGGC
>Ga0310786_10001207_pt1 | contig 41590 bp, 36 predicted proteins | sample AusTroGonzalo_MG_FD_203881 | JGI IMG/M metagenome (GOLD analysis project Ga0310786, IMG submission 203881) | Bovine rumen microbial communities from tropical cattle in Woodstock, Queensland, Australia - Gonzalo_03 (v2) (version 2) | ecosystem: Host-associated > Mammals > Digestive system >...
TTATCGCGCCTTTGTGCTCAAACCACCTTGTCGTGATTGAGCTTTCCGAAGGCGGAGTCGCTGCCGTTACCATATATATACCCGTAGCATCGCGGCAGCTTGTGACCAGCCGCAAACCGTTAAGGCACCTTATGTAAGTTGTGATGTTGTCCGTGTCGGGAATGAAGCTTGCCGGCAAGTAGCCGCTATCCATAAGAGTTTCTTTCCACGTGTCGCCGCCCAAGTCATAGCTGCCTTCGTCGAACATATCCGACTCGCCGGTTGCCTGATACTCCTGCATCATCTTTGCTGCCGCGTCGTGCTGCAAAACCATACGAAAAGCCATTGCCGTATCTTGAATATCTTCGGGTTCGTGAAGGCCGCTACTTGGCAGCCTAAACAAGGTAAACATTGCTATGATTACAAAAAACGGTATCGCTATAAGCCAAAAAAACATCGCCTTCGTCCTTTTTAAAAAAGTTAAAAAAGAACCACATTTTCTTTTGGGAAAAAGTGGCGGACGTTAACAACCGTATGAAATTAGACGGCTCAGCTGATTAGCATGAAGCCTATTCGCTGACATCCGCCATAGTTGTTTGGCGAAAGGTCAGCCCTTATGTCGTATTACGACTATTCCATCAGGGTTGTTAAGCCCTAGGCAATATCTCTATCGCCTAGTGTGCATTATAGGATGAATGTTGCCGCCTATGCAATTCATAAAAAAGCTGCAGAATACAAGGGTTTTGCGGGATTTTAGGTAGCGGCGTCTGGCAAGGTTAGCTTAACTTTTCCAGCAAAGCGGTCATGTCGTCAGGAAGCTTTGCTTCAAAACGAAGATATGCGCCCGTCTTTGGGTGGGTAAAGCCAAGAATTCCCGCGTGCAAGGCTTGCCTTGAAAAAGCTTCGGCAGCGGCGCGTCTTTGTTCGCCCATGGGTTTTTTGTTGGGGCGGTTCTCGGCGTAGGTTTTATCGCCGATAAGCGGGCAACCTATGGATGTCATATGCACTCTTATCTGGTGAGTTCTTCCCGTTTCCAAGCGGCACTCTATCAGCGAGGCAGCGCCGTCTGCCAGCACTTTGGTTACTTGGTAGTGCGTGATTGCTTCCCGCCCTCCTTCGCGCAAAATCGTCATCTTTTGCCGGTTTGTCTTTGAGCGCCCGATTTGCCCAGCCACCGTTCCTTTTAAAGGGGTGGGAGTGCCCCAGACTATCGCCGTGTAAACGCGCTCAATGTCGTGCGCCTTAAACTTGGCAGCCAGCGCCCTGTGTGCGAAATCCGACTTTGCCACGACTAAAATCCCGCTTGTGTCTTTATCAATGCGATGCACGATGCCGGGGCGCTCTACCCCGCCAATGCCGGAAAGCCGCCCTTTGCAATGTGCCAAAAGGGCATTCACCATCGTATGCTGCCAGTTGCCTGCGCCCGGGTGGACTACCATTCCCGCAGGCTTGTTTATGACTATTAAATCCTCGTCTTCAAACAATATGTTAAGAGGGATTTTCTCGGGCAAAACATTTAGCTCCCTTGGTGGAGGAACGGCAAAAACATACTCCTCGCCCGCCTTTACCCGCACCGAGGAAAAATTGCACACGCGGCCGTCTTTGCTCACCTTGCCCGCGTTGATAAGGTGGGCAATGCGCGTGCGGGATTCACTGGGCACCGCAAGGGAAAGCCACTTGTCCAGACGCAGGCCTTCCTTATCTTCGGGGACCGGCTCGCAGTAGTATATTTCGTCTTCTGTTATTAAGGTTTCCATTTTTGAATCCTTTAAGCTAAACTGGCATAAATGTAAAAGGAAAAGAACCAAGGAGGCAAAAATGGATAAATTAAAGCTGCTTAAAGGTGTGGTGGTGTTGCTTACTTCGCTTATCGTGCTTGGCATCGCGGCGGTCATAATCGGACTTTCCGGCAAGAATGATAAGCCTGCTACGGTAGCGGAGGGAGAAGCGACAGGCAGGGTGCAAGCTTCCTTTGCCGTTGTCACCACGCCGGCGGGAATTTCGGAAACCGTAATCGCCGAGGAAAGAGGAAGCTTTATTGACAAGGTCGCTTCTTGCGGCGACGGGGTTTGCATTATGATAAAAGGTGGCGGATTGCCTGACCGAATTGTTATGCTGAACGCGAAAGGCGTCGTTGTTCGCAAGATAAAACTGGCACAGGAGTAAAAACATCTTGCAAAAAGAGTCTTTTTCGGATATTTGTTTTTCCTTCAAAGTTTTAGGTTCCCATCGTCTAGAGGCCTAGGACATCGGCCTCTCACGCCGGTAACACGGGTTCGACTCCCGTTGGGAACGCCAAAGTTTATGAAGTTGTTAGGTAACAAATAATCAAAAACCATCTTAGGGGAAGTTTTATGACAGGACATTATATTTCATTGGTAGCCGATTACGGCGGACGTTCGGGCAATGCGGATTTGGCTTTTGCCGAAGTGGGGCAAAAGCTATACGAAAAGATAGATGACATTCGCCATTTTGAGCAGCTTTCGGTAAATGCTTTTAACACGGTCGAGACCGGTTTTGTGGTCGCCGAACTTGCTCTTAACTCAAAGATTGATAACCATATCGTGTATCACAACACGGCTCCTCGTAAAGATGACATTAACCCCCGCGCCAATAACGCGGGTGAATTTTTGGCATATTGCCATCTTCCCAATGGTGTCAATGTTATCGGTGTTTTCTCGGGCTATTGCTTCTCTTTCCTTAAGGGGTATGCACCGATTTACAAAGTTAAATGCGAGTCTAAGGGATCACAATTCCGTTCGCGCGATGTTTTCCCGGATATGGTAGCTTCGCTGGCAAAGCACGATTTTTCTTCCGGCAAAGTGTGGGAGTTCCAAGGTGAAGAATTAACCAATGTTCCCGATATGCCTGAAAACATTTTGCTTTTCACCGACGGTTACGGCAACTTGAAAACCAACATCGTCCTTACGGAAGAACAAGCAAAACAATCCAAGCTGCATGTGAACATTCACGATTACACCACAATAGTTAACCTTGGTGCCGGTATTTTCTCGGTCGCCGACGGTGAATATGTTTTGGCTAAAGGTTCTTCGGGCTGGATACTTCCGAATGGGGAAAGAAAATTCGTTTTTGAAATTTCCCGCCGCGGAGGTAATGCTGCCGGACACTTTAACTTCCCTAAACCGGGAGCAAAGATCCACTTACAAACCTTGGCCTAAAAAGAAAGCCTTAAAGATTAAGTAAAACAGTCCCGATGATGAATAATCGTCGGGACTAAGTTTGTATTATTCCATATTAATGATGTGAAGAGTGTTGGTATTGCCGTGATGAGCAAAAGGAATACCTGCCGTAACAATCAGCGAATCACCCTTTTTCGCAAGCTTCATCTGCTTTGCCACTTTCTGCGAAGTAGTGCGGACATCGTCAAACGAGCGAAGGGGTGAGCTTGCCTTGCGCGTGATAATGCCCCAGACCAATGCGAGTCTGTGGGCAACGGCCTCATTCGGAGTAATGCTTAAAATCGGTAGACACGGACGTTCCTTTGCCGCGAGCAAACTGGTCGAGCCGGATTCCGTATAGGTCACGATTGCTGCGGCGTTTTGCATATGCACGGCGGCGAACTTTGCTGATGAAGTAATCGCTGCGCCTATGGGCAAATCGCAACTTTCCCCGACGCTATATAAATCCAAAAGCTTGCTATACTGAGGGATTCCTTCAACATTCTTTATTACTTGATTCATGGTGCGGACGGCTTCCACGGGATACTTGCCGACAGCAGTTTCGCCCGAAAGCATTACGGCATCCGCTCCGTCAAAAACGGCAGTGGCGACATCCGAAGTTTCCGCTCGGGTCGGAGTCGGGTTCGTTATCATGGATTCCAGCATTTGCGTGGCGACGACGACAGGCTTACCTGCGGCTCGGCAAGCAAATACTATCTTCTTTTGCAGAACGGGGACGGCCTCTACCGGCATTTCAACCCCTAAGTCACCACGCGCTACCATTACAGCATCGGAAATGGCGATTATCTCGTCCAAGTGATCAATAGCGGCAGGCTTCTCAATCTTTGAAATAATCCAAGCCTTGTCGCCGATGATTTTGCGAGCATCCAAAACATCCTTGGGACGTTGGACGAAAGAAAGCCCTATCCAATCGACGCCCATTTTAAGAGCGGCTTTTAAGTTCGTTAAATCCTTTGCCGTAAGGGCGGATATGGGAAGGGTGACGCCCGGGATATTCACGCCCTTGTGATCGGAAATCTCACCGCCGACGACAACCTTGGTCGTGGCATAGTTTTTGCCGAAAGCTGTGACTTTAAGGCGGATTTTGCCGTCGTTTAACAGTAAGTCCATCCCCTTATGCATAACGGCGAAAATCTCTTTATGCGGGAGGGTTACGCGGTGTTCATCACCTTGTTTCTTTTCCATATCAAGGCGAAAAGTCGCACCTTTCTTGAGGGTGACCGCGCCTGCGGCAAAAGTCCCGATACGAAGCTTCGGCCCTTGCATATCCGCAAGAATGCCAAGGTTCCTGCCCGTCGTTTTGGATATCTCCCTGATAATTTTTACATTGGCGGCGTGGGTAGCTATATCACCGTGAGAAAAGTTAAGGCGAAAGACATCTACTCCCGCTTTTACCAAAGAAGCGATGACTTTCTTTGAGGAACTTGCCGGACCCAGTGTCGCGACTATTTTAGTAAAACAATCTCTGTGATGAGCCGGCTTCTTTATCATAATTTTTCCACGATGAATTCAACGGTCGCTTCAATCGTTTCGCCCGGTCCTATACTCTTGATACCGGTTCCCATAATTCCGCGCGAAGCAAGATTAAAGGCGTCAATCGCGCTGGTTACGGGTTCAAAGCTGAAGATGTTTTTGTTTTCCGAAACAACCAAAATAGAGTGATTAAACTCGTCATAAGCCTTTATCTTAAGGCGGACATCATTAGAAGGCCAAGTAATCTCGGCTTCACCGTCAAAGCCACCGAAGCAAGTGTCCAAGGTCATCTTGGCAATATCCTTACCGTCTTCAAATCGCCACTCCGAAGTAACACCGTAGGGCTTGTCGCGAAGCGGTGTGCCCATGTGCTCCCAAACGTTCTTTGCTTTAAACTTGATGTTGACATCTTTGGTCTTGGGGAAGAAGGGGTGGACACCCATGGCACACGGCATCGGTAAAATGCCAAGATTGCGCAGCATGATGTGGGTGTTAAAGCCGGAGTCGGTCAAAGTATATGTAACCTCTGCCTCATAGGCAAAAGGGAAGCCCTTCTTTGGATCACCGATGCTTGTCAGCACAACTTTTTTATCGGACTTTTCCTTAACGGTCCAAGGGAATTTCCAACCGTCACCGTCAAAAGGTTCTTTGGTAGAGGAAACATTAGGCGGCACCTGGCGCTTAATACCCCAATACACAAAAAAGCCATCGTGAATACGGTTCACATATGGCAAAATGGGATACATTGATGAGCCGGCGGCGTCGGAGTCGTTTAGCGCTTTTGCCGTGGCCGGACGCATAATATCGACTTCCTTAGCGCCAATATTAGCTTTAAAATAAGCTAACGATGCCCCGGCTTTAGGCTGAACGGCAATTTTTACGTTTGCGTTACCTAGTTCTATAAGTTCATCATTTACCATATTCTTCGTCCCGTATGTGCCAATAGTTGAAAGTTTCTTTGCTATTATTTTGTCAATTTAACTATACTTCCCGAAAAGTGCAAGAAAAAAGTTGAAAAAAAGCCTAAGAGGTTTTACCAATGACTGCAAAGGATGGACTTAGGAAAATGTTATTTGCTCTTGATGTCGGAAATACCAACATAAATATGGCTTTGCTTGATGATGACAAGGTTCTTAAAAAGGCAAAAGTTACAAGCAAAGGAATACCTGCCGATACCCTAAAGAACTCTCTTTTGCAATTTGTGGAAAATTATAAAATAGACGGAATTGTTTGCGCAAATGTGGTGAAAGAGCTCGAGTCTCTTTTACAAACCGCCTTAAAAGATTTTGCAAAAGAACCTTTGTTCATCAATGCCTATATGGATATAGGCTATAAGATAAAAGACGACAGGAAAGCAAGCGTCGGGGCGGATATTATCGCGACGAATGTCGGCGCTTATGCCTTATATGGCGATTGCTTGGTAGTGGATACGGGGACAGCGACTACTTTCCAAGTGATAAAAGGCGGAGAGTTCAAAGGTTGCGTAATCGCCTCGGGACTTTATATGGGGGTGCAGGCGCTTTATGACTTTACCTCTTTGCTGCCTAAAATAACGGTTAAAAAGCCGCAAAGCGTGCTTGGCACAGATACCGTGGGGTGTATGCAAAGCGGTGCCTTTTACGGACACGCGGGAATGATTGAAGGAATAATCCGGCGGATTAAAAAGGAAGTAGCTGCACCGCTTACCGTTGTGGCTACGGGCGGCGCTGCGGAAATGATAAACGAGGTGTTAGATGAGCCTTTTGATATCATAGATAATGATTTAATTTTCAAAGGATTAAAAATCATTTATGATAGAAACAGGTTAGGGATTACGGGTTAAGGTTTAGGGCTATGGATAAGAATTTAACTATTGACGGCTTGCTGGAGAACTTCTCCTTGTTTGAGGACTGGGAAGATAAGTATCGCTATTTGCTTGAGCTTGGCGAGGAACTTGATGATATGCCTTTAGAGGAAAAAACCGAGGCAAACAAGGTAGAGGGTTGCACCAGTCAGGTTTGGCTTTCTTATGAACTTAAAAAAGGTGATGACGGACTGGGACGTCTTTACTTTAAAGCGGACAGCGATGCCCATATCGTAAAAGGGCTGATTGCGGTTTTGCTCACGGTTTATAATGGAAAAAGACCTCAAGACATATTGGAAATAGATATAAGAGATATATTCAAAAAGCTGGGATTGGATGAAAACCTTAGCCCTACGCGCCGCAACGGCTTTTTCTCTATGGTGCAAAAAATACATGAAATTGCCGCGGCAGTGGATTGGTAATTTTTTTTAAAAAGGAGATAAAATGGGCTATCTTACTTTTAAGCAATACTTGATTGGTCGCGGAGGCTTCTTTGTCGGGGCTTTGTTTATTCTGACGGTCGGACTTTTTATGGCGCCTGAAGATACGGCGATGAGATTGTTTCCTTTCCTTTTTGATATAATGCCGCTTGTAGTGCCTGCGGTGCTGCTTTCTTTGTGGCTTGCCGACGAGAAAAAATATCAGGCGGAAATAAGGCAAAGGGTGAAGGCGGCTCTTGGCTTTTGGAGTGTGCTGGTTGCGACTACTTTGCTTTTCGCGTTTGCCGACATACTTATATATAAGGCCGGAGTCGGGGCGATAGCCTCATCTTATTTTGCACTTTTAATTATGATCGCGGCGTTCGTGGGAATATCTGCCTTGGCTTTGGTAATTTTCAAAAATCCCGCACTTAAAACTTTGGGAGCGGTTATATTCTGCTTTATCTTTTACCAAGTAACCGCGGGAGATTTTATCGCCGTAAGTTCGGGGATGATTGGGCTTACCGATGCCGTGTATCTTTTATCCTTTGCCTTTGGTGCTATGGTTACGGCGTTCATTTTGGCAGCTCGGAAGGCGTGGACGGTCAAGGTTATGCAGATGATATGCCTTGTTATTATTTTGGTAAGCGGCAACCTTATAGTGAAGCCCTTGGATTCTTCTTTTTACCTTGATTTATCCATGGGTAAGCAATTCTCGGTGAAAGAAGATGTAAAGAATCAGTTGCTGGCGGTTACCAAGCCTGTGACGGTTACCCTTTTTCTGCCTAAGCAAATAATGATGGAGAATCCTAATACCAAGGCCATGGCAAGGACTTTCAAGCGTTATATAAATGACTTTAGCAAGGATGCCGGTGGAATGGTAATCTTTAAGGACTTGACGGGTGTGGCGAAAGACGGCGACTTTGCGGTGATAATCTCCGACAGCGAAGGGAGAGAGGACTATATTTTCCTTCCCGGAACTAATAAAACCGCCGAATTTGAAAAGAACTTACTGCAAAAAGTATTAAAAGCCGGCGGCGTTCCCGAAATTATTATGCCAAGGGCGACCGAAGCTAAAAAGCTTGATGTTATGGAGCAGGATAAGGCAGTGCTTTTATGGAATATCACGACGGGGCTTTACTTTGGTTTATTCATCATATGGGCAGCGGTGTTTGTCTTTTATAAAAGGCGGCAAAGAAAGGCAGGTAATTAGATATGGCTCATCATCTGTTTAATAAGACTAATGCGCCGGTGTTCTTGGCTTTCTTTATGCTGGTAGCGGCGGCGATTGTAACTTTAGCGACTTCGCCCGAAGAAAATATAAAAGGGCAGCTGTTGTTTCCCGATATCCAAAAAGTCATGCCCGAGGTGGTGGCGATAAACCTTGATAAAGGGGTGAAACCCCTGACTTTGGTGAAGAACGGCGAAGGCAATTGGTTTATCGGAGAAATGGACGCCTATCCAGCAGACAAGGCAAAGGTTGAGCGGCTTATTCGGCAATTTTCCGAATTTAGAGTGGAAGATATAGTTACATCTAACCCCTCGGCTTTTGCCAGACTCGGAGTAGAAGAGCCGAGCGAAGCGGCGGCTACTTTGCGTGTGTCGTTTGTGGATTTGGGCGGCAAAATGCCCGTCAGCCTTATCATAGGAGCGCGAGCGGGCGATAATACTTTTTATGCGCGCAAAGACGGCTCGCTACAGGTTTATGTCGTAAAAGGTGCTTTTGATTACGAGCCGGAGCCTTCTTTTTGGGCGGATGCAAAATTAATCGACGTTGATAGCGCGCAAATCGTGAAAATTACTTTGACAGACTTGCAAACGAAGCCTGCCGAGGAACTGGTTTATTCTCGTGCCAAAGGAGGCGAGGCTTTTTCCTATAAAGCCAATTTCAAGACTAAAGAGCCGATTTTAATTTCCGATGCCGAGCGGATTGCAAGCGGATTTGCAAATATATCTTTTTTAAAAGCGCGGCTTTTGGAAACGCTTAACGAAAATGATATAAAAACCGTGTTTAAAACCGAGGCGGAAACGGCAAACGGTGATATATATACCGTTAATTTTGTTAAGGTGGGTAAAGATGATTTGTGGGTAGAGGTGCTTTCTTCAAACCAAAAGGTAAATAAAAAGACCGAAGGCTGGCTTTATCAATTGCCACTTAAGCAAATCCTTGCTCTTTTGCCGCCACCGGAAATGGCGAAAGAATAGCGAAAAGTCGCAAAAATACCCTTGACGCGGCACTTAATGCGTTATATAAAGACAATCCCTTTTGAGAGGTAAGGGCGGGCCGAATGGCAGAATGGCTTATGCAGAGGACTGCAAATCCTTTTATGTCGGTTCAATTCCGGCTTCGGCCTCCAACCATAAAGGAGAGATTGGGTTTTTCCGGCGTAGCTCAGTGGTAGAGCAATCGGCTGTTAACCGATCGGTCGTAGGTTCGAGCCCTACCGCCGGAGCCATTTAAAGTTAAAAAGAACCGCCTTTTTAGGGCGGCTTTTTTTATGGTAAATTTTATAGCTTATAGTGAGCGGGCAGCTATTTCTTCCTTATTGCTTCTTTATACTTTGCCAAGCGAATAAAACGGAAAAAAGCGTAAATCACCGAAACCAAAAAGCCATAGTAACCGTTAAAAATATACCTTTTCAGGAAATAGTACTTTAGGAACTGGGTTGGGAACTCAATATATATGCGAAGCGGGCAATACTTCTTATCCTTTTTCAGCATGTTGGCGACAACCATATTCGTAAAGCCGTTCATCTTGTTAATCAGTTGGGACAAGCCTTGGAACGAGTAATGCTTCACCATACCCTTCAATTGATGAATGGAAGGGTTAGGAATGATAAACTCGGCGCGGTCAGCGGTTAAGTTATCCGCCATTTGCGCTTTGGTTTTGTCATACATGCGGATTATGTTATAGGTTCTGCCCCACTTGCGAGGCTTTGTATAGCCGGGGAACATATCGCCGATTTTTAATTTACAGGCATCGGCGGTGGGATTTTGCATAAAAGCCTTTATCTCTTTTGCCAATTCGGCAGAAAGGACTTCGTCGTCGTCAAGATTCAAAAGCCATTTGTTGGAACACTTACTTTCGGCGAACCGTTTTTGCGAGCAATAATCTTTGAACGGATTTAGAAAAATCTTTGCTCGTTTAGGAACGGAAGCAACTGAATCAGAAGCGACAACAACCACTTCATCAGCGACACCTTTTAAGGATTCCACGACTTCTTTTAAGTGGGATTTTCCTTCTTTGGTAATGATATACACCGATAACTTTTCCATCAGGTTTTCCTTTTCTAAAACAAGTCTAAGTCCAGCTTAGCTTGATCACTTATCATGGCAAAATCCCAAGGGGGATTCCATACAAGTTTTATTGTCACTTCACCTACACCCTTTGCCATGGCCAGCGCGTCGGCAGCAGATTGCAACATTGTGTCGGCAAAGGGGCAACCGGGAGCGGTTACTGTCATTTCTCCCGTAACGTTGCCTTTTTTATCGACTTCAAGTGCGTATATAAGCCCAAGTTCGTTTACATCAAGTCCTATTTCGGGATCGGTTACCTGTCCAAAATAGGGAATAATGTCGCTGCGCACGGCGGGAGTTTCGCCTTTTTTAAGCGGCTTTCCTGCCTTTGCTATGTATTCGGGTAAAAGCGGTTCGGGCGCGGGGATAACCGGTGGAATCTCCGTATCGGGTAAAGCGGCGGGATTGTTTGAAGTTGGAAAATGGTCACTCATTTAAGCATATCCCTCACCTTTATAAGTCCGCCTATGAGCGCATCAACATCATCGGTACCGTTATACATACCAAGGCTTGCTCTTGCCGTAGCGGTAAGCCCGAAGCGCTCAACAATCGGTTGGGCGCAATGATGACCGACACGAATACAAATGCCAAGCTGAGCCAGTATCATTGCCATGTCTTGTGGGTTAATGCCGTCAATCACAAAAGAAACAAGCGCGCCTTTTTCTTTGGCTTTACCCAAGATTCTGGCGCCTTCAACATCTTGAATCTTCTCAAAAAGATAGGAAAAGACCTTTTCTTCCCGATTCAAGATGTTTTGCATACCGATAGCGGTTAAATAATCAATCGCCGCGCCCAGACCTATCGCCTCTACGAACGGCGGAGTTCCTGCTTCAAAACGGACAGGCGGAGTGGTCCAAGTGCTGCCCCTAAAGCTGGCGGTTTTTATCATATCTCCGCCGCCTTGCCATGGCTCAAGGTTTTCCAAAATGTGTTTTTTGCCGTAAAGGACGCCTATGCCCGTGGGACCGTAAAGTTTATGTCCCGAAAAGGCGTAAAAGTCGCAATCCATGTCGGCTACATCGACAATGGTATGTGCAACCCCTTGCGCTCCGTCAACTAGAACGGTTGCGCCCGCTGCGTGCGCCTTTTTCGCTATGTCTTTTATCGGCATAATCGTGCCAAGGACATTTGACATTTGTGTAACGGCGACCAGCTTTGTTTTTTCCGATAGTAAAGCGTCAAAACTGTCCATATCCAGCTCGCCCGTATCGGTTACTTTCGCGACCTTTATGGTGAAGCCGACACGTTCTGCCAGCAGCTGCCAAGGGATAAGGTTGGCGTGGTGTTCCGCTTCAGTTATCAGCACCTCATCAGCGGCGGTAAGATTCTGTCTACCCCAAGTGTTAGCGGCAAGATTTATCGCTTCGGTTGCGCCTTTGGTGAAGATGATTTCGCTGCTATCCTTTGCACCGATAAAGTCTTTCACCTTTGCCCTTGCTTCTTCCATAAAGGCGGTTTCGTGTTCGCTTAAGGAATATAACCCTCTATGCACGTTGGCGTATTCGTGGCTGTAATTGTAGGCAATCCTATCAATGACGCTTTGCGGTTTTTGCGCCGAAGCGGAAGTATCAAGATAAGTAAGCGGTTTACCGTTTACCTTTACGTTCTTGAATATGGGGAAATCGGCAAGCCAAGGGCTTTTTCTGATATCTATATGTTCTTTGTCAGCCATTTTTCCACCTCTGCCGTGAAGTCGTCCCTGGTTTTTTCGTGGGCAATTTTGTTAAGTATTTCTAGCACAAATGCTTTGAGAAGCAAGGCTTTTGCCTCGGGTTTGGAGATACCCCTTGACTCCATATAGAAAAGCGCACTTTCGTCCAGCATACCGATACTTGAGCCGTGAGTGCATTTTACATCCTCGGACGCAATCGCCAGTTCGGGAGCACATTTCACCTTTGCCGTGTCGGATAAAAGAATTGCTTCGTGCAGTTGATCACCGGATATCTTGGCAACGCCTTCTTTGATATTTATCAGCCCTTGAAAGTCCATTGAAGATGCATCTTTCATTATCCCTTTTGCCTTTTGTAGCGAAACGGTATCAGAAGCTTCGTGGTTGGCGATAAGGGCAAGGTTATATTTTTGCTTGCCCGAGCCAAGATAAATCGCGTCGCTGTCGCAGCTCGCGCCTTTGCCTTTTAAGTTTATCTGCACTTTAAGATTGGCGGGCGCGTCATCAAGCAAGACAAGGCAGCCGACATACTTTGCATTCTCGGCAACATCCACTATCAATTCCGAATTGCGGTCGTCTTTGGGATTAAACTTGCCCAGGCGGTAATGGTAAAGCGTAGCGCCCTTTTCTACCTCTATGTGGTAGTGGTGAGGGGCAAATTCGGTAATGGTTTTGGTAAGCCCCTTATCTATGCGGATTTCTTCAGCCATTTATGATTCCCTGATAGCCCTTTGCTTCCAATTCCTTGGCAAGGTTTTCATCGCCGGTTTTTACGATTTTGCCGCCGTTCATAATGTGCACGAAGTCCGGCTTTATCAGCGTTAAAAGGCGGTCGTAGTGAGTGATAAGGAGGAAGGCGCGGGTTTTGTCCTTTGCAAGCACATTTACCCCGTCGGACACGACTTTCAGCGCATCAATATCAAGGCCGGAGTCCATTTCGTCCAAGATGCAAAAGTCCGGTTCAAGCACTGCCATTTGCAAGGTCTCTATGCGCTTTTTTTCTCCGCCGGAAAAGCCGACATTTAAAGGGCGTTTCAGCATTTCATCTGATATGCCCAGAGCGGTGGCGCGCACTTTTATCATCTTCAAAAAGTCAGGAGCGGCAATTTTGTCCTTGCCCTCGAACTTACGCTTGGCATTTACGGCGTATTTCAAAAAGGTGATAACGGATATACCTTCAATCTCCACGGGATTTTGAAAGCCCAAGAAAAGACCGAGGTGAGCGCGTTCGTCCACGGAAAGAGTGCTGATATCCTTGTCCTTAAATATGATTTTGCCGCTGGTAATTTTATATTTGGGATTGCCGCAAATAATGTTGGCAAGGGTGCTTTTGCCGGTGCCGTTAGGTCCCATTATGGCGTGAACTTCGCCTTTGTTTATGGAAAGGTTAAAGCCGCTTAGAATGGTTTTATCCTCGGTTCCCGCCACTAAATCCTTTATTTCAAAAAAGCTCATTTTCCCTTAGTCCTTATCCTTTTTATTTTACCCTTTTGCTACCCTATGCTTACACCTTCAAGGCTTACTTGAATCAGCTTGGTGGCTTCCATAGCGAACTCCATGGGCAATTTTTGCATAACTTCTTTGCAAAAGCCATTAACTATTAAAGATATGGCTTCTTCTTCCGACAAGCCCCTTTGGCGGCAGAAAAATAATTGTTCGTCCGATATTTTTGAAGTCGTTGCTTCGTGTCCGATTTTTGCCGAAGGGTTTGCGCTTTCCATTACGGGAACGGTGTAGGTCTTGGACTTATTTCCTATGATTAAGTTATCGCAGCGGGAAAAGTTGTTGCCCGCGGTGGCGGTCTTTGCCATTTTTACCAGCCCTCGATAGGTGCTTGACGAATTGCCCGCGGCAATGGATTTGGCGATAATGGTGGAGCGAGTGTTTTTGCCAAGATGTATCATCTTGGTGCCCGTGTCCGCCTGTTGGTAATGGCTGGTCAGAGCGACCGAGTTAAACTCGCCTATAGAGCCATCGCCTTTTAATACGCAGGAAGGGTATTTCCAAGTGATTGCCGAGCCTGTTTCTACCTGTGTCCAGCTCAGCTTCGCATTTGCACCCGCGCAAAGTCCTCTTTTAGTAACAAAGTTATAGATGCCGCCTTTACCAAATTCGTCACCCGGGAACCAGTTTTGAACGGTGGAGTATTTGACCTCGGCGTCTTTCAAAACCACGATTTCCACAACGGCGGCGTGAAGCTGATTTTCGTCCCTTTGCGGGGCAGTGCAACCTTCCAAATAAGAAACATAAGCGCCCTCGTCCGCCACTATTAAAGTTCTTTCAAACTGCCCCGTCTTGGCAGCGTTTATACGAAAGTAAGTGGAAAGTTCTATCGGGCAGCGCACCCCCTTCGGTATGAACACGAACGAGCCGTCCGAGAACACCGCAGAATTAAGTGCGGCAAAGAAATTATCGGTATAAGGCACGACCGAGCCGAGATACTTTTTCACTAAATCGGGATGATTTTTTACCGCCTCAGAGAACGAGCAAAAGATAATGCCCTGAGCCTCAAGCTTTGCCTTGTAAGTGGTCGTTACGGAAACACTGTCCATCACGGCATCAACGGCAACCACGCCTGCCAGCGCTTCCCTTTCCTTTAGCGGAACGCCAAGCTTGTCATAAATCGCAAGCAGTTTGGGATCAACTTCGTCAAGTGACTTCGGGGCGTTTTTGTTCTTAAGTTTCGGAGAGGCGTAGTAGTAAATGCTTTGGTAATCTATCTTAGGGTAATGTACCTTTGCCCAAGTTGGCTCTTTCATCTTTTGCCAATGGCAAAAGGCTTTAAGGCGAAAGTCCAAAAGCCAGCTCGGTTCTGCTTTCTTTTTGGAAATAAGGCGGATTATATCTTCGTTTAAGCCAATAGGGAAATCCTCGGAATCTATGTCCGAGATGAAGCCATATTTATACTTAGTATCGGCAAGCTTGCTAAGGCTCTTTTTCTTATCTTTTTCCATGCCTGTTATATAATACCGCAGGGGCTAAAGTGCAAGTATACCTTTTCACATCTTGCCTTATGAAGCATAAGGTTTTAAAAGATTATGGCTTAAATGTTTTAACAAAGGAAAAGATATGCAACTTGCCGTTATAAAAGATGAAAATGATAGTCGTGTAGCAATGATTCCCGCGGCTATCAAGAAATATATCGAACTCGGGTTTGATGTTGTGGTACAAAAAGGTGCAGGTGAAGCGGCAGGTTTTACCGACGAGGAGTATCAATCCGCCGGTGCGAAAATTGCCAGTGACTTGGGAAGTGCCGCTAAAAGCGCTGATATTATCATCAAGGTGCGTTCGCCGTCCAAAAAAGAAATAGATAAGTTTGCACCGCAATCGATATTGATTGCCAACTTGGCAGATGCCGATGCAGACATTTTTGCCGAATTGAAAAAAAGCCGAATCATGGCCTTTGCTTTGGAGAAAATGCCTCGAATATCCCGCGCGCAAAGTATGGATGTTCTGTCATCGCAAAGTAATATATCCGGATATCGCGCGGTGGTTGATGCTTTTTATGAATATAACAAAGTGGTGCCGATGATGATGACAGCGGCGGGAACTATACCTGCGGCTAAAGTGTTGGTGCTCGGTGTCGGAGTGGCGGGACTTCAGGCTATCGCTACGGCAAAGCGCATGGGCGCGATAGTGTTTGCCTCTGATATTCGCCCCGAGACTAAGGAGCAGGTGGAATCCCTAGGAGCAAAGTTTACGCCTTCGGAAGATGTGGCAAAGCAGCTTAAACTTTCCGACATTGTCATAACCTCGGCGATAGTGGCGGGCAAAAAGGCTCCTGTGCTTGTCAGGGATTCTGATATTAAGGATATGAAAGCGGGGGCGGTCATTGTCGATATGGCAGCAGCAAGCGGCGGTAATGTCCAAGGGACGAAAGCGGGTGAAACTGTTTTAAAACACGGGGTTAAAGTGCTGGGTAAAGAGAATTTGGCGGGCGAGCTTGCCCCTGACGCATCAATGCTCCTTTCCAAGAACTATCTTAACTTTATTACGCCCATGATAAAAAGCGGAAAGCTCAGCATTGACTTTAATGACGAGATTTACAAAGTGACTTGCACAAACAGATAGGTAATAGGTGAAAAATGAATAGTGAAAGTTTTGTGATACTTTTGACAATTTTTGTGCTGGCAGGGTTTGTCGGATACTATGTAATATGGAAGGTTACCCCCGCTTTGCACTCGCCCTTAATGGCGGTTACGAATGCCATATCATCGGTGATTGTCGTGAGTGCGATTATCGCGCTTTTGAAGGCCGAGACCGCTTGGATTGAGGCGGTTGCCTTTATCGCCATATTAATCGCCTCGGTTAACATTTTCGGCGGGTTTATTGTGACGAAGCGCATGCTGACGATGTTTAAGAAAAAGGAGAAAAAGCTATGATTTCATCTTGTTTTTTGTTCTTTTATCTGGTGGCGGGTGTGTGCTTTATACTTGCGCTTAAAGGGCTTTCTTCGCCTTTATCCGCGACAAAAGGTAATGTGTTCGGAATTGCGGGCATGGCGCTTGCCATAGTGACTACTTTACTGATTCCCGAAGAAAGTAGCTTTTCAAGATATGCTTTTGTTTTGCTTGCGATTATCGGCGGCGGGCTGATTGGAGCTAAAATTGCCCGCGATATACCTATGACGGCGCTTCCGCAACTGGTCGCAGGTTTTCATTCGCTGGTAGGTATGGCAGCAGTATTGGTTGCAATTACTTCGCTTATAGAGCCGCAGATTTTCGGTATCGGTGTGGTCGGTGGAATTAAGACTTCCAGCTTGTTTGAAATGGCGTTCGGAGCCGTTATCGGAGCAATTACTTTTTCGGGCTCGCTTATCGCCTTCGGCAAACTGCAAGGACTTATCGCAAGCAAGCCTTTTCGCTTTATGTTACAGCACAAGCTTAATGCGACTTTGGCGGCGCTGATATTGGCTCTTGTTTGTTTCTTTGTGATTTTCGAGTCTTATACGGCTTTCTTTATCTTTGTAATACTGGCGTTTGCACTTGGCTTTTTGCTTATTATGCCGATTGGCGGAGCGGATATGCCTGTGGTTATATCCATGCTTAATTCGTATTCGGGATTTGCCGCGGTGGGTATAGGATTCACTCTTGGCAACACCTTACTAATCATAACCGGTGCGCTGGTCGGTGTGTCGGGGGCGATACTGTCTTATATTATGTGCAAGGCAATGAACCGTTCTATTTTTAACGTGATATTGGGCGGAGTAAATATAGGCAGCACAAACGCCTCAAAAAGCGGTCAGAATGAGGATAAGGCGGTGAAAATCGGTTCGTCCGAAGATGCCGCTTTCATTATGGAAAATGCGGCAAAAGTCATCATCGTGCCAGGGTATGGTATGGCGGTTGCCGGTGCTCAGCACGCTCTTTCCGATATGGCAAATGTGCTTAAAGCCAAAGGGGTAGAGGTGAAATACGCCATACATCCAGTGGCGGGCAGAATGCCGGGGCATATGAATGTTCTGCTGGCGGAAGCTAATATTCCTTATGAAGATGTGTTTGAGCTTGAAGCTATTAACGGCGAGTTTGCAACGGCAGATGTTGCCTATGTCATAGGGGCGAACGATGTCACTAATCCCTTGGCAAAGACTGATGAAAAAAGCCCCATATTCGGTATGCCGATTTTAGAAGTCGGTAAGGCAAAAACCGTGTTCTTTGTAAAGCGTTCCATGGCAACTGGGTATTCAGGTGTCGAGAATCCTTTATTCTTCGCCGACAACACTATTATGCTTTTCGGCGATGCCAAGAAGGTTACCGAGGAAATAGTCAAGGATATGGAAAACAGTTAGCTATTGTTTTTACTTTGCAATCGTTATATTCTTGCGCCCAAAAATAAACAAAGGAAAAAACAAAATGGCAAAACAAGTAAGAACAAGATTTGCCCCCTCGCCCACGGGGTCGCTTCATCTGGGCGGAGTAAGAACGGCATTTTTTAATTGGCTTTACGCAAGGCAAAACGGGGGCGTGTTTGTCCTTCGCATAGAAGATACGGACGCCGAGCGTTCTACCGAGGAGTCTTCAAAAGGCATTATCGAGTCTATGAAGTGGCTCGGCCTTGATTGGGACGAAGGACCTTTTTATCAATCGCAGCGGCTTGATATTTATTTTGAGCATCTTAAAAAGTTGGCGGACAAGGGTGCGATTTATCCTGCTTTTGATACGCCCGATGAGCTTGAAGCCATGCGCGAGGAAGCCAGGCGAGCCAAGAAAAATCCCATATATGACCGTCGCGCTTTACGGCTTTCTAAAGATGAAGTGCAACATCGTATTGACAGCGGCGAGGAATTCGTTTGGCGGTTCAAAGTGCCTGATGAGGGCTACACCGAAATACCCGAGCTTTTAATGGGGACGCAAGACGAGCATAAGATACTGAACTCGACTATCGGTGACTTTATCATCACTCGTCCGGGGACAAAGGATAAACCAGGTATGCCGCTTTATAACTTTGCTTGTGTGGTTGATGATGCGCTTATGAAAATCACGCATGTGTTCCGCGGAATGGAGCATTTGCCCAACACTCCCAAGCAAGTGCTGATGTATAATGCTTTCGGATATGAAGTGCCGCAGTTCATCCACATGCCTATCATTATGAAAAACAACAAGAAGATGAGCAAACGCGATCCCGACTATGATCCGAGATTCCCTGTTTCCATTTTAGAGCGCAGAGATTTGGGATACTTGCCCGAAGCGACGCTTAATTTTCTTGCGCTTTTAGGCTGGTCGCACCCCGAAAGCCAAGAGCTGCTTACGCCAGAAGAAATCCTTAAAACTTTTTCGGTCGATCGTCTTAATAAGGCAAATCCCAACTTTGACGAGGACAAGTATATGCACACTAATGCTTGGCACTTAAAGAACAAATCGGATGCCGAGCTGGTTTCGCTTACAAAACCTTTCATGGAGAAAGCGGGACTTAACCTGTCAATGTATGACGAGAAAAACTTAGAGCGAATGATGGCGATGGAAAAAGAGCGTTGCCATACTTTGGCTCAGTTCCCCGAAGCTCTTTCGTACTTCTTCGTTGCGCCTTCAACTTACGAGGAGAAAGGCGTTGAGAAGTCCTTTAAAAATGAAAATGCCGACAAGATTTTGGAAAGTGCAGCGGATATGATTTTGGGACTTGCGGACAGTGATATGGTAAAGGAAACCATTGACGCTAGGCTTGCCGCCTTTGTAGAGGCCAGCGGGATTAAGTATGGCATTGTCGGACCTATTCTCCGCCTTGCGCTTACGGGGCGGACGCGCTCGCCCGGGCTGCACGAGGTGATAGAGGTATTGGGCAAAGACGAAACTGCTGCCCGCCTACAAGCCGCTCGCAAGTTCATCAAGGACTTGGCCTAGCTTAGCTTTATTAAAAATCACTTCCGGAGTTTTGCATTTGCTGGGCAAGCAAAAGAGTTCTGGCGTTGCTTTTTATGGTAGCAAAATTGGGCAGGAAGGTTTGGCCTACCTCGCTTTTTATTCTTACCGAATTTTCGTGAAAACCTACAAGATTGCGAAGCGCCGTTTCTTCCGCCTTTATACTGACGCCGCCGGACATCTCGGAAGCGAGGTTAAGGCTTTGCTCCCAACAGCAAGAGAAGTTATAGGCAATTGATGAGAAAATATCCGCATCGCAAAGCATTGCCGCAAGCTCGGTAAGTTTTTTAGAAGATGCCAGCGGCAAGAGCTCGGCAGGAATGCCCGTAGTGTCGGGAAGATAATCTTCTTCGCCGTGATAGTATGCCAGTGCGCCGTTGAAAAAGTCTTGATATGAGCCGATGTCGGTAGCGCAAACAATCGTTTCAAAATCGGAGGCAAACTTTTTTACTTCATCCTCAGACATATATTTGCTCGCAAAAGGCAAAGTGTAGGCTACGGAAAGTTTTTCCATGCGGAAAGGAACTATTTTTTCACCTTCGCGGTTGGTCTTGCCGTCGTGCCCTAAATCATGGGAAAGGGCGGTGAAAAGCAACATCGCCTTATCTTCAAGATCAAGTTTTACATTCACTTCGGCCTGTTTTACATCATAAACCGCCAGCAGAAACATGGCGTTAAGCACCACTTCCTGCATGTGGCGTGCGTTATGGTAACTGTTGGCTTTGCCCGAATAGGTCGCGCCGTCGGTACCTACGTGAGCACCGGAATCTATTAAATCGGCAATATCCTTCGCCATCAAAAACAAAGGGTGAGAAGTAGAAATCTTGCAAGCTTCAAAGCAAGCCTTGGTTATAATCCAAGTCTTGTGCTCTACTTCTTTCTTAGCAAGAGATTGCAGAAAAATACCCATCTCGTTTCCCTGTTTCTGCACTCCTTCTTCAGGATTGAAAACAAAAGGAACTTTGGCAAGATTCAGCAGCCCAGCCGTTTTATCCTCTTTATTTTTTAATTTGCTTCCAGTCATGCATTTTAGGCTAACACTCATAAAATACTTTGTCTTTAAAAAAATTACTTGGCGAACCCGCTTAAGATTTCGCCGGCATTATGGGACGAACGGGTAAGAGGTGAAGATGAAACTGCCTTAAATCCCATATCAAGCGCCAGTTTTTTGTATTCGGCAAATTCGGCGGGGGTAACATAGCGCGCTACTTCGTGATGTTTCGGGCTGGGGCGAAGATATTGCCCTATGGTCAAGATTTCCACCTTAGCGCGGCGCAAATCTCGCATAAGATTTAACACTTCGGACTTTTCCTCGCCGAGCCCGAGCATAAAGCCTGATTTGGTGTAGATAAAGGGAGCAAGGTCTTTGGCTTTTGCTAAAACGGATAGGGAAAAGTCGTAATCCGCACCTTTTCTTACTTCGGGATAAAGGCGCTTTACGGTTTCAATGTTGTGATTAAAGACGGTGGGTCGGGCGGCAAGCACTGATTTCAGCGCGCCAACTTTGTTTTTAAAATCAGGAACAAGAATTTCAATACTGATATTCTGATTCAAGTTTCTTATTTCTTCTATGCAACGGACGAATTGCTCTGCTCCGCCATCGGGCAAATCGTCACGAGTAACCGAAGTAATAACTACATGGGAAAGATTAAGCTCTCTCACCGTATTCGCCAAATCCTTTGGTTCTTTGGGATTGGGCGGCAAGGGAAGTTTGCCTTTTATAACATTACAAAAAGTGCAACCTCGGGTGCAGACATTGCCTAAAATCAAAAAAGCTGCCGAGCGTTTTTTGAAGCATTCGCCTATGTTCGGGCAGGCGGCGGATTCGCACACCGTATGCAGAGAGGCTTTGCGCATCAGCTTTTTTACGGCGGTGGCGTTTTCGCTAAAATAGCTTTTGGCGGTAAGCCACTCGGGCTTTCTGGCGTTAAACTTTTCCATCAGATGTTAAGCGCGCTATCCAGCGTTGCGGCCAGATAGGCTTCGGGAATAATTTCGGAAAGTGTGGGGTGCGGAAAAATCTTATCTTTTACGCTTTCGGGAATAACCGCGTTTATAAGCTCGGTAACATTATCGCCCAAAAGCCAAGCGCCGAGAATCTCGCCATTTTGTTTATCCGTAATAAGTTTGATTAGACCTTCGGTTTGTCCCGAGGTTACGGCTTTGGAATTGGCCATCAACGGGAACTTGCCAACGCTTATATCTAAGCCTTGAGATTTTGCCTTCGCCTCGGTAAGACCAAAGCCTGCGATTTGCGGGTGAGAATATATGCAAAAAGGAATGTGCAAAGGATTTATGGGAGATATATCCTTTTCTCCTTTGATAGCGCGAGCGGCTATCACGCCTTCTGCCATTGCTTTATGCCCGAGCCAGGGAGCGGCGGTAATGTCGCCGATAGCGTAAACTCCCTTTGCCCCCGTTCGCATAAGTCCGTCCGTCACTATGTGGTCTTTTTCAAGCTTTATATCCGGCAAGTTTTCCAGCCCGATGTTTTTGATATTGGGGGTAACACCGACGGCAATAATGACTTTGGCAAATTCACCTTTGGTTTCCCCGCCGTCCTTATTTGCAAAAGTAACGACAGCTTTGCCATTTTCCTTATGGATAGAAATGGCTTTGGTTGATGTAAGTATGTTTATGCCCTGCTTTTTAAACGACGCTTCGGCAAAAGTGGCAATCTCCTCGTCCGCGGTGGGAAGAATGTGCGGTGCGAACTCTGTCAGCGTAACCGATGTTCCGAAAGCATTATAAAAGTCCGCGAACTCTAATCCGACGGCACCGCCGCCTATGATAAGCACCGAGGGAGGCAAAGTATCGGACAAAAGCGCGTGGCGCGAATTCATTATCAGCTCGCCGTCTGTTTCCATGCCCTTTATCTCGGCAGGAGCGGAACCGGTAGCGATAATGATGTTGTTCGTCTTAAGAATGGAAGTGCCGCCTTCCTTATCCGTAAGCTCGATTGTTTTGTTATCCTTTATAAGCGCACGGGCTTCGATAAAAGCAACATTATTTTTCTTAAACAGATACTTTATGCCCATGCGCATCTTGGCAATAATTTTGCGCGAGCGAGCAAAGACAAAAGGAAAGTCATAGGACACGCCCTCGACCTTTATACCGAAAGAAGCGGCAGATTTTACCTGCCTAAGCACATCACCGCTGGCAAGCAAAGATTTTGTTGCTATGCAACCCCAATTAAGGCAAGTGCCGCCAATTTCCTCGGCTTCAATGACGGCGGTTTTAAGTCCCAGTTGCCCGGCTTTTATCCCTGCGATATAACCGCCGGGGCCCGATCCGATTATGGCGACATCGTATAAATCCTGCATAACTTGGCCCCCTTCCTTTTTGTTAAAGCCTATTTGCTCTTTTCGACTACAATCCTGTCGGCAGGTTCTCCCATATTAAGTAGCTCGCGCGAGGATTCGTCAAGTCTATCCAAATCAAGCGAGCTTGAGGACAAGAGTTTTACTTTCTTTTGCCAGAAATCCTTTTCGGCAGCGGTTTTTGCCTCCATTTCCTTAGCGAGATTTAATTCCCTTTTTATCTCAAAAAAACGCGTTATACCTCGCTCACCGGTGAATGCATGATAGCCGAAATACAGGCAAATCAGAAGTCCCAGAAGTATGGGCCAAAGCGATTTTATGCGATGTTTAAGGTCAAAGAGAATGCTCAAAGTTTAAAGTCCTGTCAGCCTTTTATACTCGTCAAGCAGAAACTCACTTTCCTCGCGTTCGGAAGGGTCCATTTTGCGAAGGCGAATAATCTGGCGAATAATCTTAGCGTCATAGTTTGCGCCTTTTGCTTCGGCGTAAACTTCTCTGATATCACCGGCGAGTTCTTTCTTCTCCTCTTCCAAGTGTTCAATCCTCTCGATAAAGGAGATTAAGCGTTCGTCTTTAGCGGCTTCTGCCACACCGGTTTGTTGTTCTGTCATAATTGTTTTCCTTTTCTTATCTTTTAACGGCTAAGCAAGGCTGGCGGATTCGTATTCGCTCGCCTTAATAGCTTCGGGGTTCTTTTTGTAGGCAAGGACGACGGCCTTTTCCAAGTTTGCCTCGGTACAAAGTCCTAAAGTTACGGGATTTCTGGGGCGAATAGAGGCAATGTTCTTGTGCGTCTTTTCCCTTATGGCGACAACCGAAGGCTTGGTCGTACCGATAAGCTTGCATATCTGCGCGTCCGAAAGTTCGGGGTGATTTTTGACAAGCCACATAATCGCGTCGGGCTTATCACCGCGGCGAGACATGGGAGTATATTTGGCACCGGCTTTGCGCATAATCTTGGCTGCGTCGCTTTCAACCAGGGTGAGAGAGGCCTTTGCATCTTTTTCGCAGCGCTCTATTTCCTCTTTGGTAAGCTGGCCGTTTAAAATGGGGTCAAAGCCAACAATGCTGCCGGAAACATCTCCGTCGGCCATAGCTTGGATTTCCAGCATGTGGATGCCGGTAAACTCGGCAATCTGTTCAAAAGTGAGAGCCGTATTATCAATAAGCCATACGGCAGTTGCTTTTGGCATTAAGGGTCTGGTCATAATTTTTTCCTTTTCTAAGTTTACAAAAATAAAATATACGAAGCACCAAGCAGAAAGGGTTCCCCCTCGTCTGCCCGCCAAGATTCTCTTTTAAAAAGGGTAATAAAGGCGGATTAGCATTCTTGCGAGAGATGCTATCCACCTTTTACCCAAAAAGCAAGAGAAGATTAAAAAAGAAAAATCAGCGCGTGTGAATCATGCCGATGGCGGCGATGATATCAATGTTGCCGGTATTAATTTTGGTCACTTCTTTTTTCTTTTCCTTTTTTGCTGCCTGCTCAGCTTGCCAATTAGCTTTGCATTCGGCGATTTTCTCCTTGGATATACCTATTATGGCTTTATCGGGAATATAATCGGGAATATATTCAATCTTTTCACAGCCTGCGCAATAGATCCTTTTTATATTCCTAGGACAGCCCTCAAACGAGATTATATCCGAATGTTCGCAATGAATTACTTCCGTGCATTCGTGGCAACCTATAAACGAGTGCAAAGATCTACCGCTGGAGATATCAATTTCTTTGGCAGGTGGGCAGCCTTTTAATGAAACCAATTCATAGTTATCACTAATGTCCAAAAAATCTATATCATAAGGTGATAAACGATCAGGCAACGTGACAAACCCCATGCCTGACAAGTTCAAATACTCGGTGCGATTTTTTTTATTTCCGTAATAATCACAACTATATCCTTCACTCAAGCATTCAGTGGGGTATTCCGGTTTTTGGGGTCTTACAGGCTCTTTTACATCCTTAGATTTCCCATATTTTTCACAATGTTCTTTATATTTTTCATATTCTTCCAAATATCTTTCATATTCTTCAGAATATTTTCGATAGTTTATACTATAATCAATCCAATCCTCAGTACTCATTTTTTTCCTCATCATTCATAATACAAGTAGTTGTCACACGAAGTGTGTGGCGGTGTGTTTGTCATACAATCGGCCGTTACACAAAGTGCGTGTACCGCAGCTTTGCGCTAAGCAGTAATTAAGATGAGGTCATAGTAGATAGGTAGCGGTGAAGACGGCCTTGCTTTTGGCAAAGCCCGAAAAGTATTCGGCAAATGTTGCTTTTCTATTTGAGTTAATTGACATTTGTTCACCTATTTTTTGTTTTCACGATAATGATGCTAACATAATTTTATCCAAAAAACAACGGGGAAAATTAAAGTGGCAGAAAATCAGCGAGTGTTTCCAGACAGGGAGATAACTTTACCGAGTGCGTTTCTGGTTGCTTCCTCTTTATTTTTTGCCCGCCAGTTAGCTTTGCATTCGGCAATTCTCTCTTTGGGCAGGCCTTTTATTACTTCATCGGGAATATAGTCGGGGATGTATTTAAGGTTGCCACAGCCGAAGCAATCAATTTCTTTTACATCTTTCGGGCAACCTTCAAGCGAGATTAAAGATGGGCAATTGGAACAAATAATCTTCTCCACCTCTTTTGGGCAGCCCTTGAGCGAGATTAAAAATTTGCAACCAAAACAAATGAAGTTCCTCTTTACCACGCAACTTGACAAGTCCGGGAACTCGGTTATTTCCATACGTGAAAAATCAAGATCCTTGAGTACCGTTTCGGCGGGAATATGATTAATATCGTAGACATTACCGTGTATGTCTGTGCAAAGGCCTAAACCTTTGTCGTAGTAGCCGGGAATAATGCCTTGTGTCAGCACAAATTTTTTCACATAAGGGATGTATTTATCGACAATCCGATTATTAAATTTACCAGTGCATTCCGAAATCTCGTTATTTTTTACTTCAAGGGTAGCGTGGGGATTGCCGTCTTTATCCCTTATGGAGTAAATGCTAGCCTTGCCGGTTTTGATATACCTATCGTAATCCCCCTTCCCTACACAGTGCCCCATGTATTCGGATTCTTTATCCAAGGCTTCTTCCGTCATAAGCAGCACCGCTTTAAACCCGTCGCCAAGATCTATTACAAGCTTTGTATCTTGTTCAAGCGATTGTTTTTTCTCGGCTCTTATTTTGCGCTTTTCTTCCGCGCGAGCCTCCAGCCCCTTATGGTCGTTTGCCATGTAAAGAACCGAGGCAAAGGTATCATATTCGGGAAGGTGTTTCAGCATATCAAGGGTTATCGACTTGTCATCATTCAAAGCTTTCCGTAAATGTTTTTTGGCAACCGAAGCAAGATATTTGCCGATATATTCTAAGTCATTTTTGAATTGTTCGGGAACTTTGGCTTCATTAAAAAAGTAAACTGCTTCCCCTTTTTCCAAGGCTCTTTTAATCCAATCAAGGTCGTTTTCTTGGGCGGCTTTAACCCTTTCAAAAAAGGGGGCTTCTTCTTTTTCCACCAAGTGTTCCAGGACTCTTTTTTTCATCCATTGATGGACCATTGCTTTTGCAATTAAGTCTTCGTTGGATTTGACAAAGGCAACATCTTCAAGCAGCTTTTTAATCTCGCCTACTTTAGCATCCGCAATCTTTACTTCGCGGGGAACAGCGTTTTCCACGTAATTTTTAAAGGCATTGCTGTTTTTCAAATTCATTTACTTGTTGTCCTTGTTTTTCTTTGGCTTATTAAAGTATAGATTACCGCTTTTTTACCGAAAAAATCAACAAAAATTAAAAAAAGGGAAATATGAGGGGGAATATGTGACGCGGGATTAGGCGTCTTCAACAAATTGCTTGATATAAAGCATTATCTCTTTTTTGGAAAATGGAGGGTCAAAGCGTTCAAAAATGCGCTCTATCGCGTGGTCAAGCTCACGCTCGGTAGCGTTTTCGTAAAGGGACATTACTTCCTTTTTAAAGGCCTCTTTATCCGCCTCGGTGGCAAGGGGAAGCTCGTCGGATGACGATGCCTCTTTGCTTTTAACAATCTCTTTTGCTTCATCAAGCCAAGACATTTTAAGCGCCCTCCTTTCCTTTTTTCTTATCGGGTTTTGTGAGCTGCGGTTCGGGCGATGCCTCAGAGGCAGGGTCTTTTACTCTAAACGGCTCGATAACCCTTTCCAGCACGCCTTTAACCTTAGATATAACTAATCCGTAATTGGTGATGGGAATGCAGCGGCGTTCGCACTCGGTAACACGGCGCATGACTTCCTTTGCGCCAAGCATACATGCGCCGCATTGAATGATTAGCCTGTACTCTTGCAAATTATCGGGGAAGTCGTGTCCGGTGCAAAAGTCAAAAATAAGTTTCTTGCCCGTAAACTCGGTCAGCATTTTGGGGATTTTGACTCTGCCGATGTCGTCGTCTTGAAAATTGTGCGAGCAAGCTTCGGCAATCATAATTTTGTCGCCGTCTCTGAGCTTGTCGATAGTATGCACGCCCTTAACAAAAGTATTAAGGTTGCCCTTTGCCCTTGCATATAAAATTGAAAAAGTGGTGAGGGGAATGTCCTCGGGAACATCTTTTGCCACTTTTTCAATTACTTGTGAGTCAGTGATAACCACCTTTGGCGACTTGGAAAGGATGTTTTCGGAAATGCCTTGGGTAACGATGGAAAAAGCACCGACATCCAGAATCTCCCTTAACACCTGCATTTGGGGAAGTATCATACGCCCCTTGGGTGCGGAAGAATCAATCGGCGTTACCAGCGTAACGATATCGCCTTTGCCAAAAAGGCCGGCGGTGATTTTCTTTTCCTTTTTGAAGTCCTTTGGTATGCGGGACACAATCAGCGATTTTAAATCATAAATGCCGTTTCTTTGGCGGGCAGATACGTAAATATCCGCGCCGCGCGGGCGACCTTCTTCGCACTTATTGCCAATGATAAGATAAGGAATGTTAAGGTTTTTAAGCAGCCTTAAAATATCTCTTTCCTCGGCACCTATGCCGCTGTCATCAATAACCAGCAAGGCCATGTCGGCGCGGTAAAGCACTTTCATCGTGGCGGCGATACGCTTTGCCGAAAGCCTGTCGTCCGTGTCGTCATCCAGACCCGCCGTATCGTAAAAAGTTACGGGACCGAAGGGAGTAAGTTCATAGTGCTTGACTACGGTATCCGTGGTAGTGCCGGGTCTTTCCGAGGTAATGGAAACTTTTTCCCCGACAAGCGAGTTTAAAAGCGTCGACTTGCCTACATTCGTCCTACCGATAATGGCTATTAAAAAGCGCGATCCCCTGGGGGCAGAGTTTTCTTGAACCATGCAAGGCATATCGTCACTCCTTTGCCACCCTTTAAGCCCTGATTTCGGTAATGCCACCCATGTAAGGGATTAAGACTTCAGGGATTTTGATAGAGCCGTCTTTTTGCTGGTAATTTTCCATAACAGCAACCAAAGCACGACCTACGGCAACGCCGGAGCCGTTAAGGGTATGAACAAGGCGAGTGCCCTTCTCCCCGTTCTTTTTGTAACGAGCATTCATGCGGCGAGCCTGATAATCCCAACAGTTAGAACAGCTCGAAATCTCGCGATAGCGATTTTGCGAAGGCAGCCATACTTCCAAATCGTAGGTGTGGCGAGAAGTTACGCTCATATCCTGAGAGCCGAGCGAGATAACGCGGTAGGGCAGCTTTAGAAGCTTTAACACATCTTCGGCGCAGCTTGTCATGCGCTCTAATTCCTCGCGCGAGGATTCTTCGTCAGTGATGCTTACCAGCTCGTCCTTATAGAATTGGTGCTGGCGAATCATGCCCTTTGTGTCTTGTCCCGCGGCACCGGCTTCCGAGCGGAAGCAGGCCGTCAGAGCGGTAATTCTTATGGGGAGCTCGTCTTCGGAAAGAATCTTGCCCGCGACCGTGTTGGTAAGGGATACTTCGGCGGTGGGAATAAGCCATAAGCCTTGGTCAGTGATGTAGCCGTTGTCAAACTTGGGCAGCTGTCCCGTGCCATATAAGGCTTCGGGTTTGACCATCAAAGGCACATGCATTTCCGTGTAGCCGTGCTTTTCGGTGTGCAAGTCAATCATAAATTGACCCAAGGCACGCTTTAACTTTGCCAGCTTGCCTTTTAGCAAAACGAACCTTGCGCCGGACATAACGGCAGCTTGTTCAAAGTCCATAAGCCCCAGCTTTTCACCCAGCTCATCATGAGAAAGCGGAGTGAAATCGAACTTTGTCGGTTCGCCCCATACGCGTTCTTCGCGAGCGGCGTCCTCACCGCCTACGGGAACATCGTCCTCAGGGATATTGGGAAGAACGTCCAAAATGTCCTTTATCTCGGCACCGAGCTTGGTAGTTTGCTCGTCAATAGAGGCCATTTTGTCCTTGATAGCGCTTACTTTTTCAAGCAAGTCATCGGCATTGCCGCCGGTCTTTTTTATGCGCCCTACTTGTTCGGATATATCGTTGCGCTCTTTTTGCAAGGATTGCAGTTCGGTTTGCGCGGCGCGGTATTCCTTATCCAAATCCAAAAGCTTGGATGCGTCTATTTTGACGGCACGGCGTTTCATTCCTTCCAAGAATGCGTCTTGGTTTTCTCTAATCCATTTGATGTCTAGCATTTCTTTTCCTTTGTTGTTTTATTTAGTGGCAATAATGCAATCCTGTCCGCCCGCTTTTAAAGCTGAGCACAGTTTGCTTGCGTCGTCACGAGTGGCAAAGCTTTTTACGCGAAGGCGGTAATATGTGCCTTTGCCGGGGATTGCCGCTTCGATAATCTCGTAGTCATAGTCGGCAAGCAGGGCTTTGTTCTTTTTCAAAGCATCGGCCCACGCTTTCAAGGCAGCGTCGCGGCTTTTAAGTGATACAAGTTGCACCCTGAAATTACCTGTCGAAGAAGCCGAAGTCGAAGTCGGGACCGAAGGCGGAACATACGCCTTAGGAGCGGGGCTTGGTGCCGGCTTTGCCACAGGAGCAGGAGCGGCAATAGTAGCAGGAGCGGAAGGCTCATCGCTGCCGGCACTGGTAACGGGTGCAGGAGCAACAGGCGCGGGGGCATGAGGAGGAACGGCAGGCTTTTCGGCACGAGGCAAAACATTTTCATACCCCTCGCCGGCGTTCTCATCCTCAGCAATGCGACCATAAACGGTCTTATCCATATCGCGAATATTCATTCCACCGGGCTCAGCAGGGCGAACTTTTGTCGGCTCGGAGCTTGCCTTCAAAACCGGTATCTCCGTCGCTTTGGAATTGCTATTTATGTAAGAGGAATAAAGATTCCAGCAAATGCCGGCGCAAATGGCCAACACTATCAGTACGGCGATAACAATGCCTTGCTTGCGTGAAGCGTTGGTTTTTACATGGCGAACGGAATCGGAGAGCGGGTCAACCGCCATTCTTTCCTTGAATTCGTTTAAAAAGCTTTCGCTCATTTCATCGTTAATGTTGCGGTTATCAAAAGGCATGTCGCTTCTCCTTTAAAAAAACAGTTGTCTTTGCTCTGAATATAATGCTTTTGAGCTAAGTTACAAGAAAAAAACTCCCCCGCGAAAGGGCGAGGGGCTTGCTTTTTTCGTCTGCAAAGTGTAGGTTCGGCAAGAAAAAGAAATCCGGTAAAGGTCAAAAATGACTGTTAAAGAAAGCGAAAATAACGAAAAAACTACGGTTGCAGACGAGCCTTCGGAAGGTGAGGCTTTGCTGAATAATGAGCAAAAGATACTTGAGGCAAAGCTGGGCGAGGCGTTACCCGAGCGGTATCTTGCCTATGCCATGAGCACCATTGTTTCTCGCTCGCTGCCTGATGTGCGGGATGGATTAAAGCCTGTGCATAGGCGGCTTTTATACGCTATGCGCGAGCTTGGGCTTGATGCAACTTCCGGTTTTAAGAAATGCGCCCGTGTGGTCGGTGATGTTATCGGTAAGTACCACCCTCATGGTGATGTCGCCGTGTATGATACCATGGTGCGCTTGGCACAAAGCTTCGCGGTGCGCTATCCTTTGGTCGAGGGGCAAGGAAACTTTGGTAATGTTGACGGCGACAGGGCTGCCGCTATGCGCTATACCGAGGCAAGACTTACCGCCGCTGCCGAAGCGCTTATGGAAGGGCTTGACGACGATGCGGTGGACTTTCGCCCTACCTATTCGGGAGATGATATTGAGCCTGTGGTTATGCCTGCCGCATTTCCTAATCTGCTTGCTAACGGATCGTCGGGAATTGCCGTCGGTATGGCGACAAACATTCCTCCTCATAACTTGGGCGAGCTGTGCAACGGCTTGCAATACCTTATAAAGCACCCCGATTGCTCGGTCGCCGATTTGATGAAGTACATACCCGCGCCGGACTTTCCTACGGGCGGAGTGATTGTCGAGTCGAAGGAGAACCTTTTAAAAGCCTATGAGACGGGGCGCGGGGCAATCAAGCTTAGAGCAAAGTGGGAAAAAGAGGAGCAGGCGCGCGGTATCTATGACATTGTCATAACCGAGATTCCTTACGGTGTGGCAAAGTCCGACTTGATTGCCAAGATAGCTAAGCTTTTGCTGGATAAGAAGCTGCCGCTAATCAATGATGTTCGCGATGAATCCGCCGAAGAAATCCGCATCGTTATTGAGCCTAAGAGCCGGACGGTAGATGCCGAGCAGATAATGGAGCATTTGTTCCGGCAATCGGAGCTGCAGGTTAACTTTAACCTTAATATGAATGTGCTGGACGCCGGTCAAGTGCCTAAAGTTATGAACTTAAAGGAAGTTCTGGCGGCCTTCCTTGATCACAGGCAAAATGTGCTGGTGCGTCGTGCGACTTTCCGTAAAGGTAAGATTGAGCACCGTATGGAAGTGCTGGAAGGATTTTTAATCGCCTATCTTAACCTTGACCGCGTAATCCAGATTATCAGGACCGAGGACGAGCCTAAGCCTATCATGATGGCAGAGTTCAAAATTACCGATGTGCAGGCGGAAGCTATCCTTAATATGAAACTTCGTTCTTTGCGTAAGCTGGAAGAAGCTCAGATAAATGATGAGCATGCGAAGCTGGCCGAGGAGCTTGCGGGGCTTTTAGATTTGCTTGCTGATGAGGCGATACGTTGGAAAACTATCGCTGGCGAGCTTGCGGAAATAAAGAAAAAGTTCGGGCAGGCGACTGTTATCGGCAAAAGGCGCAGTCTTATCGCCGATGCACCCGTAGAAATAAAAGTGTCTATTGATGTTATGGTGGAGAAAGAGCCTATTACCGTGCTTCTTTCCGAGCAAGGTTGGATAAGAGCGATAAAAGGCTATGACATCAGCCACGAGGATTTGAAGTTTAAGGACGGCGACAAATTTAGTTTAGAGCTTAAAGCTTATACGACAGACAGTGTGGTGTTCTTTGCCGACAACGGCAGATTCTATACCGTTACGGGGGATAAGTTCCCCAGAGGGCGCGGTTTTGGCGAGCCGGTGCGCTTGTTCTTTGACTTGCCCGAAAATGCAAAGATTATAAAGATGTTTGTCTTTAAGCCCGATATGAAACTTTTGGTTGCTTCGCTTTCGGGTAAGGGCTTTATCGTTCCCGCAAAAGATGTCTTTGCGCAGACGAGAGCAGGCAAAACCGTACTAAACCTTAACGATAAGGACAAGGCGGCGTTTTGTATACCTGTACCTGACGGAGCGGACACGGTTGCCATTATCGGGCAAAACCGCCGTATGCTTATGTTTAAGCTTGCCGAGATTCCCGAAATGCTTAAGGGCAAGGGTGTTATCTTGCAAAAATACAAAGGCGGCAAGGTTTCCGATATTAAACTGTTTAAGGCTGAGGATGGGCTTGCCTATCCTGCTTCGGGAGGAATAAGGATTGAGCGCAATCTCATCGGCTGGATGGGTAAGCGCGCCGGCGTTGGCAAGCTGCCTCCCGTGGGGTTCCCTCGCACCAACAAGTTTGAAAAGTAGTTTTGCCTAGTGGGCTTCGTTCCAGTTTTTGCCTATACCTGCTTCGGCAGGCAGAGAAACGGGGAAAGGAATTATCGTTTCCATGGTATCCTTTACCAGCTTTGCGGTAGCTTCCGCTTCGGATTCATCTGCCTCAAAAAGCAATTCATCGTGGACTTGCAGCAGCATTTTTGCGGACAACCCCGCTGCTTTTAATTTGCTTGGTATTTCCAGCATAACCTTTTTTATGATGTCGGCGGCAGATCCTTGGATAGGAGCGTTTATCGCCGCGCGCTCCGCAAACCCTTTGCGATTGGGGTTCTTGTCGTTTATGCCGTAAGTGTAGCATTTGCGCCCCATAAGCGTGGTGACATAGCCATTCATCCTTGCTTTCTTTATGGTTTCATCCATATAGGTTTTAATCTCGGGATATTTGGCAAAATAGGCTTCGATATACTTCGCCGCTTCGGTTCTTGATACACCGATTTGGCGAGCAAGTCCGAAAGCCGATATGCCGTAGATTATGCCGAAGTTTATCGCCTTTGCCTGACGGCGCAAATCGGGCGTCATTTTATCCATAGGCACATCAAAGACAGCGCTTGCGGTTGTGGCGTGAATATCTTGCCCGTTTTTGAAGTCCTCTTTAAGGCGCTTAACATTGGCAATGCCCGCCATAAGGCGCAGCTCGACTTGGGAATAATCGGCGGCAATAAGGATTTTGCCTTTGGGCGCGATAAAGGCAGCGCGGATAAGCTTGCCTTCATCGTTCCTTATGGGGATATTTTGCAGGTTGGGATCGGTGGAAGAAAGCCTGCCCGTTGAAGTTACCGTTTGTGAAAAGGTGGTGTGCACTCTGCCGTCCCTTGGGCTTATCTGCTGGGGCAGTGTGTCGGTATAAGTGCTTTTGAGCTTGGCAAGCGTGCGGAATTGCAAGACCAGCTCGGCAAGCTTTACGCCGGCGGCGGCTAATCCTTCCAGCACATCGGAATCCGTGGAGTAATAGCCGTTAGCGCCTTTTTGTCCCCCAGCTATGCCCATTTTATCAAACAGGATTGTGCCAAGCTGAGCGGGAGAGTTTATGTTAAACTCCTCACCCGCCTCGGCAAATATGACTTCGGACAGCTCGCCCATCTTCTTGGTAAAGGTTTGGCTCAGCGCGCTAAGGGCTTTGCTGTCAATATCGACCCCTTCTTCCTCCATATCATACAAAACGCTGATAAGCGGGCGGTCCAAGTCTTCATAAACTTTGCAACCGCTGTCCTTTATGGCACTAGCGAAAAGGGTGTGAAGGCGAAGGGTGATGTCCGCGTCCTCGGCAGCATAGTCAAGCGCCTTTTTAAGAGGTACTTCGGCAAAGGAGATTTTATCCTTGCCCTCGCCCGTGACATCTTTGAAAGAAATGGTTTGGTAGTCGAGATACAGCTTTGCCAGCTCGTCCATACCGTGTCCGTGCTGGGTCCCGTATAAGTCGTAGGACATAACCATGCTATCGCTTACGGGAGCAAAGGTAAAATCAAGTCCGCTTTCGGTAAAAGCCTTCTTCAGCACATGCATATCAAACTTTATGTTATGCCCGATTTTTAGGATATTCTCGTCGGCGAACAAGGGAGCAAGCGCGGTAAGCGTGTCCTTTATAGCCAGTTGCTTGGGAGCTCCTGCGTCCTTTGAGCTGAGAAGATTGCCGAACAGGTCCGCCTGAGCGGGCTTTGTCCCGTGTGCCAGCGGGATATAGCAGGCTTTGCCCGCATCCGTGGCAAGGGAAATACCCACGATATCCGCCTTGAAAGGATTAAGACCCGTGGTTTCCGTATCTATGGCAAATGCACCTTTTTCCCTTGCCTCATCCACCCACTTTCGCAAGGCTTTAATATCGGTTACCAGCTCATATTCCTTTTTTATTTCGGGCTTGGGGATGTTGTTTTTTCTTTCATTGCACCAAGCCTCAATACTCGGCAGCAGGCTGTTAAAGCCGTTCTTGCGGGCAAAGGCAATAATGGTGTCGCAGTCGGGCTTCTTTATGGCAAGTGCGGAAAGTGGCTCGGGGAGCGGGGCGTCTTCTTCCAGAGTGATAAGCCTTTTTGATAACAACGCCATATCTTTTTCGGCGATAAGGGTTTGGCGGCGCTTTTCCTGCTTTATAAGGTTTGTTGATTGCAAAAGGTTTTCCAAAGAGCCAAAAGCGGTGATAAGCTCGGCGGCGGTTTTAGGACCGAAGCCCGACACGCCGGGGACATTATCCGAAGCGTCACCGATAAGCGCCATAACGTCCAGAAGCTTTTCGGAAGTGACGCCGAACTTCGCCTTTACTTCGTCCTCGGAAATGATTTTATCCTTCATTGAGTCATAAAGAGTTACGCCCCTATGGACCAGTTGCATCATATCCTTGTCCGAGGAAACGACTTTTACCTCAAGGCCCTTCTCAAGCCCGATTTTGGCGTAGGTGGCAATCAGGTCGTCCGCCTCGTAGCCTTCCTGCTCTATTGATACTATGTTAAAAGCCTTTACCGCCTCGCGTATCAAGGGAAATTGCGGGATAAGCTCGGGCGGGGTTTCTTTGCGGGTGCCTTTGTAAGCGGGGTAAATGTCGTTTCTGAAGTTCTTGCGAGCGGCGTCAAAGACTACTGCAAAGTATGCGGCGTTGCTGGTTTTCATCAGCTTCATCAGCATTTTGGTAAAACCGTAAACCGCGTTTACGGGTGTGCCGTCGGCGCGGGTCATCGGCGGCAGAGCATAGAATGCTCTGAAGATATAACCAGACCCGTCAACCAGCACTAACTTTTGCACACGATTAACTCCTTTAACTTCTTAAAGTGGCACCCTCGGCAGTAGCAGCTTTAATTATCCTTTGCGAAAGGTTTTCGAGCTCAGCGTCCGTGAGCGTCTTTTCCATAGGCTCAATCACGACTTCCAAAGCGATGGACTTTTTGCCTTCAAGGTTCTTGCCTTCGTAAACATCAAACACATTTACGGTAGTAATAAGATCCTTGTCCACGCCTTTTATGGCGCGCACCAGTTTGCCCGCTTCCAGTTCCTTGTCCGCGATAAAGGCAAAATCACGGCGCACGGGTTGGAATGGCGAAAGGGTAAGCTTCTTTTGCGTTTTGGTCTTTAGGACTTTGTTCGGCACCTTATCAAGGAAAACTTCCGCGGCAACCGCCCTGCCCTCAAGTCCCATTTTGCCAAGGATAGCGGGGTGAACTTCGCCAAAGTATGCCAGCACGTCCTTGCCAAGGCACAAAGCACCCGAGCGCGAGGGGTGGTAGTAGCTTGGCGCAGTCCTATAGACTTGCAGGTTGGCAACTGGCGCGCCGGCGGCGGCAAGCGTAGCGAGCGCGTCGGCTTTAGCGTCAAAGGCGTCCCAATCTCTGGGGGTGTCTATCCAGTTTCTGGCGTGGGTAAGGCCAGCGCGGAGCATGGAGGCGACTTCGGTTTGCTCGTTCGGCTTCCTGCCTAAAAAGACGGGGCCCACTTCAAACAAAGACACATTAGGATAGCCGCGGTCGGCGTTTCTTTGCGCGGCGGCGATAAGGTTCGGCACGAGGCTCGGGCGCAGTTCGTCCAAGTTCGAAGCTATGGGATTTTCAAGCAAAACTCCCCTTGAGCCGAAATCCTTTGCAATTTTGCTATCCATAAAGGACCAACTGATAATCTGATTACCGCCGCGGTTTGCCATAGCGCGCTTTGCCGCCGCGGATTTTCTTTGCGAAGGAGTGCTTAGCACTTGTGGCATAGAGCCGGAAATGCACGAAAGCGCAGGCAATTTGTCATAACCGTAAATGCGCATAATTTCCTCTACTATATCGGGTTCGCCTTCAATATCGGGACGCCATGAGGGCGGTACGACTTTATCCCCTTCTACCTTAAAGCCGAGTGCGGTAAGGATTTTCTCGCACTCGTCCTTTGTAACATCAACACCGCAAAGGCGCTTTACGCAGGCGGGAGTAAAGGTAATCTTCCTTTGCCAAGCGGGGTTTTCTCCCGCGATAACCGGCTCGGACGGCTCGCCGCCGCAAATATCCATTATCATTTGCGCCGCTACCATTAAGTCTGGGGTGCTGGAAGCCGCATCAACGCCACGCTCAAAGCGAGTGCGAGAGTCGGATTCAATGCCAAGCGCCCTTCCCGTCTTGGCGATGTTAAGCGGCTCAAACCAAGCGGATTCAAGAAATACATTAGTCGTGTCTTCGGACACTCCCGTATTTATGCCGCCCATAATGCCGGCGACGGAAAGCGCTCCGCTGTCGTCAGAGATGACGGTCATATCAGCGGTGAGAGTATGTTCCTTTTCGTCTAGCGTGGTTATCTTTTCGCCTTCGGCGGCGTAGCGAACATTGATATTGCCCTTTAGCTTGTCGGCATCAAAGACATGAAGCGGGCGGCAGCGGTCAATGTTCAAATAGTTGGTAACATCGACCAGCGCGGAAATGGGGCGAAGTCCTACGGCGGTGAGTCTTTCCTGCATCCACTTGGGACTTTGTCCGTTCTTTACGCCGCGGATATACATACCGCTGAAAATCTTACAACCCGAAGGGGAAAGCTTCACATCTATGGGGCTTTTGAACTTGCCTTTAATCTCGGGAACAGGCTCGGATTTGAACTTGCCCATACCTGCGGCGGCAAGATCCCTTGCCACTCCGATTACGCCGAAGCAATCGGGGCGGTTTGCCAGCACATTTAAGTCAATGACGGGATCGCTTCCCAACACTTCGGCAAAGGAAGTGCCGTTTGCCGCTTTTGTATCCAAATCCAGGATACCGTTATGGTCTTCGGAAAGTCCGAGCTCGCGTCCCGAGCACATCATACCGAAGCTTTCTATCCCGCGGATTTTGCCAACTTTAAGGGTTTCTCCATTCACGGGAATTACGCAGCCAGGTCTTGCCAGCACGCCCTTTAAGCCTACGCGGACATTGGGTGCGCCGCACACGATTTGCAAAGTTTCCTTGCCCGTATCCACTGCTAAAATATGCAAGTGGTCGGAATCGGGGTGATCTTTTACATCTTTAATCTCGGCGATAATAAAGTCCTTTAATGCCTCGGCGGGGTTGGTAAGTTCCTCAAGTTCCAGCCCGATAGAGGTCAGTTTATCGGTTAATTCCTTTACGTCTTTATCAGTTTCCAAATGGCTTTTAAGCCAGCTTAAAGTAAGTTTCATAATTTCAGCCCTCCGTTGAGGCTAAGTCCCGTAGTAAGTGAAGGTTCGTCAAGCGGAATAAAGCCGTAATGCCTCATCCAGCGAATATCGCCTTCAAAGAAAGTTCTTAAATCCGGTATGCCGTATTTTAACATTGCCATGCGGTCTATGCCGAAGCCAAAGGCGAAGCCCTGATACTCGGCAGGATCAACGCCGCAGTTCTTCAGCACATTAGGGTGGACCATGCCGCAGCCCAAAATCTCCATCCAGCCTTTGTCCTTGGCGATTTTGAATTCGCCGTTCTCGCGTGAGCAGCCTATGTCCATTTCCGCAGACGGCTCGGTGAAAGGGAAGTAAGAGGGGCGAAATCTTACCGGCACATCGTCCACTTCGAAAAAGGTCTTCATTACATCAATAAGGCAGCCTTTCAAGTGTCCCATCGTGGTGGTTTTGTCTATCACCAAGCCCTCTATCTGGTGGAACATCGGAGTGTGTGTCATATCGTAGTCGCAGCGATAAGTCCTGCCGGGGCAAACAATCCTGAAAGGAGGCCTTTTGTTATCCAAAGTGCGGATTTGCACTGCCGAGGTTTGTGTTCTTAAAATGTCGCCGCCGCCGTCTTTCATATAGAAAGTGTCCTGCATCTGGCGAGCGGGGTGGGATTTCGGAATATTAAGCGCCTCAAAGCAATGCCAATCATCCTCGATATCCGGACCTTCGGCAAGCTCAAAGCCCATTTGCGCAAATATGGCAAGCAGCTCTTCGGTTACTTGAGTAACGGGGTGAATGCGCCCTTGCTCGGTATCGGGACGAGGAGGCAAAGTCACATCTATCGCCTCGGTTTTAAGGCGCAGGTTAAGGGCTTCGGTCTCCAGCTTTTCCTTTTTCTCGGCAATAAGCGCCTGTATCTCATCTTTTGCTTTATTTACGGCAGCGCCGAAGGTTTTTCTTTGCTCGGCATCCATAGAGCCTAAAGTCTTCATAATCTCGGTGATTTTGCCTTTTTTACCCAAGAAGGCAACACGCAAATCATCAAGCTTTTCGGGGCTATCCGCCTTTGCCAGCAAAGAAAGCGCCTCTGCTTTAAGATTTTCCAAATCTGTCATTTTTGTGAATCCTTATAAAAAATGTGTGGCGCTATGATAGCTTTCTTTTAGTTTTTTTCAAGCGTCCGTTAATAAAATAGTCACTTTTTCGCCTTATCATTCGGGCACAGTGATACGGAAAACCCTTAATCGGTGAGGAAAAATGGAAAAGTTTACGGATAAGGTTTTGCAAGGTAACTGTATTGAAGTTATGAACAGTATGCCGGAAAAGTCCGTGGATATGGTGTTTGCCGACCCTCCTTACTTTATGCAGATTGGCGAAGGGCTTTGCCGTCCGGACAACTCTCCCGTTGAGGGCGTGATTGACGATTGGGATCACTTTAACGACTTTGAAGCTTACGACAAATTCACTATTGCTTGGCTTACCGCCGCAAGACGAGTGCTTAAGGACAACGGCACAATATGGGTAATAGGTTCGTATCATAATATTTTCCGCGTGGGAGCGATTTTGCAGAACCTCGGCTTTTGGATACTTAACGACATAATTTGGACTAAGTCTAATCCTATGCCGAACTTTCGCGGGACGCGCTTTACCAACGCTCATGAAACTATGATTTGGGCGAGTAAGACGCCTAAGAACAAATACACCTTTAACTATGATGCGCTAAAGTCCCTTAACGACGATTTGCAAATGCGGTCGGATTGGTTTTTGCCGATTTGCACAGGGCCCGAACGGCTTAAAGGCAAGGACGGCAAGAAGCTTCATTCCACGCAAAAACCCGAGGCTCTTTTGTATCGCGTATTGATTTCATCGACCAACCCGGGCGATACGGTGCTTGATCCTTTCTTCGGGACGGGAACGACGGGCGCGGTGGCGAAAAAGACGGGGCGGCACTTTGTCGGCATTGAAAAGGACGCCACCTACATTGAGCCTGCAAGAGAGCGCATAGCCAAGATTAAGTGTGCGGATTTGGCCGCCTTTGAAAGCGCGGTGAAAAAGCCCGAGCCGAGGATACCTTTCGGAGCGGTGATAGAGCATGGACTTCTTACGCCCGGTGACGTGCTTTTTGATTCAAGGCACAAGTTTGAGGCGGTGGTAAGAGCGGACGGCTCTATCGCTTCCAATGATATAGAAGGCTCTATTCATCAGGTCGGGGCGACGCTGCAAGGACTTCCCTCGTGCAACGGGTGGAAGTTCTGGCATTTTAAGCAGCGCAAGAACACCGAGGTTCTGGACACCTTGCGCCAAAAACTCCGCGAGGAAATGATTAGCGCGTAAGTTAATTAGGAATTAGGAATGAGGAATTAGGAATGAGGAATGTTCCACTTCGTCATCCTCGAGAAAGCCCACCAATTTTTTTCTTTTTCGTCATTCTCAGCCGAAGGCTGGGAATCCATTAAGGACATGCGCTGGATGAATTGGGTCCGCAATAGGTAATGGTAATAGAAGCGTTTCCACCCCAAGTTCCATACGTGCCAGTGCATGAATAATCCGAAGCACAATAACCCGTTCCACCATAGGCTACTATCACATTACTTACCTCCCCACTTACCGCATACTGGGGAACAGCATAATATCTCCCGGTTCCTGATCCCGAAGTTGCTTGGCTGTAGCTGGTTCTAGTTCCATCCCAAGAATAACCATAGTCATCCCTACCCCAACCTCCAACATATCCACCGCCACCAGATGTATTACGTCCTCCCGCTCCAGCCACTATTTTAATAGTGCTCCCCTCAAGTAATCCTATACCAAAGCCATACCCAGCATCAGAATACCTAGTAACAGATCCATGACCTATAATCCTGATTTGTAAAGAGGTCGATTTACTAAATGTTTTGGTAGCTACCCAAGTTCCACCCCAGCCTGAAGCTCTGAGATCAAATTTGTATTTGCCAGCAACAACTGTTACTGTTGCTTGCGTACTGATAGATTCCGGTGGAATTTTTGTGAAATTGAAATTTCCTGAATATAGTGCGTTGCTACAAATGTTGCTTTTGCAGTAAGGCTTATTGCTTACGGAAGAGCAATCGGCATTTGTGGTGCATTGTGTTGCTGAACAATAGCCATTGTAACAATAAGGAGACCCACTAAAACAATCCGAATCGGAAGAACATGGCTTTGTTGTCCCACACACGCCCGAGTCGCAGAAGTAGCCTTCGGGGCATTGCGAGTCGGTGGTGCAGGTGGTGTAACAGGTTCGGTTCTCGTCCGCACCATAAGCTCCACAGTTTGCCGAGCAAGTGCCGCTTAAACAATACGCTCCTGTGCCACAATCCGTCCCTTTCTTGCAGGCACAAGGACCTTGGTTACATGAGCCGCTCGCCGTGAAAATCACCGCCTCACCGTTGAAATCTATCGATTCGCTTCTCTCGCCTCCGACAGGTAAGTCCGTCGGCATATCCTCTTTTTCAAAAACTACCTCGCCGCCAACTTCTTTTATCCGACGTAAAATAGCTCGCGAATCGGCTGACTCCTCTCCAAAAGGATAGGCCTTTACTTGTCCCACAACCGTCTTGGGACGAGGAAGGTTTGTCCCAAAGCTGTAATAGTTACGCTTCAAAAGCTTATATTCGGCCTTGGTTTCCTTATACTCATTAAGGCGAATCGCAAAATCTTCGTCCGATTCGCCTTCTTCTTTCCTTGGCTTTTTGGGAATAGAAACATTTGGCTTTATAGGAAAGCTTCCTTCATATTTCTTCAGCTGGGAAGCAAGGTTTATCGCGCCTTTGTGCTCAAACCACCTTGTCGTGATTGAGCTTTCCGAAGGCGGAGTCGCTGCCGTTACCATATATATACCCGTAGCATCGCGGCAGCTTGTGACCAGCCGCAAACCGTTAAGGCACCTTATGTAAGTTGTGATGTTGTCCGTGTCGGGAATGAAGCTTGCCGGCAAGTAGCCGCTATCCATAAGAGTTTCTTTCCACGTGTCGCCGCCCAAGTCATAGCTGCCTTCGT
>Ga0310786_10001208_pt1 | contig 41572 bp, 62 predicted proteins | sample AusTroGonzalo_MG_FD_203881 | JGI IMG/M metagenome (GOLD analysis project Ga0310786, IMG submission 203881) | Bovine rumen microbial communities from tropical cattle in Woodstock, Queensland, Australia - Gonzalo_03 (v2) (version 2) | ecosystem: Host-associated > Mammals > Digestive system >...
CTCATCAACGTAAGCGTCGCGGGCGGCCTTGCTTTCAAAGGCCAAGAAGCGCCAGCCAATGCTTGAATAAGTAAGGTTTGTTCCGTAGGAATTATAGCCAGCATAATATTTTCTCCTCATGATTTACTCCCCCTCGTTTCGATTATAACACATTTTTTTGTCAGCCGATCCAGCCGATTTTAAAATCATCATCATATTTCCCCCGGATGAAGTATGAAAAGCCTTTTGCAAGTTGGATATAATACTGCTGCACATAGTTAAATTCTTCGGCGCGTTTCTCGCCGTCGGCAAGGTCGGCTTCAATGGCGGCAAGTTCGGCGCGACTGCTCTTAATTCTTTTCATCATTGCTTCACGAAACTTTTCAGCGGAAAATCTTTTTTCGTTGCAAAGCTCGCTTTGCATATTCCAGAAAAGAGTATTGTAATTATAGGGCAAATCTTTATGAGATATTACAAGTTCTTTGCGGTCGTAGCAGTTATATATATAAGCGTGTATTGCGTCCACTTCGTTTAGATAATCAACGATCTTTTTATTAAACATCTTCTTGTCCATTTTCTCCATATAGGGGATAAGTCTTTCCTGCGTTTCGATGATGATTTTCAATCGGCGTTGCTCTGATAATAGCGCTGCTTTCATTTTTTCAAAGTCTAACATTTTCAAAACTCCTTTCGCCCAGTCTGATTCATTTTATTTTGCCAGGTTATAAATAAACGCTGCGCGCTTGTCGTCAAGCGTTTCTCCTACTTTATAGAGGTACGCTCCGCACATTACGCAAACGCTGTCTTGCCCGTAGTATTTGCGTTTCATGCTCGTAATGTTTGGATTGGGGCCAGCGTTCGGGAAAAGCCCCTCTACTATTGCCCGGTATTTTGTGGAAAGTCTTTTCGTTTTCATGGTTTTCTCCTCCTTCTCTTTTGGCCTGCCTTGTCAGCGCCGGGGGGCCATTTCCGACGGACGCCCTTTGCAGGGCGTTTCGGCTCGTTGATTAGACTGCCTCCATTTCAAACTCTTCAACTCCCGCTTTGATTGCGGTTATAATTTCTTCATCGGTCAGCATTTCCAGCATGAGGGAAATATTTATTGCTTCCCGCAGTCTTGACGTCCAACGGTCTGCGCCTTGTGTGTTTCCGTGCATCTGTGCGCCTTTGCGAATGTATGCGATATTAGAGATATTATCCAGCATCATTTCTTTTTTTGTGTCTTTCATTTTCTTCGCCTCGTTTCGTTTGTTATGCGCTGATCCGCTTTTGTCCTGCCGCTGTCTTTCCGTCGCTGTAGCCGTTCGCGCCCGCCGTGCACGTTGCGCCCGTTCCGCTTATGTGCTTTATGCTATAGCGGCCAAGTTTCGGAAAGCGTTCGCGGGTTGCCTCGTTTACTTCGTCCGGGATTACAAGGGCAAGGGCGCGGCACTGTTGGCCCATTTCCTCATTTATTGCCTTTATAAATCCTCTTGCATAAGCCAATTCGACGTCCCGGCAGTGTCCATAAAGCTCTTTTGCTTTCGCTTGTTCCGCCTTCGCTCCGCGATAAATCAGAATGAAGAAGGATTCAAACATTTTTCGCCAGACTTCCCGATCCTGTTCTTTTCCCATAATCACAAAGCGCGTTTTTCTGTTGCCGGGGTGCGTCTGTATGCAGCGGCAGCACAAATTCTTTGCCAGTACGTTTGCAAGCTCAATCTGCCAGCGCTTGGAAAAGTCCATTTCGGTGCTGTCAATCGTTTCCGGCTCTTCCGTTGTAACCTCGTCAATTTTGTACTTTGCCATGAGCCGCTGCGCAGCTTTCGCCGCCTCGATTGCTTCCGCTTCGCTTGCGCCGTTCTCCACGGTTTTTTCTAAGAGGGCTCGAATTTTCTCCATGATCTTTTCAACGTCTGCCATTTGTAAAACCTCCTTTTGTTTTCGCGGGATTAGTCATTCCCAATCAACTTTTTCCCCGCGCTTCAATGCGCTCTCTAAAACTTTGATCTTGTAGGCTTCCGCTTCTTCGCGGCTTTTGCAGAAACGCCCTTCGCCGCAGTAGTAAAAGCCATCCTTTTCGTTTACTTGTGTCCAAATTTGCGCGTTCCAGCAAGTGGAACCGTCACGAAAACGAGTAAGCTTTACTTTTCTTGTCACTGTCATTTATTTCCACTCCTTTCTATTTTTGCGGGGTTGCGACCGCAAGAGCTTTTTCGCTCTTCCCGCATTAACGGCCCGGAAGGGCCGCCGCTCTGCGTTAAATCCATGCCGTTTTGTCAATCAATTCCTCCCATTGTGCCGGGTTGCAAATTTGCCACGCAACTTGTAGCGCTCCACGGTATATAGTTTCAATACGTTCCGCGCGTTCTTTCGCTTCATTTCGTGCGTATGGTGTTGAAAGGTTTTCACTATAGTCAAGGTTTGCAAAGTATTCCTCTTTTATCATTTCAAGCGTTCCCTGTATTATTTCAAACTGTTCCGGGCTTATTCCCTTGCCCCGTTCTGCAATCATTTCCTTTGTCCATTTCATTTTGTCCGCCTCCCTTATGCGCTTAACAGGGCGCGCGTTCCGCCTTGTTTCAGTTCTTCGCTTCCGTACTTTTCGCGAATGTGCGCCATGGTTGCGCCCTTGCCCCTGTGATAATGTGCATCTTCCGCTTTGCGGTAGTACCACATCATTTTCTTTTTTGCCCAACGGAAGCCCGCTTCTTTCAGTGTGTCTTTGTTTGCGCGGGTGTCGCCGCTTACCCAGATCCAAGTCCCGCAGATTTCAATATTTATGCCGTCGAGGTTCATAATTTTTTCAACGGCCTGCATGAGCTCGTCGTCCAGATTTAAAAGGGCTTCTTTCGTTTGGTATTCCTCGTTAAGCTTTGCCATTTCTGCCTCATTGCCGCCCTTGTCCGGGTGGAGTTTCGCGGCTTCCATTTTGTACTGCTTGCGAAGTTCTTTTTTCGCTTCTTCTTTTCCGTTTGCCTTGTTTACGAGGTCGGATAAATTAAGGATCGTTGCCATGGTGTTTTCCTCCTTCTTATATATCACGTTATACATTATTATTTTTGGAAGGTTGCCCTTCCGTTTTCTTGTCTTGATTGTATAACACGTTATACAGAATGTCAAGAGGTTTTTAAAAAATTTTTGCGAAATTTTTCTTGCCTTTCGGTATGGCGTGTTATACAATAGAAGTGGAAGAAAGGCGGTGATTTTATGGCATATAATGAGGCGCGCTTGGAAGCTACGAAAAGATACCAGGCAAAATTAAAATCTGTGTCGCTGCGCATTCAGCCGGAGGAATACGATCAATACAAAGCAGCGGCGGACAGGCTTGATATTCCCATAAGGCAATTATTTCTCCGGGGCGCGGATGAATACATTGAAAACCATATAAATAAAAATTAGGACAATAATACTATTCCTTATTCCGGGAATAAGAACGAAAAAAAAGGGGTATAATGACTACAGTGAATTATTAGGAATTAGTCATTAAAGCCTCCTTTGTTGGTTTCTCCTCATGTAAAGAGCTTTGTAGTTTTCTACAAGGCTCTTTTCTTTTGCCTGTGGAAAACAATCCACAATCTATCCACAGGCGGGGCGAGTTATCCACAAGAAAAGAGAGAAAGAAAAAGAAAGCAAAGAAAGAAAGAAGCAAAGAAAGAAAGTAAAGAAAAAGAAAGAGAGAAATTAAACTTAAACAGAAACAGAAACAGAAACACTTAGCGCGCACGCGCGCGAGGCGGGAGGTGATCGTCATGAGAGAACGGCACGCAAAATTTTGCGAGGAATTTGTCAAGAATGGAGATAACGCAACGGAAGCCTACAAGGCCGCAGGATATAAGGCCGACAATCAACACTCCGCAGAAAGTCGCGCTTCGCGATTGTTGAAAAATGATGAGGTAAAAAACAAAATAGCGGAGCTAAAAGAGAAAGTGCGTTCTGCTTCTCAGCAAAAGACAATCCTCTCAGTTATCGAGCGAATGGAGATTCTAAGCAATATAGCGCAAAGCGAGGAAACAAGCCCGATCGAGAAAATAAAAGCGATTGATACGGCCAACAAAATGGAGGGCGTTTACATTGTCAAAAATCAGATTTCCGGCGCAGACGGCGGGCCCGTTGCGGTAAGTTGGGAGGGTGCGGAGAGTGGCGCGAAAGGTAACGATTCCATATAAGCCCCGCCCATTGTGGGCGCGGGTTATTCATCCGGCCTTAGACAAATACCGTTTTGCCGTCTTAGTTTGCCATAGGCGTTTTGGCAAAACCGTTGGGACTGTAAATCAGATGATAAAACGGGCTATACAATGCGACAAGCCCGCCCCTCATTATTGCTACGTTGCCCCTTATCGCAACCAGGCGAAAATGATTGCCTGGCAATACCTTCTACACTATACCTCAGTTATTCCCGGCGTGAAAAAGAACGAATCAGATTTATTCGTTGAGCTTCCCCCTAAAAATCCCGGCTGGCCGGGGGCAAGGCTTCACATTATCGGCGCGGATCATCCCGACGCTTTAAGGGGCACCTACTGGGACGGGGCAGTCTTGGACGAGTACGCACAGATAAAGCCGGAGTTGTGGAATGAGGTTATACGTCCGGCACTGGCTGACCGCCAAGGCTGGGCTGTGTTCATCGGTACCCCGAAAGGGATGAATCAATTTTACGAGATATACCAGCGCGCACAGAAAGAAGCTTCTTGGTTCTCTTGCCTATATCGTGTTGACGAAAGCGGCGTGCTTCCTCCCGAAGAAGTGGAGGACATGAAAAAAGATATGACTGATAACGCGATTAGGCAAGAGCTCCTTTGTGACTTCTCCGCCTCCGCTTCTGATGTGGTTATCCCTATAGACTTGGTTTCCGATGCCGCCGCGCGGGAGCTTACTTCCGCCGACGTGAGCGGGCAACCTGTCATAATGGGCGTGGACGTGGCGCGGTTCGGTGATGACGCAACCGTTATTTCGATTCGGCAGGGGCTTCATGCTCTCCCGCAAAAAGTCTTTCGTGGCCTCGATACCATGCAGGCCGCAGACAGGGTAATCGTGGCAATGGCGGAGCACAAGCCCGCCGCCGTGTTTATCGACGTGGGCGCCATGGGGGCGGGAGTGATTGACCGTCTTAGGCAGCTACATTACAACGTCACGGAAGTAAACTTTGCCGGGGCCGCTATGGATTCCGAACGCTACGCAAACCGCAGGGCGGAAATGTATTTTAAATTGCGGGAGTGGATGACGAGCGGGGGAGCGATCCCGAACGAAACGACACTTAAAAGCGAGTTGTCTGTGGTCGAGTATAAATTTACTCCCGCCGGAAAAATTATTTTAGAGCCGAAGGAGCGCATCAAAGAGAAAATTGGAAAGTCCCCAGACTTGGCGGATTCTCTTGCGCTTACCTTCGCTATGCCGATATACACCCCCGGCGCGCGGGAGATCGAGGACGATGAGGAGCCATATAACCCCCTAAAAAATTACATGGAGGATTGATAGTATGTTTAACTTTGATTTGCAGTTGTTTGGCGGCCTGTTCGGTGGCGGCGGCGGCGGTGAAACGCAAGTTGTCGAAAAGCAAGTCGTGCAGAGTTCGGCCCCTGCGGCGTCCCCCGTTCAGAATGTCAGCGATACGGCAAGCGAGAAAATGGAGCGCCGGAAAAAGTTTGGCGAGAACGTGCGCGGGCGGCGGTCAACCATCACGGGCGCGGGTACTACACAGGGCGTGCTCGAAAGCGCGGGCAGTATTGCAAAAACGCTCCTTGGCGAACAGCAGCCCAAGAGAAAAACCATCGGGGGTGCGTGATGCATGGTTTCGGTATCTAAATTCATACAGGCCGCCCTTGCAGATGCCGACCTTCTGAAAACAAAGCGGCGGCTTGTTTCTCAGATGTACGAGGAGCGGCAGCAGCAGGAGCATACTTGGCGGCAGCTATCCCGATACATAAACCCCGCGCGGGGGCGCTTCGATGAGGACACAAGGACGAGCGAAGGAAAACGGCGAGATTATTTCCTTCTCGATCCGTACCCCATGGAGGCGCACGGGAAATGTGCGGCGGGGCTTCACTCCGGCTTAACTTCCCCCTCCCGCCCGTGGTTTGAGCTTGGCTTGGCAGACGAGGAGCTTGGCAATTATCACACCGTCAAAATGTGGCTGGATGATTGCAAAGAAATTCTCATGGACATTTACGCCAAGTCCAATGTGTATAATACCCTGCTTCAAATAGAGGCGGAGCTTTCCCAGTTCGGGACGGCGGGGGCGCTGATGCTGGAGGACTACAATACCGCGATTTGGTGCCGCCCGTACACTTGCGGAGAGTTCGCGGGGGACGTGGACGCGCGGGGCAGAGTGGTAAAGCTTGCGCGCAAAATGCGGATGAAGGCTTGGCAGATAATTGACGAGTTCGGGGAGGACGTTGTTTCCGACGGCGTGAAGAATGCCGCCGCACAGGACGACAACAAAGCCGACTTTGAGATACAAATGCTCATAGAGAAAAACCCGAATTATGATCCTGACGTTTTGGGCGTGGGCAATTTCCCGTGGCGCTCTTACTATTTCGAGAGCACGCAGCAAGATAGATTCCTAAAGGTCAGCGGTTATCACGAATGCCCGTTTCTTATGCCGCGCTGGACGACGATTGCCAACGGGATATACGGGACAGGGCCCGGCCATAACGCGCTGGGGAATTGTATGCAGCTCCAAAAGCTGGAAGCGGTAAATATGCGGCTCCTCGAAAATCGGGCCGATCCTCCGCTGATAGTTCCCTCATCCGTGGCGAAGGTAAACCGCAACCCCGGCTCAAAGACAGTTGTACCTGATCCGAATATTGCGGCGGGGATTCGTCCTTTGTACGACGCAAGCGGAAGCCGCGAGGACGTATTACAAACGATTCAATTTAAGCAAAGCCAGATAGGGGCGGCTTTCTTCAATGACTTGTTTGTGATGCTGGCCAACAACGATACGCCGGAAATGACGGCAAGGGAAGTGGCGGAGCGGCATGAAGAAAAGCTTCTCATGCTCTCCCCTGTGTTGGAGCAAATGCACAATGAAGTATTGGCTCCGCTCACGAAGAGGGCCTTCGAGATTTGCTTACGCAATGGGCTTTTCCCGCCCGTCCCCGAAGAATTGCAGGGGCAGGAGGGGACAATCAAGGCCGAGTTCATTTCCCTCTTGGCACAGGCACAGAAGGCCGTCGCCACTCCGGCAATCGAGAGAACGCTTTCCCTTGCAGGAAACCTTGCGGGCATATCCCCAGACGTTATGGACAACCTCAACCTCGACGACGCAATCCGAAAACACGCTTCTCTCACGGGTACGCCGGAAAGCGTACTGCGGGACGAGAGCGAAGTGGAGAAGATGCGAAAGGCACGGGCGGAGGAAATGGCAAAGCAGCAGCAGCTTGAAAACATGGAGCAAATGGCTCCGGCGCTCAAAGACGGCGTTGACGCTGCAAGGCTCATGTCCGAGATTAACCCGCAGGAGCGCAGCATAGGCTCCATAATGGGGGGAATGTAAATGGACGAAGATAACCTCCTTCGGATCATGACGACGGAACAGGGGCGGCAGTTCGTGGCAGAGCTTCTTGATATGTGCGGAGCTGGCGCGCTTGGGGGGACAGGGAATTACGCGCAGGACTTCTACTCTATGGGGCGGCGCTCCGTGGGGGAGGATATACTGCGCTTGATTCGGAGCATAAAGGCCGTTGGTACTGACGGCCTCGCGCTCGAATATACCATGTTAAGGGAACACAAAAACAGAAATGAAGAGGAGGAAGATTTGTAATGGCAGAAGAGGGCAACACTACGGCAACGGTAGAAACTCAGCAGGCAGTTGAAACACAGGCTCCGGCAGCAGAAGAAGTCAGCATGGGCGAAACTTTGACGGCTCCGCAGGAAACTCCGGCAGAAGAGGCAAAGCCAGTAGTCCCGGAGAAATACGAGTTCAATTTGCCGGAAGGACTGCAAATGACGCCGGAGATTGAAACCCAATTCACGGAGATTGCGAAAGCAACGGGGATGACGCAGGAGCAGGCCGACGGGCTTATAAAGCTCCATTCTGACCTCATGCTCGACGTAATGCAGAGGGCAACACAGCAAAAGAACGCTTGGGAAAACGAGTGCAAGAAGGCGGGGCTGACCTCGCCGGAGAAATTGCAGCTCGCGAAAAACATTGTAAATACATTCGACAGCACGGGCGAAGTTATGCAAGTGCTTGTCGAGAGCGGGGCGGCTTATCATCCCGCAGTAATGAGGATGCTCCAAGAAATGGGAAGCCTCCTCCAAGAAGATTCGGCTCCTGACAGCAAGCCCGCGCCGCAGGCCAAGAGCGCCGCTGATTTGCTGTTTGGCAATAGCAAATACTAAAGAGCGAAAGGACAGTGGTAAACATGGCAACAGTAGGTGTGGATTTCGTCACTTTGCATGACTGGGCGGCGAGATTCGGGGCGAAGGGCGAGTACACGACGCAGAAAGTGATCGAGCTGCAGGCGCAGACGAACAGACTTCTTGACGTGCTCCCGTTCAAGGAATGCAATGACGGTACGCAGGAAGTGGCGCTTATGCGCGCTGATCTCCCTGACGTTGCATGGCGTCTTATCAACCGAGGCGTAAAACCGACGAAGAGCAAGACAAAACAGGTAAGCTACACTTGCGGCGGCCTGGAGGCGCTTGCAAAAGTCGATGAGAAACTTTTGCAGATTAACGGCAATGACAATAACTGGCGCCTGTCTGAGAACGTCGCTATGCAGGAAGCAATGAATCAGGAAATGGCAGCGACCTTTTTCTACGGAGATGAAAAAGCAACTCCGGCGAAGTTCACGGGCCTGTCGGCGTACTATTACAGCAAGGCGAATCAGGAAGATATTTGGGCAAACCAGATTATCGACGCTGGCGGAACGGGCGCAAGCCTTACCTCCCTTTGGTTTGTCGGTCTTGGCTACGACACCGTTTATGGTATCTTCCCGAAGGGGACGAGCGCAGGCTTTAAATATCGCGACAATGGCCGCGTAAAGATGTACGACGGCGACGGCGGCGAGTTCTACGGCTATGAGAGCCAGTATAATTGGGACATGGGCCTTGCGGTTCGTGATCCGCGTTACGTCGTCCGCGTTGCGAATATCGACACTACGGCGCTTACTTCCGCGAATTGTGATGCCTTTATCGAGAACATGATCAAGGCTTACAATCAGATTGAGAACCCGGACAAGGTGAAGTTGGCAATCTTCGCAAACCGCAGCGTCCAGACTTATCTTGACATTGTGGCTGAGAAGAAGTCGAACGTCCGCCTGACGATTGACGAATACGGCGGGAAGAAGATTACGCACTTCTGGGGCATTCCTGTCCTGCGTTGCGACGCTATCCTCAACACTGAGAGCCAGTTGGTCTAAGAGAAAGGGAGGAAAAGAATCATGGCTTACATTGATGCCGAAAACACATTCATGAAATCCGTAACGCTGACGACCGCGACGACGTACAGCGACACGATTGATCTTGGCTCGAAAGGGCCGTTTGTTTCCCCGCTGAAAGTGGACGTGAAACTGACGAAAAAGCTGACGAGCGGCAGCGTAAACTCTCTTACGATTCAGTCCGCTTCTTCCGGCGTATTCGCTGACGAAGTAAAAATCAGCGTTCCGGCTTCTGCTCCGCAGACTTCCAAGCCCTGCACGCTGGCACAGTTCCATGCTCCGATCAAGCCGGGCAACCGCTACATTCGCATGAAGGTTGACGCAACCAGCCCGGTAGGCGGCGAGATTACCGCTACCATGCAGAACGGCCTCACGACGGAGCTTTGATTATGAGGTACGTTGTCAAGGCGACGTGCTTCTGGGAAAATCGGTATTACAAGAAGGGGGAGGCGGTAGACTTTGATTCTACCGTCACGCCTCCCGAACACTTTACGCTGATTGACAAACCGATAAAAAAAGAGGCTGTTGTCGAGCAGCCGAAAGTGGAAGTAGCCGAAAAGCCCAAACAGGACGAGCCGAAGGTAGTTAAGGCAAAGGCTAAAGCAAAGGCGAAGAAAAATGGATAAGATCGAGATTTGCAACATGACCCTGACAAGAATAGGTGCAAGCCCGATTGAAGCGCTGACGGAAAACTCGGAGGCCGCGCGCAAGTGCAATCAGTTCTATGAGCACGACAGGCGCGTGGTTCTCCGGCGTTATCCGTGGCCGTGGGCGACGCGCCGGGTAGAGCTTGCCGCAATGACAGACAGTCCGCAGGATTACCTATACGCCTATAGGTACCCGGCGGACTGTTGTTATTTACGCAAGATTTACTCAGTAGCGCCGGACGGTCATTTCGTGCCGCTTCCCGATATTCGGTACAAGATTGTCAGCGACACATCCGGCCTTGTGCTTTATACCAATGAGCCTCGCGTTGTGGCGGAGTATACGGCAGACGTGAAAGACGCCTCGCTTTTCGACGAATTGTTTTGCGAAGCATTGAGCTGGAAGCTGGCCGCGTCTATCGCGCTGAAACTCACTGGCAACGAGCAGATTATATCTATGGCCCGGACGGAGTACGATCTCATATTCAACACGGCGATTGCCGACGCTGAGAACGAGCAGAACGTGAATCCGCCGGAGCCTTCGACGTTTATACGGGCAAGATTTGAAACTGTTTTATGAGGTGCAGCTATGGGTATGTACCAACTGAAACCCTCCTTTGCGGGCGGGGAACTTACCCCCGCCCTTTACGGGAGGATAGATTTACAGAAATACGACGCGGGCGCGGCAGAGCTTTATAATGCTATCGTCCTTAGATACGGCGGCGTGACGCGGAGAAATGGTTTTCGCTTTGTCACGACGACGAAAAACAATGCGGCGGCACGGTTAATCCCGTTCTGCTACAATACCGAACAGAATTATGTGTTGGAGTTTACGCCGGAGAAAGTGCGTTTCTATACGCAGGGCGGCATCATCACAAGTGGCGGCACGCCCGTTGAAGTGACGACGCCATATAAAGCGGCGGACTTGGCGCAGATAAAATATACACAGTCGGCGGACGTTCTCTTTCTCGTCCATCCGAAATATCCTCCGGCCACGCTGACAAGATACAGCAACACGTCTTGGACGTATGCGGTTATGGATATTTCCAATGGGCCTTTTGACGATCCAGATATAGGCGATTTGAAAATATCTGCATCGGCGGCGACGGGAAACATTACGCTGACGGCAAGCGCAAGCTATTTCACAAGCGAAATGGAAGGCTTGCTGCTCCGGCTTGGACATACCGTACCTGGGCAATACCAGAAGGGCGTGCCAACGACGGCGCTTGAAGTGACTTGCGTACCGGGCGGCACGGTTTACGTTGAATCTTTTGGCTTCTGGGACGGCTCCTTCATGGTAGAAAAGCTTACGGATGACGGCTCATGGACGCAGCTCAAACGGCAGAGCGGCAACCGCTCCCAAAACTACAATATGACCTTCACGAACGACGACGACGAAATACGCTCCTATCGCGTGTATAGTACGGAGTTTGACAACTCCGTTCATACGGGGGAGGATCCCGACCAGCGCGGTTATGTGACGATACAGTCTTTCGCGAAGGAATACGACGGCATTGTGAAGATTACCGCCGTGACGGATTCAACGACGGCCACGGCGACGGTAATGCGCACGCTTGGCGCGATAACGGCTACGCCGGACTTCTCCTTGTCCGCATGGCGGGAGAATGCGGGTTATCCGCAGGCCATCGGCTTTTTCGAGGACAGGCTTGTATTTGCCGGAAGCGACGCGCAGCCGCAAACCTATTGGGCAAGCAAGACGGGCGATTATTACAACTTCGGCACGTCCACGCCGTCGGCAGATGACGACGCGATTACGGGTACGCTGTCCAGTTCCGCAGGACAGATGAACAGCGTAAAAGCAATCGTTTCCTTCGGTGAAATGCTTATGCTGACCAGCGGCGGCGAGTACCGAGTGGGCGGCGGCGGCGACGCATTCACGCCGTCGAATCAGCAGGCCCGCGCGCAGGAATATCGAGGTATCAATGACGTAATGCCCGTGATTATCGGCGGGCGCATTGTCTATGTTCAGCGGCACGGAAGCACGGTGCGTGACCTGGCGTATGCTTACGAAGTGGACAAATACACAGGCGACGACGTTTCCCTCTTGGCCGCTCATCTATTCGACGGGCAGGAGATTGTCGGCATGACGTATCAGCAAACGCCAAACAGCGTCGTTTGGTGTGTGCGCAATGACGGAACGCTCTTGGGCATGACCTACATCAAAGAGCAGGACGTGTACGCCTGGCATCAGCATCATACGGACGGGGACTTCATTGACGTATGTTCTATCCCCGGAGCGTCCGAGGACGAGCTGTGGGCGTGCGTGAAGCACGGGGATAATTACTGCATAGAGCAGATGACGACGAACGACGAGCCTGTTTTCATGGACGCGAATTATTCTACTTATAACGCGGCAGGCATTTCCTCCCTTACGGGGCTGACCTGGCTTGCCGGAAAGAAAGTGCAGATTGTCGGTGACGGCAACAAGCTTACGGGGCAGACGGTAGCAAACGACGGCTCCCTTGATATTGGCGGCACGTTCAAGAGCGTGCAAGTCGGCCTTGCATACGACACGCGGATCAAGATGCTTCCGATTGAATTTGCCGGGCAGGACGGCCCGTGGGGCGCGAGAAAGAAGCGCGTGCAGAATGTAACGGTTATGTTCTTAGATACCATTGGCGGCCTCTTTGGCTGGGACGAGAGCGCCATGGATGAGATAAAATGGCGGACGACGGAGCCTTGGGGAACGCCTGTTAATCCGTACAGCGGCAAGAAAAAGATTACCCTGCCGCAGTCGAATTACGAAGAAACGCTCATGCTTCTCATCAAGCAAGCCGATCCATTCCCTATGACCGTACTGTCGATTATCCCGGAGGTATTGCCAGGTGGCTAAATTTACTTACGCGACGCCGACAAAAGAAGATATGCGGGAGATTGCCCGCATGATGAGGCCGGAGGACAGGCGGGAAATCGTCGGGCTGATAGGGCCGAATCTGGAAACGGAGGCGCATTACTGCGTGGAATCCTCAGAATGCGCCTACGTCTGCAAATGTGACGGCGTACCGCTGGCCGCCTTTGGCGTGGTAAGGAAAACGCCGTTTGAGAATGTGGGCGTTATTTGGATGCTTGCGACAAAGGAAACGGCGAAACATAAAGTATATACTGGCAAATGGACAAGGCGCGGAATCCGCGCCTTTCTTAATGATTGGGACTTGCTATATAACTATGTGGACGAAGGAAACGACAGGACGATTGCATGGCTGAAATGGCTGGGCGCGAAAATCTATCCTGCCGCTCCGTATGGTATTTACGGCTTGCCGTATCATAAGTTTACATTTGGAGAGGAATGATAGAAATGGGACTTGTTGGAGCAATCGTTGGCACGCTTGGCACGGCCTTTTTGGCTGGCCGGGCACAGCAACAGCAGTATGAAGCGGCGGCCGCACAGGCAAGAACAAACGCACAGCTACAAGCGCAGGAGGCAGAAGTCGCACAGCAGAACGCGCTGAAAGCGAATAAACAGGCGGAGGAAACCGCGCGCGTCAATGCGCAGAATGTGGAGGATGAGCGCAGGAGAAAGCTTTTGTATGTCAACAAACAAATCGCAAATATTGGTAAATCCGGCCTGACCAACACAGGCTCTGCCTCCGCGCTTGTCGAGCAGAGCAGGGACGAGATAGATTACGAAACGGAAATGAATCATTATAACGGGCGCAATGAGGCTGATAAATGGTTTGGCGTTGGTACGGACTACGCGAATCAGTCTAATAAGCACAAATGGAATGAATCTATGCTTTATAAGAACGCCCGCGATTATGAGGCCGCAGGCAATCGGGCATTTTGGAGCAATATGCTTGGCGGCGTGTTCTCCCTTGCTGGGAATCTTTACAGCAGCAAGAGCAGCGCGGTTCAAACGGCAAACAGTCAAACATATCAAGGTTCTCTTTATAGTGGAAGCCCGTCAAGTATTGGCGCGCATATATTAAGTAATAACTCCAATACGCCGTATTATGGTTCGTGGGCAAAGAGGTGATAGGCTATGGCTAATTTTGCAGCATATCAGTCGCGCGGTCAGCTTGCCGCGCCGCAAGAACATTTTACAAAGCCCGTCGGCCTTTCCTACGATAATCCGGGGGAGCGTGCGCTTGCACGCGAAGGCGCAAACATGGCCGGAGTGTTTATTAAAGGCTATGAAAACTGGAAAGAGCAGTACGACAGCGGAAAAGTTATGGAGGCCAATAACGAGTATAACCGCCTTATGTCAGAAGGCACGGCGGAGCTGATGCAGAAGAAGCAGGAGAACGCGCTGAACATAGTACAGGATTACGACAAGCTGCATCAAAAAGCGCTGGATCAGGTGCGCAAAAAATTCGGCGCTTTCATAAACTACGGCAAGGCGGGGCAGGCTTTCAATATCTATACGGAGCGGGACAACAACACGCGCCGCAACAATATGATGAAGTATCAGATCGCGGAAACGGAAGCATACCACGAAACGCAGTTTAATAATCAGCTCACGTCCTGCATGGAAATTGTTGCAAGCGGCGGATATTCTGATTTGGCGATTGAATCCGGCATAAATCGGGCATTGCCGCTTATTCAAGACCGTTACAAGAATTACGGCAAGGAAATGATTCAGAATCAGACAATGGCGGCAAAGCGTGGAATCGTTGAAAGTGCGCTTGCGTTTGCTTCTTCCATGAGCGATTACGCCCGTATGCAAGATATATGCAATAAATATAAAGACGCAATCAGTCCGGCTAAAATGTCTGCTACGCTTGCGGCAATCGGTAAACGTCAGCAGGAAGCGCAAACGCTTGCTTTTAATGACAGAATGTGGGCTGACCTTGGCCCCGGTGCTACGCCGGAGCAAGTTGACGAATGGATTGAAAAGAACTACCAGGGGAAACACAACCAAGGACAAAACGCAAGGGGACACAATCTTCCTTTGTTCAAGCAGTGGGACGATAATTGGGCGGATAGGCCGTTCAGTAATGGAACGCTTGGGACAAGCGGCTGCGCGCCAACGTCAATGGCAATGGCTTTGTCGTGGGCCGTCGGCAAATACATAAGCCCCGTCGAGGTAGCTGATTACGCTACAAACAACGGACTTGTTGCGAGTGACGGCGTTCACGGTGCGGATTTTGTTCCTGCGGTGGCGGAGCATTACGGCGTCGAGATGCGGCAGACGAGCGACAAAGAGGAAGTCATAAACCTTCTGCAAAAAGGCATTCCCGTTGTCGCCGCGCACGATCCGGGAATGTTTACGGATTACGGTCATTTCCTTGTTTACTCCGGCATTGACGCAAACGGCAGGGTTATGATTAACGATCCGAACGGCGGCGTCCGGCACAGCGACGACGCTACATTTTCTCTTGATGAGATATTTAATCAAGAAAGCGCGGATTACTATGTGATCGACAGTGCGCCGCAATCGGACGGCGTGGGCGCGGTTTACGATGAAAACTTTTACAGAATGGACTTGGAGGAAGCAAAGCAGAAAGGCCGTGCTGACTACAATCATAGATACAATGCGTACAAGGCAACGGAAAATATAACGATAGGGAAAGCACAGGACGAGATGTGGGATTTGATGAATCAGGGCATTGATGACATTGAGCAATACAAAGCCATTGTAGATAAATATGCTTATAACGATCATACCCGCATTGCTATGGAAAAGACGGTTTCTGCAATCGAGCGCCGGAACGAAAAGGCCGCAGAGCAGGGGGCAAGGCGGCAGCCATCGGAAAAAGTCAATGAAACAGATATGGAGCTTGTGCGGGATGAAATTTCGACGGGCCGCGCTGACGAAACTGCAATCACAAATTATTGCGCGCAGCGTGGAATCACGTCTACAACGGAAATCAACAAGCTCATGAAGCTTTATAAAGACTATAAAAACAATAAAGGCGAATGGGCCATCCCGTATGACGATATAAAAGCGTATTGCGATATTGACGAAAGAATGATTGAGGACAAGAAGTCGTTCAATAAGACGTTCAAACGGATTGCGCGCTTCCAGTATTACAAGATGCTGGCCGACAACAAAGGGCAGTTGTTTTCGGGATGGGAAGAAGATTTGGCGGATCGCGTGGCAAAAGCATTCACGGAAGAATACCACGGCGGGCAATATGTCGATAAAGGCACTTGGATGAACACGGAGGAAAACGTAATCCTTCCGTATAGAATCCTTGCGGCAAATGGTTATGACACGATAAGACAGACGGGCGACGACGGATATGTGCTTGAAAGCGCAGACGGGAAATATGCTTATATGTCCGGCGAGGATATTATGAAGATGAAAGACTTGTCCGGCTACAGAAGATAAAGAAAGGACTGTTCTGCTATGTTGAGCGTTGAAGAATACGAAAAGCGATTAGAATCCGGCACACAGTATGCGCCCGTAACAAGCAATGTGGCAAGCCTGTTGTCTGTGTATGACACAATGGATTTTCAAGAACAGCAGACCGCTTCTGATAAAGCATTGAATCTTGGCAAGTCTTTTTACAACGGCGTTGTATCTGTTCCGCGCGGCGTCCTTCGTGGCTTGCAGGCGGTCAGGGATTACAATATCGAAACATTGAATGAAATGAATCCTGACCGTATGCAAGCGGATGAGGACTTTATAAAAGCGTTGGACAGTGCGGCGGATGCAGAAATCTTTCAGCCGTACAAAGTACGGGCGGACAGCTCGGCGGAGCGGCTTGCCTATGATTTTGCGCAGGGCGCAGGACAGCTTGGCGGCCAAATGGCCGTCGGCCTTGCCACGGGCGGATATGGTACGCTTCCCGCTATGGCTTTGCAAATTGGCGGCGAGGAATACAAGGAACTTCGCGATCAGGGCGTTGACGTAAAGACCGCCGGACAGGCCGCTTTGTTTAATGCTGCCGTGCAGACGCCGCTTGAATATATCGGATTTTCAAAGCTCATGAAGCGTTTCCCCGGCAATACCATGTTCCGGCAGCGCGTCCGCAAAGTAGCGGAAGATATTTTCACAGAGGGGTTTACGGAGTTTTTGCAGGAATACCCGGAACAGGCTTCTATGATATGGGCGAAAGAAACGAATGCGGAAGGAAAAGAAGCTTCGCAAGTTGCCCGTGAAATCTTTCAGACGATGTGGGATCACAAAGGGGAAATCCTTCCTGATGCGCTGTATAGCGGCCTTATCGGTGCAGGGCTTGGCGGAGGCGCGGGCGCACTCCATCTCGCTATCGACAACCGCCTGGAGGGAAGCGTCAAGCGCGCCATGCAGCGTGAAATGTATAACGAGGGCATGGAGCACGTCGAAAGCACGGTCAAGCGTATCAAGGAAGCTGGCGGCAAGGGTATAAATCCGCCGTTCGCAGCCGCTGTAATAAACGACAATTTGCAGAATCAAAACGTCCATGTGGACGGCGAGGCTCTGTATGGCTACGCGCAGGAGAAAGGCATTGAGAAAGTCGCTGAATCTCTTGGCGTATCTGTGGACACGATAGAAAAGGCCGCTGCCGACGGCGACACGGTTGACATAAAGCTGGGCAATTATGAGGCGACGAGCGCGGCCTTCGACGGCTTCTTGGATGCGGTGAAAGACGATACGGCCTTTGAGGATGGCGGTTATACTGTCAATAAGGATAGGCAGGAGCAGGCATGGGCGGCAGCAAAGAAGAAGCAGGAGGACGAAGTACGCACTGAGCTTGACAGAATTGAAGGCGAAATGAGAGAGGCGGCAAAGGCCGCAGGCATAAAAGCGGACGTGACGAAAGAAATGATAAATCTATTGTCGCGCGCGCGTATGTGGAATAATCCTGCCGAGATGCTAAAGAAGCTGAGTTTCCGCTATGGCGAAAATGCGGAAGGGTACGCGCAATTCGCGGGCGAGAACGCTGAAACTGCCGACAAGGTAAAGCTGACCGAGGCGCAGCAGATGGAGGAAAACGGCGCGGCGGCAGATGAGATTTATAAGCAGACGGGCTGGTTCAAAGGGATTGACAGTAAATGGCGGTTTGAGATTAAAGACAATCTGAACGACGTTGACTTGTCCGGCATACAAAAACTTGGAGAACTGCCGCTTGCCCGCGTTTATTACAATGAAGCTCTTTTTAACGCATATCCGATTCTTAGGACGGTAAAAGTCAAGCTTGATCCGAACATGGAGGAAAACACAAACGGCGAGGCCGACGTGCTGAATTTTGAAATCGCGTTGAACGGGAAGCACATTGGCGACGAGGCAATGAAATCAACGCTTGTGCATGAAGTCGCACACTTGATTCAGACAATCGAGAATTTTGCCGCTGGCGGTTCTGCCGACGACGTGCGCGACGCGCTGAAAACGCTTGGACAATATAAACAGGAATATGATAATCTGGATGATTTTACCCTTTATGAGCGTATTGGCGGCGAGCAGGAAGCGCGTGAGGTAGCACGCAGGGCAAGGCTCGAACAGAGCATTGCCGCTGCTAATGAACGAATCGAGCAAGCAAAACAAAACGGAAACGACGAAGAAGTACGGCGCGCCACGTTTGCGAAAACATTTTTTGAGAGGCAGAAAAATCAAATGCCTACGCCGCACACAAGCGACGCGCTGATTGTTTTTGATGATGTGGAAATACCGTATTCGCAAAAACGGGAAGAAAGTCCCGCAGGAAAAGGAATGGTTGGAGCGAATGTAAACGACATAAAGAGTTTCCGAAAATTGATTGACGAAACGTCGTTACACACTTTTCATAATAACGGGTTGGAGTTTGAGGAGCAAAAAACATTATTCAACGATACAGTTAAAGAAATAAATAGCGTTCTTGGTGATATTCAATCTGCAAGCTCTCAAAAAGAAATAGATGATATTCGTGAAAGATTAGAAGCCGTTCGCAGATATGTTGTTAATTTTAATAAAAAAGGTGTAGCAAAGAATAAATGGGCTGTGGATATTAGATTTGCGCGGGAGGTGTTTGAACATCATGTTGAAGTTATCAGAGCAAGAGAAAGTTTGGGTAAGGATTATGGAGGAATCGACGAATCCGCAGGAGATTATGGAAACCGCATTGAAATTGCAGATGACGCCGTTTACGTTGGAGGAAGCGAAAGACTTGGCGGGGATGAACGAGAGAACACAAGCCCGCCGTCGTATAGCGTAGGCGCAGAACGGGATGGGGCAGAAAATCTTTTCCAAGAACTTTACAAAGAACAGATAGAAACAGACAAGAGAATACATTTAGATGATTATAGGATGAATCAAGGCCGCTCTAATCAGAGCGGCTTTTCTTATGCCCAAAACCGCAAGGGTGATTATAACCCCGCAACCAACATTATCACTCTTTTCAAAGGCGCGGACGCCTCCACTGTTATTCATGAAACCTGGCATTTCTTTGTCGAGCAAATGTGGCAGACAGTCCAAGACGGCACGGCATCGGAGCAGACCGTAAAAGACTTTGAAACGCTGATGAATTACTCCGGCATGACAATGGAGGAATGGGCGGCGGCAGATATTGACGGACGCCGCAAGGCCCATGAAAAGCTGGCGGAAGCTGGCGAATCCTACATCATGGAAGGGAACGCTCCTTCCCATGAACTCCGGCGCGTATTCAAGAAGTTTGCGCAATGGTTACGGGACGTTTATAGGACGCTACAACGGAGCGAGAACTACGCAGAACTGACGGACGAAGTGCGCGAAGTCTTTGACCGTATGCTTGCCGCCGAAGATGACATTGCCGAAATGGAGCGCATTAACGGCTATTTCTCTAAACTGCCAGACGCAATCACGGAAAATATGAGCGACGAAACGCGGGCGAAGGTAGAGGACTATATCGCAAAGGCACGGGAAAAAGCCGTGTATATCCTTACCCGCCGCGCGCTGAAAGATTACTCCAAGAAGCGGCGCGAAGAAGTCAAGAAATTCAAGGAAGAAATTCGCCCGCGCGTGGAGGAAGAAGTCAGCAAGCGGCCTGTGTATGCGTGCGGATATGACAAAGCGGACGCGGCTCGGTTCAGAATGCTCCGGGATCAACAGGCGGGCGCTGGCATTTGGACGGCGGACGATTTTATTGATCGCGCGTTTGCTGCCGATGTTTCTGCAATACAAAATGAAGTCGCGCATCTTGCGGCGGCCATGAATCCGAAGAATTGGAAGAAGGGCCTTTCCGATGTTCGCGCGGATTATGTGAAGCAGAGAGATGAAATACTAAAGCCAGCGCTTGACGCTCTTGAAAAAGGTATGGGACAGGGCGTCGATATTGTCCCGCAGGAAGGAAGGGACGGGCGCGGCGTTCGCGTTTCCAATAACGCGCAGTGGTATCGCGATTTTTACGCGGAACATAAACGGAAGCCGAATAAAAAGGAACTTCAAGAAATGGCGCGCTTGCTTGTTTCCGGCGACGCGAACGCGCCGAAAGTCGAAGGATGGACGCCTACAAACGCGGAAGAAGCGCAGGCTATGGCCGCAGAAGGAGAACGCCTTGCGGATATTGAACGCCATATTGAAGCGTGCGAGGAAATCAAGGACAGGCTTGCAAAGCTGAACGAGAACTACAACGAAACGAGCGCGGCAGGGAGCGAGAGGTTCCTGCTTGAAGCGAATATGACGGCGGAGCAATACGGATATTCCAGCGCTGACGAAATGATGAAGGATATTGAGCAAAGCCCGACAAAGGCAAGAGCAATCAATCAGAGAATCAATGAAATCGTTGCGGAAATGTCCCCGGAGAACGAAAAAGAGAATTACGAAAACGCAATCCGCGAATCTCTCTACAACGAGGACGAGGCTTTGCTTATCGGCGTAGAGCAACAGCTTATCGAGGAATACGCCGAAAAAGCAAAAGAACGGCAGGCCGTCCAAGAGCAGAGAAGAGAAGAACGGAAAGAACAGGCGAAGATTAACGCGCAAGTCGCCGCCGCACGGAAGCAGCAGGCAAAGAATTTGGCGCGGAACGATCTCGCCAAGATGAACATGAAGGAAGCGACGCGCACAAGTAAATTTATGACGGCGGAGCGAAACGCGGCGGTCAAGTGTGCGCAGCTCCTCGCGAAGAAGAAATTCGACGAGGCATTGACGCAGAAGAATCTGCAAGCGTACTGGCACGCAATGGCATCGGAGAGCATCAAAATTGCCCGCCGGAAAAAGCAGAATGAGAAATTTGTAAAGGCGCAAGTGAAGCTAAAGCCGGAGGCATGGCTAAACGAAACGCACTTTGCGGCAATCAGTAAGCTTTTCGAGCGCATGGGCATTGCGCGGCCCGTCCATAAAGCGGCGGCTGAAAGCGCGGAAATCAAAACCCTTGCGGAGTATGCCGAACTAATGGAGCAGCAATTTGACTGCGTGGATATTCCGCTGTGGATTCTTGACGGGAATATTCCCATTAGCGACATTAACATGCTGACCTTGGAGCAGTACGAAGATGTTGTCAACACGATCAAGAATATTAAGGCGATTGTCAAAGCGCAGAAGGGCGTCAATACGTTTAATCGTCAAGAAACGTGGGAAAACACGAAACAGTTTATGATGGACAAGCTTTCTGAGCTGAAAACCATTTGGACGCCAAACCCGAACAAGCCGACGAAAGCAACGGCAATGGAGCGTTTCACGGCATCTTTGGAAACGCTTGACAGCTTCTTGGAATATCTTGACGACGCAACCTATGGCTGGTTCTCTCAGACTTGGGGGAACATGATTAAACGTGCGTCGGATAAAGAGTATGAATACCGGGAGGCATACGACAAAGCAGACGCAGAGGCTTTGAAGAAATGGCTGCCCGACGAGGCGGCGGAAAAAGCGGCCAATGAGGAAGTCTATTACGATGAGCTTGGAAACTCCGTAACAAAGCATACGCTTGTCAAAATGCTCATCAATCTTGGCAACAAAGAGAACTCTCAGCGTCTTTGCGAAACGGTTCCCGTAGGTTTTGAAAAAGGGACTATTTGGGTTATTCCTGACACTGTGGAGAATCGGCAGGCGGCAGCGGAGCAAACACGGCAAAACCTGATTGACTTTTTGGGACGTGTACTTACAAAAGAAGATGTGGAATATGCACAGCGGAAGATTGACGCGGCTGAAATGTTCTGGGGCGAAAAGAACGAGCTGGAAAAGCGAGTGAAAGGCTTCGGCTTGAAAAAGGTAGAGGCAACGCCCGTTGTCCTGAACATTAGAAACGGATTGGATGTGTTGCGCGGAGAAGAAGTTGTTCTTCGCGGCGGGTATTTCCCGCTGATGCGGAACGGGGAAACGGGTTCACATGCTGCAAATGCAGAGGTAGACGACGCCGATCCGTTGCAAGGCAGACGAATCAGAACGTATCACACGAACACAAGCGCGACGAAAGCAAGGACGAACGCGCGTTACCCGGTCAATCTTTTCCCTGGCGCGGAAACGCAAAAGATGTACGAATCTATTCATGACCTTTGCTGGCGCGAAACGATGAACGATTTCCGGCGCGTGCTGAATGACCAAGAGCTTTTTGCAACGCTGAAAAGCAAAGTCGGCGTGGCGCGTATGCAATCCTTTAAAGAAATGTTGGAGTATTCCGCTGATCCACAAGGCAACAGCAAATCCTTGACCGAGTTTGAGAAGCTTCTTGGCGACCAAATAAACTGGCTCCGGCAGCGCACGTCGCACGCGGTTATTATGCTGAATCTTAAAGTCATTGCGCAGAACTACGCGAACGCCTTGCTGTATGGCAACGCGATTGAGGGCTACACGATGGCGGACAATCTTACCGCGCTTGGGACGTATATGCTGAAATACCATTTGCCGGGAAGCCATGCGGAAATGGTTGACTTTGTTTTCTCAAAGTCGTCCTTCCTGCGTGAACGGTGCGAACTTCCTGATATTACTGTCCGCGATATTGTGGACGAGAAAAAGGAATTTGCTTGGGAGAAATTCTTCCGCGAAGTCGGCATAAAAGCAATGGCTATGACGGATAACGCAACGGCAATTCCGAACTGGCTGACGGCGTACAACAAGAAAATCAATGCTGGATGGACGGAGCAGGAAGCTATTGATTATGCTGATTCACTTGTCCGTCGTGTGCTTGGATCGTCCAGAATTTCGGATGTTTCTTCTATGCAGCGCGGCGGCCCATTGGCAAAAGCATTGACCATGTTCCAAAGCTTCTTCAATGCGAGGTTCAATGAGTTTTTGCGCATGGAGCGGCTTGCATCTAAGCAGTGGACAATGGGGCAAAAACAGGAAGCTTTTGCCAATGTCTGCTCCTATGTCGTTTACAAATGGCTCGGACAGACAATGCTTGCGTTGGCGTTGGCTTTGCAGAATCCATTTGGCATTGACGACGAGGACAAATGGCCGGAGCTTATCAAGGAATTAAAAGGATATTCCTTTTCTATGATGGGGCCGCAAGGGCAACTGGGGAACGCATTGGCTGGCGTCGTTTTTGGAATGCACGAATACACTTACAGAATGTCTGCGATTGAATCCACCGTTGAAAACGTCAGGCGGTCAATTCAACGTATTCATAGCGACAGAGCGACAAAGCAAGACAAGGCAGAGGGCCTTATCAACACGGCCACGATGTTTGCGGGTGTTCCTAATCAGTTAAACCGCATTTTCTGGAACGCCGTAGATATTCTGCTCAATGGTATGTCGCCGGAAGTTGGCGATATTATGAGGCGCAGGCCGAAGAACGAGCGCAAGTAATCAAGGCGCATAGGCGCATTTGATAAAACCAAAAAAGAAAGGACGATGAAGCATTATGAGCGTACAGAATCAAACCGTCAAGAACGTGTACGCAGGAAACGGGAGTACAACAGTATTCCCGTTTACTTTTGCACTGCTGGAAACCGACGGCGAGTATGTCAAAGTGTACGTTACAAACGAGGCGGGAACGTCGGAGGAAACAACCAATTTCACAATTGACACGCAGGCGAAAACGGTCACTTACCCGACAACGGGTGATCCGCTCCCGGCAGACAAGAAAATCGTTATCCGCCGCGCAATCCCGAACGAGCAGGAGCTGAATCTTGAAAACCTCGGCCCGTTCTTCGCGGAAGATGTGGAGGGCGAGTTTGACAGAACGGTAATGATGATTCAGCAGCTCCAAGAAGAAGCGGATCGCTCCATCAAAGTTGACCAGGCCAGCGATACGCCGCCGGAAGAATTGGTTGCCGATTTGTTTGAGGCCGCCGCTGATGCGGCAGCGTCGGCTACGGCTGCCCACAACAGCGAGCTTGCTGCGGCGGCCAGTGAAACGGCAGCGGGTAACTCCGCCACGGCGGCGGGCAATTCTGCAACAGCGGCGTACAATTCAGAAGTCGCGGCAGGCAGTAGTGCCACGGCGGCGGGGAACTCCGCAACGGCGGCCTACAATAGCCAGGTGGCTGCGGCTTCTTCCGAAACGAACGCAGGAAATTCCGCGACGGCGGCCAACAATTCCAAGATCGCGGCCGCGACCAGCGAAACGAATGCCGGAAACAGCGCCACGGCTGCGGGAAACAGCGCGACGGCAGCGCACAATTCCGAAGTCGCGGCGAAGGCCAGCGAGGACGCGGCCGCGCAGTCGGCGTCGGAGGCGGCAGGAATTACCTATCTCGTTCGCAAGAACTCCACGGCCTACGCGGAGGGCGTTGTTGCGTTTTATTCCACCGTGCCTTCTCCGCTGGTTTTGGAATGTACGACGGCAGGCACGACGGCGGCAACGGCTCCCGATTTTTCCGGCGCGGTGGAGGGCGGCACGATTACGGACGGCTCCGTTGTTTGGACGTATAAAGGCTTGATTAGCGATGACGGTGCGAATAAAAACCTTTCAAACCTCACCGCGACGGGCGAGCAGAAGCTGGCCGATACGACGGAAAGCGTTGTCTATGAGGACGGTTTTGCCATTATCTATCCCAATGGCGGGAGCGAAAGCAGTCCGGCGAGCATAACATACAATACAAGGTATGTCGAAACGAATCCATTCCCCGGCTATCATGTTCGTTGTATTGCAGAGGTTTTTTCAAACAATGAATGGGGCGAATTGCCAGCCCGTACATTTAGTTCAAGTCAATCGCTTGGAGTGCAGGCTTTTGATTTTGATGGTTCAATCGTAATTCAGACAGGGAAAACTTATTTGGCAGCAAGCGATAATGGTGCTTGGGGAGTTTTCCCATTTTCAAGTATTTCGACTACGACATACACACTTCCTTGTCGCGTCAAAGTATGGAAAATCGGAAAGGTGGCGAATAACGCATGAAAATCTATGCTATTGTAGGAACAGCACAGCAGACGGTAATCGCTGACAATGTGCAGTACAGTCCGAAGGAAAACGAAGTACTGATGCAGGAAGAGCGGCCCGAAGGGGATTATATCGCCAGCGCGTCGGGCGTTTGGGTGTATGACATTAGCAAGAAGTATGAAGAGCTTGACGCTGAATACACGCGGCAGAAAGCTCTCTTAATCGAGCAGTACACGGACGACACGCTCCACGACGACCAAGAAGCGATGGCGGCGGACAAGGAAGAAATGGCAGAGCTGGACGCTTGGTATGATGAGGAATATCAGAAGATACAAGAGGAGGCGGAGTAAATGGCTATAGTAAAGAAACGCTGCATTCGCTGTCGGAAAGAGCTCAGAGAAGATGGGACTTGCCAGAATCCAGCCTGCGTGCGCTATGTGCCGGAGGACGAAGAAGAAAATATAAACGAAACGGAGGAAACTAATCATGAATCCTGACTGCAAAGCCGCGCGGCTACGATTGAAGCAATCCACGCGGAGCGAATACAACGCCTTAGTCTATGAGGCAAAGCTTACGCCGGAGCAGGAAGAGATTTTAAATCGGCATATCCTCCGTTCCGAAACGATTGTGAAAATCGCGGACGTGCTACATTGCAGTGAGTTCAACGTAAAAAGATCACTCCAAAAATCTTATATAAAAATCAGCAAGGTTATAAGCGCCTCCAAATGAGGCGCTTTTCTCTTCCTTTTCAATGACTTTCCTTTCGTCGATCCGTGCCATAATTTGCGGCAGGGTGAGATGAAATGTTTGTCTATTATAATCCGAATCCGGCGCAGGCCATTGTGGGTGATTGCGTAATACGGGCAGTTTCAAAACTGATGGAAACCGATTGGCAATCCGCCTATATGGGCGTTGTGGCGCAAGGATATAAGATGTATGATATGCCCTCCTCTAATCCTGTTTGGGGTGCGTTCTTGAAGGATAGCGGGTACAAACGACACACACTGCCGGACACTTGCCCGGACTGCTACACAGTAGCGGAGTTTTGCCGTGACTATCCTTCGGGGCGTTACCTCTTGGGAACTGGCTCGCACGTTGTTACCGTAGTGGACGGAGATTATTACGACACATGGGACAGCGGCGACGAAACGCCGATTTACTATTGGGCGAAGGAGGACGACGAAAATGGCTTACCCGAATAACTTATTTATCAACAATCAGCCGCAGGCGCAGAATCAAACAATGCTCGTATCTGTAAACGGAGAGGCAGGGGCGCAGATGTACCCAGTGGCTTCCGGCACTACAGTTGCATTGATTGATTTTTCGGCCTGCACTTTTTGGCTAAAGACTACGGATCAGAACGGCTTCCAGCAACAAATGAGAAAGTTTAAATTCGAGGAAATATCGCCGCCCGGAGCTGAGAACGCCGTCACGCGGGAAGAATTTGCAAAGCTGCAAGACAAACTAAATCAAGTATTAGAGGCACTTGGGGAGGGCAAGAAGGATGAATAACCCGATGAATATGCTCCAACAGTTTCAGACTTTTGCCGAGAACTTTTCCAAGATGCAGAAGAATCCACGCGAGGCTGTGCAAGAACTCTTGAACAGCGGGCAGATGACACAGGCGCAATACAATCAGCTTTCGCAAATGGCTTCGCAAATCATGGGGCGGAAAAACTGAAATACTCCTGCGCAGGGTATAAATAAAAACTTGGGGTGTGATTTATTATGGCTTTGACAGATGGTGGCGGCATGACCGCTGCGGATGTGGCCGCCGTGCTGAACGGCGGTAATGGTGGCCGTGGCTTCGGCTGGGGCGGCGACGGTGCTTGGTGGGTGCTCATTCTTTTCCTGTTCGCTTTTGGGGGCGGTAATTGGGGCGGCTATGGCAATGGCGGCGCGGTAGCAGATATGCAGCGCGGCTTTGACCAGAGCGCGACGCAGAGTACGCTTGCGTCTATTCAGAATCAGATTGGCGCGGGCTTCTCCAATGCGGCAGTCGGACAGGCAAACGCACAGATGAATCTTTTGCAGACGCTCAACGCAAATCAGATGGCGACGAGCCAGGGCATGAACACGCTGGCAATGAGCTTGCAGAATTGCTGCTGCGAAAATCGCGCGGGCATTGCAGACCTTAAATATACGATTGCTACGGAGAATTGCGCTGACCGTCAGGCAATCAGCGACGGCCTCCGTGATCTCATGGCGCAGAATGCCGCGAACACGAACGCTATTGTTATGTCGCAGAATCAGGGCTTCCAGGGCATTCAAGATAAGCTTTGCCAGTTGGAGATTGACAATCTCAAACAGGCGAACGAACAGCTCCGCACGCAGCTCAACATGGCGGCGCTTGCGGCTTCGCAGACCGCACAGACGGCGGAGCTTATTACTGCGCTGAAACCCGCTACTACGACGGCTGCGGGGTGATAAACGATGGACAGAGTAATGAATAAAATTTGTGAAATGTTCCAGGAGGTTTTGCGTGATTACGCGGAGGAAGGCCACTTCAAGGACAAATCCTCTATCGAAACGGCGAAGGCCGCCGTCAGCGGTATCACGAAAATAAAAACCATTGAGGCCATGGAGCAATTCGACGGCCACAGTTTCCGCAATTCCTACGATGACGAAGGCAACAGCTATCGTCGCGGACGCGGTATGAACGGACAATTCGTCAGTCGCGACAGGGGATATAGTCGGGACGGTATGCGCGAAAAGCTTGAAGCCTTGATGCAGGAAGCACAGGGACACGACAAGGAAATGCTTCGCGAGATGCTTTCCAAAATGTAACACAAGTAAAGAAGCGGGGAAGGCTGCACGGCCTTTCCCGTTTTTTAATAAAAGAAGGGAGAGTGGTTTAATGTGATTCGATGGTTGTTTTATCTGCCGTGCTCTTTATTGGCGTCCGTCGTTTGTTATCTGACAAACTGGATCGTGGTTTTCTTTTCCAATGAAGAGGGCGAGCTACCGGGGGTGTTCCATCTGTGGCAGACGTGGGACAATTCGCTTGATTGTAGCGATTCGGTGGAGTGTGCGCCAAGTATTTTCAAATACGATTGGGCCGCCCACTATCGCGAGTACAAGGACACGACACAGTATTTACGCAGCGTGAACCGCGAGCGGTGGTTCGTGGAGTGTATCAATAATGACTTCACGATATGGGAAGTCATAAAGAGATACTTCTGCCGGACGCTGTGGCTCATGCGCAACAACGCTTATGGCTGGGGATTCTATGTGCTTGGCTACACTTCCTCGCCGCTTCTCCTTGTGAACCAATCGGAAAACACGATCTATGTGGATGAGGTAAACGGGGACGGATGGATGTATAAGAACACTGCGCCGATATTCACAGCGTTCGGCTGGACAGTCCACTGGAATAACTTATTGGGATGGAAGCTTGACACGGACGCGAAATTCGACACGCGCAGCATGATTGCAAATCGCGTAACGTTCTTCTTTGAGAGGGAGGCGGAGTAAATGGATTTTGCAGAGCTTTTCCATAGCGCGAAAGGAACCGCCGCCAACTTGGGAAACAATGGCGCGGTAAAGTTTGTCGGCGCAAGTATTGTCGGCGCGGCCTGCTCCATGCACGGCCAGCTCCTTCTCGCGTTTGTCGCGCTTGTGATTATTGATCTCGTTACAAAATGGATCGCTTTGTCGAAAGAGTATTTGACAAAGCGCAAGCGGAAAAAGAACGTGACTTTGTGGAAGTGTGTTGTAAATATCCCTGCGGCACGGGCAGCGGGCTACATAAAGAGCGAGGCAATGAAGCATCGTTTCTTGTGCAAGATAATTGTCTATTTGCTTGTAGTGTTCGCGGGCGCGCTGGCCGATCATATCATGATGACCATGGACAAGCCACAATGGGCCGTCGTTCTCTTGGTAGGTTATCTCTCAGTGACGGAGTTAATTTCGATTCTCGAAAATTTACAAGACGCCGGAGTGGAAGAAGCGGGACAGCTCCATGACATTCTCGAAAAACGGAGAGAGCAAATAAAATGACCTCGCAGGAGGGGCGAGGAGCGGCGAAATAAACCGCCCGAAGGGAAACAGTCGCGAAGTAAAAGAAAAGCCGTCCACGGGCTTCTGTGGCGGCGAGGGAGGAAAAGCAGATGAAACGAGTATTTATCAACGACATTCGGGATATTGCAAACGCAAGCCGGGAAGAATTATTCGCGCAATCGCAATCTGTCGGACGTGACCGCCCGCTCTGCATCATGCACTGGACGGCTGGCTGGGGAGATTCGCTCTTTGATGATTATCATGTCAGCGTAACGACCGACGGAAAGATTTACATAGCGGAGGATTCGTTTGCTGAAACGCTTTCCCATACTTGGCATTTGAATACTGGCACAATCGGCGTGGCTATGTGCTGTTGCGTTGACGCTACGACGGAAGATTTGGGCGAGGAGCCGCCGACGGATTCACAGATAGAAGTCTTTTCACAAGTGGTCGCCGCTATCTGTGACGGAACATGGCTCACGATCAATAAGGATAACGTGCTCACGCATGGCGAGGCTGCTGATAGTTTAGAGTTCTACGATCCAGAAGATTTGTACGGGCCGCGTACAACTTGTGAACGGTGGGATTTGGAATACTTGGGGACGAAGGAAAGCCCCGTCTTTAATCCGTGGGCGGAGGACGGCACGCGCGGCGGTGACGTGCTGCGCGGGAAGGCGAATTGGTATCATAACTATTGGGCCGAGAACGCAAAGAAAGCGTAGTTTAATTAAGAAACGGTAATTAAAATTTTTGGTTCTTAATTTTAATAAGAGCCAAAATTGAACGGTTTTGGTTCTTAAAGGAGGGTATAGAATGTGGATAAAGAAAAGTTTTGGCAAAGTTTTTTCTTTGTTGCTGGCGTTTTGTTTGTTGTGGCCGTCTGTTGGTATCTGCTCCGAGAGCCTGTATCAGATCAGCGAGAGCGAGCTGACGACGTTAGAACAGAACTTAGCAACACTGGAGCAGCACAACGCGACGCTGAAAAGCATATTATCGACGCAGGGGAACGAATTGACGGAAGCATTAAACTTACTGATGAAGTCGCAGGAAGAATTGATGAAGCTGCGGAGCGAATTGCAGACAGCGAGGAACGAAACGCAGAATGCGCAAGCCTCGTTGAAGATAGCGAACGAAGAATTGGAGAAAGCCAGCGCATCATTCAAAGCATACGAAAAAGAGCGGGACAAGGTGGAAAACAGGCTCCGTAATCAGAGGAACATTTGGGAAGCGTTGTTTGCTGTGGCCGTCGGAGTTGCGATTGCAAAATAATCCGTGACCGCATTTTGACCGCAAAATATTTTATTGCCAAAAAATAAAATATAATATAAGATAAAAACGCTTGTAAAAAACAAGCAAATACACACGTTGGCAAGGGGTATTAAATCACAATACTTCTTATAGAATATCAAAAAGCCCGTCAAGGTTGCCTATAAATAAAGGCACTTTGGCGGGCTTTATTTTTGTTTGACCTCAGTTTGACCACAAGAATATTTTTTTGCATCTTCTTCCAGCATTTCGGAAACGGTTGCTTCCGTGTCTTTGTATATGTGCGCGTAGGTGCGGAGCGTTGTTTCCACGTTATCGTGGCCGAGGCGGGCGGATATTATTTTTATTGGGACGTTTTTGTTGATGAGATAAGAAGCGTGGGAGTGGCGAAGATCGTGTATGCGGATTCGTTTTATCCCCGCTTTCCTTATTATATAATCAAAGTGTTGACGCAAAGCCTCCGCCGATATGGGAATAATCCTGTCCGGCTCTCCATACATTTTCTTCGAGAGGGCTTGGATTGCATCAAGAACGACGGAGGGAATTGTCACGTCGCGAATACTTCCGGGCGTTTTTGGCGGCGTCGTAAATTCTCTTCCTTTTCCTATATAATGATACGTTTTATTGACGCGCAGGATTCTCTTTTCTGTATCTACATCAGCAGGAGTAAGGGCAAGCATTTCTCCGCAGCGCAGGCCCGCCCAAAACAGAATCATGATTGCCGCACGATGGAGCGGAGAAGTTTCTGCTGCCATATACTTTTGGTATTCATCTATCGTCCAATAGTCCATGACGGGCGCTTTTGTTTTTCCGACAGGCCCGGCGATCTTGATCGGGTTTGACGGCAGGCCGTAATACTTCACGGCGTAATTCATTACTGCGGAAAACTGCGATTGAATAAAATGGATATACGTCGGAGCCATGCCCTTTTTTATAAGCGAGGTTTGCCATTGCCTTATATTGGCGGCGGATATGTTTTCCAGGAGTGAGGTCGTAAAGTAATTCAAAACGTGTTTTTCAATAATGGTTTCTTTTGTGATTATTGTAGTCTGCCGCAGGCGGTGGCGTGCGTCCTCGATATAGATTTTATACAGTTCTCCGAACGTCATCCCTGCCGCTGCGGTCTTTTCGCGCTTGGCTTCATCCTCATACTTTTGCGCGTCGCCTTTCTTAGCAAAGCCGCGCTTGGTCGTTTCGACGCGCTTTCCTGTCCAGTCGGTATAGCGGAAGCGCACATACCAAGTGCCGCGCTTTTCGTCTTTATATGCGGGCATAGGATCACCGCCTTTCAGTTGTCAAGGAATACTTGACAAGTCGTCACGTTCTTTATGCGTAGATTTATATAGCTCTTGGTATTTCGAGCATATTGTATATGAGGCAATCCAGCTAAAAAATAGGTAACAAAATACGCCTGCTGTTATTGCTTCACTTGGGCAAAACTTTTCAATTATATATAAGACAACCGCAGTTGGTATTCCGTATTTTGCAAATAACACATAAGCCGTACTAAGCACAATAAACGCCTCCCTTATGAAACCTTCCCGCGAACTTCAACAACAAGGCCGAGGACTTTTAATGGCAGTGATTCGATTTCTGGCGTTGTGTAAAAGTGAGGTTCATATACGGACGCATTAAGTCCTATCAGCATCACGCCTTCTGGCGTGATTTTTATTTTCTTTACTGTGGCGGCTTCATTGCCTACCATGACGGCGGCGACTTGTCCGCTCTCTACGCATGGCTGCTTCTTTACAATAACAACATCACCGTCGAAAATGCGCGGCTCCATTGAGCCGCCTTTTATTTTTAGCGCGAAGTATTCAGATCCACCGCGTAACCAATCTTCTGGAATTTCCTCCCAATCAATTATATCTTCAATCGCGTCAAGAGGAACTCCCGCCGCTATGGTTCCGAGGACGGGAATGCGAACTCCGGCGCGAGGCTGCTTTTCTGCGTGGGCATCGTTGCCGAGAATGTAATCATAAGACACGCCGTAAAGCTCAGATATTTCTTTAAGTTTTCGGATAGGTTGGTTTTCCCCTGTTTCCCATTTTAAATAGGTAACACGGTTGACGCCAATCTTGTCCGCAACTTCTTCCTGCGTCATCTTGAATTGTTCCCGTAACATTCGTAGCCTTTCGCCAGTGTTCATAAATATCACCCCCAAGACAATTATACGTTATAATAAGTAACATTACTATACGTTATTTAAGATTAAAAATTTTTCAAAAAGGGGGTTGAAAAGTAATCGAAAATAACATATAATACGTTATGTAAAATTACGTTTGATTTGATTGGAGGGGATGAAAACGAATAAGCTGAAAGAACTGCGAGAGAAAAAAGGTCTTACGCAGGAAGAACTTGCAAAGCTCTTAGACGTAGGCAGGACGACGGTTACGCTGTGGGAAAACGGCACGAATTTCCCGCGCACTGAAACGCTCCCGAAGCTTGCGAAAATTTTGCGGTGTACGGTTGACGAATTATTATGCTCTTAAATGTAATGTAAAATCACGCATAAGGGAGGCGACAACATGACAGAGTACTTTTGGAGGCCGAAGGACTTGGCCGAGGTTCTTGAATGCTCGATGAGCAAAGCATACAAGCTTGTGCAGAAATGGAACGGCGAGCTAAAGGCGCGAGGCTTTGAAACGGTAGCCGGGAGAGTTCCGAAACAGTATGCAATAGATAGGCTTGGACTGGAGGCGAGAGGATATGAACAGAGTAATAAAGGCGCTACGGATTCTTCAAGAGGAAGTGCCGGAGTATTTCGAGGACGTAGTAATGGCGGATTGTCCGTGCGATTTGGGGCTGCCCGCTGACTACAGAAAATGGTGCGGCATGGCGGACACGTCCACGGAGTTTGTGTTTGACTACTGCCGCAAATGCTGGGCGAATGCGCTGGGGGAGGCAGAGAAATGAGCTACATTTTGAAGGTTTCCGCGCTCTTCGGGTTCTTGGGCGGGTACACGTTCGGCTTGTTCCTTGGGATATGGGCGTATATCACGCTGGGGGCAAGGTAAGTTATGGAGTTTGTTGCATTGGTTCTATTGGCCGTCTGTATTTGGAGGGCCTTAAAAATGGCAGAGGAGGAGAGTAAGAAATGAGGACAGTGTATTTGGCTCATCCCTTTGGAGGGAGCGCGTTCAATCGGGCGGAGGCGGAGAGGATCGAGGAAGGAATGCTCACAGAGATTGACGGGGACTGCACAATATTTAATCCGATTCGGGAGCTGGAGCAGTATTCAAACTACACGGAGCGGACAGTGTTGAAGCTGTGCAAGAGCCTATTGCAGCGGTGCGATTTGGTTGTGTTCTGCCCGGGTTGGGAGCGGTCAAGGGGCTGCCGGTATGAGCGGATGATTGCCAAGAAGAAGGGCATCCCTCGCATCTATCTGAACAAAGAGGACGTCCAGCTTTTCCTTTCGTTGGCTCCGCGGTTCAAGGTAGGCGCGGCATGACGAGGCTGTGGGCGGCGCTGAGTGACGAGGCAAGGACGGCGATAATCGTTGCGGTGCTGATTGTTGAGGCTTTCATTTTATGGGGGTGATAAGCGTTGAAGAAGGTTCGGTGTGCGGATTGCGGCGCATGGATTGAACGCCATGAACAGGCCCGCCGCGAAAAGATGTATTGCCCGGATTGTCAGAAGAGGCGCAAGCGCGAGGCGGTCAGGTCGTGGCGTGAACGAAACAGAGAGGAGGAAATAGATATACCAATAAAAAAGAATCTGCGCCTCGACGAAATACAGCGCGAGGCGCATGAAGCAGGGATGAGTTACGGTAGATATGTAGCAATGAAAAAAGCCCGCCGTGTTGACAGCACGACAGGCAAAGGGGAAAGCAAACTCTCACCGTGATTATACCACGGAAATAGGAGGAAAGACAAATGGAAGATTTGGAGCATTGCCCATTCTGCGGGAACGATGTGGAATTGGTTAGAGGCGAAGATGATTTTTATATTTTTTGCCCCACTTGTAAGATGTGCGCCAAAACTGCGGATAGGTACGACAATATAACAGATACCTGCGACAAGACAATAGAAACATGGAATAGGAGGGACGGACAATGAGTGAGGATTTGAAGCCTTGCCCGTTTTGCGGGAGCAAAGATGATATGCTCATCAACGATGAAGATTATGAGGTGTTCGTATTTTGTTGGAGTTGTGAAGCGCGAGGCCCAAACAAGTCAACGAAAACGGACGCTATAAAGGCATGGAACAGGAGGGCTGGAGATGGACTTAGAAAACAATATGCTCAATGATTCGTACTGGTATAGACCGTCTGAAGAAGAGTTGGATAGCGAGAGGGAATGGAAGGAAGCTATGGTGGAGGCAGACTATGAGCGCAGACAGGAGTATGAACTCTCTTGCCGAGATGTATGAATGGCTACATGAGCAAACAGAGTGGTTAAAAGAGGAGGGGAAACAGTTTGGCAAAGTTAGTTATGACAGTAGAGCAGATGGAAAACCGGTGCGCGTGGCTGGACGCAAGAAAAAAGGGAATAGGCGGAAGCGACGCGGGCGTAATTGTCGGGCTCAATAAATGGAAAAGCCCGTTCACGCTATGGCTTGAAAAGACCGGGCAGGCCGAGGAAGAAGATTTATCCGATAACGAATATGTTTACTGGGGGAATGTGCTTGAAGAAACGGTCGCGCGGGAGTTCACGATTCGCACGGGGAAAAAGGTTCGCCGCTGCGGGCTGCTCCAACATGAAGAAATCCCCTTTTTGTTGGCGTCGGTTGATCGGCTTGTCGTGGGCGAGAATGCCGGGCTTGAATGCAAGACCGCAAACGGATTCGCCGCGAAGGAATGGGACGGCGACAACGTGCCGGATAGCTATTACGTCCAATGCCAGCATTACATGGCAGTGACGGGCGCGGAGCGGTGGTACATTGCGGCGCTCATCGGAGGCAATCGGTTCGTGATGCAGACGATTGAACGGAACGAAGAGGAAATCAAGGCGCTCCTGCAAGCTGAAACGGAGTTCTGGCGGAAGGTAACAGAAAATGAAATGCCGGACGTGGACGGCTCCGAGGATTGCGCGAAAGCGTTGGCAGAGAAATTCCACGGCGGCCTTCCGGCAATCGAGCTGCCGAGCAGCGCGGATAAAATCTTCTCCGAGATTGACACGCTGACGGAAACTGCAAACAGTATCAATGCGCAAATCGAGGAGAAAAAGAATCAGCTCCGCGTGATGCTTGGTGATGCGGAAGCGGGGACTACTGCCGAGGGACGCAGGGTAACATGGAAAACACAGGCCGGACGGGTGACGGTGGACAGCAAGCGGCTGAAAGCGGAAAGGCCGGACGTGTACGAGAAGTATTTGAAACAGGGCAAGGCTACAAGGGTATTTAGGATTGCGGGGTGATATGGCGTGGATCGGTTTTCCGACAGATTGAAACGATTACGGAAAGAGGCTGGCTTCAAGAGCGCGAAAGCCTTTGCAGAAGCTATCGGCATGAATTATTTTTCCTACAGAAACTACGAGCTGAGTTTGGGTAGGCGGCCCAAATACGAAATGCTTTGCAAAATGGCAGATGTTCTTGAAGTTACAACGGATGAGCTGCTGGGCCACAGGACAGGCGGCGCATATACGCAAAAGTATTTTAATCTCAAAGAGAATATACGAAAGCTTTTAAAGGAGGAGAACTAACAATGGCAAACATTAAAGGTGGAGCAATCACACAGGCAACGACACAGGCAGCGGCAAAGCCGCAGAAGGGCATGAAGGATTTGATTCTTTCTATGCAGGGAGAAATTCAAAAGGCGCTCCCTTCGGTGATTACGCCGGAGCGGTTTACGCGAATGGTGCTGACGGCAATGAGTACCAATCCGACGCTGACGCAATGCACGCCCAAGAGTTTTCTTGGCGCTATGATGAACGCCGCCCAGCTTGGCGTCGAGCCGAATACTCCGTTAGGGCAGGCGTACCTCATCCCGTACCGTAACCACGGCACTATGGAATGTCAATTTCAACTTGGGTACAAAGGCTTGATTGATTTGGCGTATCGTTCCGGCGAGATTACGGATATTTCCGCGCATGAAGTCTATGAGAATGACACGTTCGAGTATGAGCTGGGCTTGGAGCCGAAACTGAAACACATTCCCGCGCTGAAAGATCGCGGTGACGTGGTTCTGTATTACGCTATCTACCATACGAAGAGCGGCGGATATGGGTTTGAAGTTATGTCAAAGGAAGATATAACGAAACACATGAACGCATACTCTAAGGCTGCGGGTAAGGGCTTCTCTCCGTGGACAACTAACTTCGATGAAATGGCGAAGAAAACTGTATTGAAAAAGGTTCTGAAATATGCTCCTCTCAAAACGGATTTTGTGCGGGCGGTTGCCCAGGACGGCACGATCAAGACGGAGATTGTAAAAGATATGGCGGATATGCCAGACGAAACAGTGATTGAAGCCGAGGCGCAGGAGGTTCCTGACAATGTGAATCCGACGACGGGAGAAGTTAAGCAGACGGACGACGAGATTTTGGAAGCGTCTTTGGACGAGAAATAATTTAATGGTATAGCCCCCGGTGTAAAAGCCGGGGGCGAAAGGAGGAGGAGCATGGAAATAACTTTTAAAGGAAGTCCAAAAGAACTATCAGAACTTATCCCTCCCAATATTATTGAAATGGGGGATATTAAAAATGAAAAAGTCGGCGCGCTTGCGTCTGCTGCTTTTTTAAGAAACTACTGTAAATCAAATAATAATTATTGTGCTGGGTGTGTGTTTTATATAGACGACGAGGAAAAAACATCATGCTGTAAGTTGAGCACAGAAGCAACGGCATTTCCGTTTGAATGGAGGTTTACTTGATGAATAAAGTTATTCTTATGGGGAGGCTCGTTCGTGATCCTGATATGCGCACGACACAGGCCGGAAATCCGATGGCAAGAATGGTGCTGGCCGTTGACCGTTGGAAGAAAGACCAACAACAGACGGCAGACTTTCCGTCGCTGGTAGCTTTTGGCTACACGGCGGAGTTCGCTGAGAAATACTTAGAGAAGGGAAAGAAGATTATCGTCGAAGGACGTCTGCAAACGGGCAGCTATGAGAAGGACGGGCAGACGCACTACACGACGGACATTGTGTGCGAGCGGATTGAGTTTGCTGAAAGCAAGGGCGGAGGAGAGCCGAAGAAAGACGAGGACGAGGCCGGACAGGATTTGAATGTTCCGTTCTAAGGCGGTGTGATTATGGATTACATGAAGCAACTCAATAGGTTTTTCGAGCTTGCGGAAGCGGACTGCCTTCCGCCATCAGCGCAAATTGTTTACTTGCACTTGCTGAACATAAACAATAGGCTGCATTGGCGCGAGTGGTTCAAGGTCGCAAATTCGAGGCTGGAAAATCTTACGGGATTGGGGAGTAATAAATCCGTTATCAGCGCCAAAAACAGATTGAAGCAAGCTGGCTTGATCGAGTTTGAAAGCGACGGAAAAACCACAACGAGATATTTTATCTTTCCGTTGGGTACACAAGATGGTACACAAGATGGTACACAAGATGGTACACAAGATGGTACACACTTAAAAAGACATAGACAAAAACAAGACAAGACGGAAACAAAACAATCTACGCCAGCGCGTGTGGATGTGTTTGCTTCCTCCGGCGAATCGGAGAAAGTGAAGGCCCTGCTCAAAGACTTTGAAGAGATGAGGAATAAAAAAAGAAATCCCATGACCGACAGAGCAAAGCATCTTTTTCTTAAAAAGTTAGATGATCTTTCCGGCGGTGACGAGTTCATGAAAATTCATCTCTTGGAGCAGAGTATCGAGCACGGCTGGCAGTCTGTTTACCCGTTAAAAAATGATTTATCCACAAGCCCACAACGGAAAACGCGCCTCCAAGAAAACATGGAGGCTGCGGATCGAGCGATTGCATTCTTTGAATCACAGGAGGCGAATAGAAATGACGAAGGAAACGGAGATAGTCAAGCTTCTCAGACAGTATATGACGGCTTTCCCTTCTAACACTTTAGCCGACGGAGCCTGGGCAATCTACGCCCGCGCTCTTTCTTCCCTGTCGTTGGAGGAAATCAATGCGGCTATGCTTAAACTCCTGCGGACGAGTAAATTTTTTCCGTCCGTCGCTGAGATTTTTGACGCCGCGAAAAGCATCCGGGAGTTTGCACGGGAGGATGTTCTGCCGACGGCAGCGGAGGCTTGGCAGGAAGCAATCAATCTTGTCCGAAAGTACGGTATCTATAAGCCGTGGGAATATTCCTGCCCGGAGGTAGAACACGCGATCAAATGTTTCGGGCGCGAGGAGTTATGTATGATCGAGCAGAACGCAGTCAACGTGGCGCGGTCACAATTCATGCGGATGTATCAGGAGATTTGCAAGCGGCGCGAAGAAGTGCGGGAGAATACGGCAGTCCTGGCGGCAATTCCGTCCGCAAAGGAAAAGCTGGCAGGAGGGAAAATCGTGCAGTTGGCGGAGGCGAAACGGGCATGAGAAATAAAGTAACAGCCGCAGATGCAGTAAAAGCGGCAGATGTATTGCGAAAGTATTGTATGCAGTTCCAAGCGAAAAAAACTTTTTGCAGTGGGTGCATCTTTTACTGGAAAGACGCGCCGAGTTTACCGATGCGGGATAATGCGTGTCGATTGGATAGAAACCCGGTTGGATATAATTTGCGTTCACCTAAAAAACAGGTGATGGAGGGCGCAGTATGAAAAAGTTTGAAATTGAATTTAGTTATAGCTCTCGCGGAACGATTACCGTTGAGGCTGAATCCGAAAAGGAAGCGGAAGAGAAATTTAAATATATGAGCTTCGATGAAGTTATTGACGGTTCGGGTGCATTTGTTGACGCTGACGAAATGGACATTGACGGAATAGACGAGGTGCAGAATGAAAGCAAATAGGGAAGATGTTGTGCAGGCCGCGCTGATTGTGGAGCGGTGGTGCAGGGAACACTGGGAAGAAGATACTGTTTGTGATTGCCCTTTTTTGTGTGACGATAAAAAGATTTATTGCAGTTTAGCGACTGGCTTTATTCCTTGTGTTGGAAACCTTGAAAAACACTTGCGGAACAGGGGGCTGAAACATGACTGATAAAGACGCTATCGAGGCGGCGCAAACACTAATGGATTACTGTGAATCATTTGTTATGTGCGAAAAATGTGTTTTCTGTCTTAATCCGCATGAGGAAGCACATTATAAGGCTTGCTTTTTTAGGGACAATACATTAGGCCCGTCGTTTTGGTGGAAGTTTTTGGAGGCGAAGAATCATGCCGATTAAAGCAAATCGAAAAGGTAAAGAGGGCGAGCTGGAGCTTGTTCGTCTTATCAAAGAACATGGATATGACGCAAGGAGAACGGCTCAATATTGCGGCAATACGGGGGAGGCGGCAGATGTTGTAGGGTTGCCGGGAATTTCCATAGAGTGCAAGCGCGTTGAACAGCTAAATATTTACAACGCTATCAATCAGGCAACGAGGGACGCAGATGCCGCAGGGAATGGGGATTTGCCTGTTGTGTTTCATCGGAAAAATAATTGCAAATGGCTTGTAACTTGTTGGGCAGAGGATTGGTTTAAGCTGTATCGCGAATGGGAGGCAGGCCATGAAACGTGACAGAGTTTTACGCGCACGGGACGAGCTGAGAGAACACTGTAAGGGCAATCAGTATAATTGCAGCGCGTGTATTTTCCGGGGCGGGGCGAAGGGGTGCACGCTCTATGGCGTGCCGCACACTTGGCGGGAGGTGCAACATGGACGAACGGGAAAGAGCCACAAAGTTGCAAATTGAACAGGCCACAGAGCTTATACATCGTCTTAAATACGACATCGAATGGTACGCACTGGAAAACATGACGAGAGGGCAAATGTATCGGCTGATTGATAAGTTGGAAGATGATTTGAGGAGGGCGGACAATGGATGATTTCATGGAGGAACTGCGTGAGCGGGTGTTGGATTCAACGATTGAAGAAAAAGCGCTGGCGCTATATCGTGCGGCGGCGTTTATTGCAGATAAGACATACTGCGAGGCTTGCAAAGAGAGCAATCGCTGTGAGCAAAGCCAAGTAGCTTGCATGAGGTACATTGTCGAGTGGTTGTTTAGGACGGAGGGCGACGATGATTAAAAGCGTAATGATTGATGCGGTGCGGTACGAGATTGAAATGACGGATGGGCCGTTCTATATCGCCGGAAATGAGGCGGCGGGGTATGCGGACTTCAACGTAGCAAAAATCACGCTGAGAAGAGCGGCGGCAGAATCACACGGGGGAGCGCGGCTCCTGATGCACGAAGTTATACACGCTCTTATGTATGAGCGGGGGCTAAAAGAAGATACTTACAACGAGGAGATTGTTGACGCTGTGGCGGCTGGCGTTGTGAATCTGATACGCCAAAACCCGGAGCTTGTGAAACTTGTCACGGAGGGCTGACGATGACAAACGCTGATGCAATTCGCGATATGACAGACGAAGAACTTGCAGATCTTTTGAATGCTTTTGTCGAGCCATGTTTCTTGTGTGCGTGGAAAGGAACTGTGTGTAGTCAGGGCGATTGCGAAGATGGACGACTTGCATGGTTGCGCCAAGAAAGGGAGGGCTGACGATGGAAGATAGATACGTATTGGTTATCATTACAATATGTCTGGTATTTGCAACACTTTACTTACTGTATTTAGGATTTAATGGACACAATGTACCTACAATTATCAATCTTCCTGTCAGTATTGCTTGTGGTATAGCAATATCACAATGGTTTAATTGAAGCGAGCAGGAGGGCTGACGATGGGAAAGCGCAGGCTTAATGAGTTCGACTTTGCTTTCTATGGCGTTCCTGTTATTCGGATATTTAATTTCCCGATGAATCATCATGGGGGCCGCTGGCGAAGTCTTGCGCGGGCGTGGCGAGGGATGTGTTGGACAACGTATAGGAGGATAAGGGATGGACATAAAAACGAGGATTGACAAGATGACCGAGGCAGAGGCAAAGGCCGCGCTGGTTGCAATTATTGATACTATTGTTGAGTTATCCCCCTGCTTGCTTGAGGACGGGCAGGTGTGCCCGTATCGTTACGGGGCTTGTGATGAAGTGGGAGAGAACAAAAAAACATGTGCGGATATATGGTTGGACGAGGCACTAAAGGAGGCGCAGAAATGAGTTCTGTTCGTGAAGTGTATAGTGTATTAGATAAACGGCGGCGAGAGTTGGATGCGCTTATTTTCTCGCTTGTAGGAATGGACACTGAATGCGGCGGCATGGTGTCATT
>Ga0310786_10001209_pt1 | contig 41558 bp, 33 predicted proteins | sample AusTroGonzalo_MG_FD_203881 | JGI IMG/M metagenome (GOLD analysis project Ga0310786, IMG submission 203881) | Bovine rumen microbial communities from tropical cattle in Woodstock, Queensland, Australia - Gonzalo_03 (v2) (version 2) | ecosystem: Host-associated > Mammals > Digestive system >...
AGTTCATAAATCTCTTTCATCTCGTTGATGCGATTTGCATCCTTTGAATAACGGCTTTCTCTGGGTTGTTGCACCATAATTCTTAAACGTTTGGTGTCAACCTTATTTAAAATAAGACACGGCAATGATAGCTGTCATCGGTTTCACCGCATGTTCAAGTAACAACGATGGTGGTGGTGAAGAAGGAGGTGGAACAAATGCTGTAACTGGCATCAAGAATTTATCCCCAACATTGCTCGGCGATTGGGATGAAGGTTTTGCCACCAGTAAGGGTTCGTTCCTCATCAAGGAATACGGAGCACCTGCATCTGCTAAATTGCGCAAAGCAGAGGGAACCAGCGCAGAATTGCTGACAAGAACCATTTATTTCAGCACAGTTGATGGAAGCACAAAAGCAATGCTTCTCGTTTCGAAAGAAACAAATCGTCCCATCCAGCTTGTCATGAACGAAGGCATCCTCAACTTCAGCTTCCTCAACGACAATACGTTGGAACTGGTCTTCAAGCGTGGCTCTGACATTTCTTATGTGAATCAAATCGAATATGATAAAGATGCACTTGATGCAGCCCTCGCTGCTGCACGCTACACCAACAACCTGCAGATTTCATTGTTCTACTTCGTTAAAGTGCTCGACACGAAGAAAATCTCTAGCTATCCTGCTGTAGTGGCTGCAGCCAACTATTTCAAACAAATCCTCGACATGTCTTTCGACGCTTCCTCTGTAGCTACGGCTGAAGAAGCAGGTGTGAGCACTTCTTTCGCAAAGGAAGCTGATAGCTTCGAATCATCGTACGCAAAGACAGTTTATAATACTGTTACCATGTGGACAGGTAAGGCATCCTTCAAGGTCGGTGGTTCATCTTGTACATTGAGCGGTACCGTCTTCTGCGTTGATCCTGCATTTGAAGATGCTGGTGAATTTGGCATTGTGTGCGACAAAGACCAAAGCAAGCTCTTTGTGGGTCAGGCTGAATTTGAAGGCGTAGGCGAACTGACTGACGATGCAAACTTCGATGTGGATTTCCGTGGTTTGACTGCCACTACCACTTATTATTATCGTGCATATTATAAGTTCAAGAATGGATCAACTTCCTATGGTTCCCTCACGCTTGACCCAGTACAGAAGGCAGACGACAATGTTGGTTATGACAAGGCCGTCAAGAGCTTCAAGACCGACGAGAACAAACTGAGCGTTGACGTGGTGATGGTGATGGACATCTCTGGTAGTATGAGCAGTGAAATCGACATGGTTAAGTCAAATGCTCTCTCTTTCTACAGCCAGTTCAAGGAGAAGTGTGATGCAGTTGGTATCTATCTGAGTGGTCTGAACACACAGGTGGTTACTTACAGTGATATCAATGTGGATGGTGACGAAGCACTGAACAGTAGTGAAACTTATGATTTGACGGACGAAGCGCAGCAGGCTGCATTCAAGGAGTATGTGGATGGTATCGACCTCTCTTATGGTGGCGACGTTCCAGAAAGTGGATTGGAAGCACTCATGGCAGCATTCAAACGTGATTGGGGTGTAGATGATGGTTACCACCGTCAGGTAGTCATCCTGTGGACTGATGCTCCTTATAAGACTGTCAATGAAGGTATCTACCAGAAAGAAGACGGGGATGGTGAATGGTATGATGTATATACCCCATACGCATACGATGTTGTGAAAGCCACATGGGATAGCATGCCTACTGGTCGCCGTATGATCATCTTCGCTCCTTATGGTTGCTCTTATACCAACGGTGGCGCTTGGGATGAGATGGATGAATGGAAGAATGTCATTCACGAAAAGAACACAACTGAGAACCTGAGTAACTTCGGTAACTCACTTGACTATATCATCTCTGAGCTTACCAGCAAGGAGACACGTGCATTTAAGTTCAAGGACATCACACCAAGTACTTGCCGTCCCAACAAATAATGAGTAATTAATCATTATTATCATAATTATAGATTTCGCCCCTCGACTACTATGTTTCTTCGTAGTCGAGGGGCATTCTTTATTGCAAAAGGCAGTCAGAAATAGCTCAACACATCCTGCCGCGATAATCTTCGTATGTGAACTTTCGGAAAAGTTCAAACGTGCCATCCTCATGCAGCATACCGATGGAAGGATGCCCGATGCCATTGAACATATTGGTCTTCACGGTCGTATAGTGGATCATATCCTCAAAAATCAACGTCTCCCCTATCTGCAGTTCATGGTCGAAACGCCACCACCCCATAAAGTCGCCTGAGAGACAAGAGTTGCCGCCAATACGATAAATACATTTACCATTTGACAATTTACAATTTACAATTTCTGCCCCTCGTATCTCTGGTATATACGGCATCTCCAAACAATCGGGCATGTGGCAAGTGAAACTGGCGTTGATGATGGCAGTCTTGACACCGGCATTCTCCACAATATCCACCACCTTGGTCACAAGCGGACCTGTCTGCCAGGCAAAGGCACTGCCAGGTTCCAGAATCACCTTCAGATGCGGATAACGGGCATGGAACTCCTGCAAGGTCTTGATGAGCAGCTCCACATCATAGTCCTTGCGGGTCATCAGGTGTCCACCACCAAAATTAATCCATTGGAGCTGTGGAAACCACTTCGAGAACTTCTCCTCAATATGCGATAATGTACGCGCGAAAACATCACTACCCGATTCGCAATGGCAATGAATGTGGAAACCCTTCACATCTGCTGGCAACAGCTCTGGCAAGTCTTGGGCCAAGATACCGAAACGCGAACCTGGGGCACAGGGATTGTACAGTTCCGTCTCTATCTCACTATATTCAGGATTGACACGCAATCCCACAGATGCCCTACCCTGCACTTGCTTAGCAAATCGCTCATACTGACTCAATGAGTTGAACGTGATATGATTAGAGCAGGCAACAATTTCCTCAAATTCTTCTTCCGTATATGCAGGCGAATATGTATGTGCCTTACTGCCAAACTCCTCCTTGGCCATACGTGCCTCAAACAGCGACGAGGCGGTCGTGTGACTGATATACTCACGGAAAATCGGAAAACTTTTCCACAGGGCAAACGCCTTGAAGGCCAAGATAATCTCCACATCCGCACGTTGTGCCACACTACGGATGAGTTCCAGGTTTCTCCGCAACAAGGTCTCTTCCATAACATAACAAAGTGACGGTATCTTATCAATGTTCTTTTCAAGTAGTGTCATATCAATCTATCACTTCAAATTTTGCAAATTTCAGCAGCAACTGCTTCGTACCCACATTCTCAAAATGCACCGTTGCCTTTGTACTATCACCAGTCCCCTCAATGCAAAGGATTTCCCCACGCCCGAAACGGTTGTGGAGGATGCGCGTGCCTACAGATAAAGAAGAGAGGTGAGTGGGACAAATAGGCGATGTGAGGGTTGCTGAGGACACAGGTCTTGCCGAAGGAATCGGCTTGACAGACGGCATTGTAGGTCGAAATGGGCGTGGCGATTCTTGCCGTTCGCCACCACCAAACAAACCGCCTCGCCATTGCCAAGGAAGCTCCACCTCATCACCCACACCTCTCCTTGAAGAGAACATGCTTTGCTGCCTGTCCAAATATTTCGCATCAATGTCCTTCAAGAATCGGCTGGGCGATGAAAATTCCATCTGCCCATAGCGGAAACGGCATTGGGCATACGACAGATAACAATGGGTTTTAGCACGCGTGATGGCAACATAGAACAATCGGCGTTCTTCCTCCATCTCTCGCGGATTTCCCGAGACCATATCACTAGGGAACAACCCTTCTTCCAATCCCACGACAAACACGGTGTTGAATTCCAGTCCCTTGGCGGAGTGTATGGTCATCAACGTCACCTTATGTCCGTCATCACTCTTGTCACTATCCACATCACTCATCAGTGACACCTCCGACAGATAGTCACTCAACGAGATGTTCCCATTACCCTCTTCCATGCGCATGTCACAAAAGTCTTGCATACCATTGATGAGCTCTTCCACATTCTCCTGCCTCGACAGGTTTTCGGGGGTCGTGTCCTGATAGATGTCCGCAATGATGCCACTCTGCTTCACTATCATCGTACCAATCTGATTGGCAGGCATCTGCTGCGCATTCTCCATAAACGATTCTATCATCTCCCTAAACTGTCCAATCTTCGTCAACGTGCCTTTGTTCACATCCAGTCCATATAGTTCTGGATGGTTGACGACAGTCCACAAACTCACTTCATGCTGCGTGGCTGAAGCCAGAATTTTGGTCACCGTCGTCTGCCCTATTCCTCGGGCTGGATAATTGATGACACGCTTAAATGCTTCTTCATCATTCGGATTCACCGCTAAACGGAAATAGGCAATCACATCCTTGATTTCCTTGCGCTGATAGAACGACAATCCACCATAAATGCGGTACGGCAGTCCCTCTTTCCGCATCGTGTCCTCAAACACACGGCTCTGCGCATTGGTCCGGTAGAGGATAGCAAAATCGCTGTATTCACACCATTCCCTCCGTTTGATGCCACGGATGATATTCACTACCATCTTGGCTTCTTCAAGGTCTGAATGGGTATCCAAAACATGCAGTTTTTCCCCTCGGTCATTCTCTGAAAAAATATCTTTCTGAATCTGGTGAGTGTTCTTCTTAATCAGGCTATTGGCAGCTTCTACAATGTTCTGCGTCGAACGGTAATTCCGTTCCAACTTAAACAACCTCACTCCATTATATATCTTTTGGAATGTCAGTATATTATCAATATTTGCTCCACGGAAACTATAAATACTCTGAGCATCGTCTCCCACCACGCAAACATGCTGATGCTGACGGGTCAATTGCCACACAATTCGATGCTGTGCATAGTTCGTGTCTTGGTACTCATCCACCAACACATATCGGAATCGCTGCTCCCATTTTTCCAACACCTCAGGGTACCGCTCAAATAATAAATAAGTATAGAGCAGGATGTCATCAAAGTCCATCGCATCACTCTGCTTACATCGGCTACAATAACGCATGAAAATCTGCCCCAATGCAGCCATATTGTGACGAGCATCCAACTGAGCGTTCACACGGTTAGACACATACTGTTCTGCTGTCACCAACTGGTTCTTCGCATTCGAGATGACGCCCAACACCGTCCCTGGTTTATACGTCTTGTCATCCAGTTCCATCTCCTTGATGATGGATTTCACTAGACTCTTGCTGTCTGCCGCATCATAAATGGTGAAATTGTTCGAAAAACCTATCTTCTCATGTTCCTGACGCAGGATACGCAAAAAGACGCTGTGAAACGTACCCATCCACAAAATCCTCGCATAGTCCACCCCTACAACCTTCGCAATGCGGTCCTTCATTTCTCCTGCTGCCTTATTCGTGAATGTCAAAGCCAAAATGGACCATGGCTGATAGCCATGCTCCATCAAGTAGGCAATCTTATATGTCAGTACTCTTGTTTTACCTGACCCTGCACCAGCAATCACTAACGAAGGTCCCTCACAATACTCCACTGCCGCACGTTGCGGAGGGTTGAATGTATCTGAATAATTATTCATTCTTCTTAAACACACTCACTTTCGGCATCTTCACATACTTTCCATTCTCTGTTGTCTTCATTACTTGATCACCAACCAATCGCATCTCCATGGTTGTCTCGTCTGTAAGTCGGAACTCCACATCTTGTGCATCATAGCCGATATCACTCACCATCCTCACTACAACTTTGTTACCCTTCACCTCCTTCACTTTCAATATCACCCACGTACCATTCAAATCTCCCTTCACATAACCATACGTATCCTCACCCTCAAAGTCTTTCAGCGGAATCTTCTTCTCCACCAAATTGATGACAATTGAAGCATTTAAAGACTCACATTGCCACATACCCGTAAACTGCTCCTGTGCCCAGCCTATTGCAGCCACCAGCACAAACATCCAAATCAAAAAAATTTTTTTCATAATCATTTCTGTTAATTGGGCACAAAGGTAGTGAAAGACGAACAAAGTACACATATTTTGAGGAACTAAAAACTAAAAAACAATTAATTTTAGAATTTTCTTATTATTTTTTTCTTTTTAAACAAATAAATTGAGTATCTTTGTGCCCAAATAAAAAACATATCTTAATATTAACTATGAAGACAATTAGACTATTTAGTATCTTGTGCACAATGATGGTATTCGCATCATGTGAGAAGATTGTTTTGCAAGACGATGTATTAAATACAGAAGAGGAGGACGGTACAGCTATTTTGACAATATCCACTCGAGGTATTGATGATGAAGAAACTTTGAATGTGAACGAAGCGAAGATATACATTTTCAATGAGGCTGGTAAATGTATTGAGATACTGACAACCAATGACGAAAACACTACTACAACAACACATCTCAGAGCAGGAACCTACACATTGTATGCTATCGGTGGTCCAGATTTATCACGTTTCACGTTACCCAGCATTTCAAATGCAACTGCAAATAGTTTGATCACTTTAGTAGAAACTAAAGTAATGGATGATTTGGCCATGAAAACAGTTACGCAGACACTGGCTGACGGCGATAATGAAGATGTGGAAATAGTCTTAGAACGCAAAATTATTTCTATTGACAAAATTGAATTAAAGTCCATCCCAACAGATGTCACCAAAGTAGAGGTGACCCTTTCATCTTTCTACAATGCTATCAAACTCAACGGAACCTATGATGCCACCTCTTTCACCAATTATACAGTAGAACTGACTAAACAGGATGACGGCACCACTTGGTCTGTTCAACCTCAAGAATTGATGTTCCCATCAAAGGGTGTTCCCACCATCACAATGATACTGACAACACCTTCCGGTACAGACAGCTATTCCTTCACAGCCTCTGAAACCATGTCTGCCAACCATCACATCACCATCAGTGGCACACATAATGCAGCCCAAGGAGCCACCCTCACCGTCTCCGTCAAAGCAGAGGCATGGGGTGATAACGAAACCTTTGATTTCAATTATAACGAGAGTAATACTGTCTATCGCCCCATACCAGGTACCTTCTGCAATGGTTACTATGTGGTGAGTGTCGATGAGGCAAATCGCACAGCAGTACTTTTGGCAAAAGAAAAACTCATAGAATATGAGGCTCCCGAAGCTGGATCAGCCCCCACTATCTGGCGCGCAGCCCTTACTACCCCTATGGCAACCCTCGAACGACCCATCAACATCACCAACAACTGGCGTCTCCCAACTTCAGCGGAGGTAGCCATCTTCAGCAAAGACACCCAACTTGTGACCTTTAGCAGCACCGGCAATTCGAAAGCTTACTTTTGCGAAGATGATGGTATCCTCAAATGGGCACAAACCCATCACACTGACATCGAAGATAATCTAAATTGGAACACTACAGGATTCGCTGCATCAATCCGTCTCCGTCCAGTCATCGACATTGAATATTAAATCCAAGAATCTCTATGAAATCTATCCAAATTTCTTTGTTCGCACTTCTCTCAATAGTAATAATATCTTGCGAGAAGTTATCCTTACCCGAGGATGCCTCACAGCCCAAGGGTAATCTCACTTTAACGGTCAATCAGCTTGATCAGATACCTTTCGACGCTTCCACGCGCTCAGTGGCCTCTGATGTCTGCACACGCCTCAACTTTGCCATTTATAACACAGAAGGGGTACGCATCAAGCAAATCAACCAGAAAGTAGGCGACAGCGAATTTGGTACAGCCTCCTTCCAACTCAACCCTGGCACGTATCAAATTGTAGCATTAGCACATAGCAGCGGTGGAAACCCCACGATGACGAATCCCGCAAAGATACAATTCACCAACACTAACGGGTATACCGACACCTTCCTATACAGCGACGAGATTTCAATCGATGAAGATCCTATTATCCTCTCTTTGACGCTCAATCGTATCGTGGCACTCTGTCGTTTCATTATTAACGATGCCATTCCCTCTGATGTTGCCAAATTGGATTTCGAATATACAGGTGGCTCTGGTGCGTTCGATGCAGCCACAGGATTAGGTTGTGTCAAATCCACCCAGAGAATGAATATCGAATCCCCACAGGGACAGAATCAGTTCGACCTCTACACTTTCCTTCACGACCTTATGGGTACAATCCATCTGAAGGTAACTGCTAAGGATATTGATGAAAATGAGATTCAGAAAAGAGAGTTTGACATTCCCCTCCAAACGAATCAAATTACACGCTTCACAGGCACCTTCTTCTCAGGCGAAAGCATCCCCACTTCCCGCTCCACCGACGTCTCTGTCACCATTAATACCAAATGGAGTGGCGAGACAACTCTCACCTACTGACACAAATCATGAACATCCCTTATAAACTCATTGCTGTGGATTTGGACGGGACGCTGGTGAGAAATAATCAAAGCATCTCACAGCGGACGGTGAACACGCTCATCCGTGTGCAGGAGATGGGTGTAAAGGTAGCTGTAGCATCGGGGCGTCCCACGTTTGGAACGGTTCATGTGGCAGACGCCTTGCGGTTGAAGAAGTATAGTGGCTATGTGATGAGCTATAATGGTGGGGAAATTTACGAATGGGGAACAAAGACGCGGATGCATGCACAAACATTGGATAAGGAAGTCATACCTTATTTATACACGTGCGCGAGGGAGCATGGTATGCCCATCATGACCTATATCGGGAAAGAGGTCGTAAGTGAGGTCGAAGACAATGAGTATATCCAGTATTCGGTGATGCGCAATCGGATGAAGCTCAAGAAAGTGGATGATTTCGTGAAAGCAGTGGAGGGAGCGGGTATCGTGAAGTGCATCATTGTAGGTGACCCAACCCAACTCCCAGCATTGGAGGCTGAGATGCAGGTGATATTGAAAGGAAAGGCAGGTGTGTTCCGCAGTGAACCATTCTTCTTGGAGATTGTACCTATGGGCATCGACAAGGCCAAAGGACTAGCCATCCTCCTTGATCAAATTGGTATACAGCGATCTGAACTCATTGCTTTTGGTGATGGTTACAATGATACGCCCATGCTGCAATTTGCAGGGATGGGTGTCGCTATGGGAAATGCTGCAGAGGAAATAAAGAAAGCCGCCGACATGGTTACAGAGAGTAACAATGACGACGGCGTAGCAATTGCGTTAGAGAATCTTATTCTTCGTCCTCTGGATAAGCCTTATTGATAGCAGTGAGGGCATTGAGAGTCTTGGGGAATCCAATATATGGAAGCATACCTGTGAGCACTGCCACCATTTCTTTCTTACTAATCTTCATGTTCTTGCAACCAAAACCATGCTGCTCGAGCTGTGGCTGTGCAACACCCATGGATGCCAGGAGGCAGAAGGTGACCAATTCGCGATGCTGCATATCAATACCATTGCGGGTGTAGAAGTCACCGAAGCAATAGCTCTCAAGGAACTCGATAATGTGTTCCTGTCCCTTTGGACAATTCCTCTCCATCTCTTCTGCTGTACCGGCGCCAAAGATACCATCAATATATTCACGTCCCTTCTCTCGGCGATTTTCTGGTGTAGTGGTTCCTTGATTGGAAAGAGGGAGTTTGATGTCGTTATCGTCAAACACCTCGTTCATCTCAAGGAGGAAGTCAATCATCTTGGAGAAGCCCACGTAAGGCACAGTCTGATAGATGACCTCACGGATTTCACGCGGCTTGACGCCTACGTTGAGACACACATCCACATACACCTTAAACTGGCGCATGGCATTGCAACCGATGGTGCTGGCCAAAATGCACATACAACGGGTTTTTTCCAACACTGGCTCTTCGGTGAGTTTGAGTGCCTCATCGAAGGCGAAATTGTCGAAAATCTGAGTGAGTTCAGGATCACGCTTGAGCGTGTTGACTGAATTGCGCTGAGAGAAGAGTTTTCTTATCTGCTGACGCGCGTATTCGCTGATTCCAAGTTCTGTCATGGTTATACTTAAGTTTTATGTTTTTGCAAAGATAATTCTTTTTTCTAACAGAAAGAACTATTTTCTATTTTTTTCACTTTTTTTTACGGTTAAAGAGCGTTTCTATGTCGTTTTGGAGGTAAAAGGGATAGCTTTTCCCCTTTTTTCTTTTCGGCTACCAAGAATATTCGTACCTTTGCATATCAATTCATAGCATCTAACAGAAACTCTACAAAGCATTATGGGTATCAACAAAAAAAACAACGATACATCAAGTGTAAATAAAGCCATCAAGGGATGGTGGATGGTGACTGGCATCATCATTTTTCTGATGTTCTTTGGTGTGTTTGCCATTTCGCAAGGATGGTTAGGAAAACTACCCCCTGTGAGCGACCTCCAGAACCCCATCAACAAATATGCTTCGCGTGTATATTCTGCGGACAATAAACTGATTGGCACTTGGAGCTATGCAAGCGAGAATCGCTTGATGGTACCTTATGATTCCCTACCCGAAAATTTGGTACATGCCCTGGTGGCTACAGAGGACGCCCGTTTCTACGAGCATTCAGGTATTGACATGAAAGCAGTCGGACGTGCTGTAGTAAAACGCCTGATGATGGGGCAGCGCAGTGCTGGTGGTGGTTCGACCATCACACAGCAATTGGCCAAGCAACTTTATTCAGATGTGGCTCACTCCGACGGAGCACGTATGATGCAGAAACCGATTGAGTGGTTTATCGCAGTGCAGTTGGAACGTTACTACACCAAGGAGGAAATCATGACAATGTACCTCAACTACTTCGATTTTCTATACATGGGTGTGGGAGTGAAGAACGCTTGCAGAACCTATTTCGGAAAGAATCCTATTGACTTGAACCTCAATGAGTGTGCTACCTTGGTGGGCATGTGCAAAAACCCTTCGCTTTATAATCCTTACAAACGTGGAGAGAATGGAGAGTACCTACAAAGTGAGCGTTGTGTGGAACGCCGCAACGTGGTGCTGGGTCAGATGGTGAAAGAGGGATATATCACCCAAGCAGAGATGGATGAGGTGAAGACCCAACCCCTCTCTTTGTTGCCGAAACCCAGAATCACTTCCCATAAGGAGGGTGCAGCCCCCTATTTCCGTGAGCATCTACGTGTCATCATGATGGCCAAGCGTCCTGAACGCAGCCAATATGCTTCCTGGCAGGGTCAGCAATATCATGATGACTCTGTGGCTTGGGAGACCGACCCTTTATATGGCTGGTGTAATAAGAACACAAAAAAAGACGGCTCGCACTACAACATCTACACAGATGGTTTGAAGATATACACGAGCATTGACACACGCATGCAGAAGATGGCAGAAGAAGCACTCTTCGAGCATGTGGCGAAATACTTGCAACCTGCTTTCGAGAATGAAATCAGATATTCGAAGACAGGTCCTTACAAGCAAATCACAATAGACAAGATGAACAAGATCATCGACAAATATGTGCGTCAAAGCGAGCGTTATCGTGTGATGAAGGCTGATGGGATGAGTGATGAGGAAATCATGCGAGCATTCAACACGCCTATTGATATGCGTCTATTTAAGTATGGAAGTTCTTACGACACCCCCGAAGTGGTGGAAATGCGTATGAGTCCTCGTGATTCCATTATTTATTATAAGAAATTCCTTCGTGCAGGCGTGTGTGCCATTGACCCAGAAAATGGACAAGTGAAGGCATATGTTCCAGGTTTGGACTTCGACCACTTTGCGTATGACAATGTACTGGGTCCTGGTCATCGTCAGGTGGGATCCACCATCAAACCCTTGCTCTACTCGCTGGCACTATCGAGCCAAGGTTTCACACCTTGCGACTATGTGGATGCAAGTCCTAAGAATTACGGTGGCTGGACACCTAAGGGTGGTGCGCTGGGTATGGTGCCTCTGAAGACAGCACTCGCCCACTCTAATAACCACGCATCGGTGTATTTGCTGAACCTCATTCGTCCACAGAATTTCATTGACTTCCTCGAAAAGCAGCTGAAGATTTCCACTTATACAATGCAACCCAACCTCACCATTGCCCTCGGTTCTGGTGACGTAAGCATCGGCGAGATGGCCAGTGCCTATACCATCTTCCCCAGCATGGGTATCCACTATTCACCCCTGCTTGTCACGCGCATTGAGGATGCTGACGGCAACATCATCGCCAACTTCACACCCCGCATGAATGAGGTGCTGTCGAAGGAAAAAGCATGCCAAATGATTTACATGCTTAAGGCGGTCATCAACGAAGGTACGGGTCGTGCTTTGCGTGGTGGTGCTTACCACATCAGCGGCGATCTTGGTGGCAAGACTGGTACAACAAACAGCAATGCCGACGGCTGGTTCATCGGTTTCTGCCCCAAACTGGTAGTAGCCAGCTGGGTGGGCGGTGAAGACCGAGACATCCACTTCGGCAGCATGGCATTCGGTCAAGGTGCTAGAGCCGCCCTGCCTATCTTCGGCAAGTTGATGAGAAAAATCTATAACAGCAAACTCTTCGGCATCAGTGAAAAAGACCAATTCGACATCCCAGAAGATTACCAACCTTGCGACAACGACTTGATGTCTCTTCCATCTGCAGAAGGACTATTACACCCCATCGAAGAAGATGCCGTCGAATACGATGAAGAATTCTTCTAACCAGCCTACGCGCTGAGTGCTTTCCCCATTCGGATAAAAACCCATTAAATCCATTTAACCCATGAAATTTATTGGAATTATACCAGCCAGATATGCCTCTACACGCTTTCCTGCCAAACCATTGGCGATATTAGGTGGCAAGACCGTCATCGAGAGAGTTTATCGTCAGGTGGAAGGAGTGCTTGACGATGTGTGTGTGGCAACAGATGACGAGCGCATCATGGATGCCGTCAAGGCTTTTGGCGGCAAAGCTGTAATGACCAGCGTGAACCACAAAAGCGGCACTGACCGTGTACAGGAAGCTTTTACAAAGGTGGGAGCAGGCATTGATGTAGTTGTCAACATTCAGGGCGACGAACCTTTCATCCAGGCACAGCAACTGGAAGCCATCCGACAGTGCTTCGATGATGAGAGCGTGGATATTGCCACCCTTGTAAAGCCCTTTAAGCCAGAAGATGGATTTGAAGCATTGGAGAATGTAAACTCCCCTAAAGTGGTGGTGAACAACAAGATGGAAGCCCTCTACTTCTCACGCAGCATCATTCCTTTCACACGAGGAAAAGGTCACGATGAATGGCTCGCAGGTCACATCTACTACAAACACATTGGACTCTATGCCTATCGTGCCAACGTGTTGAAAGAAATCACTTCCCTACCCCAGTCCAGCCTTGAACTGGCAGAATCGCTCGAGCAATTGCGCTGGTTGGAAAATGGCTACAAAATCAAGGTAGGTATCAGCGAAATTGAGACCATCGGCATTGATACACCCGAAGATCTGGAAAGAGCGGAACAATTCCTACAATCCCATCAATTAGCTTAATACAGAAAATAGATAACTTCAAACTGAAGTGCCTTCGATTAACCTCCAACCTTTCTCCCATATTTCATCTGTCTTTAAATTGGGTGGCTCAAAAGTTCCTCAGACTAAGAGACGGCGGCTCTTTATTCTTGAGCCGCCGTCTCTTCATACTTTTACGATATAAATCTCTCAATCACTTGATTTTATAGGCAGCAAAGTATTCTCCGTGACGGAGGTAGAGGATGCCGTTGTTGATGTGCATGTGTGCCCAGTAAGGACCACTACCCTGAGCGACGCGGAACTTGCTCACCACATCGAATTTCTCAGGTGTAGGATTGACAAGACCCACGAAACCACGACGCTCATCATAGATGAAAAGTTTATTGTCGGCTGCGATGATGGAACCCTTGCCGGCACCACCCGTCCATTTCTCCTCGTAGTTGGTCTCACCAGTCTCCCAATCGATGCAGCACCAATTACCGTCGTTGTTGGTTACCCAGTTGGAGCCATAAATTTTGCCGTTGACCAGCACATAGCCTCCGTGGTGGGTGTCAAGAGTCTCTGTACGCCAAACACAAGTCACGCTCTTCAGGTCATCCGCCAACTGCAACTGGAAGCCGTTGATGTTGTAACCATGACAGAAGAATATCTTGCCGTCCTTATAGAGGGCTGAGTTAGGTGCGATATTGTCGCGGCCCCAACCTCCTCCGCCATCACCCGAGTGACGAGGTCCCCAGTCATCAAAGGTCCATTCAATCTCACCATTGTCGGGATTGACACCAATGACAGTTTGATTAGTGGAGCCAATGATTTGGCGCTTGCCCTTGTACTCGATCATGATGGGCGAAACGTAGCCAGACTTTTCTCCGATGGCACGGGTCTTCCAGATTTCCTCACCCGTATTTCTGTTGAGTGCCACCATCGTGGTCTGCTGACCGCAAGGAGTGTAAATGACCTTGTCGTCATAGACGAGCGGACACTCTGAGGTACCCCACATACCTGTCTCACGAGCAAATTTCTCGCCAGCATTCACCGACCAGAGAATCTTGCCATCATTGATGTCAATGCAGACCACCTCGCCCATACCACTGACCACGTAGGCTTTGCCATCAACAACGGCAGGTGTGGTGCGTGTCTCAGGATATGATTGCTTCCAAGGGTGACCGTAGGAAACGGTGTACAGCTTCTCGCCCTTGAGGTTGTAGCAGTTCAGCACCTCTTCGTTCTCGTCCTGATTCATGCCTGTGAGAAGCACCTTGTCGCCCACCACCAGTGGAGACGAGTAGCCTTTACCTGCATCGCTGGTTTCGAAAACGAGTTCTGGTCCCTCAGCAGGCCATTCATTCAGAAGCCCCTTATCGGGATAATAACCATTGTGTTCTGGGCCACGCCAACCGTATGGCGTTACTTGTGCCCAAGCTCCCGTGCAGATGACTGCACCCAAAAGCATTGTGAAAAACTTTTTGTTCATACGCTTTGTTTGTTAATGAATGAATACTATATATTAAACTTTATTTCTTGATGTTATAGGCGATGAGGGCAGGTCCACGACGGACGTAGAGGATGCCATCAAAGATGGTAGGATGAGAGAAGCAGGCTCCCGACCCATCGGTGATTCGGAACTCACTCACGACATCGAGCTTCTCGGGATTGATACGAGCCAACCCCATAGTGCCACGACGTTCGTCAAACATATAGAACATGTTGTCAGCCATGATGAGAGCACCACGACCTTTTCCTCCTGCCCACGGCTCATGGTAGAGTACCTTGCCCGTCTCGATATCCACGGCTGCCCATTTGTGCTTGTCACCCGTACTTCCATAGACCACACCGTTGAGCTCTATCATACCACCCATGTACAGGTCTATCTCCTTATTCTTCCAAAGCATCTTGACCGAGGAAAGGTCGTCAGCCATCTCATACATCGTGCAACCATGACCATCACCCAGACTGACCAGAAGCTTGCCATTATAGAAGACAGGACTGTTAATCATAGAATTCATCCATCTCTTGGTGGCAGGATCAGCCGTCCACTGGCTGTCATTCCAAAGCATCTTTCCAGTCTCTGGATCCACACCAAAAACGTGCATCTCTGTTCCACCAAAAATCTGGCGACGTCCCTTCCACTCAATGATGCGTGAGGTGCAATAGGTGGCATTGTCGCCAAACCCTTGGGTTTCCCAAATCACTTCACCTGTCAGTTTGTTGAAGGCTGCCATGCAGATATCCTTGCCACAAGTGGTTACGATCACCTTATTGCCATCAATCAGCGGATGCTCGCAAATACCTTGATTATTGGGCGTCAAATCATACTTTTTCCAATAGTCTATGCTCCAGAGAATCTTTCCATCTGCACGGTTAAGGCAGACCAGTTCCCCCATGTTGCTAACCATATAGAGACGATCATCGTCAATCACAGGTGTGGAACGTGTTTCCTGATATGACTTCGTCCATGCATGTCCATAGGTCACTTGATAGACCTTTGTGCCATCCAATTTATAACAGGTCAATTGCTCCTCCTGTTCGTCTTCTGTAAGACCAGCCGTATAGATGAACCCATCACTGACCAAAGCGCTGGAGTTGCCCTTTCCTGCATCGTTGACCACCCAGAGCTTCTCAGGACCTCCCTCTGGCCATTCCTTCAGAAGGTTTTTCTCGTTGGAATAGATGCCACAATGGTTGACTCCTCGGAAATCAACCTGCTGGGCTTGGAGACCCATGAAAGTGAATAATGAGAGTGTTAAAAGTAAAGAATGAGCGCGTTTCATATCGTTTGTTGGTTGTTAATAGTTTGTTGAATCATGTATTTAATACCATAATATAAGATGAGTCCAATGGCCACAAGTACGATGAATGCCAGCAAGAGGGTGACAGGACCTGCTCCTCCCACATTGGCACTGATGCTGATGACCGAGCCAATGGCACCAACCACAATGGCATAGAGGGGAACAAGCAGATTCTCACGAAGCAGCAGATGCCCAATGAGTTTTTCTGAAAAGCCCATCGCTCGATACTGCTGGATGGTGATGGCTTTCGCAGCGAGGTTCTTACGCACGATAATCATAAGACTGAATATGCCTAACAGCAAACCTAATCCACCTAAGGTCATAAAGATGATGAGATAGGTTTCCGTCACCTCGAAGAACATCCTGATACGTTCCTCTACGGTCTGAATATTAAGTCCATATTCACTCATGGCGATGGATAGTATCTCGATAGCCTCATCAGGCTGGGGTGACTTCATCAACAGCACTTCCACCCCACTCTCTTTGGGCCACAGACGACGGAAGTCCTCTGACGACATGATGGCATTCCCATGGAATATCCCTGTCGGATACGTACCAGCTATCACCACTGGCACACGCTCTCCCTGGTCGTTCTGATAGAAGAGTGTGTCGCCCACAGATTTCATCAGGCTCCACATAAGGGCTTCGTCGTCGATGTAGATAGAGGGGCAAGGGGCAAGGGACAAAGAGTGAGGGGTGAGACCGAAAGACTCCATCTCTTGGAGGTCAACACCCAAAACGGTGGGGGTCGTGACTTGGTTGAGGTTCAGACAACTTGCTTCGTCTTGTGTATGACGTAAGAAACTGAGGAACAGGGTGCTGTCAGGTAATGACTGAAGTGACAATTTATGACGAACAGCAGAATTGTTCAGGTCGTATTGGATGGGCACACGACTATCTACATAGAACTGATAGCCCCCTGTCGCCTGTACCGCTTGACTGAAATCTGGACGATTCAGACCAACCGCAAAGACCGTGAACACACCTAAAGAGAGTGTCCAATATGCCAACAACTGCTGCTTCAAGGATGCATGGATGGAGGACCACATGAGTCGAGTGCGATTGAAAACAGAACTGATGAAAGCGGCTGATTGACGACACACATAATAGCGCAGGAAGATGCCCCATGTGAGAATCCATAAAAGTCCACAGACAATGAACAGCACCATGTTGTGGAAGAAGATAAAATTGAGGGCTGTCAGGAGGATGGTTGTGAGAAGTAAGAGGTAAGAAGTAAGAGGTGAGAGGTGTGAGGTATGAGGGGTGAGGTGTGAGGTGTGAGGCTTGAGGGTATTTCGTACAACAAACCATAAGGTGAGGGCACAGATGAGCAGGCCAACACCCCATCCTATCAGGAGGGTCAGTGGCTGGATGTGGAGGGCAAAGCCTTCTGTATGGGTGGCACCACTCCATACATTGCCCAGCAACCACAGCGTCAGGCTTGAATATGCAAATCCTGCGATGACACCCAAAGGAGATGCGAAGAATATCACACTGAAAGCCTCACGGAACAAGCCCTTACGAATATCCTTGTCCTTGAAGCCCAACAGCCGATAGAGCTGTATCTCTCCCTGACGCAAGGTAAACATCTCCACCAATGGGTTTGTCATCAGGAGGATGGCTGCCAAGATAATGAAGAAACCCAATGAGAGGAACAGACCTGCAAAATCCACACCACCTTGGGCACTACGCAAACCTTGGGCACGAGGATGATATAACTGCACGTCTGCATCGGTGGGGGTCAGTTGAGAGTTGAGAGTTGACAGTTGACAGTTGACAGTTGAGAGTTGAGAGTTGACAGTTGTGAGTTGAGAGGTGTGAAGGGTGAAGCGTATGGCGGTGGCACTGCCGAAAGCATTGCTCCAGTCGGACTTAACTGCTTCGTAGGAAACGATGGCTTTAGGCGTCTGGCGATAGGTATGCCAGAAGTCTTCATCTTCCTCATGTACACGACTCATATTGATGGGTAGGTCGCTATCCCAATCCGTACATTTCTCCACACGGGTTAGTCCTGGGAAATCTGCCATCAGCAGACTGTCATGCCTGAACGAAGAAAGCGGAACAATCTTCTTCACGCTCAATGTCTGTTCTCTTGTGTCAAGATTCTTCAACTGTTTGGTGATGAAATAACTCATACGGACAGAGTCACCTTCATGCACATGCAGACGTTCCGCAGCATAATCGGACAGAATCATATCTTGTCCAGTCAGCGGTTCTCCTTGCCACTCATTGACTGCCGTCACAAAAGAATATGGAATAGTGTCGGAATGATGGATCAGGTCGTTGACGAAGTAGGAAAGATAAAGAGTTGAAACGGATGAAGAGGAAGGAGCAAGTTTGTCCACGATGTTGTGGGGAATGAAGACGCCGTCGTAGGTGAGTACGGAGTCTGTCAGGTGGATGCCAGACGAGGCTGGTGTCCAATATGCTGCCAGTTGTTCCTCATCTATGAGATCATCGGAAAGAATCATATTGATTTTGCCCTCCAACTCCATCTTCTCTGCCAAATGTTGACGATTGACAAAGACATTCAGGGGCAGGGTTTGCTCATTCTTCAACAGCAGGTTACCACCCTCTTCCACACTTTTCACACCCACCACCTGGACACGCATCTGGGTAGCATAACTCTTGCTCACAAAAAGACTTCCTGAGGGAACCAGGTTATGAGCAGGAAGGTGCAATACAAGAGTTGATAGTTGATAGTTGACAGTTGACAGTTTAGCGTAAAGTGGTTCATTGATCATCACCTCACCCGGGGACAGCGCATCGTCATCTGTGCCCCACACATAAACAGGAAGTAATTGATGGTCAACCGACACAAAACCATCCATCAACAGATAGCCCTTCGCGTGTTGCATCACAGGCTGCTGCAACAAGGTCTCACTCATGAACCCCGTTCCACTGGTAATGACGGTCTCCGCCTTCCCCAATCGCTCACTGACCCGCTGCACCAACGTGCCACGTACAGAGTCGCCCAACAACAAACTACCCGTCAGCACAGCCGTCATCAAAATGATAGCGAGGGCGAAAAGACGGTAGAAGCGTCGGTAGTGCTTTCTGCTTTGTGTTATGAGCAACTTCATTTCTTAATTCTTAATTCTTAATTGACTACGTCGAGCTAAAGGTTCTTAATTCTTAACTCTTAATTCTTAATTCCTTCAGCCCTCCATTTTCCAGCAGGTAAGTCTTTTGTGCGACTTTTGCCATCTCAGCTGAGTGAGTGGCCATGATGATGGTGGTATGGAACTGAGTGTTCACTTGTTGGAAGAGGGCGGCAATGGTTTGCGCATTGGCGGCATCCAATTGTCCCGTCGGTTCATCGGCAAGCAAAATAGCGGGTTGGTTGATGAGGGCACGACAGATGGCAACACGAGTTTGTTCACCACCCGAGAGTTGTGTGACAGGACTGTCTTTCAAGGGAAGGATGCCCATGAATTTCATCAAATCCAAAGCACGCTGTTGTTCTTCTTCTGTCGAAGCCCCCTTTGTGGCGAGCGTTGGCAGCAAGATGTTCTGCAACACCGTGAACTGGGGCAACAGACGATGGTCTTGATAGACAAAACCTATCTCCTTGTTGCGCAACTGGCAAAGGCGTTCCATCTCCTTCTCACCACGCACCTCTACCCTCTCACCTCTCATGAGGTACTGTCCTTCGTCAGCAGACAACAGGGTGCCAAGAATGTTGAGGAGCGTGGTCTTCCCCACCCCCGACTCTCCAGTGATGGCAATGAATTCACCTTCGTCCACCTTCAGGCAGAGGTGGTCGAGGACAGTCAGCGAACGCTGTCCGTCAGCAAATCGTTTCGTTATATTTTCAAGTTCTATCATACTCCAACTTTCAACTTTCAATTTTCAACTTTCAACTTTCAACTTTCAATTTTCAACTTTCAACTTCCCTCAAAGCACATCAACGTTCCCCGACTGGTCAATATGAAGAAGCGGTCACCGATGATGGCAGGTGAGGCGATGATAGGTTCGCCCGTCTCGTAATGCCACACTTCAGTTCCATCTTCACTGTCAAATATGGACACATGACCATCCTTGGTGCAGACAAGCACCCTGTCCTGAGCCACCAATGGAGAACACTCACCCGTCACACCTCGCAGCATCTTCTTCCAACGGACCTTCCCTGATGCACGATCAATGCAGCTGATGTAACGATCTCCCGAAAGGACATACACGTCCGTACGGGTAAGGGTCGGCATAGACACCACACCACCATCTTGACCATCGTTGTCTGCAGACGATGCAAGCAGCTTGCGATGACTCGATATCTTTCCGTTGTCCAGCGTCATCTCATACACATTCCCATTGTAGTCACAAGCACAGGCCACCCCATCAAGAATGGCAGGAGAAGCGGGCACGTAGGTGTCCAATTCGAGCGAGTCCGTCAGTTGTCCTGTGGAGACATCGACCACACGCACCCACGAATCACACCCTCCGAACATCATATAGTGTTTCCACACAGCAGCCGTGCCATTGATGTAATACCCCGTCTCAAACTGCCCCGTCTTTCTACCCGTCTTGGCATGGAGAGTGTACATGCTCCCATCGTAACTACCCACCAGCAACTGGTCACCCACCAGATTGGGAGAGCCCGAAATCTGTCCCAACGTCTCATATTCCCACAACGTTGACAATTGACGGTTGGCAGGTGACTGTTGACAAGCCAATGCAGTCACATAACCATCAATACGACCGATATAAAGCGTGGTGTCCATCGCGATGAACGAAGCCTCCACTGGTGTCTTGAGGTCGTAATAGAAGCAGGAGTCTCCATCCGTCGTGTAACCACGCAGCTCGCCCTTGCGGCTCAGCATATAAACCACCGAATTGAACACGATGGGCGATGCCACCGTACGTGTCTGCGTCGTGACACTCCAAACCAATTGGGGCACATCGGGCAAGGCGCAGTCAGTATAACCACAAAGCGACGGACTCCCACGGAATATGGACCAGTCCTGCACACCTGCATGGTTATCCAGAAGATCTTTCGTACCCACACAAGCTGTCAGCAGACAGATGAATAATATGTAAACTACTCTTTTCAAATTCCGTTAATTCTCCTCATTTTTCAAAAACAACGCGCCAGTTGGACAAAGTTCAGCCAGGCTTTCCCCTACATGTGATTTGCTTTGTTCTGGAATGACCACCTGCATATTAAAACCACGTCCCTTGAAAGTGAATCCATCTTGGGTGTTATACACGCACAATCCACAACGGATGCACTTAGCTGGCTCAAAATACAATTGGCCGTTCACATGTATCTGCATCTTCTCACCAACAGGTGCCAGAGGACCATAACGCGTCCACTTAGCCTTCATCTGCAAAGACAATTCCCGCAACCTGCACTTCTCCTTACCCTCACACACACCACAGCGAGCACGGTGGTCACTCAGCAGCAGTTCAATCGACATGCGCCGTAATGTCATCACCTCATCCGACTCTGTGTCAATGCGCATTCCCTCCGTAGGATAAGTGGCACAACTGGGAATCATCTGGTCATTGTCTTCATTACGTACCATACAGACCATACACGATGGATGATGCTTGGCTCCTGAAGCATAACACATGGAGGGGATGTCATAACCCGCCTCACGCAGTTCGTCAATGAGCACGCGCTGCCCACTCACTTCCAGTTCTTGATTGTTGACTATGATCTTCATCTCTAAACTTTACACTTTAACTTTCACAATCGCCTGATAATCGCACTCGCCCACACACAATCCACACTGCGTACACTTGTCCGTATCAATGACATGTTTCTCGTAGGGCGTATAGGCAATAGCTTCGCTCGGACAAGAACGGGCGCACTTTGTACAACCCACACAATCATCCGTAATCTCCAGTTTCACCATCTCCTTGCACGACCCCGTCTTGCAGATACCCTGCACATGTTCCTCATACTCCTTGCGGAAATATCGCAGGGTCGAGAGCACTGGATTGGGAGCCGTCTTACCCAATCCGCAGAGAGCTGCCTTCTTGATGCTCAACGCCAATTCTTCCAGACGATCGATATCCTCCATCTGAGCCTGACCCGTCGTAAGGCGGTCAAGGATGTCGAGCATTCGACGGATGCCGACACGGCAGAAAGTGCACTTACCACACGACTCCGAACAAGTGAAGTTTGTAAAATAACGCGCCACATCGACCATGCAACTGCTCTCACTCAGCACAACCATTCCACCCGAACCCATGATGGCTCCCATCTGGTTCAAGGCATCGAAATCGACCTCAGCATCACAGAGTTCTGCTGGAATACATCCTCCTGAAGGTCCACCAATCTGCACAGCCTTCAAAGCCTCTCCACCTTCTACACCTCCACCAATCTCCTCGACAATTTGGCGTAACGTCGTACCCATCGGCACCTCAATCAATCCACCATGATTCACCTTGCCTGCCAAGGCGAACACCTTCGTACCACGACTGCTGGTGGTTCCCACCTTCGCATACTCATCGGCCCCATGACGGACGATATATGAAATCTGACTCAGTGTCTCCACATTATTAATCAATGTCGGCCTACCATTCAACCCCTCTTGAGCCGGGTATGGTGGACGAAGATGTGGAAAACCACGCTTTCCTTCCAACGAGGCAATCAGCGCTGTCTCCTCGCCACAAACAAAAGCACCAGCACCTTCAAATACACGGATGTCAAACGAAAAGTCCGTATCAAAGATGTGTTCGCCCAGAAGTCCCTTCTGACGACACATGTCCAACGCCTTACGGATACGGATGACAGCCTGTGGATACTCTGCACGAATATAGAAAATGCCCTCATTGGCGCCCACTGCATATCCAGCCATGATCATACCTTCAATCACCCGAAGCGGATAAGACTCCAGCAAGATACGATCCATGAAAGCACCCGGGTCACCCTCGTCACCATTGCAAATCACAATAGGAAGTTGACATCCCACATTTGGCATTTTACATTCTACATGAAAGTTATCCCTCACCAACTGCCACTTCTTGCCTGTGAGGAAACCGCCACCCCCTCTGCCACGAATACCACTCTTCAGCACCTCGTCAATCACCTGCTGGGGCGACATGCCCGTCACAGCTTTCTCCAGTGCCTCAAATCCTCCCAATGAAATATACTCATCAAGGTCAAGTGGATTCAGATGACCATACCCCTCAGTGGAAATGCGGAACTGCCCATCCAAGAACGTATTAATGCTCTGTGTACGTTCCTTCTCTGGGATGAAAAGGATATTATCCCATGTCTGGTCTGTATGGAAAGTGTCAATCTGATTAAGGATGACATTGCGCAAACGACGCAAACGACTGGCAGGACGAAAATGATGAAGCAATATCTCCTTCACCTCATCAGGCTTGATGTTGGGATAACGTACAATATTGCCATCAGGAGTTGCCACATCTATCAAAGGCACCTGATTGCATGTACCCACACATGATACAGGTTTGATCCGCACATGGATACCCAACTCCTTGCATGCCTCCACCACAGCTGCATACACTTCTGCAGTTCCACTGGCCTGACAGCAATTCTCCATGCCCAATCTCACCTCACCTTGTGGGGAAAGTTGAGAGTTGAAAGTTGAAAGTTGAGAGTTTTCTTGCTCCATTTTTTCAAATTCATCCAACACCTCACGAACCTTGCCAGGCAATACAGGACCGAAAATCTTTTCATCAATCTGCACCACCGGTGCCAGTGCACAGCAACCCAAACATGCCACCTTCTCTATAGAATATTTACCGTCTGCAGTGGTGATATTGTCACCCTCCAACTGCAACTCACGCCTAAATGCATCATACACGTTGTTGGCACCCTTCACATGACAAGCCGTACCGATACACACCTTGATGATATGCTTGCCATAGGGAACCATTCGCAACTGCGAATAAAAGGTTGCCACGCTAATGAGTTGGGCACGATCAATCTCCGTCCGTTCATACAGACGGTCGAGCGCATCGGAAGGCAAGTAATTGAACTCCTGCTGTATGGCCTGCAAAAGCGGGATAATCAGTTCTCGCCCTGTGCCTATCCTATCAATGATGGCATCCGTTTTGCGATATATAATATCCTTTGTTTCCATTCTACTTTTCCATTATCGCGCTAGCAAATTTTCAACTTTGGCTACGCCGAGCTAAAGGTTTAATTTTCAACTTTCAATTTTCAACTTTCAACTTTCAACCTTCACTTTTTTACACAATACAATGACTTGTCTGTCCTTACAATCATCATGCCGTCCGTGAAGGCAGGTGTGGCAAAAGTCTTCTCGCCTGTTTCGAACGATGTAATGAGGTCAAACGTGCTGGCAGAGAAAATATACACCTTACCACTATTGCTGAATAGATACACCTTACCATCCACTACCACTGGAGATGAATAGAAAGGCGTTGTCAGATCATGCTCTTTTTTCACCTCACCCGTCTTGGCATCGTAGGCACACACCATTCCATAACTGGTAGCACAGAACACCAGGTCTTTGGTGGCTGCCAAACTAGAACACTCTGGCAGGTAGTCACTGGCTTCCCATAAGGTCTCACCTGTAGCACCATCGATGGCCACACACTTGGCATATTCGCTGGCACCAAACACCACACCGCCAGCACACGCTGGACTCGAACCCACCTCTCCACTCATGCATTCCACACGCCACAATTCACTACCATTACCGAGGTTGTAGGCTGCGATGGCAGGATTACCCATCACCACCAGCGCCGACTTGCCTCCCAAGGTGGCAATGATAGGTGAACTCCAAGCAATCTTATCGTTGGCTTTCTTACTCCACACTGTATTGCCGTTTTTCGAATTGAGTGCTAGAATCTGAGCATTCGAATTGTTCTGATACTGAATGATGAGTGTGTTGCCATACATCAGCAAGGAAGAGGCATAGCCGTAATGGTTGTCAGGCAGTCCGATGTTTTTCGCCCACAAACGCTTTCCTTCCATGTCGGCACAAATGACATCACCTGTGGCGAAGATGGCACACACCTCTTCACCATTCGTCGCCACTGTGCTGGCAGCTAGTCCTGTATCAGCATTCACTTTTGGCATACTGCTGGGCGAACCAGCGATGCCATCAGCTTTCACCGTCCATTTCAGTTCACCCGTCCACACATCATAACAATAAAGTTCACGTGCCTTCGCATCAGCTCCTGTGATGAAGACATTCCGTCCTGTGATGACAGGCGAATTGTAACCATGCTTGGGGATGGACGATTGCCAGAGAATGTTCTTCTTGCCACTGAGGTTCCAGGAGGTGGCAATGCCTCTTGCTGCCGACGTGGCACTGGCGTTATTACCTCTGAAAGCCCTTGAAGCTATCTTGAGTTCAGGCATATCATCCACTTCTGCAGAATCCGTCTTTTCTCCCTTCACACTGTCCGTACCCAATGTGTCAACCTTCTCCGCTAACAGCTCTCCGTTCACCTCCACATTCTCACCCTCTTCTTGCACCTCTGCCGACGCTCCTTCCTCTGAGAATTTCGCAAACATTCCCTTCAGATCCATGTGCTGAATTCCCACAACACCAACAATGATCAGTGCAATGACTGCGGCTGCCCATCCAAGATACTTACGGGCACGACTCTTAGCCATCCATTCATCAATGGGGTCAAACTCCTTCTCGGGCAAGTTCTTGGTTTCTTTATAATATAGGTTCAGACATACCACCAACACAAGCGCCATACCAAGCAGCAGATAGATACCCATCTTCAACTGGCCTTCTTTCACGAAATAGGCCTTACGAGACAGGAGATCCAGTTCTCGAATCTGCTGTTGAAGCGACTCATTGTCACCATTGGTCTCATTCAACTCTTTCAAGGTCTCCATCACCCCTGTCTCCAGTGGTGACACCTGTTGCATCTGATAATAACTCACGCCTAACATGACCGCCAATGCCAACATAAAGACGGTCGTGACAATTGCAATATTACGATATAACTTTCTCATTGTTTGTCAATTTTCAACTTTCAATTTTCTCCCGTTTTGCGGACAATAATTGAAGCACTTTCCGCATAGGGTACAACGTGCCATATCAATTTCGTATGTCTTGCGTCCACGCTTGAGGGACAGTTTCAACAACTTAAAGCCAATCACAAAACTAATCAGTGCACCTATCAGATAGGCATAGAACTGGTAATCACTACGGATATCATCTACCTTGGCTTTCAATTCTTCCATATCGCCACCCAACGCATGGAAAGTCTCCACCTCCAATGGTTCCTCCAACTCGGGCTGGGCTTCTTGACGTTGCAACAACTCATAAAGATAAACATCCTTATGGGCAAGACTCAATGCATCGCTCTGACTGCCTATAAGAATGGAACCGGCAAAGGTCAGGACAGGCAACAAAATGGCAAAAAGTATGATGCGGTTCACACCCTTCCTGCGCTCTTCCTTCGTCTTGCTGTTCTGAGGAGCACGAATGGCATCGACAGGACAGGAAACACTACAAAGTGCACAATTGATGCAGCCCTTATCGGTCATCTCCAGTTTCTTCCACGACAAAGCACTAAACACACTCAGCAAGGCTCCGTATGGACAAAGGAATTGGCAGAACGGACGACCAATGAAGATAGACATGATCAACAACACGATACCAAAACTCATCACGCCAAGGTCACCTCCCAATCGGAAGATGCCTACGAATGGATCCAAGCGACAAATGAGGAACTGACTACGTGTGGCAGAATACAGGATGGTAAAGGCCAAATAGATCCAGGGAATCATCGTCAATGTGGCTGAAACTGCACGTGAGAGACGGAAATTCCTCACATTGATCAATTCCTGCAAAGCACCCAATGGACAAACACCCGAGCAGAACACCCTACCGAAAAGCAAGGCGAACACTATGGGAAGAAGAAACACCAAGAGTACATACCAGGGCAGATGATAATTGGAATCCACGACTGCTGTCACCACATTCTGTATAGAGCCCACACTGCACACACAACCGCTTCGGAAGAAACCAAAGTACAAGACCGATACCAATGACATCGAAAGGATAATGGTGCGACTACGCTTCTTATAGGCAGCCCAAACCACCAATCCCATCATGCCAATGAGCAACACCACATCGAGAATGTTCCAAAACAACTCGTTGGGAGCACCATGGAAAATGTCAGGATATTGGTAACCTGATGTAAAATCCGGTTTAGGGAATCGTGCTACAGCAAATGCATGGAAGCTGTAGCTTATTCCTATAAGTATGGTCAACGTCTTACGCATGGTCTTTCAGTTTGTAAGCATTGTCATTAGATACACGCTGAATGGCATCGGAAGGACAAACCTTGGCAATGGCACATTCGTTACACTGCTGGCACTTCTCTTGGTCAATCTGCAAGAACAATGAACCATTGCCGAAAGATGTACATCCTTTCACACATTTGCCACATCCTGTACAGAGTTCCTCATCAATGGTATATTCGAAATAAGGCTCCTCCACAAACTCACGAGTGATAGCACCCGTAGGACACATCATATTTTCAGCAGCAGTATTCAGTTCTTTGACGTTGGGACGATAATATCCACCACATAGGTCGCAGTAACCACACACTTTATTGGCATGGAAACACTTAACCGCAGAAACCGTCAACACGCAATCTGTCTCGCATCGTCCACACTGCGTACATTTGTAAGGGTCAATCTGCCAAAAGACATCCCCTTCCTTCGCACTCGCCTTCGCTGCAAGCAATCCTCCCGATGCCAATGCCACACCTCCTGCAACGACAGAACTGCAAGTACGCAGGAAATCCCTGCGATCCATGGGACTTTTCAATTTCTTATCTTTCATATCTTAATGAACATCTCACATTGTTACATTTAACAACTCACATTTTACATCTTCAATGGGCAATCCACATCACACTGTCCGCAATCCGTTTGCTGACTGAGTCTCTTGTCATATTGAAACACGGACACCTTGTCCCCACCAGTCACGATGAGTTTGTCTTTCATCACGCGAACATCATAGGCAGCACTCCCACGTCCTAAAGCCTTACTGTCCAGCAACACACTGCGAAACTTTCCATCAGAACGATAGCAACTAATACGTGGAATACCTTTTTCAGACGTCAACAGCTCGCCATTGTTCGATGGCGTGAGAATAGCAGGATTGCAACACCCACTGAATGCACCGGCTTCAGCACCCGATTTACCAAAGGATGCTATAAACTCACCTGCAGGTGTATAACTCTCCACCAGATGTCGACCCGGGTTGGAACAATAGATGGTACCATCCATATAGGTGATGCCAAAACAATAACTGGGCACAATGAAACCTTTAGGACTATCAATGAAGCGTGCTAATGTGCCATTCAGATTATATTTGCAGATATTCTTATTAGCTGCATCCGTCACAAAGACGCCCTCCTGACAGACTGCCAACGAGCAATAATCAGCGTTTTCACTACAAGCCTCCCACTCCCGTATCAAGTCTCCTTGACGGTCATACACTTCAATACGCGTGGGGAAAAGTGCATAAATATGTCCGTCAAATACAGTGATGTCACGCAGATCGCTCGGCGTAGGGAAATTGGTTTGTATTTCGCCACTTAATCCATACACATAAATGTTATTGGGTGTGGCAATGTACAAACTGCCCCCCTCCACGTCCATCGCATTGATGTCATCAGGAGCCACAAAACCATACACTCGACGATAAGGAGAAACAAAATTCTCATCTTCCTTCAATAGTTCTGGTCCTTTTGTCCGCTTGGAATCATAGAATAATTTATCAGGACGTTTAAACATGTTCCACATGCCACGTCCCACAACGGAGAGAATCACTCCTCCGACAACCAGCGACCCTGATACTTTCAAAAATTTGCGCCTATCCATATCTGTAGAAGTTTAGCATTAATGGTTGTTTTCCGCTATTTTCAGACACTTTATTGTTTTAGAATCTCGAACAATCAGCATTCCATCGGCATACGCCATAGGTCCCCATGCATCCACACCTTCTTCCATAACCCTTTGTTTCTTCAGAAGAGTCATAGAGTCAGTATAAAGCTGATAAACATATAGTTCACCATCTTCCTTGAAAGCAAAGAGTTTATCGTCGATAACGATATAGGGCCCCAGTCCAAAACGTTCGTCGGCAGCGGATGTCCAAATGGGATGGTGTAAATCACCAGGACGATACATGGCCAAACGTTCACGCATGCCACCACCGTCTTTAGGCAAAATAGTGATGAGAGTTCCCTGATAGTTGATGGGGGTTTGCTGTTCACTCGACATACCTTCATTGGCCTTGTAACTATCCTTGATGTCAACATTCCAAGATGCGCCCGCTTTGTCCACCTGCAACAAAGCACCACCAGCACCATAACCAGCCACAAGAAAAATTTGATTCTGAGAAATCTGCATGGGTGAAGGTGCCACCACTGAGGGTTGCCAACCGTCGGTGCTCCACAACAAATGTCCACGACTACCCTCTTCTGCTGAGACGCCACACACGCCACCTACACCGATATAGACATAAGTTTGAGTACCTACCAACGTCATCGGGATGACAGATGAATGCGACATCTTAAAACCAGTCGTGTTGGGTGTTCCCCACAAAGTCTTGCCAGTCGCAACATCCACACCAACCATCAACGTGTCCTTACCAGCTGGAGCAAGCACCAGCACGTCATTGTCGATGAGTGGGCACTGACCTGCGTACCAAAACGGGATTTCTGTGCCAAAACGCTTCTTCATGTCTATGCTCCACTTCATCTTACCCGTTATCTTGTCACAGCACATCACATGTCCTTCTGGTCCGATGGTGACAACCGATTGGTTGCTGATGGCAGGAATCGTGCGAGAAAAACCATGATTACGTTTCATAGGCACACGATACCAACGTTTCCACAATTGTTTGCCCGTCTGAAGATCGAAACAACGCAAGGCGTCAGAACTCAGTTGCTCGTCATAGTCAAGCACATACACTCGACCCTCTGAGATGACAGGAGCAGCATGTCCTTCTCCCGTCTCTACCGACCACATTTCCTTATAATCGCCTTCCACCCATTTCATTGTTGATGATTGGGTGATTTGGTTGTTGTGATGGATACCACGAAAACAAGGCCATTCTCCTTTCAACGATGAAGACACCTTCGAACCATCATCCTGCATGAAGAACTCACCTATCAGCACATCATCAGCCTTACGGATATGGCCTGCAGGACGGTGGTCGGCACCAGGCAACGATTCCCTGAAACCACCACTGGGGTCGTAAAAGTGCCAAGCAATGAGCAGACACACATAAAAGACGATAACGCCTATCGTGATGTATTTGATCTTTTTATTGTTCATTCGGTCATACCTTTTAGAGCGTTCAACAGAAAGAGGATGTTATAGAGTTCTTCAGAATACCACAATCGGGAGAAATACAAACCGATGGGTTCACGATCATAGAGTGTACCAGCCTTGAAACGTTGGTAGAGATAGTCCCACCCCCGCTGTTTGGCGGATTCGTATTGATTGGGGAAATGAGCCAAGGCCGCGAGGGCACGGCTGGTATAGGTCACCTTAGACTTCACTCCCTTGTTGCCTCCCCAACCACCATCTTCATTCTGCGTATGGAGGATGAAGTCTATCTGAGATTGTGCCAACTTCGTAGCTGTAGGATGTTGGGCAGACATCAAATAGTCAATGGCTGTGGCAGTGCCATACACGGGTGCTTTCTCATCAGGAGCATCTTGATCACCAAACCATAGGGGCGTCCATCCTTCTTGCCCCTTGCCCCTTGCTCCTTGTTCACTCATCCACCCGAGCATTCGGTCTAAACTTTTCTGCACATCGGTTTTCAGTTGACCTTCCAGAGAGGGTAACCACAGTCCCATGGCAAGAATGGCATGGGCAGTGATATCTGGCGTACTGCGGTCGAATGGCAATTTACCCCATCCTTTGCAGAAGGTCGGCATGCCTCCATCGTTGTTTTGTAGTCCCATCAACCATCTCAGTCCATTCTTCACCTCTGAGGGAACCTCTCCTCTCTTCCCTTTTTCATCTTCCATTATCAAATGATGCAATGCCACCAGCGCACCACTCGTGTCATCACCATCGGGCACCGACCCGCTGAGGTCGCTCCATCCCCATCCCCCTGGGGCTGCAGCCGTGAAAGGATGGACGGATGTGGTGGCGTTACGCTTGATGACAGTTGACAGTTGAGAGTTGACAGTTGACAGTTGGCTACCGCCTTGTTGATGGTCCTGGTGGAAACTGTCCGGATGGTAACTGTCAACTGTCAACTGTCCACTGTCAACTATCAGAATCTTGCCTGCCAGACTCGTCACCCACCCGGACAGATTGGTGTCGATGGGCCACGAACCATCTTCTCGAACTGTATCAATCAGGAACTGTGCACAGCGGTGTGTCACTTCATGCTCACGGAATCCTCCTTCTGCCAGACACATGCTCACGAAGGCTGTCAAGGGGGCTGCTTCCAGGAATCCACCATCGGCAGGTTGCATACGAAGCAACACGCGCATGGCTTTCGGAACAAAGAGCCGACGAACAGGTGAGAACAGCCCACCTTTCCTATGCATTTGGCAAATGCCAATGGCAATCAATGCAGGAATAGCATAACTCACCACTGGGAGGTTGAGATAGCGGAAGAAACGTTGAGGCAATGTGGCCAGTTCGAATGGGAAAGACGGAATCTTCTTCCAGTTCGTGATCACGCCAGCCAAAGCACACATCATGAGGATGGGCACAGAGAAGGTAAGGTCACGACCATAATAATGGAGCACACCCTGTGTGAGTGCCTCTTCGCTGTCACCATGAAAATGCTGGTTGAGATATTGCCGAGACGCTTCAGGAGCCTGTCCTACGGCATAAAGCGAGACATAGGTGAGCAAGGTGGCTGTCATATTGGAGGGACTCTCTACACTATCGCCCCACGAACCATCAGCCTTCATCGTTTGGCACAACCAGTTCACACCTGCATCAATCTGTGCTCGATATTTCTCAGCATCAATCCGTTGAAGTGCAAACACACTGACAGCGGTGGAGATGGCACTGCTCGAAAGCGAACCCCTCCACATGCCATCTTCCGAACGGCTCTTCATGAGACGCTGGATGGCATCTGTCTGCATTTCCTTCAACTGGTCAATGTTCATTTTGATCCTAACGCTAATAATCCGTAAAAGACATATTCCACATCACTGTATTCATCATATATGGTGGGTGCGAAACCTCCATTATCCAACCAATGGGCTTCGATAAATGGGGTTGCATCCTTCACTTCCTTCCCTATCAGACGGAGGGTGAACAGCCCTACAGCCGTGCTCAACAGGTCGGGGATAGGTGCCTGCTCACTGGCATAGAAACCTCCCGTTTCATCTTGACGCTGCTGAAGCCACTCCACACACGCAGCATCATGCTTCTGTCCCATCTGATGCTGCATGGCGAGCACACAACACACAGCATTGGTCGTTCTCACCTCTTGCCCCTTGCTCCATGCCCCTTGCCCCTTACTCCATGCCTCTTGCCCCTTACTCCATGCCCCTTGCCCCTTGCTCCTCACTTCCGATTCTATAAAGTCAAAGAAACGTCCATAGACAGTATCTTGATGCCTGCTCTCCTGTACCGTGAGATTGATCTTTGTGTGGAAAAGTTTAATGGGTGCAAACACAGCCTCCAACACTTCGCCAAACTGCTTATAATATGCATCCTCATGACCTCCAGCATTCATGTAGCCATGTGCTGTCTTTTGTGAGGCGACAAACGACTTCACAGCTTGTTGTGCCTCTGGGGTCATACTTTTCCACCCTCTGCGCAATGCTCTATATACTTTATATAATAGCGGCGTCTTCATCCCAATATCTTTTCTGTCACCTGATAAAGCAGGCGTTTCAATTCCAATTCATCCATTTCGTTGAGTGCATCAAGCGCCCGTTGATGGTAGAGGTCGGTCATACGCTGCAATTCTGCCTTCACCTCTTCTTGACTCCATGACGGATGCTCAGTCTGCAAAGCCAACACGGCCGTAGGGCGAGAGAAAGAAGTTGAGAGTTGAGAGTTGACAGTTGACAGTTGACAGTTATCTTCCAGATCGTCCTTCAACTGATAGGCAATGCCCAATGCCTCTGAATAGTTCTTCAGCATGGGACGGAGGTGGGCAAAGTTTCCTGTACAACTCAGGCCGAGCATCAACGACACCTCAAAAGCCGGCACGGTCTTATAGCGAAAGATGTTCATCACAAAATCCATCGTGACGGGCGAATGATTCCACATCAATTCCTCCCCTTGCCCTCTGCACAACTTGACATGTGCATCAGCAATAAGGCGCAGCAATTCGGCATTGTTACTCTGAGCCAGGATGCGATAGCCTTGTCCTAAGAGTGCATCACCTACATTGATGGCAAAAGCGTCTCCATAAAGTGCATTGATGGTGGGCTGACCATAACGGGTATCGTCTCGATCCTCCACATCATCATGAATGAGTGAAGCTTTATGGAAACATTCCACCGCCACAGCGGCACGATGCACATCGGTCGTCATTTCGGTCTTCCCCGTCAATGCCTGCCATACAGCAGAGAGCAGGAAGGGGCGCCAACGCTTACCCTCGCCACTCATCCAGTCCAAACAAATCTGCTGTGTGGGGTCTGTGGCTGGCTGCATAAGCTGTTCCAATTCAGGACGCGTGAACCAACGGCTGACCTGTTCGTGGATGGCCTCATGATCGAGTAAAGCAGGAGTGGCCTCATCACTCAACAGGGAGAGCAGTTCCTCCACGTAGTCCACATCCACATGGGTGTTGCGACAACCCGAATCGTTCAGGGCAATCGCCAAACCAGGCACAGCATGGCGCACAAGCAATGGAAAGGCTTTCTCCAACGAATCCAAACAGCTCACACCAATGACAGCATCCACCACACGATTCTCAATCAATTCGATGACCTGTGTGAACCCTTCTGCCACAATGCTGAGACCACCAAGTTGCTCCACCTTGTCCTGTAAATTCGGAATGTGACAACGTCCACAACGATGACAGAGCAGTCCGTACTCATCGTATTCAGCCTGACACTCTCCATACCTACTCAGACATTTGGGCAACATCAGCAGTCGCCTCTCATGAGGAATGCCAGCAACAATGGGCAACCAGATTTGGTTATGGATCTCGACCATCAACCAGGGACGGAGAGAGTTGAGAGTTGAAAGTTGGTCTGTTTGTTGGACGAAGGCATCGGCCAATTGTTCCAGTTGCTTGAGCGAAACAGGAGGACACAAATGTTGCGTCTGCACAAAAGCCTTGAGTGCCTTGCGCAGATGCATCCGCTGTTCCAGCGTCGGTGGTATGTTATACTGTTCACTCATCTAATCTGTCAACTATCAACTGTCAACTATCAACTGTCAACTATCAACTGTCAACTGTCAACTATCAACTGTCAACTATCAACTGTCAACTGTCAACTATCAACTACCCCTACCCGTATGCCCCGAATCCGAAGAAGTAATTCTTTTTCAACCATCGGTAGGGGCGGCTCTGCTCTGGGATTGGATTTGTGTTCATGTCGTGGCTTGGGGTACTAATCATTTTGCTATATTCTTCCATTGCAGTGCCTCGGGTAGTGGTTTCGTGGGCTTCATAGCCCTGTATGATTTTTGCCATTAAATGTGGATTCTCCATGATGATGCAACCTCGTGTGGTTTTGGCTATCTGCTGACGCATCCCAGCCAAGAACTGAGACTGTGCATATAGTTCGGTCATGTTGCTGGCATCAGCATTGAGGAAGTCTGTGGCCATCTGGATGACGGGACAGAATTCCAAGGCTCCTGAGGGGGAGATGTGATGACTCATGCCGGTGGCGCCAGGACAAATGGCTTGTCCCTCTTCGTCCCAATATACATCGACCAAAACGACAGGGGCGTTAAGTCGTTCGTGGACAAGGAACTGGCGGAGTCCTCTGATTTGTTCCTCACTCAATGCCTGTTCGGGACAAGCGTCGACTCCTACGGGACGATAGATGTAATACCAGAGATAGGCGGCTCCCTCTTGTGCCGCCCGTTCAATGTGCTGGCGGCTCACCAATTCGTCGTAGTTATGTTTGCAGATGCTGGCAGCAATGCCAAAGATGAGTCCAGCTTTTCGGCAGGCACGAACACCTCGGAGGGTGCGTTGATAGACATCGCATGCTTGACGACGACGGTCGCTTTCCTCCTCCAGTCCCTCTATGCTGATCAGGGGGGTGACATTCCCAGCCTTGCGGAGTTGCTGAGCGACTTCGTCTGTCAGGAGGGTGCCATTGGTGAAGAGTTGGAAGTAGCAGTCATGATGCTTCTGGAAGAGATCGAGGAGACCTTTATACATCAGAGGTTCGCCTCCCAGGATACCAAAGAACTTGGATCCATGACGTTTACTCTCTCGGATGATACCGTCAATCTGCTCCATCGTCAGGCTTTTCCGTCCACCCTGACTCACCCAACAACCGCTGCATGCCAAATTGCAGGCCTCAGTGACGGAAATCATGTTGAAGGCAGGGAAGAACGGTTCACCCTTCTCTTGCCTCTGCTGAAAGTGACGCATATTCCACAGGTTAGGCCAGCAGAAGTTCCAACAGAACTTCCACAACAGCCTAACGGGGGTTTGTCTGAACACCCTCCAGCCGACTTTCATCAATGAGGTATATTCGTTCATCGTATAAATGTTAAATGTCAAATGTTTTTGACGAGTTTTATCTTTCTTGCTGCCAGTTTCTCGCGTAGTGTCTGGGCATACAATTCTTTTGAATCCAAACGGATGGCGTTCTCCTGTTTTTCTTCTCCACCGTTGATCGGGCTTCGGTCATATTTAGGGAAGATGATGGCACTGGCAGGACAGGTGCGGGCACAGGCAGGACAGTTGTTCTTGCAATTGTGAGGATGCACCACTCGGATGCGTTCGTCCACCATCTCATACACACCAAAGGGACAGAACTCCAAACATTTCCCACATTCAGCACACACATCCTTATCCAGCGTAGGAAACCAAGCATCCTCACCCAACTTACGGGGCATGGACTCCAGTTGAGAGTTGAGAGTTGAGAGTTGAGAATTGAGAGTTGGCGATTGAGAGGTGTGGATGCCCAAGGCTGCTATCACTTCTTCTGCCGACATGCTTCGAAGGTTCAGCGTCTTGACATCATCTTCACCAGCAAAGGCCATCAAGCTCTTCACAGCTCTAGGATGACATGCCACGATGGTTGTTTGGGCAATCTCATGCAGCATCTCATCCTTGTTCTCACACAGTTCACAGAGGTCACTGACCAATCTAACTTCTATACCAACCTCTTGCGCTGCGGCTGCCACCTTGGCTACCTCAGCACGATCAATAAATATCCGAGAGGAACAAGCGCAAATCGTTATCTTCATGATTTTCAACTTTCAATTTTCAACTTTCAACTCTCAACTTTCAACTCTCAACTTTCAACTTTCAACTCTCACCTACCCCATCGTCATCCAATTCTTGAATTCTGCAGCCTTGTTCTTACTGATAAAGAGTGGCTCAGGCAGTTCAATGGGCATACTCACGAGGAGACGGCTGTCAAACCAAACGACTATCTCCTTCACACAATCACGCGCCACGATGTATTGCTTGTTGGCACGGAAGAATCGAACAGGGTCCAAACTGCTCATGATGGAATCGAGTGAACGATTATAAATCATCATCTGACCTGACTTCATATAAATATGAGTCTTACGGTCAGTGCTGTAGATGCATGCCACATCGTCCATACTGACAGGTACAAGCTTATCCTTCACCGGCACGAGCAAAGAGGTCGTGTAGTCGATCGGGGTATTAGCTGGTTTCATCTTCATCATGCGCTGCAGATAATCAATCACGTCACTGTGTGTCCATCGCTTGAATTTGTCAAGTGCACGTTCCAGTTCGGAGGTCTTGATGGGCTTCAGCAAATAGTCAACGCTATTGACAGTAAAAGCATCGAGCGCATATTGGTCATAAGCCGTTGTGAACACGATGGGAACGGTGACTTCCATTTCCTGAAAGAGCGTAAAGGCCGAGCCATCACTCAGATGGATGTCCATGAAGATGAGGTCAGGAGCTGGATTGCTGGTCAGCCACCTAACAGTCTGCTGAACACTCTCCAACACCTTCAGGATCTCAATCTCGGGGTCTATCTCTTGCAGCATGGCGATAAGATTCTCGCTCGCCGCAGTTTCGTCTTCTATAATCAGTACTTTCATCCTATCCTAATGGCAAAATGACTTTAAATTCCGTATCTGTCTGCTCCACACGAATCTGACGGTTCATCAGCAACGAGAAGCGTTTCTCCAGATTGCTCAACCCCGTTCCGTGCGTTTCAGGTTTGTACTGCTTGGGATACAGAGGATTGATGACCATCAGTTCCTTCTCGCCATTCATTACGATGTCCACCCTCATCCGATGTTCACTATCTATCATATTATGCACCGTCACATTCTCAATCAGCGGCAAGAGCGCCAAAACAGGAATAGACAGATTCATGTATTCGGCAGGCACATCGATGTGAACATCCAATTTACCTGCATATCTCACTTCCATCACTTCGCTGAACGAACGGGCAAACTCCAGTTCTTCCTCCAAAGGCACGAGTCCTTTACGCTCGCTCTGAAGGATGTAACGAAAGATATCACTCAAATGGTCAATGTAACAAATGGTCAATTTGTCGTCCTTCTTTCTCACCAAACTGCTGATGCCGCCCAAAGAATTGAAAAAGAAATGCGGGTTGATTTGATTGGTCAGTGCCGTGCAACGACTCTGCAAACTTTCAATCCTCAATTGTTGGAGTTCCTCTTCCTTCTTCTGATGGATGATGCTCAGGTAGTTGGTGTAGCCCAAGAGCAGTCCCATCATGCCCATCACGAAGAACTGGAAGGTCAGGATGATAGGTCTTCCATCAAAGCCTGTGCATATCAACGCTGTAATTCCCTTATAAAGACCGTATGCCACAATGGTGAACACCACATTGGGCAGGATGCGGCGTGTCAGCGACTGCATCTTCAGCCATCGCTGGTTGAAAAGCAAAAGACCGATAGAGAAAGCCCAGAAGAGGAGGAAACGTATCAGCATGTTGTCAATAAAACAAGCACGTCCCTCAGCCGGCACACAGTCCCAATCCCAACTTAGGAAGAGCAAGTTAGGATAACTGACGAATGCCGTACACACCAGGCTAGCCAGCAAAATTTTATTGAAGGATTTATCGTATTTCATTTGGTAAAGTACTATGAATACCTTTTTTGACGCTACAAAGTTAGCAATAAATATTCAAGTCCCCAAACAACTTTGTGTGAAAACGTAAAAACAGCTCATCATGCCGATTTTACAAATAAAAAAGAAACCCTCCTGTTGGGGAGGGTCTCAATTGTTTTACACGATGCGATGTGTCGGATTCGGCCGTCCTGGCTGTAAGTATCTCCAGGCAAGTACCTCATCCTGGTACTGCCCATCAATCGCTTCGACCAACACTTCACGAATAATTTCATCCAAATGTTCGGGTGTGGTCTCCACGCGAGCATTGATGATAAGTTTCACGTTATTGCTCGTTCCAGCCGAACCACGCAACTGTAAGGTCGAAACATCACCCGTGATATTACCCACAGCATACTGCTTGCCGTTCTCAGCAATCACCTTGACGTGACCCACACGCAGCTTTTCCTTCTTGATAGCTTTGCCAATACCCGTCATGATATCCTTCAGTACCGTGTCCCAATAGACGTTCTGACCACTTAGTGCAACAGTGCCGTTGAGCCAACCCAACACAGCCTCGCCGTGTGCATATTTGTCGTAATCAATGTCAAGAATCTTCGTACCTTCACCCTGACGATTGGCAACCTCTTTGAACCACTCCTTAATGCCCGTTCCGTTCATCGTACTGGCAGCCATCACCTTCGTGTGGTGGAAGCACGCTTGGGTGTCCTTGATCAATTTTTCCAGTTCCTCATCACTTAACAAATCTGTTTTAGTAATCAGGATTACTTCACTCTCTTCCAACTGCTTACGATAGATATAAGCAGCGTCTTCATGCAGACCGCCATCACCTCCATAAAGGATGGATTTCAGACGGGTCGGGTCACTCAAAACAGTCAGCGGAGACACAATCACCTCCGTATTGTGATACTTCTTCAGCGGACGAACAATTGTGGCTGTCAAGTCGGCACAACTACCTACTGGCTCAGCCAGAATCACATCAGCCTCCACATCCTGACGCAACGAATGGATGGCATCCACGAAGCCATTGAAATTGCAACAGAAGCAACTGCCAGCCACCTCAGCCACTTTCAGATCAGCCTGCTTCAGCAGTCGGCTATCCACAAGTTCTGGAGCCTGGTCATTGGTGATCAGCCCCACACGTTTGCCCTGAGCCATCAATCGCTGGGCAACATCCCAAATCAGCGTGGTCTTTCCTGCTCCGAGGAAACCACCACAAAGGATTAATCTTGTCTGATTCATATTATTTTATTTTAAATGTAAAATGTCAATTGTCAACTCTTCCCACATCCGCACGCTCTATTCTTCTTCTCGTTGATTGGTTCGAGCACATACTTGAAGAACAGCGCTGCCAAACTGGAACCGATGATTGGCGCCAACACATATACCCAAAACCATCCGCCGACCGCATCAGGCAGGGCGGCATCCCCCCATCCTGCGAAATACGCTACGATACGAGGTCCTAAGTCACGGGCAGGATTGAGACCCGCCTGCGTCAATGGCGCAATAAAGAAAATGATGCTGCTCACCGTCAATCCAATGAACACCGGCTGCAAATCGGACGACGGGCGACCCACATTACAATCCTCCGTCAGCGCAAAGATGAACAGCGCCAGCAAGAACGTGCCAAATCCCTCAGCGCACATGGCCAATGGCAGCGAAACAGCGGAAATCTTGGCATCGCCGGGATTAGGATAGAACTCGCCAAACATACGGGCTGTGTCCACCGATGCCGCCGTGCCACGCACAATCTCATGGGCAGCCTCATAATGTTCGATAGATGCCGAGAACAAACCCAAAAGCACCACACCAGCCAACACAGCACCCACCAACTGCGCCACCAAATACAGTGGCAACCGTTTTGCGTTCATCCGTCCAGCCAGCACCATTGCCACAGAGACAGCAGGATTCAAATGTGCACAACAGATGTTTCGTGTCAAGAAAATGGCCAACGTCACACCCAAGCCCCACACCAATCCGATTTGGAAGATGCTGTTATACTCGCCAAAAAGCACAGCCACAGCCACGCTGCAGCAACCCAAGAGCGTGAGAACGAATGTCCCCATCAACTCACCAATAAAATCTTTCATAATTATTCTTAATTATTTCATACCATATTTTTTGCAAAGATAATCATTTGTTCCCGACCTTGTGTCAGTCCGCTTCATCATCACGAAAAGCGCTTGTTTCATCACGAAAGCTTTTCGTGTTCGCGCATTCTCTTTTCGTGATAAAGACCGTATCAGAATCGCCTTCCATGAAATATCATTAACTTTGCATCATTCAAACATCACACATTTAAAATAAGAAATATGAAAACCATTCAGAAAATCTTTTTGGTATGCCTTGCCCTCTTCATGGGCGCAACCGCAGTAAACGCAAAAAAGCACGGCATCAAAGTGCTTGTGCTCTGTACTGGCAACACTTGCCGCAGTCAGATGGCTCATGGCCTGCTCGAATCCTATGGCAAAGACCTCGCTGTTTATTCTGGCGGCGTCAAGGCAGAACCTCGTGTCAACCCCAAGGCTGTGCTGGTCATGCGCGAGATGGGCATCGACATCAGCGACCACAAGCCCTGCCAAGTCGATGAATACATGGACGAAGACTGGGACTATGTCATCACCGTATGCGACAACGCAGACAAGACTTGCCCCGTCTTCCGAGGCAACGTGAAGCATCGTCTTCATATCCCCTTCGAAGACCCCAGCAAAGTGACAGAGGGCACCTATGAGTTCAAGATGAACGAATACCGTCGCATCCGCGATGAAATCAACGACAAGTTCTTCAAACTCTATTGCGAGATGGAAGAGAGACAATAAAATTATAAATTATTATTCCAATCAAAGCAAGATAGAGATACGAAAACAAGAAAGTTTGTCTGGGCAATTGTGATGCTGATACCCTCCCGGCACTGTAATGAGAAAAATGGGATTTAGGGGGCATACACGCCACGTATGCGTATATGCTGTTGCTGTCGTTACCCCCTCGAAAATGAATCAAAAATCGCAAATCGGGGCACTTTTGAGCCAAATTTAAGGTTTTTTATTTTAAGAACGGTTAAAAAGCCGTTCTTTTTTTGTTGGTTCCAATTATTATGGGTAACTTTGTACACATATTTAATAAAATAAACGAAAAACAAAAACGTTCAATCATCATCAATGGAAGATTTAGACAGAATAATTAAAGTAGAGATCAACGAAACGATGAAGAAGAGCTACATCGACTATTCGATGTCGGTGATTGTGGCTCGTGCCCTTCCTGAAGTTCGTGACGGATTCAAGCCCGTGCACCGTCGTATTCTCTACTCAATGGACAAGCACG
>Ga0310786_10001211_pt1 | contig 41530 bp, 31 predicted proteins | sample AusTroGonzalo_MG_FD_203881 | JGI IMG/M metagenome (GOLD analysis project Ga0310786, IMG submission 203881) | Bovine rumen microbial communities from tropical cattle in Woodstock, Queensland, Australia - Gonzalo_03 (v2) (version 2) | ecosystem: Host-associated > Mammals > Digestive system >...
CCTTCTTGCTGTCGGTATCAATAGAGATCTTACTGTTGATGCTCACCTTCAGGTCCTCAATCTTGATAGAGTGCTTGTCCTTGTTCAGGGTGGTGACATCGACAGAGGTGGCAATCACCTTGAACTTGATGCCGTCGAAGTTGATGTCCTTCAGGTTGACATCGGCAGGCTTAGTCAGCGTTATCTTCAACTCGGTGGGCTCCTTGCCAGAGAGGTTAGAAGCAATCACCTGGTCAGACTCCAACTTGATGCTGGGCAGCTCCTTAGGCTCCTTGCTGTTGTCGATGGCCACAGGCTCGATCTTCAGCTTCAGTGGGGTCTTGTTGGTCACCTTACCAGTGATCACCAGGTTGGCCTCTCCGATGAAGTCGATGTCGTTGTCGACGATATCCTCGTGGAAGCCGTCCACCTTGTCGTCGTATACGATAACAGAGTTCTCCTGCATTGAGAGAGGAGCCTTGAAGTCGTATGCTGTAGAGATTTGATAGTCGTGTCCCAGCAGGATGGTGCCAGTCTTCTCCTTGTCTACGCAGACATCAGCATGGAACTTGATCTTGTCAGGGATGCGCTCAATCAGGTCAGACAGGTTGCTGACAACCACCACCTGTGTGTAGTCCTCGTAGGGCTCAGCCTTAGGCTGGCGGCAGATGAGAATCTTAGAGTTCTTGTTGCGAGGCACGTTGATGTTCTTCACCTCGACAGTCTTCTGAGTGCCGTCGCTGAAATAAGAGGTGAGGGTGCCGTCGATGGCAGCGTCGAGGTCAACATTACTGTTGATGTTCAGCGTGAGCTGTGGGTCGTTGAGCGAGATGCTCACCTGTGGGTCGTCCAGGAAGTCGGGCACGTCGTCAATCTTGAACTCACTGTCCTTGATGTCGATGCTTGGATTGAACTTACCAGTGGCGCTGGTCAGCTTCACTGTGCCGATGTTCACCTTACTCATGATTCTCATATCGGTGATGTCGCCGCTGCCCTTCACCAGGTTGTCGTACGATACGGTTACGTTCACATCGCCCAGCATGTTGATCTTATCGCCCTCGATGGCCAGCTTGTTGCTGCTGTCGATGGTCTTGAACTTCAGCTGCTTGATCTTGACAGTGGTGGTGTATTTCTGGTTCGTGTTCAGCTGTCCCAGTTTCAGCACGTTGCCCACCAGTGTGCCAAAGGTGGCACTCTCAGGCACCATGTATTCTGGGAACTCGATATCGAACTGATTGAACTTCTTCAGGAATCCCTGCATGTTGTCGTTGAACTCGAGGTTCAGCGTCATCTTGCCGTCAACACCAGCAGTCTCCAGACTTACCACATCCTCAGGCTTGTCTGTGCTATAGTCGAAGGCATTCAGGCGCACCTTCACAGAGCCAGCTGAGTTGGGGATCTCGTCGCCCACATTCAGGTAGTCAAGTCCTGCAGGCTTCTGGTCGGGACCAATCTTAGGGTAGATGTTGTCAGCGCTACCGTTGATGCTGATGGCATCAACATGAGGCTTACCAGGATCAACGTCGTCGCCCTTCTTATAAAAGATGTAGTCGCCACTCTCGCCTTCAGTGATGGCGATGCGCTTGTTGTCAATGGTAATGTACTTGCCATTGGCATCTTCCATGATGAACTGGATACAGTCGTCGTCTTTCAACTTCAACAGGTCTTTAATGGTGATTTCATCACTGCCTCCAAGAGGAACAGTGAAATCGTTCAGGTTTACGCCGATGGTGGTGTCCACGTCACCCACGTCAATGCTATCGTCGGTAGAACAGCCTGCCAACATCATGCCCCCTGCAAGAAGAAAGCATGATAGCATTTTAACTTGCAATTTAGTAAATTCCATACTTAAGTGTTTAGTTGTTATTTATTTACGATTATTGTTTTTGCGATTGTTGTTTTGCCAAAAGCCATGCAAAATTAAGAATTTTTAATCAATCAGCCAAACTTTGTCCATTTTATTTTTCCAAATACCCATAAAATTGTTACAAATGGGATATAAATGGCTGTTTTTATCTTATTAAATCATAAAAAAACAGGTGATAATTCGAAAAATACACAGTATGATGGTAGGCGAGAGAGATTTTTTTCGTACCTTTGCACCCATTATAGAATAGGAGAAAGCATTATGGAATCAAAATTGGTTATTTATAATACACTGACGCGCCAGAAAGAGCGCTTCGAGCCCCTGCATGCACCCAACGTGGGCATGTATGTGTGTGGCCCCACCGTCTATGGCGATCCTCATCTGGGACATGCACGCCCTGCCATCACCTTCGACCTGGTGTTCCGCTATCTGAAGCACCTGGGCTATAAGGTGCGCTATGTGCGCAACATCACCGATGTGGGTCACCTGGAGCACGATGCCGACGAGGGCGAGGACAAGATTGCCAAGAAAGCCCGTCTGGAGCAGTTGGAACCCATGGAGATCGCCCAGTACTACACCAACCGTTATCATCAGTATATGGATGCCCTGAACGTGTTGCGCCCCTCTATCGAGCCCCACGCCACAGGACATATCATTGAGCAGCAGCAGCTGGTGCAGCAGATCCTGGATAACGGCTTTGCCTACGAGAGCAACGGAAGTATCTACTTCGACATTGAGGCCTATAATAAGAAGTTTCAGTATGGCATCCTCAGCGGACGCTCGCTGGAGAACATCAAGGACGCCTCGCGCGACAACCTCGACGGTGTGGGCGAGAAGCACAACCAGGCCGACTTTGCCCTATGGAAGAAGGCACAGCCAGAGCACATTATGCGTTGGCCCTCGCCTTGGAGCGACGGTTTCCCTGGCTGGCACTGCGAGTGCACGGCCATGGGTCGCAAGTACCTGGGTGAGGAGTTTGATATCCATGGTGGCGGCATGGACCTAATCTTCCCTCATCATGAGTGTGAGATTGCCCAGGCCCAGGCTTCTATGGGTCATCCTGCAGTGAAATACTGGATGCACAACAATATGCTGACCATCAACGGTCAGAAGATGGGTAAGTCGTACAACAACTTCATCACCCTGGAGCAGTTCTTCACAGGTAAGCATGAGTTGCTTGAAAAGCCCTATTCGCCCATGACCATCCGTTTCTTCGTGCTGAGTGCCCACTATCGTGGCACAGTAGACTTCTCGAACGAGGCCCTGCAGGCTGCCGAGAAGGGTTACGAGAAGCTGATGAACGCCATTGCCGATTTGGAGCGTGTGCAGGTTTCAGACAAGTGCGATGCTGAGACCGAGAAGGTGGTGAAGGCCCTGCGTCAGAAGTGCTACGACGCTATGAACGACGACCTGGCCACACCACTTGTGCTGAGTAATCTCTTTGAGGCTTGCACCGTGGTCAATAAGCTCATCGATCACAAGGCCACTATCTGTGCCGACTGTCTGAAGGAACTCTCAGAGACCATGCGCCTCTTTGCCTTCGACATCCTTGGCCTGAAGGAGGAGAAGAGTGGTTCTAACGATAGTCGTGAGGAGTCTTTCGGCAAGGTGGTTGACATGGTGCTGGAGCTCCGTGCCAAGGCTAAGGCCAATAAGGACTGGGCCACCAGCGACCAGATTCGCGATGCGTTGGCTGCTGCCGGCTTCGAGGTGAAGGACACCAAGGACGGTGTTACCTGGAAGTTGAACAAATAAGTTGGCGATACAGAAAGACGGCTACCGTCTTACGCAAGAAATATCCGTATGAGAGGTACATCAACCCATCATACGGATTTTTTGTACCCCATGAGTTTTTCATGATGAAATACTGCTCGCCCTCCTCATCGTGTGCCAGACCCACGATGGCCATGCAGTGGTCGTCGGTGGTCCTGCCGTTCCACAGCGAGGTGACGGCATAGCCCTCCTCCCAGTTGAATCCCTGTTCGCTGATGTCGCCCTCCCAGCATACACCATGGCCCGTGCGGATGGCGCGCTCAGTGATGCTCAGTAGCGAGTCCATGGGCAGGTTCAGCAGGGCGTTGCCCTCCCAGTTGTCCTTCCATTGGGGCACGGCCGTCTGGCCATAGGGCAGGTCGCTGTCGCTCATCAGTCCGATATACTCACCTGGTGCACACACGCTTCTGGCAAACTCCTGCAGCGTGTACTCGGCGCCATACATAAACGCCAGACGCGGCTTGGGGATATCCACCGTGCGCATCGAGTTATAGGGCACCAGTCCGTATTTCTGAATGATGTTCACAGCCGTGATGCCCATGCCACGCTTCGAGGCAGGTGCCTCCTTGCAGGCCTCCATGGCCTTCTCGACGAATGCCACAGAGAGGTGGACAGAGTCGCCCATCATGATGTGCTCTGTTTCGATGGTGGACAGCATGGCATAGGCCCAGCACACCTGCGAGGTGTCCTGGTCCTTGATGGGGGTATAGGACAGCAGCACGTCGTTCACAAAGCCCTTTGGCTTGTGCGTGCAACCACATAAAGTGCTCATTATCAAGATGAAAAACAACAGTCTTTTCATGACGTTTCTTTGAATTTGGGTGCAAAGATAAGCAAAAAACAGCAGTGGAATGACAAAGGTACAAAAAAAAAGTAGTAACTTTGCACCATGAAAATGAATGATTTTGAAATAATGGCCCCTGTGGGCTGTCGCGACTCGCTGGCTGCAGCCCTGAAGGCAGGAGCCGACTCCGTGTATTTTGGCGTGGAGCAGTTGAACATGCGCTCCCATTCAGCCAATCACTTTACGATTGATGACCTGCGCGATATCGCCGCCACCTGTAATGAGGCTGGCGTGAAGACCTATCTCACTGTGAACACCATCATCTATGGTGAGGATATCGAGACCATGCATCAGATTGTGGATGCTGCCGTCGAGGCAAAGATATCGGCCGTCATTGCTTGCGACATCGCCGTGATGACCTACTGTCGCAAGGTGGGTATGGAGGTGCACCTCTCTACCCAGTTGAACATCTCGAATGTCGAGGCCCTGAAGTTCTACGCACAGTTTGCCGATGTGGTGGTGCTGGCCCGTGAGCTGCGTATGGACCAGGTGGCCGAGATCTATCGTCAGATTGAGGAACAGCATATCTGTGGCCCCAGTGGTGAACTGGTGCGCATAGAGATGTTCTGTCATGGTGCGTTGTGCATGGCCGTGAGTGGTAAGTGCTATATGAGTCTTGACAACACAGGTCGTTCGGCCAACCGTGGTGCCTGTATGCAGATCTGTCGCAGAAGCTATCTCGTGACCGACCGTGAGACTGGTACGGAGCTCGAGATAGACAATAAGTATATCATGAGTCCGAAGGACCTGAAGACCGTTCGCTTCATCGACAAGATGATGAAGAGTGGCGTGCGCGTCTTTAAGATTGAGGGTCGTGCCCGTGGTCCTGAATATGTGCTCACCGTGGTGCAGTGCTATAAGGAAGCCATCCAGAGCGTGCTCGACGGTACCTTTACCGAAGAGAAGAAGGATGCTTGGGACGAGCGCTTGGCAACGGTGTTCAACCGTGGTTTCTGGGATGGCTACTACCAGGGACAGACCTTGGGCGAGTGGAACTCAAACTACGGTTCCAATGCTACGGAGCGCAAGCGCTATATCGGTAAGGGCGTGAAGTACTTCTCGAAACTCGGCGTGGCTGAGTTTGCCGTTGAGGCTGGCACCTTCAGTGTGGGCGACAAGATGCTCATCACGGGTCCCACAACGGGTGCGCTCTATGTCACCGTCGACGAGATTCACGACGACACCAGCAGTGTGCAGACGGCTCAGCAGGGCACACGTGTCAGCTTTAAGGTGCCCGAGAAGGTGCGCCCCAGTGATAAGTTGTTTAAGATAGAGACCGTTGAGTAACTTGCCTTTGGCGATAAGGTGAAAAACGAGAAAGTTGAGAGATATGACAATTAACGAAAGACAAGACGAGATTATTGAAGAGTTCGCAGGTTTTGACGACTGGATGGACAAGTACCAGTTGCTCATTGACCTGGGCAATGAACAGGAGCCACTTGATGAGAAATATAAAATAGAGCAGAACCTCATTGACGGCTGTCAGAGTAGGGTGTGGCTGCAGGCCGACTATGCTGACGGAAAGATTCATTTCAGTGCCGAGAGTGATGCGCTGATTGTGAAAGGTATTGTGGCTTTGCTTATTCGTGTGCTGAGTGATGCGACACCACAGGAGATTCTGGGTGCCGATCTGTATTTCATCGAAGAGATAGGATTGAAGGAACACCTGTCGCCCACACGCAGTAATGGTCTGCTGGCCATGGTCAAGCAGATGCGTATGTATGCGTTGGCTTTTCAGGCAAAGGGGTAAAAAGACAAGAAAGGGGTGTTACTCCTCCTCCAGAGCACGCTCCTCGTTGTAGGCGTTGATGCGCTGCAGGTAGTAATTGCGGAAATCCTCCCAATGATAATACGGGGCTATGTCTGTCTTCAAGGGCAGCGTGGCCTCGTTTTCGTTGAGTAGTACTTTTACTAGGATATCCTTGTCGTGGATGCCGTTTCGATAGAACACAAACTGCAGGTTGCCAGCCATGGGAATCATCTTGTAGTTGGCCCATCCCTGGCGCTCCATCTGGTCGAGATCGTTGGTAGACAGGTCGTAGCCGTTGATGCCCATCAGACATATCAAGGGCAGTAATGCCGTGTCGTGGCCAAAGCGCAGGGTGGCGCCAGGATGGTCTAACCTGAGGCAGCTGTCGGCCTTCTCGATGATGTTCCTCAATAGGAAGCGCTGTCCAAACGGCATCTTGCCACCATTGGTGGGAGCGAAGCCGAAGCCCAGATACCAGAAGACATTTTCCTTGCGCCAGTTCTCATAGATCTCCTCGTCTGTGAACAGGTCGTAGAGCGTAATCTTCTTTCTGATATCCATGTCCTGTACCACCGATGCCAGGCGGAACAGGTATTTGTTCAGCGTTTGGCCGTCAATATGGTGGTTCAGATAGGCCGTGTCGGCAAAGAGTTGGCCGATGACGCGTTGCCATGGTGAGTGCTTGTCGATGAAGGCGTTGTAAACGGCAACGTTCTCATCGCCCAGCGACTTGGTGCTAAGCAGTTTGTCGTTATGGCGCAGGTAGTCCATGTCGGCCTGACTGGCATCCAACTTAATCTTTAGTTTGGGATTCAGGGCCTGCAGTCGAAGCAGGGCATTGTTCATCGACAGGATGGCACGCACGGACGTGGTGCTCTTGGCCTCGATATTGGTGCTTCCCTCGAAAACAGAGGGGAAGCGGCGTATCATGCGCTCGGCTATCTCTTGCTGTTGCTGGGCACCTAAGGAGGTGAGCTCGCCAGCACGGTTGTAGGCCTCCTGCTCCATCATCTTAACGCGCTGAAGGACATCGCTGCCCAATGGCGTGAGAGCATGTGCGTCCTCACTCTTCTGCAGGGTCTCGATGACGTAGGTGAAGTCGTCCGTTTTTGTTGGATAGCGTGAGCCGTGACGGCCGAAATGACTGATATAAAAAGGCTTTTTGTTATCGGGGGCTGACGTCAGTTTATGCTGCTTCGGACCAGGATAGGCCAAAAATGACCCACCAGACAGTCTGATGTTCTTCTTGATGTCCTGCTGGGGTTTCTGTGCGCAGACGGTGAGCGCCAGTACCAGCATGCCATATATCATTAAAAGCCTTTTCATGTATTTCAGTCAACTAAGTGGGGGCAAAGATACAAAAAAGATTGAAATGGTGATGTATGATTTCGAAAAATTTTGTAATTTTGCGGCATAATTCATGGATTTATGGCAAAGAACACTGTTTGGCACGATGACTATTGGCTGTTGCTGATGCAGATATATTTGCAGAAGCCTGTAGGTATGAAGCCGCTCTACTGTCGCGCGTTGGTCGACCTGAGCATCGAGCTGCATATCGTTCCGCAGGTGTTGCATTCAAAGATGCAGCAGATAGCACGCTTGGAAACGCCTCGCATAGAACGTATCTGGCAGACCTACAGTCAGAACCCACGCCGCTTGGCCAGGGCTGTGCGCTTGTTGCGTGAGATGAAAGGCTTTGGCGCCGCCGATGACTTCTATCAGGGTGTTGAGGTGGAGGAGACCTTTGAGAAGGACTTTCGTCCGTTGGCAGAGGATGCCCGTTTTTCGCCCATCATGCTGATACTGATTCTGGATCTTTATTTCCGTCTGACAACCATCACCATGGTGGTTGAGACGCCAGAAGTGCAGGACCTGGCCCGACTGATGAAGGTGAAGCCCGCGGATGTCGTTGAGGTGCTTGACATGTTCCAGATCTGTGATCCATACCTGAATCGTGAAGAAAAAAACTCCTCGCCCCTGCTACAGTCGTGCAGGCAGTTGTGGCAGCGTTATGGCAACATAGCGACAGAGCAGTTGGCCGCCTATGCCGAGGAGCTGAAAGCCTATTTCAAGAGTTAGGCGTTAATCTATCAAGGAAGGCTATAGTGTTATAAAGAAAAACAATGCCACAGGGTCAGATACAAGAACAGAAGCTTGAGCAGAAGTTGCAGCAGAGTGTCTCGCAGCAGCAACTGTTGCAGTCGCAGCTGGTGGAGTTGCCCATTCAGCAACTAATGGAGCGTATCGAGACCGAAATGCACGACAACCCCGCGTTGGAGACCAACACGGAGGACCCCGACTTTCCTGAGTCGGCCGACTTTGCCGATTCGCAGGATACATCCGATGATTTTGACAGTCAGCGTGAGCGTGAGGAACGCAGCGATGCGCTGGATGCTGCCCTTGAGAATATTGGGCGCGACGACGAGGACCTGCCCGTCTATCATGGCGGCATGTCGACGGCCGATGAACGCGAGGATATGGTGGTGGGCGATACGCAGTCGTTCTACGACCAACTGCTGGAGCAGGTGGGCGAGATGGAACTGACCGACCGCGACCGTTACGTGATGGAATATCTGATTCGTTCGCTCGACGACGACGGACTGCTGCGTACGCCTCTTGATACTATCATCGAGGAGTTGGCCATCTATCACAGCATTGACATCAGCCTGGGCGACATAGAGCAAGTGCTTCGTCGTATGCAGCAACTGGACCCTCCAGGCATTGGCGCCCGTACGTTGCAGGAGTGCCTACTGCTGCAGATTGAACGCAGAACGGCATCGCATCTGACCGACCTGATGCGCCGTGTGATTACCGACTATTTCGATGCTTTCACCAAAAAGCATTGGGACAAGATACAGCGTGCCTTGGGACTGACCGACCTGCAGACGGACGAGTTGCTGCGCGAGTTGCGCCGCCTGAACCCCAAGCCAGGTGCTGCCATGGGCGAGACAATCGGTCGTTCGATGCAACAGATCACCCCCGACTTCATCGTTGACACGCTGGACGATGGCACCATCACCTTTACACTGAACAGTGGCGAGGTGCCGCAGCTGCAGGTGTCGCAGTCGTTTGCTGATTTGCTGAAGGATTATCAGACCAACAAGGATGGACTCAGCCGACAGATGAAGGAGGCCTTGCTCTACACCAAACAGAAGGTAGATGCTGCCCAGAGCTTTATTGATGCCGTGCAGATGCGCCGTCGCACGCTGACACTGACGATGAAGGCCATCATCCGTTTGCAGCACCGCTTCTTTGAGGAGGGTGATGAGTCGCTGCTCCGTCCGATGATATTGAAGGATGTGGCCGAGAAGACAGGACTCGACCTGAGTACCATCTCGCGTGTGTCGAACTCGAAGTATGTGCAGACACGCTGGGGACTGTTCCCCCTGAAGTTCTTCTTCAGTGATGGCTATGTGACCGAGAGTGGCGAGGAACTGTCGACCCGTGAGATAAAAGCAGCCCTGCGCGAGGTCGTAGAGGCAGAAGATAAACGTAAACCCCTGAGTGACGAGGCTCTGTGTGAGGCCCTCAATCAAAAAGGCTATCCCATTGCACGCCGTACGGTGGCAAAATACCGTGAGATGTTAGGCATCCCCATTGCCCGACTGAGGAAATGACCAAAGTATAGAGAAAGTGACAAGAGAAAAAGGATTTATTTATGCAGCGCGTACGGTCAGTCTGATCTTTACGCCGTTCTATCTGCCCCTGATGGGACTGGTCGTGCTGTTCACGTTCAGCTATCTGAGTCTGTTGCCCATTGGCTACCGACTGCTGGTCATGGCGATGGTCTATTTCTTCACCATCCTGCTGCCCACGTTCCTCATTCATATCTACCGCCGCTTCCAAGGTTGGTCGTTGTTGGAGTTGGGACAGAAGCGCCGTCGTATGGTGCCTTATGTGCTGAGTATTCTGAGTTATGCCCTTTGTCTGTGGGTTCTCTATTCGCTGCACATCTACCATTTCGTGTCGAGTATTGTCTTTGGCGCGCTGGTGGTTCAGATTGTGTGTGCGGTCATTAACATCTGGTGGAAGATCTCTACGCATACAGCGGCTATCGGTGGTGTGGCGGGCGCTTTGTTCGTCTTTGCCGAGATCTTCGGCTTTAACCCCGTGTGGTGGTTCTGCCTGGTGTTCATGGTGGCTGGCCTGCTGGGCTCTGCCCGTATGTATCTGCGCCAGCATACACTTGGCCAGGTGGTGGCAGGCTTTGGCATTGGCTTTGTGTGTGCCACCTTGGGGATAATTTTCTATTGAGCGTTGAAAAGTGAAAGTTGAAAGATAAAGATATGAAACCTATTGTCAGTATTATCATGGGCAGCACCAGTGACCTGCCCGTTATGGAAAAAGCCTGCAAGTTGCTCGACGAGATGCAGGTACCGTTCGAAGTTAACGCCCTTTCGGCTCACCGTACACCCGATGCTGTGGAGGAGTTTGCCCGTACAGCTAAGGACCGCGGCCTGAAGGTGATTATTGCAGGTGCCGGCATGGCTGCAGCATTGCCTGGCGTTATTGCCGCCTCGACAACACTGCCTGTTATCGGTGTGCCCATCAAGGGCATGCTCGATGGTCTTGATGCCATGCTCTCTATCATCCAGATGCCTCCAGGCATCCCCGTCGCTACAGTGGGTGTGAATGGTGCTCAGAATGCTGCCATCCTCGCTGTTGAGATGCTGGCATTGAGTGATGAGGCTCTGGCACAGCGCCTCAGCGACTATAAGAGTGGTCTGAAGTCGAAGATTGAGAAGGCCAACAAGGACTTAGCAGAAGTAAAGTATAACTTCAAAACCAACTAAGCCCATAAGTCCCTTAAGTCCTATGAGAAGAAAAACAATAACAGCCCATGTGGGCAACATTGCCATTGGTGGCGATAATCCCATCCGCATCCAGTCGATGGCTACCACCGATACCAACGATACCGAGGGTTCAGTGGCTCAGGCCAAGCGTATCATCGATGCCGGTGGCGAGCTGGTGCGCTTTACTACTCAGGGTATTCGTGAGGCAGAGAACATGAAGAACATCTCGGCCCGACTGAAGGCTGATGGCTATCACACACCGTTGGTGGCCGACGTGCACTTTACGGCCCATACTGCCGACGTGGCCGCACAGTACTGTGAGAAGGTGCGTATCAACCCAGGTAACTATGTGGATCCAGGGCGCACCTTTAAGCATCTGGAGTATACCGACGAGGAGTATGCTGCCGAGTTGGAGAAGATAGAGAAGAAGCTCGTGCCTTTTATCAATATCTGTAAGGAACATCATACGGCTGTGCGCATTGGCGTGAACCACGGCTCGCTGTCAGACCGTATCATGAGTCGCTATGGCGACACACCCGAGGGTATTGTGGAGAGTTGCATGGAGTTTCTGCGCATCTTCCGTCGCGAGCAGTTCAACGATGTGGTTATCAGTATCAAGGCGTCGAACACCGTGGTGATGGTGACCACCGTGCGTCTGTTGGTGAAGACCATGGACAAGGAGGATATGCACTATCCCCTGCATCTGGGTGTGACTGAGGCCGGTGAAGGTGAGGATGGACGTATCAAGTCGGCCCTGGGTATTGGTGCTCTGCTGACCGAAGGCATTGGCGACACCATCCGTGTGTCACTGTCTGAGGAGCCTGAGTGCGAGATACCCGTGGCTCGCAAACTGGTAGATATGATACCAGAGTGCACAGTTCTTCGTGAAAAGGCTGAGGCCAGCATCAAGGACGATACCATCACGCTGGATGTGGATGCGCCTGACTGGGTGACACTGCAACTGAAAGCCGCTATGGCCGTTGGTGCCCTGTTGATTGACAAGAAGGCCCACAAGCTGGTTATCAATAATTCTAAGTTCGCTACGGACAAGTTGGTTGAACTTGCCGACGCTATCCTTCAGGCTGCGCGTATCAAGTTTACCAAGACCGAGTATATCTCATGTCCTGGTTGCGGACGCACGCTCTATAACCTCCAGGAGACCATCGCCAAGATCAAAGCTGCCACGAAGGACCTTGTGGGACTGAAGATAGGCATCATGGGCTGTATTGTGAACGGTCCTGGCGAGATGGCCGATGCCGACTATGGCTATGTGGGTGCTGGTCGTGGCAAGATCAGTCTGTATCGTGCCAAGGAATGCGTCGAGAAGAATATTCCAGAGGAGGAAGCCGTTGACCACCTGCTGGCCCTCATCAAGAAGGATAGGGGATAGAACGAAAAATTTTCCTAATAACATAAAACCTAATGACATGAAAAAGATGAAACTGTGGATGCTGGCCGCCATCCTGACTTGCGGTGCAATGAGTGTACAGGCACAGGTGATGAAGGCAGCCGACCTGGAGAAGTATGCCAAGGAGAAATATGGTGAGAAGTGGCTGGATGCCGCCGCTAACCTGGCAAAGGACCTGAAACTGGACAAGAACGAGTCGCTGTCGTACCAGCAGGTGATTGAAGCTCCTGGAAAAACCAAACAGCAGTTGTATGTGGCGCTGAACTACTGGGTGACGGCCACGTTTAAGGATAAGCAGGCCATTACCCTGAACGACAAGGATGCCGGCTGTATCATCATCTCGAGTCCTATTGAGGGCATTGCCGACCATACGGGTACGCTGAACCGCTATGTGGTGAGTATCACGCCTGTGATTAAGATTGATATCAAAGAAGGACGTGTGCGTGTGACCTACACCGTTCAGAACTATGACATTCTGAAGGCTGAGTCTGCTGGATGGATAGGTGGAATCCTCGATAATAGTGAGAACCGTACGGAGCGTCAGAATTACTATGGTGACGGCAAGCGCCTGAAGGACGACAAGACAGACCGCCGCCTGTATGATGAACAGTGGGAGATAGCCAAGCACTATCCCTTTGTGGAGAAAGACAACAAGAAACGCACGTGTTCGAAGGCCTTGGTGATGACACATGCCTATTCGAACGCCATCATGGATAAGGTGGAAGAGGCCGTGAAGAACGGTATCGTAGGAAACGAAGACGAGGACTGGTAATCAGTCCTCGTCTTCGTTTTTATTTCATTAAGATCTCGCTCAACTCGCGCATACCCTCGCTGGCGCCTTTCTGTATCTGCTTGACACTGGAACCGGCATTGATGGGGTTGGGGTCGATGAGATAGATGGGCGTGCCAGGACGTACGTAGTGAAGGAGTCCGGCAGCAGGATAGACGTTAAGGCTGGTGCCGATGACAATGAAGATGTCGGCCGTCTGAGCCTCCTCAGCAGCCACGCTGATCAGGGGCACTGCCTCGCCAAAGAACACAATGAAGGGGCGCAGCAGAGAACCGTCGCCGGCCTTGGTGCCTGGCGCTATCTCGCAGTTGTCGGGGGTGAGTGTCTGCTGGAAGTATGGATTGTCAACATCGCGACTGGAGCAGACCTTCATTAGTTCGCCGTGCAGATGGATGACCTTTGATGAGCCGGCCTGCTCGTGCAGGTTGTCTACGTTCTGGGTGACCACGGTGACATCGTATTTCTCTTCCAGGGCTGCCACCAGTTTATGACCCTCATTAGGTTTGGCGTTCCAGCATTTCTTGCGCAACATGTTATAGAAGTTGGTGACCAACGTGGGGTCGGCCTCCCATCCCTCGTGGGTGGCTACCTTTGCCACAGGATACTCCTCCCACAGTCCGTCGGCATCGCGGAAGGTGCGCAGGCCGCTCTCTACGGACATGCCAGCACCCGTCAAAACAACAATCTTCTTCTTCATAAGGTGTCTTATTTAAAATGTTCTGCTTGCAAAGATACTTAATAAATCGTAAAGTGATATCGTTTTTGAAGAAAAAATAGTATCTTTGCGGCTTGAAACCAACATGCTAATCATGGATATAATAAAGAATCAACATTTTGAGGGCGAGCGCCCTTTGTTCGAGTCACACAACCTGCGATTGGAAGGCGTGACTATTGGTGATGGCGAAAGTGCCATCAAAGAGTGTTCAAATATTGAGGCTGAGGACTGTCATTTCTGGGGAAAATACCCTTTCTGGCATGTGCACGGCTTCAGGATTAACCGTTGTCAGTTTGATGAGGGTGCACGCTCTGCCTTGTGGTACAGCGACAACCTGGAGATGAAGAACACACGTATTGACGGTCCGAAGATGTTTCGCGAGATGCACGACATTAAGTTGGAGAATGTGGTGATTAACGATGCTGACGAGACCTTCTGGCGCTGCCAGAATATTGAGGCGAAGAACCTGACGCTGCACGAAGGAACCTATCCGTTTATGTTCTGCGACAATGTGAAGATTGACGGGCTGAAGAGTGATTCGAAGTATGTGTTCCAATATTGCAAGAACGTGGAACTGACAAATGCCAATATCGTGACGAAGGACTCGTTCTGGGAATGCGAGAATATCACCATTTGTAACTCTGTGCTCGACGGTGAGTATCTGGCTTGGCACTCGAAGAACGTGCGACTGGTGAACTGTCATCTGGCAGGTGAACAGCTGTTGTGCTATGCCGAGAACTTGGTGCTTGAGAACTGCACGTTCGACAAAGCCTGCGACCGCGTGTTTGAATATAGTGATGTGCGTGCCGACATCCGTGGGCATATTGAGAACATCAAGAACCCCAGCAGTGGATATATCGTGGCAGATTCTATCGGTAGTGTCACCATTGACAAGAATGTGAAGGCACCGAATGACTGTGTGATTGAGACAAGACAATGAAATACAATTTTGATGAGATCGTAAACCGTCGCGGCACTGGCTGCGTAAAGTGGGATGAGATGCCCAGTGAGGATGTAATTCCCCTGTGGGTGGCCGACATGGACTTTAAGGCCGCGCCCGCCATTCAGGAAGCCATCCGCAAGCGTGCTGAGCATGGCGTATTTGCCTATACATTAGTGGAGGAACCTTATTACGAGGCCGTTATCTCGTGGTTCCAACGTCGCCATCAGTGGACCATCCTTCGTGAGGAGATCCTCTATACGACAGGTGTGGTGCCAGGCATGAGTGTGGCCATCAAGGCACTGACGATGCCTGGCGAGAAGGTGCTCATCCTGTCGCCCGACTACAACTGCTTCTTCTCGAGTATCCGCAACAATGGCTGCGAGGTGCTGGAGTCGTGTCTGGTGCGATGCGATGATAACCGCTTTGTGGTGGACTGGCAGGACTTTGAGGCGAAGTGTGCCGACGAGAAGACCACCGTGTTTCTGTTGTGTAACCCTCATAACCCCACGGGACGTGTGTGGACAAAAGAGGAACTCAGCAGAATGAACGACATCTGTATGAGGCATGGCGTCAAGGTGGTGAGTGACGAGATTCACTGCGAGCTGGTGATGCCTGGCCATACGTTCCAGCCCTTTGCGGCCGTCAGTGATGCTTGTCGTGAGAACAGTGTCGTCCTGAACTCGCCCTCGAAGTCGTTTAATATCGCTGGTCTGCAGACGGCCAACATCATCTGCGCACAACCGGAATGGCGTCGCCGACTGGACCGTGCTATTAATATTAATGAGGTGTGCGACTTGAATCCTTTCGGTCCTGTGGCCCTGATGGCTGCCTATAACGAGAGTGAGGACTGGATTGACGAGTTGAACGCCTACTTATGGGGCAACTATCAGGCACTCTGTGAGTTTGCTGACAAGCACCTGCCTCAATGGAAGATGTTGCCTCTGGAGGGTACCTATCTGCCATGGGTTGATATCACGGCTACCGGACTCACTGCTCAGGCGTATGCCGACTTGCTGATGAAGGAGGCGAAGGTGTGGGTGAACCCAGGAACGATGTATGGTCCACAGAGTGGCGAGGGGTATATCCGATTGAACATTGCCTGCCCGAGGGCGTTGCTGATGGAAGCACTGAGAAGGGTGGCGGAGAATGTACAATGAACAATGTACAATGAACAATGTACAATGAACTAATGAACAATAAACATTAACTCAATAACAATGGAAGAAATGAAAACGCAACTGCCCGAGAATGCTTTTCGGGAGTTGAAAGACGGTGAACAGTATGAGCCGTTGATGTCGCCCCAGGGGCAGTACCCTGAGGTGAATGGCTGGTCGGTAACCTGGGGCGTGCTGATGGCAATGCTCTTCTCGGCTGCCGCTGCCTATCTGGGACTGAAGGTGGGACAGGTGTTCGAGGCTGCCATCCCTATTGCTATCATCGCCGTGGGTGTGTCGACGGCCGCGCGCAGGTCGAAGGCCTTGGGCGAGAACGTCATCATCCAAAGTATTGGTGCCTGCTCGGGTGCTGTGGTGGCTGGTGCCATCTTCACATTGCCTGCTATCTATATCCTGCAGGCGAAGTATCCTGATATGGCAGCATCGTTCTTGCAGGTGTTTATGGCCTCGGCCCTGGGTGGTATCCTGGGTATTCTCTTCCTGATTCCCTTCCGTAAGTATTTCGTGAGCGAGATGCACGGAAAATATCCTTTCCCCGAGGCAACAGCCACCACGCAGGTGCTGGTGAGCGGCTCGAAGGGTGGCGATCAGGCCAAGCCCTTGCTGCTGGCAGGACTGGTAGGTGGTCTCTATGATTTCATCGTGGCTACTTTCGGCTGGTGGAACGAGACGGTGACGAGTCGAATGATTGGCTGGGGCGAGGTGCTGGCCGACAAGACGAAGCTGGTGTTTAAGTGTAATACGTCGGCTGCCGTGCTGGGTCTGGGTTATATCATCGGACTGAAATATGCTATGTATATCTGTTTGGGTTCTGTGGCTGTATGGTGGCTCATCGTACCAGGCATGGCCCTAATCTTTGGCGACCAGACGCTGAGTCTGGGAGGTGTGGAGGCAACAACAGCCGTGAACGCCATGTCGGCCGAAGAGATCTTTAAGACTTATGCCCGTAGCATTGGTATCGGTGGTATCGCGATGGCTGGTATCATTGGCATCATCCGCTCGTGGGGCATCATCAAGAATGCTGTGGGACTGGCTGCCAAGGAGATGAAAGGCGGAAAGGGTGACGAGACGGTGTCTCGTCGTACAGATAGAGACCTGTCGTTTAAGTTTATTGGCATCGCGTCAATCACTGCTCTGTTGATTACCTTTGTGTTCTTCTGGCTCGGTGTGATGCATAACCTGCTGTTTGCGGTGGTGGCCATTCTGTTGGTGACGGTAATCGCCTTCCTCTTTACGACGGTGGCAGCGAACGCCATTGCTATTGTGGGTTCGAACCCAGTGTCGGGTATGACGCTGATGACGCTGATTCTGGCGTCGGTGGTGATGGCTGCTGTGGGACTGAACGGCTCAGGTGGTATGTTGGCAGCACTGATTATGGGCGGTGTGGTATGTACGGCCCTGTCGATGGCTGGCTGTTTTATCACCGACCTGAAGATTGGCTATTGGTTGGGTTCTACGCCCAGAAAGCAGCAGCAGTGGAAGTTCCTGGGAACGCTGGTGAGTGCTGCTACCGTGGGTGGCGTGATGATGCTGCTGAACCAGACCTATGGCTTTGATCCCAACCAGGAGGGTCATCTGGTGGCTCCGCAGGCAAATGCCATGGCTGCTGTCATAGAACCTATGATGAATGGTGCCGGTGCACCCTGGCTGCTCTATGGCATTGGTGCTTTGCTGGCTATCGTGCTTACGTGGCTGAAGATTCCTGCCCTGGCCTTCGCACTGGGTATGTTTATTCCCTTGGACCTGAATATCCCTTTGCTGGTGGGTGGTGCCATCAACTGGTATGTCACAACACGCTCGAAGGATAAGACCGTGAACGAGAAACGTGGCGAGAAAGGCACACTCATTGCTTCGGGTTTCATTGCCGGTGGTGCGTTGATGGGTGTGGTGAGCGCGCTGTTGCGCTTCGGTGGCTTCAACCCCGTGAGCGATGAATGGCTGGCCAACCCGCTGTCGGAGTTCTGTGCTCTCGTGGCCTATATCCTGTTGATGTGCTACTTCATCTGGGCTACACGCACAAAGAAAGCATAATAAAACCAAAATAAAAATCCTAAGACAACATGAAGAAAACAATTCTAACCACAGCCATTGCGCTGACTGTCGCCGCAAGTGTGTCGGCGGCAGAGAATGTGAAGGCAACGGTTCACGCTGACAGGGCGGGAGCTAAGATTAACCGTGAGATCTACGGACAGTTCTCAGAGCACCTGGGTACGTGTATCTATGGTGGTCTCTGGGTGGGTGAAGACTCTAAGATTCCTAATATCAAGGGTTATCGAAAGGATGTGTTCGAGGCACTGAAGGCTCTGAAGGTGCCTGTGCTGCGCTGGCCTGGAGGCTGCTTTGCGGATGACTATCACTGGATGGACGGCATCGGACCGAAGGATCAGCGCCCGTCGCTGCGTAACAACAACTGGGGTGGTACTATCGAGGATAACTCGTTTGGTACGCATGAGTTCCTGAACCTCTGTGAGATGCTGGACTGCGAGCCTTACATTAGTGGTAACGTGGGAAGTGGAACGGTGAAGGAGATGGCCCAGTGGGTGGAGTATATGACGAGCGACGGTGATACGCCCATGGCACGCCTGCGTCGTCAGAACGGTCGTGATAAGGCTTGGCACGTGAAGTACTTCGGTATTGGCAATGAGGCCTGGGGCTGCGGTGGTAACATGACGCCGGAGTACTACTCGGACGAGTTCCGCAAGTTTAACACCTACCTGCGCGACTATACCGGCAATAAGCTCTATCGTATTGGTAGTGGTGCCAGCGATTACGACTATAAATGGACGGAGGTGCTGATGGACAAGATTGGCAACCGCATGCAGGGTGTCAGTCTGCATTACTATACTTGTTCTGGTTGGGATGGCCCTAAGGGCTCGGCAACGAAGTTTAATACCGATCAGTATTACTGGGCACTGGGTAAGTGCTTGGAGATTGAGGAGGTTATTAAACGCCATAAGGCCATCATGGATGAGAAGGATCCGAAGAACACTGTGGGACTGCTCGTTGACGAGTGGGGCACATGGTGGGACGAGGAGCCTGGCACCATCAGCGGTCATCTGTACCAGCAGAATGCCCTGCGTGATGCCTTTGTGGCCTCGCTGTCGCTGAACGTCTTCCATAAATATACCGATCGTGTAAAAATGGCAAACATTGCGCAGGTGGTGAACGTGCTACAGTCGATGATACTCACCGACCAGGAGGGTACGGGTCATATGGTGCTCACACCAACCTACCATGTCTTTAAGATGTACACACCATTCCAGGAGGCTACCTACCTGCCTGTTGATCTGCCTACAGAGACCATTCAGGTGAGCAAGGCATATTTCCAAGAGAAAGAGGGGGCTAAGGATGCTGGCTATCGTCCGTGTCCCATGCTCTCGGCCTCGGCAGCCAAGACCACCGATGGCAGTCTGGTATTGGCCATCACAAACGTGAGTCTTGACAAGGCTCAGGCCATTGACTTCAACATTGAAGGTTATCAGGCTAAGAGTGTGAAGGGTGAGATTCTTACCTCGAAAAAGGTGGATGATTACAATGACTTCCAGCATCCGGAGGTGGTGTCGCCGAAGCCTTATAATGATGCAAAGTTGAAGAAGAACACAGTGACGGTGCAGGTGCCTGCGAAGTCGATTGTAGTTCTGAACATCAAGTAAGAGGAATAAAAAAAGAGGGGTTCGAGCCCCTCTTTTTTTTGTCCTTATGCTTCGCGTTGTCTTGTTCCCATGCGGGCTTCTACGACGTTAACCACATAGTCGCCCAGTTTCTCGCATTCGTTCACCAGATCGATATAAATGGTGCCCTCAGCATAGGTATATTCGTGATTGTTCACATCAACGATGTTCTGGGCCTTCAACTGATTGCGATAGTTGTTAATCTCGTTCTCGATATTAAAGGTGCGGTTTACGTCGTAGGCCTCCTTGCGGCCACTCATGAGTTTGTTCATCTGAGTGAGTGCCTGGTCGGTGAGACCCATCATCTGGTGCAGATGACTATACTGCTTCTCGATGAAGTGGTCTTCTTTCTTCGAGTATTTGCGGTTGATGGTGCGAGCCATATTGAAGCAGGCGTCACCAATAGACTCCAACTCGCTGACCTCGCGTAACATGGCACGAATCTTACCCTTGGTCTCGTCTGACAGATGGGCATCGCTCACGCTCTCAAGATATTTGGCAATCTCGAGCTCCATATTGTCGCTAATACCTTCGTATTTCTCAATGCGGGTATAGAGCTTGTTGAAGTCCTGCTCGTTGTTTTTCTCCTTACTACGCTCGCTCGATGACAGGTTGAGCAGCTCTTGAACCATGCCAAACATGCGCTGCATACGGTTAGAGAAGGCCTGAATCTCCTTCTGCGCCTCAAGCACTGAGAGCTCTGGAGTCTTCATGAAGCCAGCCGTAATGAAATGCAGGCGGAAGTCCTCCTCCTCGTCCACCTTCTTGGGCTTGATGACCCAGCATACAAACTTCTCTATCTGGGGGATGAACCAGATAAGGATGCAGGCGTTGATCACATTAAAGCCCGTGTGGAAGGCTGCCAGCACAAAGGTGAGGTAGTCCTTCTTGGGAATGGTGTTCATGTCTTTGTCCAGCATCTCGCTGCCTACATACTGCACCACCCATTCAATGCCGTCGATGAACCAATAGAATACGATGAGGATCCAAAGGACACCAAACACATTGAAGAACATGTGTGCGAGTGCGGCTCGGCGGGCCTGTGTGTTGGCTGACAGGGCGGCCAGGTTCGAGGTAATGGTGGTTCCGATGTTCTCGCCCAGCACTAATGCTATACCCATGGAGATGGGCATGGCGCCACTGCTACAGAGTAACATGGTGATGGCCATCACAGCTGCCGACGACTGCACGCAGAACGTCAACACACCACCCAGAAGGAGGAAGGTGAAGATGGTCCAGTAGGAGTGCATGTCGAACGACTTGAAGAAAGAGAGTACATCGGGATTCTCGCCCAGGTTCATGGCCTGTCCTGTGAGACGCAGGGTGGTGAGTCCCATCAGTAGGAAGCCTAAGCCAAAGAGGAAGTCGCCAGTGTAGCGATGCTTCTTCATATAGATGAGGATGATACCTAAGAAGAAACCGATATAACTCACAATGCTGATGTCGAATGAGTTGGTTACGGCCATAATCCATGCCGTAAGCGTGGTACCGATATTCGCGCCCATGATGACCGAGATGGCCTGGGCCAGTGTGAGAAGACCGGCGTTTACAAACGAAACAGTCATCACGGTGGTAGCCGTTGATGACTGCACAGAGGCTGTGACGACAGAGCCTGTTAATAAACCTGTAATGCGATTGGATGTCATGGCTCCCAATGCGTGACGCAACTGCGGGCCGGCCATTTTTTGCAAGGCCTCACTCATGGACTTCATACCAAACATGAGAAGTGCCAGTGAACCGAGCATGGTGAAAATTGTGAGCATCATACGAATGAATGTTCGTTAATAATATTAATTCGGTGCAAAAATAATAAAAATATCTGATAATGGAACCTTATTTCTGAAACTTTTTGTATATTTGCCCAGAATTAACGAGAAGTTATGGAAAAGAAAATAGAAATAAGGTGTCTGAACGATGGACAGAAGTACGAGGTGCCCATGGGCTGTTCGCTAAAAGAAGCCTTTGAGCAGATAGGCTTGCAGATGGCTTATCCTCCTATTACTGCGCGTGTTAATAATAAGGTGGAAGGAATGCATTTCCGTGTGTATAAGCCCAAGGAGGTGGAGTTCATGGATATTACCTCGCCTTCTGGTCAGCGTGCCTATACCCGTACGTTGTTCTTCATCCTTTGCAAGGCTGTGCACGACCTATACTCGCCTTGTAAGGTGGCTATTGACATCCCTGTGAGCAATGGCTATTATGTGGATTTGAACATCGGACATCCTGTTACTTTGGATGATGCTGGCCGTATTCGTCAGCGCATGCAGGAGATTATCGATGAGGATTTGCCCATCCATCGCCATGAGACAACGACGGAGGAGGCTATCCATATGTTCAGTATCCTGCATACCCATTCGAAGGTCAAGTTGCTGAAGAGCACAGGCTCGCTCTATACAACGTTCTACGATATAGACGAGTATTACGACTATTTCTATGGCGCTTTGCTTACGCGTACTTCGCAGATTTATCTCTTCGGACTGGAGAAATACTATGATGGTCTGTTGCTGCGCATTCCTTCTGCAGAACATCCCACGGAGTTGGGCGAGTTGGTGATGCAGGATAAGATGTTTTCTATTTTCAAGGAACATCATCGCTGGCAGGATATTCTGGGCATGCGTACTATCGGTGACTTGAACGAGGCTATCGACAAGGGCTTTACATCGCAACTTATCCAGATTAGTGAGGCTCTGCAAGAAAAGAAGATTGGTAAGATTGCTGATGAGATAGCCAACAGAAAGGGTATCAAGTTGGTGCTGATTGCCGGTCCGTCGTCCAGCGGTAAGACGACCACATGTAAGCGCCTTTCGGTGCAGTTGGCCGTGAACAGTATTAAGCCAGTGCCCATCTCGTTGGATGACTATTTCCTGGACCGTGAGCTTACTCCCCGTGATGCCACGGGCGATTACGACTTCGAGAACCTACACGCTTTGAACCTTCCGCTGTTGAGAGAACAGATGAACGCACTGTTCCGTGGTGAGGAGATAGAGTTGCCACGGTATGACTTCCCTACAGGTAAGAGTGTGAAGAGTGGAAAGAAGTTGCGCCTGAACGAGGGTGAGGTGTTGGTGGTGGAAGGTATCCATGCACTGAATCCTGAGCTGATGGAAGGTGTGCCCCAAGAGCAGATCTATCGTGTTTATGCTTCAGCGCTGACCACGCTCCTGCTGGATAACCATAATTATATTCCCACCACAGACAATCGCCTGCTGCGCCGCATCATCCGCGACCATAAGTATCGTAATGTGTCGGCTCAGGAGACCATCCGTCGCTGGCCTTCCGTACGCCGTGGTGAGAATAAATGGATTTTCCCTTATCAGGAGAATGCCGACCAGATGTTCAACTCGGCTATGTTGTTCGAGTTGGCCGTTATCAAGAGTCAGGCTGAACCTTTACTTGAACGGGTGCCCGAAAATTGCCCCGAGTATGCCGAGGCCTACCGCTTACGTAAGTTCCTGAAATACATACGTCCTATACCCGAAGACCAGATTCCGCCCACCTCATTATTACGTGAATTCCTAGGTGGTTCTTCATTCGAATATTAAGTTGTTTTAACATAAGAAAAAGTGATTGCAAGGATACGAATATCGGTTTATTTTCGTATCTTTGCAATCGCTTTTTGATAACTAATAAAAAACGAATCGACACTTATGATACAGACCGTGGTGAAGCGCGATGGCCGCATCGTGGGCTTCAATGAACAGAAGGTGATGGCCGCCATCCGTAAGGCTATGATGACGACCGACAAGGGTGAGGATGAACACTTGCTCAACCAGATAACAGATCATATTGCCCAGCGTGGTGATACGCAGATGACAGTGGAACAGATTCAGGACCTGGTGGAGCTGGAGTTGATGAAGTCAAGTCGAAAGGACGTGGCTCAGAAGTACATTGCCTATCGTAATCAGCGTTCTATCGCCCGCAAGGCTAAGACACGTGATGTGTTCTTGGATATTGTGAACATCAAGAACAACGATGTGACGCGCGAGAATGCCAATATGAATGCTGATACACCCGCCGGCATGATGATGAAGTTTGCTTCGGAGACGACCAAACCCTTCGTTGATGACTATCTGCTGTCGGAAGAGAGTCGCGCGGCCGTGGCTCATAACTATCTGCATATCCACGATAAGGACTATTATCCTACGAAGTCGTTTACCTGTGTGCAGCATCCGCTGGATCATATTCTGAACTGCGGATTTATTGCCGGACACGGTGCCTCACGTCCTGCTAAGCGTATCGAGACTGCTTCGGTGTTGGCTTGTATCTCGCTGGAGTGTGCTCAGAACGAGATGCATGGCGGACAAGCTATTCCTGCTTTCGATTTCTATCTGGCACCCTTTGTGCGCCTGTCGTATATTGAGGAACTGAAATACTTGGAGGACCTCTATGGTGAGGACTTCAGCGCCCTGTATAATGAACCTTTGATGGATTATCTGAAGCAACCGCTCGACGGACTTCAGGGTACAGACCGTGTGCGCCAGCATGCCATCAATAAGACTGTTGGTCGTGTGCATCAGGCCATGGAGGCTTTCATCCATAATATGAATACCATTCACTCGCGTGGTGGTAACCAGGTGGTGTTCTCTTCAATCAACTATGGTACGGATACTTCGGCTGAGGGTCGTTGTGTGATGCGTGAGTTGTTGCTCTCTACCTACGAGGGAGTGGGCGGTGGCGAGACGGCTATCTTCCCCATTCAGATTTGGAAGAAGAAGCGTGGTGTGAACTACTTGCCTGAGGATCGTAACTTCGACCTCTATCAGTTGGCTTGTAAGGTGACGGCTCGCCGTTTCTTCCCTAACTTCCTGAACCTCGATGCAACGTTTAACCAGAGTGAGGAATGGCGTGCCGACGATCCTAAGCGCTATATCCATGAAGTGGCAACGATGGGTTGCCGTACACGTGTGTTCGAGAATCGCTTCGGACCTAAGACAAGTATCGGTCGTGGTAACCTGTCGTTCTCAACCATCAACCTTGTTCGCCTGGCCTTGGAGTGTCGCAGGGAAGAGGATAAGGAACAGCGTCTGGGACAGTTCTTCGCTAAGTTGGACGAGATGCTGGAGATTACGGCACAGCAACTTGACGACCGCTTCCAGTTTCAGAAGACGGCCTATACGCGTCAGTTCCCTCTGCTGATGAAGAGTTTGTGGATTGGTGGAGATAAGTTGGGCGCTTCGGATACCGTTGAAAGTGTTATCAATCAGGGTACACTGGGCATTGGTTTCATTGGTCTGGCAGAGTGCTTGGTGGCGCTCATTGGCAAGCATCACGGCGAGAGCGATGAGGCACAGGAACTTGGCTTGAAGATTATCACCTATATGCGCGACCGTGTGAACGAGTTCTGCGACCGTTATCACCATAACTACTCGGTATTGGCTACGCCTGCCGAGGGCTTGGCTGGTCGCTTCACCAAGCGCGATCGTAAGGACTTCGGTGTGATTCCAGGCGTAACCGATCGCGATTACTATACCAACTCGAACCATGTGCCTGTATACTATAAGTGCTCGGCTCGCCATAAGGCTGAGGTAGAGGCTCCTTATCATGACCTAACTCGTGGTGGTCATATCTTCTACGTGGAGATTGATGGTGATGCTACGCATAACCCGCAGGTGATTATGAGTGTGGTGGATATGATGGACCGCCTGAACATGGGCTATGGCTCAGTGAACCATAACCGCAACCGTTGCATGGACTGTGGTTATGAGAATGCCCAGAACGACCTCAAGGCTTGTCCGAAGTGTGGTTCAACGAATATTGACCGCTTACAGCGTATTACGGGTTATCTGGTGGGCACAACAGACCGCTGGAACAGTGGTAAACTGGCAGAGCTCAACGACCGTGTGACACATATTGACGACGGAGAGAAGAGCTTGTTCTAGGAGATTCTAGGCAATTCTAGGCGATCCTAGGCTATCCTAGGCAGTCCTAGGAGGTCCTAGGTTAAAAAACAATGATAAGAGTACTTTCGATTATAGAAGATACAATGGTGGATGGTCCGGGTTTCCGGACCTCCATTTATTGTGCAGGATGCCGTCATCGGTGTCCTGGCTGTCATAACCCACAGTCGTGGGACTTCGGTGGTGGTCGCGAGATGTCGACGGAGGAGATTATGCGCATCATCGTGGCCGACCCTTATGCCAACGTGACGTTCTCTGGTGGCGATCCGATGTATCAGGCAGCAGGGTTTGCAGAACTGGCGCGTGCCATTCGCCGTAGGACAAACAAGGATATATGGTGCTTCACGGGTTTTCGCTTTGAGGATCTTATCCAACTGGAACAACGTGAACTGCTTGAGCATATTGATGTGTTGGTGGACGGACCGTATGTGGCCTCACAGCGCGACCCAGATCTCTTGTTCAGGGGATCGTCTAACCAACGTTTGATTGACGTACAGGCTTCTTTGTTCTCCGGAGACGTTGTGCTTTGGCAGCAAAATGCCTGATTATTTGATAGTTTCATATTTTATTTGTACCTTTGTAGCCGAAAATTTATTGCAATAGATGAAAAAACTGTTTATCGAGACATACGGATGTCAAATGAATGTTGCTGACTCTGAGGTGGTGGCCTCAGTGATGCAGATGGCTGGCTATGATACTTGTGAAAGTGTGGATGAGGCCGATGCCGTGTTTTTGAATACTTGTTCGGTGCGTGATAACGCCGAGCAGAAGATATATCACCGCCTGGAGGCACTTGGTGCTGTGAAGCGTAAGCGCCCGTTGATTGTTGGCGTGCTGGGTTGTATGGCCGAGCGCGTGCAGCAAGATCTGCTGGAGAATCATGGAGCCGACCTTGTGGCGGGTCCTGATGCTTATCTGACCTTGCCCGACTTGGTGGCACAGGCCGAGACGGGTCATAAGGCTATTAATATTGAATTGTCTACCACAGAGACCTATGAGGACGTGGTGCCACAGCGCTTGCATGGCGCAAAACTCGGCGGTTTTGTGAGCATTATGCGTGGTTGCAATAACTTCTGCCACTACTGTATTGTACCCTATACCCGTGGACGTGAGCGTTCAAGAGACTTGGAGAGTATCCTGCGCGAGGTTCGTGACTTGCGTGACCGTGGATTTAAGGAGGTGACATTGCTTGGACAAAACGTGAACTCATATAGCTGTGAGAAATCTGATGGGAGTGGTGAGCGAATTGCTTTCCCAGAACTTTTGCGCCGTGTGGCCGAGGAGGCTCCACAGATGCGCGTGCGTTTTACTACCTCGCACCCCAAGGACATGAGCGACGAGACACTACGCGTTATTGCCGAGGTTCCTAACGTCTGTAAGCATATCCACCTGCCTGTACAAAGTGGCTCGGACAAGATACTGAAACTGATGAACCGTAAGTACACCCGTGAGTGGTATTTGGACCGTGTGGCTGCTATTCGTCGCATCATCCCCGATTGCGGTCTTTCTACCGATATCTTCGTAGGTTATCACAACGAGACGGAGGAAGATCATCAGTTGAGCCTGAGTCTGATGCGTGAGGTGGGTTACGACTCAGCCTTTATGTTTAAGTACTCGGAGCGTCCAGGCACTTATGCATCGAAGCACTTGCCTGATAATGTGGCTGAAGAAGAGAAAATTCGTCGCCTGAACGAACTCATCGCCTTGCAGACGGAGATGTCGGCCCAGCGTAATAAGTTGGACGAAGGCAAGGAGTTTGATGTATTGGTAGAGGGCTTTTCAAAGCGCAGTCGTGAGCAACTGTGCGGTCGTACAGAGCAGAACAAGATGGTGGTGTTCGACAAAGGAAATCATCATATTGGCGAGACGGTGCGTGTGCGTATCACGGGTAGCACCAGCGCCACACTCTTCGGTGAGGCATTGTAGACTGCTCCGGATGACTTGACTAAAATAAACGAACAACAAAGATATGAGAGATTTTTTGCGTGTGTTGAGGCGCTTTGTGCCTCCCTATAAGAAATATTTAGCCCTGTCGGTGTTTTTTAATATCCTGTCGGCAGTGCTGAACATCTTCTCGTTTGCTGCGTTGATACCTATCCTGCAGATTCTGTTCCAGACGGGCGATGCGGAAACAGCTACCCACGTGATGGCATGGGACTGGAGTGATGTACAGGGTGTGTTGATGAATAACCTGAACTATTATGTTAATGGGTTGATTTCTGACTACGGAGCCACTACCACACTGTTGCTGATAGGCTTGTTCCTGGCATTCACGACTCTGTTGAAGACTGGTGCCTATTTCCTGACGTCGGCATGTATCGTGCCCATCCGCACAGGTGTGGTGCGTGACATACGCAACCAGTTATATGAGAAAATAACATCGCTGCCCATGGGCTTCTTCTCGGAAGAGCGTAAGGGCGATATCATTGCCCGTATGAGTGGTGATGTGCTGGAGGTGGAGAACTCTATCATGGCATCGCTCGAGATGTTGTTTAAGAACCCTGTGCTTATCGTTGCTTACTTTGCAACGATGTTGTTCGTCTCGTGGCAGTTGACCACCTTTACTTTGGTTATCGTACCCGTGATGGGATGGTTTATGGGATTGGTAGGTCGTAAACTGAAGCAAGACTCGGCTAAGGCTCAGAGCCTGTGGAGCGATACGATGAGTCAGGTGGAGGAAACACTGGGTGGCCTGCGCATCATCAAGGCCTTCTGTGCCGAGGAGAAGATGAACCGTCGTTTTGACCAGACCAACTCTTCTTATCGTTCACACTTGATGAAGGTGAACATCCGCCAGTCGTCGGCGCACCCCATGAGTGAGTTCCTGGGTACGGTGATGATTGTCATCGTGCTGTGGTTCGGTGGTATGCTGGTGCTGAACAATCAGGCCATCACTGGTCCTACGTTCATTTACTATATGGTGATTCTCTACTCAATCATCAACCCTCTGAAGGAGTTCTCGAAAGCCAGCTATAGCATCCCCAAGGGCTTGGCCTCTATGGAGCGTATCGATAAGATTCTGATGGCCGAGAACACCATTACCGAGGTGAAAAATCCTAAGCATATCACTTCTTTTGATCATCAGATAGAGTTCCGTCATGTGTCGTTCCGCTATGGCGAGCAGTGGATTCTGAAGGACATTAACCTGATTATTCCTAAGGGAAAGACCATTGCCATCGTGGGACAGTCGGGCAGTGGTAAGTCGACCATGGTCGACCTCATTCCACGCTATTATGATGTGCAGGAAGGTGAGGTGCTCATCGACGGTATTAACGTGAAGGACTTGGGTATTCACGACCTGCGCCAGTTGATTGGAAACGTTAACCAGGAAGCCATTCTGTTTAATGATACGTTCCGCAACAACATCTCGTTTGGTGTGGACAACGCTACCGATGAGCAGATTGCCGAGGCCGCCAAGATTGCGAATGCCTACGACTTCATCATGCAGTCGGAGCACCAGTTTGAGACAAATATTGGTGACCGTGGCGGTCGTCTGTCGGGCGGTCAGCGTCAGCGCGTGAGCATCGCGCGTGCAATTCTGAAGAATCCGCCCATCCTTATTCTCGATGAGGCTACCTCGGCACTTGATACAGAGAGTGAGCGATTGGTACAGGATGCGTTGGAGCGACTGATGAAGACACGTACTACGGTGGCCATTGCCCACCGCTTGTCGACCATTAAGAATGCTGACGAGATTCTGGTGTTGCACGAGGGACAGATTGTGGAGCGTGGCACACACGAGGAACTGCTTGGCATTGATGGCTATTACAAGAAACTGAACGATATGCAGAGTCTGTAATATGATTGCGTCGTCATGAAGTCGAGAGTACTTTTCCTTCTGAGATTCTATCTGTTGACGGTGGCAGTGTTTCTGACTGCCAAATGGGGATTCATGTTGTGTAACCATGCTGAGGCCTCGTTCTCCTTTGGCGATATGCTGGAGGTGTGGTGGCACGGTTTAAGTCTTGACCTGTCAACAGCTCTTTACTTCTTTGCCTTGCCATTTCTGATGACGATGGTGGGCATGTGGGTGGCGCTACCCAAATGGCTCATAAGGTCTTATTATGTCTTCCTGTCCATAGCTTTTGCTTTGGCTTTTGTTAGTGATACAAGCATGTATGCTTTCTGGCATTTCAAGTTAGATGCATCATGGCTACAGTACTTAGAGACGCCTACAGAAGCTATGGCCAGTGTAACGACGGGCTATCTGGTGGTGCGCGCTTTGGTGGTTGTTATCCTGGCTTTCCTTCTTTTTCTTTCTTACAACCGATGGGTGGGCATGCCTGTTTTTAAACGCGGCACATGGAAAGAACTGGTGCTTTATATTGTCTTGTTACCCCTGATTGTTATTGGTATCCGTGGCGGACTAGGTGAGTCGACCACCAATACCGGTCAGGTTTATTATTCGCAGAACCAGTTCTTGAATCACTCAGCGGTGAACCCCATCTTCAGCTTCTTCTATACGATGACCCATCAGTTGGACGACCAATCGCAATACCAGTTCTTTGACACAGAAGAATGTGAGCAGATGACGCAAGGTGTTTATACCACTGAGAGTGTTCATGGCGATACCTTGCTCACAACAGACCGTCCGAATATCTTGGTTATCCTGATGGAGGGCGCAGGCGAACAGTTTGTCGACGCTATGCCTCGTCTGCAGGAACTGAAGAAGGAGGGCATCTATTTCAGTCGCTGCTATGCTAACTCGTGGCGTACAGACCGAGGCACTGTTTGTGCGTTGAGTGGCTACCCCTCATTCCCTAACACCTCGGTGATGAAGATTCCGGAGAAGAGTTGTACCCTGCCAAGTATAGCCTTGAGTCTTCAGCAACAGGATTATCAAACAAACTATCTCTATGGTGGCGATATCAACTTCACCAATATGCGATCATACCTGATTGCAACGGGTTGGGAGCGCCTGATGAGTATGAGTGACTATCCGTTGGGCGAGCAGCGTACCAGTCAGTGGGGCGTGCGCGATGACATTACTTTCGCTACTGTTTACCAGTGGATTAGTCAGGCGGATAGTAAAAAGCACCATCTGTGGGGCTATAGCACACTGTCCAGTCATGAGCCCTGGGATGTGCCCGTGAAAAAGTTGGACGACGAGGTGGAGAACTCCTTTGCCTATCTGGATGACTGCCTGTTTGATTTCGTTAGCAAGCTCAAGGCCACGCCCCAGTGGAACAACCTGCTGATTATCATCACTTCCGACCATGGCATCGTACATGGAGACATTGACCATATGACACCTTTGCAGATGAATCATATCCCCATGCTGTGGCTGGGTGGAGCAGTTCGTGAGCCACGTGTTATCGATGTGCTGTGTAACCAGAGCGACCTGCCTGCTACGTTGCTGGGACAGTTGCATCTGAATCACGATGCCTACACGTTCAGTCGTGATGTGTTGTCAAAGACCTATACAGCTCCTACCGTGGTTCATAATTTCAATAACGTTCAGTGGATATGCGATTCTACTGGTCATGTGCTCTACGACTTTGACCTGAAGCGCATCACCATCAATGAAAGTCGTGATGCCGAGCGACTGGAGCGTTTGGATAAGGCCATGATTCAATTGACGACGGAAGACCTGCAGAAAAGATAATTTTCCTGTCATATAATGCTTGTTTGAATTATTTTTTGTACTTTTACAGCCGGAAACCTATGATTAAGTTCTTGGATTTACAAAAGGTAACTCAACTTCACGGTACAGAAATCAGTGAGGCTGTGCAACGGGTGGTTAACTCGGGGTGGTATCTGCTAGGTGCAGAGGTGAAGCGCTTCGAGGAAGACTATGCCGAGTATATTGGCACGCCGCATTGTGTGGGTGTGGCCAATGGACTTGATGCGCTCATATGGATTTATCGAGCCTATATTGAACTGGGCGTGATGCAACCAGGCGACGAGGTCATTGTTCCTGCAAATACTTATATCGCTTCTATCCTGGCGCTGACCGAGAATGGACTGGTGCCTGTGCTTGTTGAGCCACGACTGGATACGCTCGAGTTGGACGACCGTTTGATAGAATCGCATATCACCCCACGTACACGCTCCATCCTCTTGGTACATCTCTATGGTCGTTGTGCCTATACCGAGGAGATTGGTCGTCTTTGCAAGAAGTACAGCCTGAAACTGGTGGAGGATAATGCTCAGGCGCATGGCTGTCGTTATGTGGACGGTCGCAGAACAGGCTCTTTGGGCGATGCTGCAGGCCATAGTTTTTATCCTGGCAAGAACTTAGGCGCCTTGGGCGATGGCGGTGCTGTGACCTGTTATGACAAGACTTTGGCAGACACTATTCGTGCGTTGGCAAACTATGGCAGTCAGCAGAAGTATGTCTTCAAGTACACAGGTCGCAACAGTCGTTTGGACGAGATTCAGGCTGCTGTGCTCGATGTGAAGTTAAAATATCTGGATGAGGATAATGAGCATCGCAGGGCCATTGCCAGAATCTATGACGAGGGCATCAAGAATCCGCGGATAACCCTGCCGACCAAGATGGCCGATGCACAGAATGTCTATCATATCTATCCTGTGCTCTGTGAGCAGCGTGACAGTCTCCAGGCATATCTGGAGCAGCATGGCGTTCAGACCATCATCCATTATCCCATTCCCCCTCACAAACAAGAATGTTATAAGCAGTGGAACTTTTTGTCCCTGCCTGTAACAGAACAAATCCATCAACAAGAATTGAGCCTCCCCATGAGTCCGGTTTTGACGCAAGAGGAAGCCCAGGAAGTGGTTAAAATCATCAATGCTTATTGATTAAAGAACCTGTTCAGGTCCTTGATAGCTTTGTCGAACTCCTTGGGACGAATACGATAGTTGTCCACAGGGTTCAACTTGCTGTCTGTCACCTCAATGTATCCAGCACCCTCCTTGGTGAGGATCGTATCACCCTCTACGATGAAAGCATAGCGCAGTTCGTTGCCCACGAAATGCCACAGACGTGGTGTCCTGTCGCTGAGTAGTCTGCCAGCAGTATAATCTTCCAGTGGGTTCTTAATGCCCAGGTAGTTATGCATGATGGTAGGCACAAAGTCGTAGTGCGTGGTGCGATGGGTATAGACGGCCGTTGTGTCACGGTCGGGCTGATGCACGATGAGTGGCACGCCAATCTGATACTGCGAGAAGTTGGAGTTGTGACCCCAGTAGTTCTTATGGTTCTCGTTGTATTCCTGTGCATGGTCGCCTGTGATGAACACCAGTGAGTTTTCATAGAGTCCCTGCTCCTTTAAGTTCGCAATCACCTCATGCACCATCTTGTCCGTCTGGTAGGCCGAGTTGCGATACAGGTTCCAGAAGGGGGTAGGGTCCATGTCGTTGGTCAACTCGTCAAAACGGCCATACTCCCATGAAGGCTGAAAACGGTTCAGCAGTTCCTTGGGCAGACTGTAGGCATGGAGCAGGTCGAAGAAGATGAACGTGAAGAACGGACGCTTCTGAGCCTTCAGCTGAGGCATGTCTGCGATGAAGTCGTCTTTAATCTTCAAATCACGCTCATAGGATGTGGGCAGGGGCGTGTCGAGTCGCAGGTTGGGCACGTGCTGGAACAGCAGTCGGTCGAAGGGTGGACTCTGCAAACCTGCACTGGGATACACGCGGAAGTCATAACCCAGCTCCAGCAGACGGTCAACGAGCAGCGGACTCAGACGGGCCGACTGATAAGCCGTCCAGTAATAAGGCTGTATGCCCGTAAACATGCCAAAGACCGAGAACGACGTGCCATTGCCGCAACTCACATGATTCTTGTACCACTGTTCCTCGTGAGCCAGTTGCCACATGTTGGGCATGCATTCAGGCGTCAAAGACTGACGACTCCACGAGTCGATAAGGATGACGACGATGTTAGGCAACTCCAGTTGGGTGCTATCCTCTTTCTGAAGCGGATGCAGTGGATAGCACATCTCGCCCTCGCCACTCATGCCAGAGACCTCCACCACCTCGCGCTTCACGCCAAGACTCTGCATCAGCGAGCTGGCCGACAAGGGGAAGTAGTATGGCACTAGGCGCACACTTTGCAGGATAGAAGGCTTGGCCACAAACGAGCCGTAGATATGAATGCCGTTGGCAATCAAGGTGATGCCAACTAGTGTTGAAATCAGCATGGTGACGCCTCTCTTTCTGATGCGCGATGACAACCATTTGGCTGCTGGCCACAAGCCGATGCAGATGCCAATCACCACCAACAGCGAGATGCCCTCCGTGAGATAGAGATAGGGTGAGAAGTCAAAGATATCGCCAGCATTGGGCCCAGTGATCATGTTGATAATAAAGCCATTGATGTGGAAGCGGTATATCTTATACACCTGCATGTTGATAAAGGCCATCGTCGCCAGGATGCTGACAGCACCGATAAAGAGTCCCACGGCCCAACGCTCCTTCTTGAGCAATGCCAGCGGAAGGAAGAAAATGAGCCACAGTGCCAGTAGCAGTATGGCAGCATGTGATATGCAGGAAGTAATAAAAAACAGCCAGCCACTCAGGTCGAGCATTGGCACGATGACATCGTCTTTGATGTAAGACATCAATATGAGCGATGTGAATACCGTGGCTAAAACGTAATAGGTAAAACCTTTCTTCAATATGTTCATGCGTGCAAAATTAGAAAAAAAACATGAAAACGGTCTAAAGAAGCGCAGTATTTTTTAGAAAACAGGCTCCTTTTATGATTTAATTAGTACCTTTGTAGTCCAAGTTAAAAACGATAGTAACGATAATAATGAAAAACGATATTAAGTTCCTGAGACCATTAGGTGCCGTTGTCTGTAATCTGTTCCTGGTCTACGTGGTTTATTTCATAGCCCGCATGGCCTTTCTTTTTGAGAATTGGAACCTCTTTGCCGACAGTCTTTCGTGGAGTCATTTCCTCGAGATTCTGGGGGGTGGACTGACGTTCGACACCTCGGCCATCCTCTATACCAATGCCCTGTGGGTGCTGATGGTGCTGTTCCCCTTGCATAAGAAAGAGACCGCTGCCTATCAGCGTGTGTGTCGCTGGGTGTTTGTGGTTGTCAACATCCTGACGCTGGCCCTGAACCTGGGCGATAGCGTTTACTTCCGTTATAGCATGCGTCGCACCACCACCACCATCTTTCAGGAGTTTGAGAACGAGAACAACCTGAGTGGCATCTTCCTCACTGAAGCCCTCAGCCATTGGTATTTCTTCCTCTTGGCAGCCTTGATAGCCTGGGGACTGTGGAAACTCTATGTCTCGCCACAGAAGCCCCTGACCAGGAAGTCGCGTCTCTTGCCCTATTATCTCACCATCTCCCTGTCGCTCTTGGCTTTCGTGCCTTTCTGCGTGGCAGGCATGCGTGGCGGCTGGACACGCGATATCCGTCCTATCACCATTTCGAATGCCAATAACTTCTGCGACCGTCCTACGGAGGTGGGACTAGTTCTTAACACACCGTTTGCCCTGATACGCACCATTGGCAAGAACAATTTCGAGGTCATCACCTATTATGATAATAAGGAAGAGATGGAAACCCTCTTCTCGCCTATCCACGCTGGCTGTCAGGGCGATTCCGCCTTCAAGAAAAAGAACGTGGTGGTGATCATCATCGAGAGCTTCGGACGCGAGTATATTGGTACCTATAACCGCCATGTGCCAGGTTACAAAGGCTATACGCCCTTTACAGATTCACTCTTGGCCAATGGCGCGCTGACCTTCACCCACAGCTATTGCAATGGGCGTAAGTCGATTGATGGTATGCCGTCTATCCTCTCGTCTATCCCCATGTTCGTTGAGCCCTTCTTCCTGTCGCCCTATTCTGTCAATGATGTCAGTGGACTGGCCGACTGTCTGAACAAGAAGGGCTACGAGACTGCCTTCTTCCATGGCGCAGAGCGAGGTTCTATGGGTTTCATGGCCTTTGCCCGTGCCACGAAGTTCCAGGAGTATTATGGTCGTGAGGACTTCAACAGCGATCCCCGTACGCGTGGCGATGCCGACTTTGACGGCTGGTGGGGCATCAGCGATGAGCCTTTCATGCAGTACTATTGTCAGAAGATGACAGAGATGAAAGAGCCCTTTATGACTGCCCTCTTCACCCTGTCGAGCCATCATCCCTTCCGTGTGCCCGATGCTTATAAGCAGCAGTTCCCAGAGGAAGACCCTGAGATGCCCATCTATCCTGTCATCCGCTATACCGACATGGCCCTGCAGCATTTCTTCGCCTCGGCCCGGAAGCAGTCGTGGTTCAAGAACACCATCTTTGTTATTACCAGCGACCATACGAACATGACCAAGTTGCCAGAGTACAAGACCGACCTGGGCGGCTTCTGCTCGCCCGTCATCTTCTACGACCCCTCTGGCCAGATGGGTAGCGGCATGGTGGATGCCATTGCTCAGCAGACCGACATCATGCCAACAATTCTTGGTCATCTGGGCTACGACGAGCCTTATCTGTCGTTTGGCATCGACCTGCTCCACACGCCTGCCGACAAGACCTGGGCCGTGAACTATCTGAATGGCATCTACCAGTATGTGAAGTATGGCTACGTCATCCAGTTCGATGGCCGTGAGACGCGTGCTGTCTATGCCCTCGACGATACACTGATGAAGCACAACCTGATTGGCAAGGTGCCTGTCCAGCAGCAGATGGAACGCGAGTTGAAAGCCATCATCCAGCAGTATATGGAGCGAATGACGGAGAACCGGTTGGTGCCTCAAAAATAATACTAGAAACTTATCTGAGATTATCCTCGTTCAGGTGACTGTCAATGCCTCTGGGCGAACGGATAAGGTTCAGTTCGTTGTTGTGGTCAATGAGTTTGCGTGTCTCAGCCAGATTCTTCTTGGTGGGATGCTCTGGATGCCATACGTGATACTCAATGCACATGAACTTCACAAACAACTTCTTCTTGCCGATGCGCTTCAGGCGCTCCTGCACGTCCTCGTCCTCATAGCCGTACGAGGCAATGGTCTCGTCAAATCCGTTAATCTCCAGCACGTCCTTGCGCCAGTAGGCCATGTTACAGCCTCTCAGGTGGTCGTAGTCATAGAAAAGAGGTGTGAGCCATCTGAATCTCAACGCATTCATACGGTCGAACAATCCAGGACGGAAGAAAGAGAACTTATACTTCTTTCCACCCTTCAGTCTGTTGGTATAGTCTTCTGTGATGCGACTTCTGCTGCCACACACAAAAAGGCCAGGCTTCGCATAGCGCAGGTGGTCCTTGATGAAATGGCGCTCCATGATGATGTCGCCATCAATCTGGATGATATAGTCGCCTGTGGCCACAGCCAGTGCCTTGTTGCGAATCTCTGAGAGTCGGAAGCCGTTGTCCTCCTGCCATACATACTTCACAGGCATGGTGAGTCGCTGGCGCCATTCGGCCACCTGTTTCTGTGTCTCCTCGCCTGAGCCGTCATCAGCAATGACGACCTCGTCGGGCATTACTATCTGACGTGTGATGCTCTCTAAACACAGGTTTAGCGCAACAGGAAAATTATAGGTGGAAATGAGTAATGTTGTTGTCATATGGTTTGCAAAGTTACGAAAAACGGACAAAAGGGAGATTCCAGGATAGTTAATAATTGTCAATTATCGCCTTTATTGCCTCTTATTGCTTTTTTTATGTGTAATTTTGCCGAAAACAAAAGAAAGCGATGACTCCCAAAGTAAGTGTTATTATACCCAACTATAATCACGCGCCCTATCTGAAAGAGCGTATTGACAGTGTACTTCATCAGACGTTTCAGGATTTTGAGTTGATCCTTCTGGACGACTGTTCGCCAGACAACAGTCGTGACATCATCAACAGCTATGCCTCCAATCCCCATGTCAGTCATATCGTGTTCAATGAGGTGAACACACGCAACACCTTTATCCAGTGGGAGCGTGGCGTCCAACTGGCTTGTGGCGAATATGTATGGATTGCCGAGAGCGATGATGTGGCCGAACCTGAGTTCCTGCAGACACTTGTTGCGCAATTAGAGAAGACCCCCGCAGCCGTGGTGGCCTATTCGCATTCCACGATGATTGGCAGCGATGGACAGGAGTTGTCGTATACATGGCACAAGAAAGGCAGCTCAGGTGCCATTAATATCTTCGAGAGCAACGATTTCCTGAGGAAGAAGATGCTGGTGGACAGTCGTATCTATAATGCCAGTATGGCCGTGTTTCGTAAATCGGTGTTCTCGCTTCTGCCCAAGGACTATCAGGAGCATCGCTTCTGTGGCGACTGGCTTTTCTGGACCTATGTCTGTCAGCATGGTCAGGTGATAGAGGTGTGCCAGCGATTGAACCGCTTCCGTCAGCACGACAACAAGGTTAGCGTGAAGTCCATGAGTCATGGTCAGAACTGGCGCGATAATGCCAGCGTCATCAGTCGCATAGCTGATATCCTGCAACTCACGCCCCTGCAGTGGCGATGCCTTCGTGGACGCTGGATGAAGCGCTTCCACGACTACGACGGAGACAACCGTCAGGAGATTATCCGTGAGTTTCCCAGACTATTGGATGGCAGTTTCTTTGATGTCTGTTGCTATGAGGTAGGAAAATGGTTTGGTTTCCTGCATAGTTAACGCATCACCTCTTCAGGTTTCAGTTTCTCGTGCACCTTTCCGTCGATCACTTCGAAGCGACGGTCAAAGCGTTCGCGCGTGCGCTTCCAGCGGTCGTGCGTCCAAAGATAGCACTCAGGCTGTCGGCGGATGCTCTTTTCCAGTTCGCTGAAGTAGATGTCTGTCAACTGAAACTCCTCCATCTTCTTAGGCTCGCGCGTGAGGAGCTTGAACTCTGCCTCATAATAGCCTCGCTTCACACGATGCACGTCCAGATAGAATACAGCCTGATCCAGTTTCGTGGCAATGCGCTCAGTGCCAGAAAGCACGGCCGTGTCGTGATGAAGGAATGGGCACCAGTGATGGATATTCCACCAGAAAGGCGCCTGGTCGGCAATATAGCCAATGACCGTCTGCTTGCCCTGACGCTTGTAGTCAAGGATGCGTCGCAGCGAGTCGTTCATGGGAATGCAAACAGAGCCGAAACGCTGACGGATGTGCAGCAGCAGTCTGTCGAAGTCCTTGTTCTCCAGCGGATGATACAGCTGTCCGCACTGCGCCTCTGGCGTCACCCAGAAAGGCAGCGAGGTGATCCATTCCCAGTTGCACAGGTGGCCCAGGTAGATAGCGCACGACTGTCCCTCGTTGATGCATTGGTCCACAGCTTCCGTGTTCTTGAAAACCAGTCGCTGCTTCATCTCCTCAGGCTTCATGTTCATCAGTTTGATGTTCTCCACCAGATAGTCGCAGAACCATCTGTAGAACTTGCGTTCAATGTCCTTGTGCTCCTCCGGCTCCAGTTCTGGGAACGAGGTGACGACGTTCACCCATACAGTGCGACGTCGATACTTCAACACGTAGAACACGATGAAGAAGATGACGTTGCTCAGCACGTACAGCGCACTTAATGGCAGATGCGACAGCAGATACCATGAGGTGTAAAGCAGATAGTATAGCGCTTTCTTCATTGCGTGTTAGTCGTTTGCGTAAATCGTCTTAATCTCGGCGTAGAAGTGCTCGTAGTTCAGATGGTCCTCAAAGTCGGCCTTGGCCTGCTGTCCCAACTGCTGGCGCAGGTCGGCATCGTCAATCAGTCGACCCATGGCCTCAGCCAGTTCATTGGCGTTGCCAGGCGTCACGAGCAGACCGTTGCGACCGCCTTCCACATATTCGCGCTGACCGCCATTGTCTGTGACTACTACAGGATGGCCTTGCGACATATATTCCTGGGGCGACAGCGGACAGCCCTCGCGTACGGTAGAGGCCAGAATACCAAAGTCGGCACCAGCCACATAGGGCAATACGGGATGACGGAAGCCAGCAAAGACAATCTTATCGCCGATGCCTTTCGCCTTGACGGCCGTCTTCAGATGCTCCGTATACTCGTCGCTGCCCTTGCCAATGAGCACCAGTTTGAAGTTCTTGTCTTTTATCTGCTCCACAGCATCCAGCAGCACGTCGATGCCCTTCTCAGGGTCCAGTCGGCCATGGAACATCGCCAGAACCGTGTCTTTAGGGATGCAGAACTCAGCACGCACATCCACAGGCAGCGTATTCTCAGGCACCACAATACTCGTATGGACAATGCCCAACTTCTTCGTGTCAATCGTTGGGTTGGTGCCCAGGAATGCGTCCGTCGAAATCTGCGAGTCGAAGATCAGACGGTCCAACTGCCCATACAGCCAGCGATACAGCATGGTGTTCTTGCCAGGGCGCGTCAGGTGACGACACATCACCACCTGCACATCCTTGCGGCCAGAGAACTTCCTGGCATAGCATGCCGTATAGGCATCCTTGAAGTTGTGGGCGTGAATGGTGCATTTGCCAGCCCTCTTGATGATGGCGCCCAGTTGCCAGCCACTCTTCAGGTCGAGCGCACCACCCAGGGGCAGGCGATAGACCGTGATGCCGGCTTCCTCGTATTTCTCGCTGATGCTGTCGATGGGTTTGCAGATGATGTTCACCTCAATACCGTCTTTGCGTTGGCGCTGACAGAGGTCGTAAACATATTGTTCACCGCCTCCCCATTCTTTATTTGAAACAATGTGGAATATCTTCATGCAGACGTTGTATTTTTCTCAATATATTTATGTGTTATGTTTGCAAAAGTACTAAATATTCAGTGATTGTGCAAATATAAAAAGAATTATTTTGCCAATTCGGTTTTTTGTACTACCTTTGGCAAAGTAAAAACATAGAATCATTATGGCATCCTACGATATCGATATTTTGCACGAGCATATCCTGCAGATTCTGTTGTCAGTTGACAAGGTCTGCCGTGAACATCATCTCACCTACTATTGCTGGGCAGGCACCATGCTGGGCGCCGTTCGCCACAAGGGATTCATTCCCTGGGACGACGATATGGACATCTGCATGCCTCGTCCTGACTACGACAAGCTGATGATGCATGCCCACGAATGGCTGCCACAGCCCCTCGAGGCCTTGTCTATCGAGACCGACGCCCATTATCCTGGCGGCTTTGGCAAGATTGTCGATGGCAGTACCACGCTGATTGAGCGTGAGCATAGTGACTATGTGGGTGGCATCTATATCGATGTCTTTCCTATTGATGGCGCACCCGTGTCAAAGTTGACACGCCGCCTGTGCGTGGCTCGCTATAAGGCAATGGACAAGTTGCTCTATTTCCTCCATCGCGACCCCTATAAGCATGGCCATGGCCCCAGTTCGTGGCCTGTGCTCCTCATCCAGAAACTTTTTACGCATGAGTGGGCGCGCAAGCAGTTGCGTGCAGCCTATCTGGCCTACGACTATGAGAAGTCGGAGTATGTGCTCGACTACGACGATGGTGTGAACGGCGTGATTCCCAAGACCATGCTGGGCAAGCCTACGCCTGTGAGGTTCGAGGGCTACGAGGTGATGGGCGTGGAGCATGCCGATGCCTACCTGCGCAACAAGTATGGCGACTATATGGTTGTTCCTCCTCACGACAACCAGCGTCAGCACAATTTCTTCTATTTGGATTATAACCTGCCCTTCAGGCAGTATCAGGACAAGCGTTCGTTCGTTAACCGCGATAACGCTTCTCGATAATCTTCGACACCAGGATGAACTGATATTGAGCCGCCATCAACGAGCGGATAAGGCCGCGTGTGCCCATGCGGAAGCTGCCGTCCATCACGTAGCTCTTGAAGAAACGCCACAGGGGGCGCCAGAACAGGGCCATCGTGCCATACTGCTTCTTGTCGGTCTCGTTGTCGGTATAGATGTTCATCTTGGTGATATACTCATGCATGGTCTCGTCCATCAGGTGCAGCAGACGAGCCTCCTTCCTTGCTTTCAGTTTCTCCACGCGTCCAGGCACTTTTGGCAGTGAATGGATGTAGGGTGGCCATTCTGTGCCCTCGCGCACCAGGAAGCGAAGTTGATAGTCGTAGTGGAAGTCGCGCA
>Ga0310786_10001213_pt1 | contig 41474 bp, 43 predicted proteins | sample AusTroGonzalo_MG_FD_203881 | JGI IMG/M metagenome (GOLD analysis project Ga0310786, IMG submission 203881) | Bovine rumen microbial communities from tropical cattle in Woodstock, Queensland, Australia - Gonzalo_03 (v2) (version 2) | ecosystem: Host-associated > Mammals > Digestive system >...
CGGTCGTCTGCGGCTCCGCCACGGTCGTCCCGTCGGACCGGATGATGGCCTGCCACAGTTCTTCGTACTCTTCGGTCCCGTCCTCCCACTCGGTGGATCCACAATAGGGGCAGACGCCCTTCTCTCGCCGCACCGGTTCCCCGTTCGGCACGCCGTCCAGTGTGGGCTCGGACAGGGGCTTGATGTCCTCCGGCGGCTCCGGCTGCCCGCAGCGTTTGCATCGGCGCAGACGCCGTGCCTGATAGTCCTCCAGGTCCTCCAGCACGGTCTCCGTGCCGCCTATCCACGCGTACAGACCGATCCCGCCGTCCTCGTTTCGGTAGTAGGCGCTATATTGCGTCACCAGATCCGCCGCCGGCGAGCTTTCGCCCGCGCCCCGGATGTCCGCCTCGGCCTCGCCCTCGTCCTCCACCTCTACTCCGTACCTGCGCCGGATGAACTCCTTTGTCTGGGGCAGCTTCACGAACACGTAGTCCATGTCCTCGATATCCCGGACGCCGTCCTGGGGGATCACCATCTTTGGGTGCAGGGCCGTCATGGTCAGCTCCCCCACGGTCGTGTGGGTGTGCAGCGTGTTGTCCCATTCTGTGAGGTACAGGCTCCCGCCCTGGATCGGCACGATCCGTTCCTGCAGATCGTTGATCACCTCCATGGGCAGACGATCCAATTCATTCCGCAGAAGATCCTCGATGATCTTCGCCTTCTGTTCATCCTCCGGCCTTCTCGGCGTCACCTTGGGTTGTGGGATCGTGCTGTCCACCTGTGCCTCCACCAGCTCGGAGGACAGGTTTCGCACATGCGTGGTCTTCTCCACCTTCTGGTGCATCACCTGGGGCGTCAGGTCGTGGTCTCCCCGGTAGACGGCCTCCCGCTCGTCCATCTTTGCCAGCACGTCCTCGTACGCTGCCTGCGCCTTTCCCAGTCTTTCCTGCCAGAGTTGTAATTTCTTTCTGTCAGTTTTCGCCATATCATTCGTTCCTTTCCGTCAGACTACGACCTCGGCGTCAGACAAGCTGCCGCCGCGTTCGGTGTTGCAGGACCCGCCGGGTCCTGCCAAGGCGCACCTCACGCCTGCCACATCTGCAGTTTTTTCCGATCAGTCTTCGCCATCGTCGTCCTCCGTCGTTTCGATCTCCGCCGCGGCAGCCGCGGCCCGGCGCACCAGCGCCAGCTTTTCATCCATGGTCATGGTGTCCGCGTTGATCACTTTGCGCGTCTCCCTGCCCAGCTCCAATTCCTTTTTCTCGGATAAACCATAATTGGCGGATAAGTTGAAGATGATCCCGGTCACGCCCTTCTCCCGGACCATCGACTGCTCCAGCAGATAGGCCACGATCCGCAGTTTTGCCTGCCGGATCACCTCGGCGTATTCTTCAAACCCCTCTTTTTCCTGGTAGTTCTCCCAGGTCCGCATGGAGATCCCCAGCGCCAGACACAGCGCCGCCTCGGAGGGCGGCACGATGTACTCCAGCTTTTCCAGGGGCTGCCCGTTCAGGTCCAGCACCGGTCTCGGCTCGTAGATCGGCAGCCCCTTCTGGGTGAAGTCGCCGGTCCACTCCATGCGGGTTATGGGCACCATACGGCAGATCCCGTCGAAATAGGTGTTCACCGCCCGCCGCAGGGCCGCTGCCGTCCCGTATGCTCTGGGTTTCCCCACGCGCCGCACGGATTCCCTCTGCCGTTCCCGCTCCCGCTCGTCCGTCTCCGTCTTCGGTTTTCTCCCCATTTGGGTCCCGCCATCCTTCCCGCCGGCACAGCTTCTCCGGCACGCCAAAAGGCGCCGGCAGTTCTCCCCGCCGACGCCCACGATTTCACTGTAAATAGTATACCTCTTGATTTTTTCCCGATGTTAGCGTTTTTGCTGTTTACAGCAGAATTTTCCCGGTTCCCTCTCCGGGTGGAAATCCAAAGGGAGGGGCGCACCCCTCCCTTTCGGTCGATTCTCTTTTCGCGCCTGCGCGTTATAGAACCGCGCGCGGTGTCAGATGTTCCCGCTCGCCCGCGCCCGCGCCATTCGGTCGCACATATTCAGATCCACCTCTTCCCCCGCGCCACGTGCCACAGCAGCCGCGCGCGCCATCGGGACCAGGTGCTTCTGGCCCCCGGCAGATCGTCCATGCGTTTTCCGTAGACAATGTTGTCCATCACGCCCCGGCGGAACACCTCCGGTATCCGTCCCAGCGCCTTGTCCACCACCCGGATGTCGTCGTCTATGGCCTCGATCCGCAGGGCCTTCTGCTCCGTGGGCCTGCCGGGTCCGCTGCCGCCCCGGCCCTCCGGGGACGACAGAATGATGGCGTCCCGCGCCCGCACCATGCGGGGATAGTCCCGCACGAGGGCCAGCGCACGCCGGTAGACCGTGTGCTCCAGGTACCACGGGTTCCGTTTCGGCTGATAGTCACGCACGCCGCACCTCCTCGGGCCAGAACCCGCCGCGGAACTCCCCCGCGCCGATGCGGTAGCGCACGCCCACCCAGCGCCGTCCCAGGAAGAAGACGGTGCCGTCGCAGATGATGTGCTCCTGCGGCGCGTGTTCAGTCCGCCGCAGGATGGACACCTTCACGCGGTCACCGATGCGGATCTCGTTTCGGGCTGCAGGCGGGGCAGACGTAGACGCCGGCGTAGTACCTGGCCCCTGCCGATACGTTCCACCGCCTCCCGCAGGATACACATACCTCGTACCGCTTATCACCTGTGCTTTCCCTCCTCCCGGAAATATCGGTTCTTCTCTTCATAGTCATGGACCTCCGCCTCCTTCTTCAGCGCGTAGTAGTGCCGCTGCCGCACCAGTTTCCATTCCCGGTACGCCTGACACGTTCCGTGGCACGTGGCCGTCCTGTCTGAGCAGCCTTTGCACGGCGCGATCTTCACGGTGTTGAGCATTCCCTTTTCCTCCCTCCCCGCTTTTCCCTGACCTCCCTGGGTTCCACGTATCGGATGTACTGCGGTTCTCCCGGCGTGTACGCCGCACGGTGCATGACCTTCGCGCCCTTCGGTGCCTTCAGTTCCCTGGCACTATAGACAATCCGCTCGCTGATCAGGATCGGCTTCTTCAGATTCCGGGTGCAGCTGTACTTCTTCCCGTCCGGGCGCCGCCGCACCTGGCGCATGAGGTATGCCGCCAGTTGGCTGTAATCCTCCATGTGCTGGAGCGGTTTCCAGTCCACGGCGCCGCGGCCCCACACGTCGTCCACCTTCCGGTCCCCCACGTAGAGTTCGCCGCCGTCCATACGCAGACCCTCGGCCTTGACGATCACGTGGTGATGGATCCGCACCAGCTCGCCCGTGTCTCCGCTCATGTCCGCCGTGATCCAGACCGCCCGCAGTTCTGTCCCGGTCTTCTTCAGTTCCCGGCCCAGCCTCCGGAGGAACAGTGAAAGCGCATGTTCGGCCCGCCGGCGCAGCTCCTCCAGGTCGCCGTCCTGCAGCCCGTCTGCCAGTTGATAGAGCGCCGCGTCGGTGTATGTCGGCTGTATCAGGAGGTCCCCCGCTTCGAAGTTGCAGTTCAGCACCCGGGCGAAGCGCTTCACCGCGTCCCGGTCATTCTGGTCCTGTTTTCGTGTGGTAGTCGCGCCGCGCCGCCGTCCCTTTCTGGGCCGCACGTTCGCCGCGACATGGAAGGCCGACACCTCGATCACCTTCCCTGATCTGATTTTTCTGATCATCTCCATCACCACCCACCGTCCTTGGTGCTAAACTTAGGCATGAAACAAGCCCCCAAGATACGCGCGCGCGCGTATCTGAATAAGGAAAGCATCTTGTGTCTGCCGCCGACGCCCGTCGGCAGCAGAGATAAAACGCTTTAGAACGGTTTGTCCTGTTCCGCCATGCTTCGGCAGACCTCTTCAAGTGCCGCCGCCTCTTTGTCTTCTTTCCTTTGGAATTCCAGGATCTTCAGCCGCAGGTCGTCCGCGCCGCCCAGGTATCGCCACAGCTCGTCCGAATCTATTTCGCCGTTCAGCGCGGCGCTGACCGTCTCGCAGAACGCCTTGTTGATGATTTCCTCACGGATGTACATATCACACCTCCATCTTCCCCAGCACGCCCCGCTCGGCGCGTTCGTCTGCGCGTCTGGCCAGCCAGAGCAGCGCCTCCTCCACGTGCGTCAGGGCCAGCGCCGTTTCCCGGCTGGGCAGCGGCCCGTGTTGGAACGCCGTCAGCCTGTCCCGCACGATCTCCAGCAGGTCCAGATCGGTGACCCCGCTCATACTGGTTTCGTCCTCCCGCGGCCCGTGCTGAAAAAGCACCACGCCCAGGCAGTCGCCGGACCCGTCCGCCCTTCGGATCACGTAGCTGTGACAGGCGCCGCCGGCGCCGGGATCGTCCGCCCTGAACACCTCGTTCAGGTTGTTTCGTTTCTGGATGGGAATGATTTTGTCTGCCATATCTGTTCTCCTTTCAGATTGTGTAGTCGTCTTCATCATAGAGATCCCCGATGTAGTCGCCGGGGTCCTCGTCGGTCTCCACGTCCGCGTACCTTGTGTCCACCGGTTTCAGGTCCTGCCTCGGCCCATGGCTTCGCGCCCCCTTGGCTTCCCCTTGAGGGGAAGCTGTCGCCGCAGGCGACTGATGAGGTGTCTCGTTCCCCGTCCTCTCTGCAAAGTACACGCTCTCCGCCACAACATCCACGGTGACCCGTTTCTGATCGTACCCATCCTGCCAGTGCCGCGTTTGGATCCGCCCGTCCACGGCGATCAGCAGGCCCTTGCGGAACCACCGGCACGCCGTCTCGGCGGTTCCCCGCCAGCAGACGACGTCGAGGAAATCCACGTCCCGCACGCCGTTGCTGTCCTCCCGGTTGCGCTGCACCGCCAGGGAGATCGTGCACACCGCGGTCCCGTCCCGCGTTCTTTTCAGTTCCGGGTCCCGCGTGAGCCTCCCCATCAAACACACCCTGTTAAGCATCCGCCGCCTCCTTTTTCAGGTCCTCCTGAATTTTATCCATGACCATGTCCCGCACGTTGATCGGCATGCCTTCCGCATCCACGGCGTCCTGCAGGGCGTCCAGGATCGCCATGATCCGCATGCTGGCCCGCTCCACCACCATCATGGCTGGAATCATGTCCTCCATCTCGCCCTGCAGGTCAATCATGCACAGGTCATGCAGGTCGTCCTTGACGGTCCCGGTCTCGTAGGCCTCCAGCAGAAAGCACTGCGTCCGTATTACGCGGGTCCGCTCGCCCTTCATTTTCACGATTATGACTGCCATGCTATCTCCTCCTTGTTCTCGGCCCGCCGGTGGCCAGCTCCCGCTCGGACGCCCGGCAGAGGAAGCGGAACCGCTCCTCCATGTCCGGACACGCCCGCACGTCCAGCGCCTCCCGGGCCACGCCCAGCCGCTCCGCGGCCTCGTCCCCGGCCTCGCTCTCGTTCTGCGCCCAGATCAATAACTGACCCGCCGGCGCCGTACAGCGAAACCACCTGGACCGGATATACCAGGCGTACTCGTAATTCTCAGGTCTCATCGTCTCCCACCCGAATGTGCCACCCGTTCTGAAGCAGGTCCAAAATCGAGCGCTTCATCTGTTTCCGGGTTTCCCTTATCGCTTTCCTTGTCACCTTTTGCTTCGCCCGGAAAAGCGTCTCTGTCATCACCAGTTTGTGCTGGTATTTGGCATAGGCCTCCTCAATCTGTGCGCCCTGGCTGTCCTCCCAGTTGTCAAGCAGATAGATCGCCTCCGCGGCGTTCAACATGGCCATGCAGATCGGCATATAGGCGTCCGGTGCCAGTCCGTCCGGCAGCACCGCCGGATTGAGCACGACGTGTCCTGCCTTTTCCAGCTCCCTCTGGGCCTTACGGAAAGCCGCCCTGCCCAGATCCTCCAGCCCGGTCATCTTGCCCGCGATGTATACGATCATGTCCCTTCCCTCCTGTTCCACGCTTCGGTCACGTCCTCCGGGAATTCAAATCCGCTCAGAACACAAAACCCGTACGGGTGCCGGTACATCATCGTCTCCACTTTCGCGGCCTTCACACCCAGGTAGTTCACGATGGTTTCCCCGGGTGCTCCGGTCGGGTCCCGGAAACCAATGTCGTGGCGCTCTTCCAGTTCCTTCCCGCAGAAGGGGCACGGTGCCAGCCCGGTCTTTTTCGGTCTGGTCAGCTCGCATTCTTCCGTTCCGTGGTAGTATGCATAGCTCACCGGGATCCCTGCCATGTCCCTGTCCGCCCGGTTTTGATAGTCCTGCGTCAGCTCGGCGCGAAAGCAACTCAGCGGACAATGCTCCGGGTCGTAATCAAGGCAGTGAGCGTAATCATGATTCATCCGTCCCGTCCTCCCTTCCACGCATATCTGCGCCGCAGTTGGGGCAGAAATGGTGATACACATTTGCCCAGTGTTCTCCGTTGCGATACCCGCACACCGTACAGTGCCAGAATGAATCTGCGAATACATTAGGTCTTATGAAGTGATGCACCCACTCGCCCCGCACTACAGGCCGCACGTCGGCGGCGGGGAAGTCTTCCGCTTCGGTTATCATATCGTCCACCCAACACGCACGGCACGGCGCATCACCGATTTCGTACACAAATTTCAGCTTGCCGTTCTTCATTCCCTTTCTGCGGTCGCAGTTGGCACAGAACCGTTCCCGTTCTTTGGCGACAAACGCCTCGCGGTCGATGTAGTCAGTTTTGACAGGGACATTGTTGTCCTTTGCAAACTCAGCCATCCTGCACCTCCTCTGCCGGAATGATGGTGGGAGCATCATTTATGCTTGCTCGGAAATCTTTTACCGACAATTTGCCATTGTCATAAACGCTCTTGGAATAATTGTCCGGGTAATACTCAGATGGAGCCGTCCACCGTTTCACCAGTTCCTCCGCATCGATCAGCCGACCGTGATCCGGTACGGCGATCAGCGGGCACCACTTCTGACGCTTGTCCATGTCTCCGCGGATCGGGCGGTAGGTGATTTCACAGCGCCGATACTTTTCGCCGGTACACTGTACGCAGAGAATGCAGTGGTTGCAGTCCTGTGGAAACAGGAAATCGTCGGATTTGATGTACACGCCAGCCATCAATCCTGCACCTCCTTGTCCTCCAGCGAAAACCCTGTCACGTCCTCAAATATCGCTTTCACCAGTGCCAACAAATAAGCCAGTTCGCCCTCTGTCACATCCGTCCTGCGTTCCTCTATCGGCGTGACCGTATCACGGGCGGTCTCGGCTGTAGGAGGTAGGCCGATGGTGATGTGGTTGCGTCCGGCATAGGACAGCCAGTAGTTGCCTAACTTTATCACTCCTGCACCTCCTTCATATGCTCACGGCGTCCGCCAGCTCCGCCATGGTGCGGATCTTCCGCTCCGCAGCTTTGTAGTTCGCCCGGACCACTGCCTCCGCCACGGGCGGACAGACTGCATTGCCGCACCGGGCCACCTGCGCCGTCTTGCCGTAGGCGCGGCCCTGGGCGTCCCGGTCGATGATGTAGTCCGGCGGGAAGCCCATCGCGTTGTATAGCTCCCGGGGTTGCAGCATCCGCAGCAGGATGTCGCGGATATAGTAATTCGTGCCGTCGATTTGCAGCAGCAGGATCTCGTCTTCCGCCAACTCATACCCGCAGTGCCGGTTCAAAAGCTCCCGCACATGCGGCCAGTAGCCCAGATCCTCCCCCGGCTGATACCGCCGGATGACGGTGGAGACCGTACCGAACTCCCCGCCGCCTGCCGTCAGGGTATGCAGCGGCTCGTCCGGCGCCTGTCCGATGTTCTGCCCCTTGAATTTCACCACGTGCGCCGCGCCCAGCGCGTTGTGGTCTATCCCGGTCACGGTCGGCAGGGGTTCCACCGCATCCGCTCCGACCACGCCGCCGTAATACTTGCAGACGTGGGCCGCGCACAGGCTGTGCCGCGGCTCCTGCGTGATGGTCGTGACAGGCTCGTCCGCCCGGTTCCCGGCGCATTTGTATCCGCCGGCAAAGTACTTGTCCAGATGCACCGCGCAAAGCGCTTCCCGGTCGTGGCTGGTGGCCGTTCGCATAGGTTCCCGCAGGTCGATGGGATTTCCGTTGCCGTAGTACTCCGTCAGGCTTGCGGAGATCAGCCCGTAGCGGTTGGAGCTGTCAATGGTCTGCATGGGTCCCGTCAGTCCGTTTGCCCGGACCCGCTCCGTCTGCTCCGTGTGATACTGGATCAGCTGCGCGGTGCAGAGGTTGTGCTTTCCGCTCCCCACCACCGTCGGCACGGGCTTATCGATGTCGTGCACCCGCGGTGCCTGCCCTTTCCGCTCACCGTATCCTGTCGGTACCAGAAAAGGCTTCCCGCTCCGGATCGTGAATTTGTCCACGCCCCGGATGATCCGCCGCAGCGTGTTCTCCGCCAGCGGCCGCACGGCGTTGACGCCGTACCGCTCCCGCAGCTCGTCCTTTGTGGCGAAGATGGAGTACATGGGCAGGCTCCAGTCGATGATCTCCGCCGCGCTCCGCCATGGCAGCAGCTTCCCGGCCCGTACCTCCGGGCTGTCCGCCGGTGCGTGCGTCCGCTCCGGCCAGACGATGGGCCTCCCGTCGCACCGTGCCACCAGGACAAAGCGCTTCCGGATGGTGGGCGCGCCGTAGTCCGCGGCCACCAGTTCCCGGTGATCCACGGCATAGCCCAGATCCATGAGCTGCCGTTTCCACTGCCGGAATGTCTCTCCGGCGTGGGCCTTCACCGGATGGCCCCGGCGCACCGGCCCCCAGGTGACGAATTCCTCCACGTTTTCCAGGATGATGACCCTGGGCCGGACGGTGCCCGCCCATCGGAGTACGATCCACGCAAGGCCCCGGATGTTTCGATCCACCAGCGCGGCGCCCTTGGCCTTGGAGAAATGCTTGCAGTCGGGACTGAACCACGCCAGCCCAACGGGGCGTCCCCGGCACAGCTCCACCGGATCCACGTCCCAGACGGACGCCTGCAGGTGAACGGTGTGCGGGTGGTTGACCGTGTGCATGCGGATGGCGTCGGGGTCGTGGTTGATCGCGTAGTCCACCACGCGGCCCGTGGCCAGCTCGATCCCGGTGGACGCCCCGCCGCCGCCGGCGAAGTTGTCCACGATCAGCTCATCGAAGAATGAGATTTGTGCCGTCATACCCTGTACCTCTATCTGCAGAAATAGAATCCTGGCGCCGAAGCGACGCACTCGCGGCCCTGACGGAAGCCCGCCTGATAGATCACGTCCTCCGGCAGCAGCCGCTCGTCTTCAAAAACCGTGCGGGCGCAGTCGTATGCCCGCTCCACCGCGTGGGCCTCGGCGGATCTGGAGGCCCGCGCCGGCCACACCACGCCGGTCCAGTGGAACCGGCCATACTGACCCCGCTGGGTGAGCACTGCCTCGATGCTGTCCGGATAGTCCGGATGCGCCACCCGGTTGAGCACGACCTCGCCCACCATTCTTCTGGTCTCGTCGGAGATGCTGTCGCTCCCGGCCTCGCAATAAATCACACAGGCCAGCAGTTCCAGATCCCGCTCGGTGTAGGACGGTTCTTCCGCGGTCTCCTCCTGGGTCTTCCTTGCCTCCCACCTGGCCAATTTTTCGGCCAGTCTGCGTTCATTGTCCACACGCAGCGCGTCCTCACGCCCCGCGCCCCGGGTCTCCTCCGCCGGGATTTCCTTCGCCGGGATCTCCCTGCCCGGGATCACCAGCCGCCCCACGATCTGCGCCGTCTCCGGCAGATCCGCGGCCTTTGTCGTCATCATGTCCATCCACACGGCCAGCAGCGCCAGCAGCAGGATGACCGCCGCGAACGCCGCCGCCTTCCATTTGATTTTCATCTTGCCATATCTCCTTGTTCGTGCTATAATGCACATGCTTGAAGGGCGTTTGTCTTACCCTTTTCCCTTGACCGTCGGCGTGCCAGCGCCGGCGGTCTTTCTGTCCCAGCCCCCGGCCACGACCTGGCCGTAGCTGATGTGCAGGGCCTTGGCGATCCTGTCCACCTCTGCGATGGACATGCCCTTCATCGGCATGTTGGCCAGCGCCGCGGCGGCGAGCTGTTCCTTGTAGATTCGTTTTGCCCGCTCGTCCTTGCGGCACTTTTGGCAGAACATCTGGTTGGGCGCGGACTTGTCCTCCCGCGTCCCGCAGATCGGGCACACCATCTCGCCGTAGGATCTGTGCGGTTTCGTCCTGCTCTTCATCTGGCCCCTCCGATCGCGTCGTATGAGATCGCCCCGCGGGCCTCCTCGATGGGGATCTGCAGCGTCCGGCAGATCCGCAGGTAGTCCCCCAGGGACATCCTCTCCGGGTTCTCCAGCCGCCGCCGCACCGCCCCCGCCTCCTTCTGGAGGGCCTTCTGCGCCAGTTCCTCCGGGTAGATCCCCCCGGCGCTCATGTACCCGGCGATCAGGCGCCGCACCGGCGCGTATCGGTCTTTCACACTCTTGACTTTCATCCGTTTCTCCTTTCCGCCGGGCCTCAGTCGGCCCGGCTTTTGTTGTCCTCCGTAGCCAGCACGACGCCCTCTGCCACCAGGCAGAGATCCCTCTGCTGTGCCGGGGTCATCCGCTCCATGAGTTCCTTGATCCTGTCCAGTGTCTTCTTGCTCTCCTCGCTCATCCCGTTCACCTCCTTTCGTTGAGCACTTGCAATCAAGATAATGATTCCTTACGCTCAATATAGCAGATGTAAATGATTCTGTCAACCCATTTCAGAAAAATTTTTCTTCTCATTTGGGTTGACATGCTCACATCGTTCTGCTATGATGACAGCAGGAGGTGATTGTATGATTGCTGACCGCCTGAAGGCTCTCCGCCGAGAGCTTGGTTTGTCTCAGACGGAGTTTGGTGAAAAGCTGGGGTTGACCCGCAACGCCGTCAACAACGCGGAAAATGGGCGTGCTGAAGTCTCTGAAATTCTGATTCGTTCTGTCGTCCGTGAATTTGGAATCTCGGAGACCTGGCTCCGCACCGGGGAGGGTGACATGTACGTCCCCCGGACCCGTCTGGAGGAGATCACCAGCCGGATCGGCGCGATGGCCGGCGAGGAACCGAACCCCTTCCGGGAGAAGCTCATCCTCGCCCTGCTTCGGATCCCGCCGGACCGCTGGCCGCTGATCGAGCAGGCCGCGCGGGAGATCCTGGACGACACAAATGAAAAAGGCCGGGAGCCATAAGCCCCGGCCTTTTCTCTATATCACGGTTTTTCCGGCCCGCGAACCAGCGCCTGCGCGTAGATCAGCAGCAGCCTCCGCCGCCTCGCGTCCAATCGTTTCCAGATCTCGACCAGTTTTTCCATTTGTTTCACCCCTCCGCTTACATGCATGTTCGCTAATATTTTTCTGTGTGAGTTAATAGTCTGTCTCATATTATAGAACACTTGTTCGATTTTGTAAAGATGTTTCTGGAAATAAAATATTCTTGCATTTCCCGTAACCGTCTGTTATGCTTTTGACAGGAGGAGGTGGGTCCATGGTAGTGCCGAAACCACGGCGGCAGTCGTCTGGCCGCTGGTTCATCTATTTGAGGATCGGAGATCAGAAGGTCTCCATCACGGAGAACAGTGAGAAGGCGTGTATCCGCGCCGCCCAGCTGGCCAAGGCGGAGATCCTTGCCGGGAAACGGTTCGAGAAACCGGACGAGACCACGCTGGCCCAGGCGCTGGAGAAGTACATCGCCTCACGGACGAAGGTCCTTTCCCCCGCCACGATCCGCGGCTATCGGATGATCCAGTCCTCCCGTTTCCTGGAGGCGCAGACGCAGCCCCTGTCTTCTCTGGACTGGCAGCGCGTTGTGAACGACGAAGCGCCGGCCTGCTCTGCCAAGACGCTGAAGAACGCCTGGGGCCTGATCTCTGCCGCCGTGCTGGCCCAGACCGGCCAGCGCCCCCGCGTCTCCCTGCCGCAGGTCGTCCGGCACGAGCACCCCTTCCTGACCCCCGACCAGATCAACCGCTTTATCGCGCAGGTGCACGGCGATCCGGTGGAGATCCCCGCCCTGCTGGGTCTCTGCTCCCTGCGCTGTTCTGAGGTGCTGGGCCTCCAGTGGAAACACGTGGACCTGGACGCCGGAGTGATCCGCGTCCGCGGCGCCATGGTCCGGGATGAGAACGGCGTCATGGTCCGCAAGGACACGAACAAAAATACATCATCAAATCGGGACGTGCCGATCCTGATGCCCCAACTGAAGACGGCGCTCCAGGCAGCCCCTCCCCACAAACCGGAGGATCCCGTGGTCACCTATACGGCCCGCGGTCTTCTTGCCCGGGTGAACACCGTCTGCCGCCACGCCGGTGTCCCGGAGGTCGGCATGCACGGTCTCCGCCACAGTTTTGCGTCCCTTGCCTATCATCTGAACATTCCCTATAAGGTCACGATGCAGATTGCCGGCTGGAGCGACGACGCTACCATGCGACGAATCTACACCCACGTGGCCCGCTCCAGCATTACCGACGCGGCGTCCTCCCTCTCCGCGTTTTTCTCTCCGTCCGCTCCCGCCGATGAATCATAAAACGAAAAACGCCGCCGGATAATGTGTACCCACACTTGGACCCACCTCCTCCCGGCGGCGTTTTACTTTACATTTTACTTTACATTTTTGGCTCCGAAATGTAAAGTTCGCTTGCATTTCGTGAAACTATGCTTCACCCCGTGAAACGAAAAAGATCCGGTAGAAGGCCAACTATTTGAAAAATCAGCCTTCCACCGGATCTTTATTTTGGAGCAGGTAATGGGAATCGAACCCACAAACATTTCAGCTATTCAGCGCACTTTTTCGCACGCTTTACGTTTTACTTTACGTTTTCCCGCACAAAACGCCTTTCTCGACTCCCATTATACCAGTTCCCGGACTGTCCCGTCAATGCCAGGGTGCCTCGTCCAGCGTGCTCTCCGCGTATCCGCAGTAGTAGTAGAGTGCGTCCTTCTGCTGTGCCGTCAGCGGCAAACTGTTGATGGTCTCCATCACGTCTGCCTTCTTCATGCCGTCCGTGTTTTTGGTGGTGTACACCTCGTACCAATCTTCCAGACCGACACCCTGATTGACCAGGCTTTCCACCTTTGCGTACGCTTGCGGCCAGCTTGACATCACGTTCTGGATCTGGTTCAGTTTTTCCGACTCTGGCAGGTTGCTGTCGATGATCATCCCGTACTGTTCGGTCGGTGTTTCTCCGGTGGATCCAAGGATCAGGTCCAGCGCGTCTTCCCGGCTGGCACCGCTTTCGATCATTTCCTGATAGCGCCCTGTCTGGTTCTTGTTCAGACCCTTGCCGTCAGATGCGTAGTACTGCTGCGTCTCGCCTAGCGCGCTGTTGCCGAACATAAGGGCCTTTACCCAGTTCCACGCGCTGTCATCGACAAGGTACTGTAGGCGCCTGTTTTCGCCGTATCCTTTATAGCGCCCGCCGTTTGCCATTGTCTGCCATCCGTGCCAGGTCTTGTTGATCTGGTTGCCTGCCGGGAACACTTCCAGTCCCAGTTCGGCGGCGTCTTCCTTGGCCTCGCCGGAGGTCCATCCATTCTTTTCTATGGATGTCTTCAAATCCCCGAATTTCTCTCCGACATTCGGCATGGGCAGGGTCTCGTCGCCCCATCCGAGCAGTCCGGACAGATTGCGAATATAGGGTGCGTCATTGGATACGTTATACCAGGTGTCTTCCAGGGCCTGACTGATGTCAAACTCATCCGCGGTTTCAAGGTCTGTTTCCATGCCCAGCACATTTTCAAACAACCTTTCGCCCGTGAGTTTTTCCATGCCGTCGTCGATGATCTTGCGAATCCAATTGTTCGTGGAAAGATGCTGCCCGCTCGCGATGAAGTTTGCCGTCAGCCCCAGCAGGTCGAACGGTGCCGGCGTGCCGCCGTACAGTTCCTCGCTGATCCGGTTCAGAATGAACGCGGACAGCAGCGCCTTGACAATAACGCCTGCCAGCGCCATTGCCGCCTTGCGTTTCCCCTGCTTGGCCGCGATTTCACGGAAGTCCCGCGGGAGATCTCTGGCCACATGCTCCCAGCTGTTCAGTGCCTCGATCTGGAACGCATTCACCGCGCGCATGATCGGGCTTTTTGTCCTGAAGATGTTCGGCACGCTGCCCTTTGCACGGTTTCCCATGATCTCCGCACCGACGCGGTCCGCATAGCGCATGGCCTGTTCATGGTCCATGCCCTGGTCTATCCCTTTCAGGTATGCGGCGCGGGTCGTGACTGTAGACAGCATGCGATCCGCGAACTCCGCCGGCGTGAACAGGATCTTCTGCGTCATTTCCCACGGCGTGTGGACGATGAACTCCTCGCCTTTCTTGGACGTCAGGAAATCGCTTTCCTGGGAGAAGCCGGTCTTTCTCAGTTTTCCGTCGATCAGGTCCAGGAGCGCATGTGTCGTGTGCCGCACACCGTTTTCTCCCAGGGTTACCGGCAGCTGCGCCATCTGGTTCAGCGTGGAGCTGAGATTCCCCGCCACCTTCGACAGGCCAAAGTTTCCGACGTACTTATTGGACTTGTTCAGGAAACTTCTGCCGAGCGTCTGCTCATATCCGCGGTCCAGCTCGTTCTGCTTCCCCGCCAACAGGTTCGTGTAGTTGTCCAGCCACATGACCAGGCCTCCGAATTTCGTGGTCTGCGTGATCTGGTCGAACAGTTTGTCAACATAGTCGTCCATCATCACGTTTACGTCGTTCGGGGAAAGCATGCTGGTGCTTTCCAGCACGCCCTGATCTCGCAGGAATCTTGCCTTTTCCTGCGTACTGGCGTCCTGCAGGGTCTGGGCGTGGTCGATCGCGTTGTGGATTTCCTCCCGGCTGAATGTGGACCGGAAGTACTTGCTCATCCTCCGCAGCTTCATAATGTCGTCTGTGTGATATAGCACGTCCGACATGTAGTCCACATAGCTTTCAAACGCCCGCTGGATGTCGTACACGGTCTGATCTCCGCGTCTTGATAGGAAATACGGATTCCACCGCTTGTTCGGTCGGAAGTCCTTGGTCCGTCCGGCCAGCCCGGTGTCCAGTTCCTTGACGCCGGTATTGACGCCGAACTCCTTCAGCACTTTTTCCAGCGTATTGATGGTCTCATCGTCCTGCATGTGCGGGGTATATCCCTTGATGAAACCGATCGGCTCATAACCATGGACAACGAGAAAATCATTCACGGCGTCGTAGTACGCGTTGAAAAGTTCTTTGTACTTTTCTACGGCGTGCTCCACCTTTACGCTGTCAACCCGATCGGACCGCAGCAGTTCCTGTGCTTCGGTCCATCTGGCATAAGCCTCCGCCATATCCCGTTCTTCCCTCGACAGGCCGAATTCCCGTGCGCTGTCTGCCGCATTTCCTCCTTTGCGGATGTTTTCCGCCGCGTCCCGGATCGCGCCGCCCATCTCCATGGAGGCCACCTGTTCGGCGACGGCCCGGCCTTCGATCACCATCTGCACCAGCATGCTTTCCTGCTTGGTCAGCGACTTCTGCCGTCCGTTCCGGTCGGCAAACTTCCGCACCTGGTCGAATTGCTTGTTGATCCACCGGATCCGCTCCGCCTCATTGCGCGCCACAGGGTCAAAGATCTCACGGTTGATCTGGTCTCCCAGCTTGTCGCCGAATATAGCCCGCATGTTTCTCTGCGGGGTGTTCATGTTGATACGCAGGATCCACGGCATCTTTTTCACGACTTCGTCCGCGTTCTGGAACAGTCGTTTCATCCTGTCATCCAGTGCTGCGTTGATAACGCCCCGCTGGGCCCGGATCATGTTCTCGCCCAGCGCCCGTTCATCCATATAGAACTGCGCCAGGTCCAGCACCTTGTCCTCGTTGAATCTGCTCGGGATATCTTCCGGGTAGTACTTCCCGGCGGCGATCCCAGCGGCGAATTCTTCTTCCTCCGGGGTCAGGTTTAGTCTCCGCTCCGCGCGGCGGGTGTTCTTCAGAGTAGCCTTTGCCGCCGCGTCCAGCATCCGCAGACTCTTCGCCTGCCCGTAGTTCATGGCCACGCTTCCGTCGATCTTGACGCCAAGATCGTCCAGATGATCAGTCGCCCGGTAGTCGGCCTTTGCGATGTAGTCCCGCATGGTCTCCTGCGCGGCAGCCCGGCTCCGCTCCTCTTCGAACTGTTCCTGCGTCCGGCCCGCCGCCGGCAGCCGCAGTTCCGGTTCCGTTTCGGTGATACGGTCTTCCCGGTCCAGCTGGCCGTATGTGTTCAGGTACGCGTCCTGGTCCAGCCCGGCCTTCCGCATGGCGCCCGTCCAGCGCTCGCCCCGGTCGTCCCGCTCTCCGGCGCTGTACCCCACCGGGTACGGCAGATTCCCCCGCTCATCCTGATCCTGCTCGTCCAGATCCGGGACCTGCAGCTCCGCCGCCTCGTCTGCGTCCAGGTTCTGCGCCGGTTTGAAAAACTCGGCTCCGGCAGGTTCCAGCTGCGCGGTCTCCGCGGTCTCCGCGGTCTCCGCCGCTCTCGCTCTTCTCCGGCGGCGCGGCTTGTGCGGTTTACTGGCCCACTTATCGTGGATCGGCTTTGCCTTTTCAAGGAATGCCTCGGCCTTCTCCTGCAGGTTGTCCCGCATGGCGTTGAAGCGGTCCTCATTGGCCACCTCTCCCCGCTCGATCCACTCGTCCGTGTACTCGTCATTCGGCTGCCAAACCTGACGGCCCTGCCTCGCCACGTCCAAGATCGTCCGCAGCATCTCGGCCCGGTCGGTCTCCTCTTCATTGAAGAACCCGGGGAACTGCTCGCACAAGGTCTGCCAGTACTGGTCGATCCCCATGTCTGACACGTTTGAGGTAGGCCGCACGCCCACGCCGATCAGGTTGATCCTCGTCTTGCTCCAGTCGTCGGAGAACTCGTGCTGCACCCCACTGGGCACGTACAGGCGGATCCCGCGCCGCAGGAAGCGGCGCACCTCGTCCTGCCCGTTCTCGGACTCCAGCACCATGCGCCCGCCCATGTTCCACAGCCGCTCCGCCAGACCGTCCAGCTCCGCTTCGTCCACCGTGCCGGTCTCCAGGCAGAGGTCCAGGAACGCGGTCATTTCCCGCGTGGCCTGCGCCCGGTAGGCGCGCCGGCGGATGTTGAAGTCCTCCGCCACGCCGTCCATGGCCTGCCGCATCAGCTTCGTCACGCCGGGCGCCCGTTCCTGGTACTCCTCATCATCGTCCGTGCTGTACCGCTCGGCGTACACCGTATCCTCATCCCAGTAGCGCGGCGGGTTTGCACTCCGCTGCTCCCGGGTGTAGGTCCTCCGCTCCTCCGCGGATCTGGCCTCCTGCTCGCCGTAGGTGTTCAGGTACAGATCCATCGGCGTACGGTTGATCTTCCGGTCCAGCTCGTCTCCCTCGTAGATCAGATCCCAGTAGTTGTCGTACATTCCGTTGATGTATGGAATGTTCTCCCGGGTCCACTGGTCAATGCTGTCGAAATACTCGTCGTCCGTGATCTCTCCGGCGCTTCTCCTCCGTTCCTGCTCATCCACGTAGGCGTTGAACCCGCTGTTCTCCTCGATTTCCTGAATGCGCTGCCACAGGTTTTCCGCCCGGATCTGGACGTCGGTCCGCTCCGCCGTCTTTGCGATCTGCTTGCCCATCCACATTTCCGGGCTGGCGCCGCGGGCGAACTCCTCCGCCTCCTGGATCCAGTGCTGGATCTCGTGGATCAGCGTGCCCTCCGGTGCGTCGTCCAGCTTGTAGCTCAATGCGATCCTGTTGGTGTTCGGATTGTAGCTGCCGATGGTCCCCGGCGGCAGCTCGGCAAACTGGACCTTCACGTCCTCCAGCTCCGGGTAGGCCTCAAAGAGGGCCGGGTGGTCGATGATGTCCGCCAGCGTCGCATCGCCGTTCCGCAGTTTATAGGCCATCAACCGGCCAACGCTGCCGAACTCCCGGTCCAGCCGCCGCAGCTCATCCTGCTCGGTCGGCGTCCCGCCGTCTTCCACGACAACGCGCTGCCACAGGTCCAGATATCTTGCGTAGTCCGGCTGTTCCCGGCGGAACCGTGCATCGCCCTGGCGGTAGAATTTCAGGTTGGTGTCGTCGATCTCATAGCGCCACTTGCCGTCCCCGCCGCGGAACCATCCTGTCGACTGGTAGATGTCGCCGGCGGATTCGCCCAGGGTCTCCAGTTCCTGCGCGGTTTCCAGCAGTTCCCGATCCGCCGCCTCGCTCCGCTCCCCGGCATAGCTGTACCGCTCCTCGTAGTCCTCGTCATCCACGGAGTAGCGGAATTCGTCACGGTCAAAATTGAACCGTTCGTTCAGCGGTATCACGTTGCCTTCCGGGTCATAGGTCACCGGATCTGCGGACTTGATCTGATCGGGTCTGAACGCGACGACTTCGTCTCCCTCTTCCGACTGGATCACGCCGTCGTATCCGCGGCGCTGCAGCGCGTCTGTGAAGTCCGTCTCCATGATGATTGTGGGGATGGAATCAATTCTGAGATAGCTGTATTTCCCGTCCTCCAGATATTCCATAGTCTGGTACAGACGGTTTCTGGCGTCCTCCTCGTCCAGATACATCCTCTTCTGGAAATCGTAGTACGAGAACGGAATTGTCTTCCCGTCCGGCGTCGTGTAGGAATCTTCTGTCCTATCACTCATCAGAGTCCACACGCCGTCTTCATTACCGACTTTTTCCACGACAAAATCCTGATTGTCATACACGTCGTGGAACGCTTCCGCCAGTTCTGCAAAAGATATCTGCCGTGTGTCACGTCCGCCTTTGTCCGTCACAGTCGCGTAGTGTCTGTCTGCGATCTCCGGAAATTTCTCGGCAAAGTTGACTGCAAACAGTACTCGGCTTCCGACGTAGTCATATACCCGCTCCCCGTTGTACGTCTGCAGTTCTGCCTGGAAGTTGAACGGATTTACAATATTCAGGTATGCTGGCAGTACGTTCCTGCCGTAGAATCCCGCTTCGCCTTCGGTATAGGCAAAATAGAATCCGCGGCCGAAAAAGCCTTCGTCCCCGCTCGACGCGCCCAGGTAGTCCATGCTGAACGCGGAGAAGTACCCGCTGTTCGTCCCGTGGTATACCCTTCTCAGCCTGCCGTCTTCCGTTCGGATCTTGCTGTCCGGCATGGCCGCTTCTGCCGCGGCGTCCACCATCTCCTGCAGCTGTTCCTCGTTCGCCTCCGGGTCCTCCGCCAGTTCCATGTACTCGTCGTCCACAGAATACCGCTCGCCCATTTCGGCCATCATGGCGTTCTGTTCTTCGATGTACTGGTGCCGTTTCACGAACCGGTCCGCGGCGCGCCGTGCGATGCTGTCGTCCGGCTCCGCCACCTTGTACCCGCCCCAGTTGACCTCGCCGTATTCCGGCGTCAGCATTTCCTTGGTCAGGTTGGTGATGTTGATCTTCTGCTGCTGTCTCGGCGTGCCGTCGTTGTTGTACATCGGCCTGTCGATCAGAGTCTTCCAGTAGCCGGTCTCGTCGGAGAAGTCGCCGTACTCCATTCTGCCCTTGGACCCGTATCCCGTGAATCTGGGGATCAGACCCATGGAATAGCAGTAGGACCGGAAGATGAACCCGTTGACATATGCCTCGTCCCGGTTTACGGACGTGTTCCAATACTCGTGCGGCATGATATGCGACGCCTGGCTGGAACTCAGCCGGACGCCATAGGTATCCTTTGCCGACTTGTTCTGCCACATTTTCCGGTACACGTCCCACAGCACGCCGGTGCTCCAGCTCTCGTACTCTTCGATCGCCGCGGGATCCCCGGCCAGCGCAGCCCGCTCGATCTCCCGCAGTTCTTCAAAGGATCTTCCCGAAATATCCTTGTTCTCGCCGCGCATGAAGCGGAGGTCGTCCGTGGTGGGACGCCAGTCCATCTGCTTTTTCCGAACGTCGCCGTTCTTGTTGACGTACTCGGCGGACGCCTTCCCGGTCAGCACCTTCTTCCGCAGGTCTGCCCGTCTCTTCTGGTCCGCTGTCACCTCAGAGGCAGCCGTCTGCAGATCGTTCTGCAGTTCACTGTAGTCCTTGTAGTATCGGACGTCAAAGGTTTCGCCCAGGTTCGACACCAGATCTGCGATGAACTCGTTGATGGACGCGCCTGACGCGTGATAGGGAATGATGAACCCGATCAGGTTGCCGCCGGTCTCCTCGCTGTCCTGCATGGCCAGCCGGATGTGCTCGTCGTTGATGCCCACCAGGATCAGCTGTACGTTGTCGTACATGGCGTTCGCCTTGGACGCCGCCTCGATATCCATGCCGGTCACGGAGCTGAACACCAGATGCCCGTCCTCGTACCCCGCGTTCAGCGGCATGACGGACAGGTTGACGTCGCCGTTGATAGCCGCCACCAGTTCTGCAAACTCCACGATTTTCGTGTAGGTCTGCATTTTGCCGCCCAGCGCCTGCAGTTCCCAGAATACCTGCAGGTAGTCCAGGGCGTAGTCATAGCGGAAATCGGACGTGGACTGGAACCGCTGTCCTCCGATCAGGTTCTGGGCCATCATTCTGGAGATGGCCTTGCGGATCGCGGTCCTCTGCTCCTTGTTGAAATTCCCGTTCTTCACGCGGTTGAACTTCTTGTTCCCGGTAGCGGAGTTGCTCGCGGCGCCGGTGATCAGATCTCCCTGGCGCATGTCGGAATAGGGCAGGATCGCCTTGCCGGCGGACGGTCCTCTGGAAGTGCGGTATCCCCATGCCAGTTTGTACTTCTCCGCAAAGGTTGCCGCGTCGTCCAGATTGAACAGCACGTTCAGCGGCACGTATCCGCCCTTGCCCTTCTTGCCGTCGCTCTGTTCCCAGTATCCGGGCTGAGAACGCACCCGCCGCAGCCATGCCAGCTCCGGCGCACCGTTCTTCTCGATTTCTTTCAGATCCTTGCCGATGGTCTTCAGTCTGCCGTCGATGATGCGGATCCGCTTGTCGATTTCCGCGACGGCATTCGTGTTGTCTGCCTTGACCAGTTTTTTCTTCAGGTTGTTCAGATCTTTCTTCTCGGTCTGCAGCTGCTCCTGTTCCTGCTTCAGATCCTGATAGCCTTCGGAATTGGTTTCATAGAGATGCCGGCGCAGATCCTCGTTGCTTTCCGTAGCGGCCTCCAGCTCTGCGATGCGGGCCTGGATCATCTCGTCCGAGACGTCGTGCTCGGCCCGCAGGCTTTCGATCTGGTCGTGGGTCAGGGTATCCGTGCCCAGCTCCCGTTTCAGATCCTCCATGGCCTGCACCATGGTGCCGCCGTACTTCTGCTGCCAGCGGGCCATGTTGTCCAGGATGCCGCCGATCCCGGCCCAGCGGCTGAAGACGTAGCACACCGGGCACGGCACCACGCCGCCCTCTTCCAGGATATCCTTCTGCAGTTCGATGACCTGTTCCTTGGTCAGGCCCCTGCCCCGTTCCATCATGGCCCGGGACATGGCCGTCATCATCTCCTGCGTTTTGCGGCAGACCGTGGAGAAGTCGATGGTCGTCCCGTACTGGGAGTCGGAATTGCTCCTGACGGCGGAGAAGACCGCACTGCCCGCAAAGCGCCATACCAGTTCTCCGTCCTGTGCTTTCAGCATGAGGTTCAAAAGATCTCTGGCGCCGCGGATCTGCTTGTCCGCCTCCCGCTTCGTGATATTCTTTTCGTCCTGGGCAAAGCGGATGATCGCCCCGATATAGGACTGCTCCACGATCTCGTCCGTGACCTGGTCTACGGTGTTGCCCTCGTCGTCCATGGCCATCACGCGTCCGTCCACCAGCCGGACTTCCAGACCGGCGGCGTGGAACATGGACTGTACCGCATAGCGGTCCTCCGGGCCTTCATCGTCCGTGCTGTACCGTTCTTCCTCGTCCTCGTCCCGCTCCTCAAAACCGTATTCGTCCACCGGCTCCGGTTCTTCTTCAACTGTGGGCAGTTCCAGATCCTCCTGGTCCGCAGAGGTCTCCGCCGCGCGGTTTTCAGCCCGCGTCTGGGTCATGCCGCGCACATAGTCCTGCTGTTCTCCGGTTTCCTGCCCGAAATGATTCATTCCGGCATAGGCGTCGGCAAAGATCTCCTCGTATATGACGTTGATGTCGTCGTCGTACAACCCGTCAAGCGCCGCGGCATACGCCTCCGCGATCTTCTCGAACTCCTCCGCTTTATAATCGCGCACGATCTGGTCCCGCAGCGTACGGACCAGGCCCGGGTCCTTTCGCACCTTGTCGTGGAAAAGCTCGTGGTTTGCCAACTGGTCCACGCTGTAGCGCAGGTGGTTTGCCTTGATGATGATGCGGTCCCTGGTGATCACGGCGTTGATCTGGGACGGTTTGCCGTCCCGTCCTGCTACCTCCATGCCGCCGACAATGTAAACGACGTCCATCCCGGTCTCCGCCTTGATGCGGGCCGCGGTGGACGTCATCTGCTCGGTATAGAGGTTTTTCGGCACGACGGTCAGCGTGGTGCTGTCCGTGCCGGTTTTGATTCCCAGGGATCTGGTGCTTACTTTTTCCGCCCGTAGATCGTTGACGAGATTCTGGAGGCTTCTTGCCTGTGCCGCCTGGCTGCCGCCTCGGGATCGCGTCTGATCTCGTCCTGCCGTTTCTGCCACTGCTCCAGTTTGTCCGCCGGCACGTTCACCAGCATTCCGTTCGCTGCTTCCATCAGATAGTACTCTTTCTCTGCCATTCTCGATCATCTCCTCCGCCGTGTTGGTAGCTTCATTGTACTGCTGCTCCGTCCCGTTGGCAAGCCCCGCCTCTGCGGTCTGATCTTCGGCCCGCAGTTCCGTCGTCTCCGCGGTTTCCTGCTCGCCGGCGGCGGTCGCCGCCGCGGCCTGTTCCTCCCGGAATTCCTCCGCTCCCTCGGTGATCTCCAGCCCGCTCTCCGGCACGCCTTCTTCCGCGGTCGCCGCCTCCGCCGCCTCTGCCGCAGTCTCCTCCGCCGCGCCTTCAAAGGCTGCCCGCTCCTCGGCCCACACCTGCTGCAGCGCTTTCTTCAGCAGTTTGTTGTCCGTCTTTTCGATCCGGTCCTTGACGAACGCGTCCGTCTCCTCGGCGGTCTTCCCCTCGCTTCGCTGCTGCTCGATCATCACCCGCGCCTGCAGATCGGACATTTTGCGGTTCTGGAAGTAACCTTCGGCTCGGCCCACCGGGTACATGATCAGGCCCTGCAGCGCGCCGCCTACGCCGGCCATGAATACGCGCTGCGTCAGTTCCCACGCCAGCATGGCCTTTGCCTTGTGTTCTCCCGCCTCGTCGTGGCCGTACTCGTCCATCAGTTCACGCAGCCGGGTCTGATACTCGGATACGTCTCCCAGGAATGCGGCGTCAAACAGGATATTTGCCAGTTCCGTATGGATCTCTTCGGACGCGTTTGTTACGAATGTTTTGACGACTTCTTTCCACGTGCCCGTCGGGATGCTTTTCAGTCTGTTGAAGTTCTCGATGGAGAACCTTTCAAAGAAGCACTCAAAGATGCCCGCCGCGATTCCGGCTGTCAGCGCCTGCTCAACGGATCCGCCCCGCTCGGTCACCTCCTGCATGGTCGCAGTTGCCGCGTTGACGCCCAGCAGGGCACCGCCGGCCGCTCCGCCCAACTGTGCCGCCACGATGGAGTCCAGCGAGGACATGGCTGTCTGATAGCCCATGTTTGCTGCCTTCCGCCAGAACTCCGGGTCTTCTTTGTTGCCCAGTATCATGCCGCTGGTTGTGTCTCGGATCGCTTTCGTGGCATTCTGTGCGGAAAACTCCGGTGCATTCACATCCAGATAAGCATAGGGGTTCGGATTGAACAGTTGCTCCGCAGCGCCCGCAAGGGCCATGGGGCCTGCCAGCGCATTGGTCGCCACGGATCCCAGATTCGCCAGCACGGCGGTCCCGGCGTTCTGCTGCGTCCAGTTCTGGAACAGCTGGTTTCTCTCCTGCTGCCGCTGCATATTCAGCTGCCGCTCTCGGTATTCCAGAATGCTGTCCAGATCGTCCCCGAAACGGGCCTCCAGCGTCTTCCGGTCCTTGTTGATCGTGCGGAGTTTTTCCTCGCCGTTTTCCGTATACTGTACGCCGCCGGACGCGCTCATCTCATAGTTCAGGTTCAGGTACTCGTCCACCAGCGCCATCTCGCTGTCGGACAGCCCCGCCAGCGTGCGTTCCTGGTTTCGCTGGTACATCCCCCGCTGCCACCGGTCGTACTCCGCCTGCAGGGCCTTCCGTTCCTGCTCCATCTCCGCGGCCTGCTCGGGGGTCATGCCCACGCCGCCCAGCACCCTGGTGCGGTTCTCCCAGAAGTCCAGCTGCCGGTCGAGGTAGGAGATCCTCTGCCGCAGCGCGTCGCCCCTTTGGATGTCCTCCGCGGTTTCCATGGCCAGCATGCGGTTGGCCTCGGCCCGGTCCTCATTTTTGACGACTGCCTGACGGAGCCGTGCTGCCGCGGCCTCCGTCGCCGCCTCCCGGTTTTTCTCCCGGCCCTTCGGGAACACCTGCGCCGACGCGGTCCTGTCCTCCGGTTTCGTCGTGGACTTCTTTGTCTCCGCATAAGGTTTAACGCCGGCCTTTTTAACGGTCGGCGTTTCACTGTTCCCATTCTTCGAGAAGATCTCGTCCAGTTTTTCCTGCTGCGTAGACGTTGTCTGCTGTCCCGCCGGCATTGCGTTCGGTTCGTTGAACCGCACGGTAGGTGCATAGGGGCTTTCCACTCTGGAAGAAGAGTTTACCTTTTTCGTATTGACGGGATTCAGTTTCCCGCTCCGCACATCTTCAAGGTCCTGCAGAAACTGCTGATAGGCGTCTCCGCCCCATTCCCCGGTGCGGCTGGATGTCATGCTGCTGACGCCTGACGTATAGGACGCCTTTTTGCCGTACTGCGCTTCAGCCTCTCTGAGGAACTCCTCGAAACTTCTGTTGACTGCCATGCGGTCCTCCTTTTATAAGCGGTCTCCGCCCCAGTTGTTGACTGCTCCGTAGATGATCTTCGTCATCTGTTCTGTGTATCCCGGCTGCGAGTAGTACCACAGCAGTTTGTCGTATCTGGAATTCGGGTCATTGATCTGCAGCAGGTTCTTCGTCGCGTCCTCGATCCGCTGCAGCTGCTTCTCCGAGAACTGCGTCGGATCCGCCGTCGGCTTCACCGGTTTTGGTGTCGCCGCATCCTTTGCCGCCAGGTACTGCTCCCAGTACCAGTCGCGGTCCGCCTGTGTCGAACTGCCGAGGTACTTGCGGAGGTATTCCCTCGCCGCCACATCGTTCCCGAGACTCAGCATATGTTCAATGAGACCTTCCTCCGCCTCATCTCCGCCGTTTCCGCCGCCGCTGTATCCGCTGCCGCCTCCGCCGGACGCCTTCGGCCCGTTCAGGGTCCACCAGTTGCTGGTATCGATCCCCAGCGCCTGCAGGTAGGATAGATCGCCGGCGGACGCCGCCATCTGCGCTTTCGTGTACTGGTCGTTCAGGTCGTCCAGATAGCGCTGGTACGCGGTCCCCTCCAGCCCCTGCGCGGTCTGCAGATTGTTGGCCAGCAGGTTGTACTGGTCCATGTACTGGTTGTATCCGAAATTCCGGTCGGTATTGTACTGCCCCAGCTCGTCCAGGTATTTCTGGTAGTCGAACTGCTCCGCCCCCTGCAGCGCGGCCAGCTTGCTCTGCTGCATCTGGAAGTCGTTCAAATATTTGTTGTAGGCGATCTGGTACAGCTCCGGGATCTTGTCGGTCAGCTGGGAATTATAGTAGTTCTGCGCCTGTCCCGCCGCGGTCACCGCGTAGCTGGACGGGATCCCGCCGGACATGGCCGCGGCGTTCCCCATAGTGTCCTCTGCTGCCCGTTTGCCCTCCCGGATATACTGCTTCCGGTACTGGCTGTAAAGCGGGTCCTGCGAGGCGTCATAGGAAAAAACGGGGGTATTCACAAGGCCGTACAGCTGGGCGTTGATGTCCGCGTCGTACCGGTTGTTGTACGTCGGTCTTACGCTGTTGTCCTGATAGGGCTGATAGCCCAGCTGCTGGGCGTACAGGTTCTGGATGTCCGCGTCGTAGGGACTCCCGCCGTATCCGCCGTTGGTCCCCGCCGTGCTGCCGAAACTGGTCTGCGTGCTGCCGAACGGGTTGTACTCGCTCCCGTCGGCCCCGCCCAGGTATGACCCGTACTGGCTGCGGATCTGCTCCGCCGCGGCATTCGCCGCCAGCCGGTCCTGCTCCGTCGCGGCGTTCGCCCAGTTCTGTTTCGCCTGCAGGATCTGCATGCCGGCGCCGGGGTTCTGCTGTGCCAGATTCAAGTCATACTGGGAAAAGTTCCCGTACAGACCCGCCTCCTGCGCCGCCCGCAGGAAATCGTCATAGGTGTAATTTGTGTAATCCGCCATCGTCCCGTCCTCCTCAGTGGAACTCGCTTCCGGTATAGAATGTTCTGGTGATGCTGTAAATGCGGTACTTGCCCTCGCCGGTGATCTTCAGCCTCCAGTGGTCGCAGCGCCGCGGGATTACGGGGAAATAGACGCTCCGCTTTTTCCCGGGCGTCACCTGCCCGATGCTCGTCCAGGTGCCGCTGGAGTCGTACTGGATCCAGAGCTGGAAGGAACTGTTGTCCTCCACCTCGCCCCGGACCTCCACGTGGGAGTGCCCCTTGCGCTGGGGCGATCCCTCGTCGAAGTCCCCGAACTCGACGAAGGATTCGATCCCGTCCTCCACGACAGAACCCTGCGGCGGCGCGTCGCCCTCCAGCCACCACAGCCGCCCGTTTGTGCACAGGGCGTAAAGACCGCCCTTGTACCACACGATGCCCATGGCGTCCAGGTCGTCCTCCCGGTGCCACACGCCGTAGCGTGTGTCATAGACAAAGAGGTGGTGCGCGTTTGCCCCGTCGGTCATGGAAATGTAATACCGCAGGCCGTCGCTCCCGCCTACGGCGTTTTTGTACCGTTCCTCACCGAAAGGCTCCGCGATGCCGGACGGGATCCCGCCGGTGTAGGCCACCACGCCCGCGCGGGAGAGGTAATAGAGCACCTCGCCGGCGATCCCGAATGACGCCCCGCTCCCGGACATGACGCCCAGATCCGCCGACTGCATGACATGGTAATTGCTGGGCTTGTCCCCGTAGACCTTATAGACATGGTCCTCTTTGAAGAAGCACGGGTATCCCAGATAGCTTACGCACCCGGTGAAATCTCCCTCTGAGCCCACGGTGACCGCCCAGGAGTCGGTGGACAGGCCGTCGAACACGTTCCAGTTCGTGGGGTCTCCCAGCTTGGAGCAGTAGATCGTGTCTCCCTTGCAGCCCCACACCCGGTTTTCATTCACGCAGACGTAGTCCAGATCCGGCACCTCCCGCGTGACGGTCACGCTGTACGCCTGGTCGGACGTTTCAAAAGAGTTTTCGTAGAACCGCAGGATCGTCCCGTCTCCGCCGATTTCCCGTATGATGATCGTCTTCTCATTCTGAGGCATGTTCGCGCATGTGATCTTCACCGCGTCGCCCACCTCGAACAGAGACCACCCCATGACCGTCTGCGTCTCCGGGTCTATCTGCACGCTCTGCAGAGAATTTGCCTCCGCCGGTTCGCCATAGAGCGTCCCATCCGTAAAGATTGATGTCAGCGTTACGGAGTGCTGCAGCGGGTACATGGTGGCACCGCCCTCGTAGCGCTTGTACATCATCTTGTCCGGCCAGACGCAGGTGTAGTTCCCCAGCTGGGCCACGACTTTCTTCGTGTCGGTCAGCTCTGACCACTTCTGCACGCCGTCCACGTAGAAGTTTGTCCCGTCAAAAAGGTACATCTCGTCGCCCGCGTAGATCCCGTTGGGCTTCGTCAGGGTCCGGCAGAGGTACCGCAGGTTCCGCGGTTCGATCAGCGGCGCCTCGACTGATGACATGTTCTTCTCGTCCCAGATCGTCCCGTTCCCCGCGGCCCGCCGGTGGTCGTATCCCCCGAACTGCAGCTGCGTGCTCTTCGGCACTCTGTGGTTGTATGGCAGTGTCGGCAGCATATCACTTCACCTCAAATTCCAGAAATGGGTCCAGCGCCAGTATTGCCCCGGGCCGGATCTCCTCCGGCGCAGGGCAGCGCAGGCGCTGATAGGCCACGTCCACGTCCGTCTCCGCCAGCTCCCGCCGTCGCGTGGCGTACTCCGGCGCCTTTTTCGGGTCGTCGAACACAAAGCGGTTCGGCCCGCTGTACACCACGTGACCGGTCTCGTCCGTCAGAGCGAATTCCAGCATGAGCTTCCGCTCCTCGGCGAGATAGTACTCCGCCAGGGGCCTCAGTTCCGCCTGGAGGCGCACCAGCGCCGCGGCGGTGCCGTAAGCCAGCTTTTCTTCCATCAGGCCCTGTGCGGCCATGTACGCGGCCACGATGTCGTTCAGCTTCATGCGATCCTCCTTACGCGGGGAACTGCAGCACCCCGTTGATGTAGATGTTTCCGTTCAGATAGACGTCGGTGTATCCGTCGATGCGGATCCCGTAGTCCCCGCCGTTATGGACGGCGTAGATCGCGCCGTACTGCGTTCCGCTCAGACTTTTCAGACTGTCTCCCAGCGTGATTCTGCCGTATTCCACCTTGACGCTGGGATTGTCCACGGTCAGCCAGCCTGGGTAGTCGTGATCTTCGGAGATCAGCGTCGTGCCCGTGATGGTCCCGGATACGATATTGTCCCCGTTGATGACAGTGGTCCCGCTCCCGGACAGGTCCGTGAATGTGACCAGTCCGGTCATGTCGATCGTGCCGGTGGCATAAACCGTCACGCCATCCTTGGTCAGGCCCACATAGCTGATCCCGTTATCCGTATAGACGCTCAGCGTCAGACTGTTTACTGTCTGCTGCAGGGCGGAGATGTTCCCGTCCGCGTCCCCGATGGCGGAGACCAGCTGTCCCGCGGTCACCTGCAGCGCGGTGATCTGCCCCTGTTCGTCCTCGATCCGTGCGTTGATGGGGTCCGTGATGGTCTTCTCGATCTCGACGATGGATGCGTCGTTGAAATTCTCCTTGCCCAGGTGGGTCAGAGTGTACTGCAGCTGCTCGCGCAGCATGAAAAGGTAGTTCAGGATCATGGCGATCCTGTCCTGCGTCGTCTCCCGTCCCGTGAATTTCGGGAACCCGACGTCGGTATCCAGCATGTTCGACGGCATGTTTTTCTCCCAGATGCATATCCGGGACGGGCATTGCACCCGTCCCGTCCTGTTTATTCCGTGTCCTCTCTCCGCTTCATGTCGCAGAGGATGTCCTTCAGGTGGCGCCTGTGCGCCGCCTCCTCTTTCGCGATGTCCCGCAGGATCCCCGCGTATTCCGGCGGTGCCATGTCTGCCAGCTCCATGTACTTGTCCCGGTCTTCGTCTTCGGCAGCCACGGCCTTTTCAAGGTGATCCTTCAGTTTTCTCCAGTCCGGCATTATCCCGCGCTCCTTTCGATCCGCCGCCGGATCTCGTCCACGTCGGCCTCGGAGAACTTCAGTTCTTTCTCCGTCGGGGACAGGATCGGCACCGCCGGGATCACGATGGGCATGGGCCCGTACTGCCGTATGCTGTCCTGCAGCGCCCGGAACAGGCTTTCGATCTCATAACCGTCCTCGTTTTCGCCCAGCAGCATTTTCACCGTGCCGTTGTCCAGGAATGAGTCTGCCAGCGCGTGGTTTTCCCGGATCGCCCTGGCTGCCGTGGCTACGATGATCTTCATCGGTTTGTCTTCCACCGCCGGGACCACTTCGTTTTCGATGTAGTCCAGCAGTCCGTTGATGATCTGATCCTTGCTGACTCTCACGCCGCTTTACCTCCCGCTTCAATATGGTTTTGGCGGCGGGCAGACGCCCGCCGCCTTTTTCTGGGGATGATCAGCCGTTGCCCGCGTCGGTGGTCGCGGAGGCCGCAGCCGCCGCGGTCTTCAGCGTCACCACGTTCACGTCCGGTATGACGGTCCTGGTCATGCCGGAGAGTTTCTGGATCTGCTCGTTCATGAAGCCCATATTTGCTGTGGCGGTGGCGACCCACACAGCATTCTGATTGAGCTGGGCCTGCACGCCGTCTGCTCTCACGTCTGCATACCGTTCGGATTCGAGCTGGGCGATGCGGATGTTCTTGTCGGTGATCTCCTGCATAAGTCCCATTTCGTACCTGGTGACGGGACGATCTCCGGGATCACCCTGTGCGGTCCTGTTCGCGTTGACGCCGAGGATGCCGGCGATGCCGCCCGCTCCGGTCAGCGCGCCGAGTGCGGTGCCGATGATGCCGGTGGTCAGAGCTGCGTTGCCTACCGCTTTGCTGGTGTACTCCATCGTTCTCCTCCTTGGTCCGTGCATTTCGTTGCGGGCGCGCGCCCCGCCCTTACATGCGGTTTGTGCGTATCCTAAAAGCGGCGGTGATCAGCCGCACGCTTTTATTCCCTGTGCATGATGTTATAGAGGATCTGCGCCACCTGTTCCCGGGTGATCGCCTGCTGCCAGCCGTAATTGCCCTTGCCGTCGCCGTTGAAGATGCCCTCGGCCTTGGCCCACTCGCAGGCGTCTTTGTGCCAGAAGCTGGGCCGGTCGCCCGTCCCCTCCAGGTCGAACAGGTCGTTCCGTTTCAGTGTCGTTGCCACGTCCTCCTCCTTCTCCGGTTCATCCGGTTCCATCGTCCAGCTCGCTCGGAATTTCTCCGGGTCTCCGTAGGTCCGCGTCAGCCACGCCGTGCTGTTCCCTGGCATGAATTCCTTTAACTGCAGGTGGGGCTTGTCCACGAAGTTCTTCCAGTCCCCGCCCCACTCCAGGCCGAACTGCTTGGCCACCTCCGCCACGCGGGAGAAGAAGTGATCGCGGTCGTCGTACTCCCGGCCCCGGACGTTTCTGCAGAAGTCGAACGCCACGCCCCAACAGTGGGCGCTGTTCGGCCATTTGACCTGCGTCACGATGCTGCCCGGCGCCGTGCGGCCCTGGGCGTAGATTGCGTCCTGCTCCGCCTTGGTGCGGAACCCGTCCGTCACCAGCACGGGGAGGCCCAGCCTCCCGCAGTACTGCACGATCTGCGGGATGATGCTCTGCAGTCTGGGATGGAGCTGGGATATGTCCCTACTCATCCCAATCCTCCAGGTCTTCCCGCATGTCCACCTCGGGGAGACCGGCCACACTGGTCAGCAGACTCAGCAGCGCCGCCAGCACGGATGCTGACGCCACCACGCCCCAGTTGACCTCGCTGATCACCGCGGAGGTGCCGATGGTGGCGATTGCCGTCTGCGCCAGCGTTTTCAGCGCGCGGATCCCCGCCGCCTTCCACCAGATTCTGTTCATGCCGCACCTCATTTCGTCGTGCGCCGGGTGACGGTCCGCCCCGCGGTCCGCCGTGCCGCGCTCTTGACGGTGTCCGGGTCCGGCTTGCTCACCGGCGTCGCCGTCTTTGTGTAGCTGCCCGTGGTCCCGGGCGTCTGCGTCCGGTTGAAGTTGCCTGCCGGGATCGCCGTGACCTTGAAACTGCCTGCCGGGATCGCCGTGACCTTGTAGTTCCTTGCGGGTTTTGTCGCTGCCTTTCTTGCCATGCTTACCTTCCTTTCGTTCTGTCATTGCCACGGCCAGTGCTCACACTGGCCGTGGCAATCCGTTTCCACTGCGATTTGTCCTCACTTCAGCCCGATGTAAACGAACACCGCGCCGATCGCCGCGGCGATCAACAATTTTCCGATCTCCCACATGAGAGTTTCCCAGTTCCGTGCGGGCTTCTCTTTGATTGCCCGCACGTCGGTGCGGACCTCTGCCAGCGTGGTCTCCAGCCCCTGCATGCGGGTGGCCAGCACCTCCACGCTGGTCACCAGCTTCTCCAGGTTGTCCTGCCGGCGCTCGATCTCATCGATTCTGTGCGTGTTGGATTTGGACCTTTGCTCCGTCTCTGTCAGACGGCGCTCCACCTCGATCTCTGTCATGCCGCACCTCACTGTTACAGGCTCGCGAAGTAATTGCAGGCCATGCCTATAAAGTTGCCCAGGATCTCAGCGTTTGCCAGAATACATTCATCACTATGCTTCGCCTTGCCGGGGAATCCGCCGAACCCTTCGACCGTTATTGAACAGATCCCTATACTGTTGCCATATTCTTTTAGAACGCCTTTGCCATACAGGGAAGTGATCACTCCGCACACCGAGTCGATATTGTCGTCGTAGTCTTTGAAGTACTGAGAAATCCTTCCAATATGCTCTCGCCCGACATAGATCATATCCTTTGTGATCTGCTCACTGCTGACGTGATAATAGGACAACCAGTTTATGTACGAATTTACAGACACCTGATTTCTGCCGCGCTGATGGGAATCTATCAACAGAATTGTGTTGTCAAGATTGTCCAGCAAAAGTTCGCTGACGATCTGTGCCTCCGGTTGGTCCAGCGGTGCCTCTCCGCCGTAGTCCGTGTTGTGAATCCCATCGATGTATTCCGGGACCAATTTCCAGTTGTCTGGATAATTTCGGTTGAGGTTCACCCCATTGGCATTCCAGTACGACTCTTCGTCCCAGCCCCAAGTGTTCACGACAGGGATGACTTTTACAACGTAATTGCAGTGGATCGCGGAAAGCATCGGATTCGTTTTCCAGTTTTCGCAGAGGTCACGGCAGAGGCAGTACAGCCCGAAAACATTCCCTTTCTCAAATCCGTGCTGTCCCCCGATCACGATCACTGTTGGAGTTTTGTTATTCGGTGACGAAATCCCGTTTGCCGTACTGAGCGTAGGCAGCGGACTTGAAAATGTATAGCAGGAAATCGTCTGCTCATCGGAGGAAAAACCCAGCGTCTCCTTTGCGACGTACGTCGGATTGTCTTCTGCCAGTGCATCAAAGAGTTCATACATCTCCTCACAGTTTTTGTTTTTCAGCCCGGACGGGACGCTCTGTGAAGCTCTGTAGTAATCGATACCGAACGGCAGGACCTTAGTGGTGTTTTTCCTGAACGGAGACGGTTTTTCTCCTACCAGGTTTTCTATTTCCTGTTTCGTGTAGAACGATGCGCCCTGCATGGCTAGGATATGGTAATGTTCCGATATCGTGGTATCTTCCAGTTCAGCGTCATCTGACGCTCCTATGCTGGTTTTGAAGAAGCAATCCTCTGGTATGGTATATGCGCTTGTGTTCATTGACCGGAACCTTATCAGGTCGCTCCTTTTCGGCGAGGAGTACATCGCCACGTTGAACTTGTACCCTTCGTCCACAGATATCGTCGATCCGGCTTTTGCATACACGAAATTTGTTGTGCAGACCCTGGTGGTGCTTTCTTGCACGGATCCGTTGCTCTGTACGGCGCCCAGTTCATACTCGAGGTCGTTCTCTGACAGCGGTTCTGCAATCACGTACCCGGCCAATTCGTCAACGGTTTGCTCGGTCGTTTCTATGGCCGTCCTGAATGCTTCGATCGCGTTTGTGCTGTAGACATAATTGATGTTTGCCCCTTCTTCGGGCAGGATGCTAAGGGTGGTATCGGACTCCCTCATTGCCACCAGTCGTACTCTTGTCGCGCCTGCCGCACAGATTGCTTCAAGCCTCAGTTCCTTGAAACTGACCTGTCCTCCGCTGGCTGTCGAAAATGCCGTGCCAGTCCAGTAACCTTTGTATGGGGTTGCGGCATTGTCGTTCCAGGCATATGCCCAGAACACATAGTCCTTTCCGTCTGCCACTTTTACGGATGTTACATTTGCGGGGATGTTTGCACTGCGGATTCTAGACGAACTTGAACTTTCTGCACCCGACGTGCGGGTAAAAGTTCCCTGCGCCCATTCGGAACTATCCGAAGGTGCTTCTGTAAACTCCACTTTCAGAATATCGCCTACGGACTTTGCGTCCGCAGCAAAGCCCGTACCTTGTAGCGTCTTGTCAGTGAAGCTATATACTTTTACATTCCCGTAATCAGCTTCTGGGGAAATTTCAACATCTTCCGGCGATTGGAGGACAACCTTGTATTTGTACGAAGACGGGTAACCGCGAAAATCAATGAATTCTTTGCGGTAGGTTTCATCTCCCGTGTTTTTCCTGATCCCGGTAGCAGTTATAACGCCAAGATATGTATCGGTATTGTCCCAAACATGGACGGCGATCTCATATCCGGTTACAGGCGATGCCGCGATGATCGAAGATTCCAGATACCCCTTTGTTTTAATGTATCTTGTAGAGGTCCCGCCCGTTGCGGAACCCGTCTGAGTACTGTAACGTCCGCGAGAATAGTCTGTAGGCAGAAGTGTGTCTGGAACCAAAGAAAATGTCGATATGCCGCGTAGATTGAAAAGATCTGTGCCGATATTGACTGCCGCTACGTCCGTACCCGTCCATGCGCCGGCACTGTGCGGACTTACAAAGCGGTACAGATAATTCTCGTAAACCACGTAATCTCCGGCGGCATACTTTGCGGAGTCGCTGAATGTCGGTGCTTCATTTGCTAGTGCGTTGGCAGCCGCGGTCCCCGATAAAGCGGCCGCAGCTGCGCTTTCCGATGCCTGCTCCGCGTAATATGCGGCGTTGTTTGTTGCACTCGGCGTACCGGATGTGGTTCCGGCTGCCCAGGCCTCCGCAGCAGTCTGCGCGTCTTCGGCTTTGCCCTGTGCCGTCTCCGCCGCCTCCTGCGCGTCCTGTGCTCTGCCCATGGCCGTCTCCGCCGCGGTCTGTGCGGCCTGTGCCGCGTCCTTGTAGTTTTCCGCCGCCGTCGCGGAAGAAGACGCCCCGCCGGCAGCCTCCTGCGCCGCGGTTGCGAACGCCTCCGCCTCGATCTGGGACTGCCTCGCGTCGTTGCGCGCCGCATAGGCCTCGTCACGCAGATCCACCAGTGCGTCGTACAGCTCCGCACCGATCACGGCGCTGGTCCCGTCGTCGTAGTAGATGATGACCTCGCCGCTGTCCAGGAAGGTGACCTCGCTGATGCCCCGGCCCGTATCGCCCTTGTCGCCCTGGGCGCCGGTCTCGCCGGTGTCTCCCTTCGGCCCGGTCAGATCGCCGATGTCCTGCCATCCGTCGTCGCCCGGCGTCTCCGGGTCCACGCCCCGGAACACCCAGCAGGTGCGAGACGCGCCCGTGCCCGTCATGTAGATGTCGCCCACGTCGGGATCCGTCACGTCGGCCTTCATGGCGCTGGCCGTGGCGTACCAGCCCATGACGCGGAAGTCCTGTCCGGGATCGCCCTGATCGCCCGCGTCGCCCTTCAGGGATGCAAGCCACTCCTCTTCTGTTCCCTCGTAGCCGTGCTTGACCGCGATGCCGTAGGCGGAGATGTAGTACCCGTCCCGGCCCTTTCCGTATGTATATTCCATCTTCCGCCCTCTCAATCCTCGCCGTAGTATAATCCCGGTCTGTCCGCCGGCCGGTACTTGGCCGTGAACCAGCGCACAAAGTCCTGCCAGCCGGCGCTGAAGAACGCCTGACTGTTGGCATACTTTTCGTATTCACCGTTCGCCAGGTCGATCCTGGCGGCAAGATAGTCGACATACAGGTGGTCGTAGGGCGGATCCAGCAGCATTTCCTTGCTTTTGTCCGCGGTGTAGCCGTACTGCACCACCTCCGCCGGGTCCCACAGCAGCACCTCGTTTTGCAGTTTGCCCTCGCACACGTTTAGCCACGCCGTCTTCTGATCGGTGCTGAACGCGTTCGGTTTCAGCGCGTCGATGCTGTCTATCGCCTGTTTAACTGTCATGATAATCTCGCCTCCACGATGGACCCGGCGAGCAGGTGTTCCCGCTCGCCGGTGTGTGTAATCAGGTGTCGCTTCCGGTGCACAGCTGCTTCAGGAGCTTGTTGTAGTCGGCCTTGATCTCGTTGGCCAGGGTGACCACCGCGTCGAACTCGGCCTTGGTGGGGGCCGTAGAAGCCGCCGCCGTCGCGTCGGTGGACGTCACCTTGTAGGTGTTCTCGGTCAGCCCGGACAGGATGTTCTTCCCCTTGACCTCCAGATCGCCCGTGACCTCCAGATTGGTCAGTCTCGTCGCGTTATTCATGCGCCACCTCCGGTCAGGAGATCAGATCGGTGCCGCCGGAGACGCCCGCGCAGCACGCAAAGCGCCAGTCGTTTACGCCGGCGACGAAACGGGCGCGGCCGCGCCAGACGTTGGCGTCCGTGTTCTCGTCGATGGTAGAACGCACCGTCAGGGCCGTGCGGTCCTGGAAGATCGCGCCACCGTGCTCGGCGTTGTACTTGCTGTCCAGCAGCACCCAGGGGGCGGTCCCGGAGGTGATGAACTCGTTGAGGTACGGCCACACGATTACATTCCACCTGCCGAACGTATAGTTGAACGCGTTGTTCGCGGTATTGGGATCCTTGTCCGCGCCGATGGCGGCGAACACCGCCTTCTTCAGGGCGTACAGGTTCGGGATCACGATGGTGTCGGGCGCCACATCCAGGATCTCGCCGTTGTCTCCGCGGAAATCCTGCATGGCGCTCTCCGCCGCCGCCAGCGCGTCCGCGGAGAAGGCATCGCTGAACAAATTGCTCTGCGCCGCGCCCTTGACCTTGGCCGCGTGGGAGGTGGCAAACACGTTGCTGCCGTCCGCCGCCTTGGCGCCGAATTTTTTGCCGGTGAAGTTGAACGTCGCGTTGCCCACGATGGCCGCGCCGAACAGAGCCGCGCCGAAACGCTCACGGGTGCGGTGATAGCCCGCGATGAACGCCGCCGGCTGCTGCCGCATGTTCATCAGCTTGGCGTCCTCGATCATCTCCTGGGAGACGCTGAAGGAATCCTTCCACGTGACGTTCTCCAGCACGGTGGAATAGCCCTCCTGCATGTTGTCCAGGGGATAGGCGCCGTTCTCGCCCACGGCGCTGAACCCGTTCATGGCGGTCATGCTGGTGTACTTCTCGGCGTAGTTGGTGGATTTCTCCATGGTGAACAGATGGGGCAGCATGCTTGCCGCCTCAAAGGCCTCGCCGCGTTTTTCAAGGAACATTCTGATCGGCGCCTGGGACTTCCCGAACACGGAGTCGTTCACACCGGAACCTTCGGAAAAAATAATGCCTGCCATAGTATCGTCCTCCTTCCCTTAGAATTTGACCCGGACCGTGCTGCCGGACGCGGTGCCGTCGATGGCGACGACTTCCGCAACGCCGTTGGTCGTGGTCGCGGTCACGCGCAGCACGTCGCTGGCCAGGGTGACCTTGTCGCCCACCTTGCGGTCCGCAAAGCTCGCGCTGCAGGTAGTTTCAAAGATGATGTCTTCCGTCACGCGGATGACGGGGATGATGTCGCCGCTGGTCAGCGTGGCCGCGTCGCACATGCAGATGAATTCCGGCTTGGTGCTGCTGGTGTCAGCCGCGGCCAGCAGACCGGAGGACAGCTTCAGGGCCATGCCGACCTTCGGCGTGATGGCGCTGGCTGCCAGATACTCCCACGGGACCTGATGGCCGTCCGCGGTGGAGTGGATCAGAAAAGCCATTTGTAAATCCTTCCTTTCATTTTCGTCTTGCCTCGCTCGCCTTGAAGGCGCGGATTTCCTCCGCGGTGACGCCCGGCATGAATGTTCGGTATTCCGCGATTTCCTCCGGCGTCACTTCCACGCCGCCGGTCCCCCGGCTGCCGCTGGCCCGCAGATGGGCCTTTCCTGCCGCGGCATTCCGCGCCGACTGCTGCGCCCGATTCTCCCGGCGTCCCGCCAGTTTGTCGAAATGCACCAGCCGATAGGCGTCTGTAAGGCTCTCTCCTCGCTTCACGTGTTCGATGATCTGGGGGTACTCCTCCTGCCCCATGATGTCCTCCAGGGACGTCACGTCGGGATCCAGCGCCGCGATGGCCTTCACGTCGGCCTCGATCCGGGACCGGATCTCCGTCTGTTCCCGGGTCTGCCGTTCCTGCTCCATCTGCTGCCGGATCTCCTGCAGCGGGCGCATGGCGTCGCTGTTCAGGACGCTCTCGGCGATGTCCTCCGGGGTCAGCTCGCCCCGGCGCATGCGCTGGGTGAAGCGCCGCGCGTTCAGCGTCTTCTCGTACTCCTCCAGATCGTCCAGAGATTCGATGCTGTTCCCCGGCTTCGCGGGGTTCTTGATCCCCAGCCGCTTCAGCAGCTCGTTTGCCCTGGTCCGTTCCTCCTGGCGTGCCCGCTCGATGGCGGCGTCCCGTTCCGCCTCTGCACGGCGCCGTGCTGCTGCGTATCGGGAGTCGTCCTCGGTGCGTCCCGGTTTTCCCGGCTGCGCGCCTTCGGATGTGTCGTTGTCATTCTCTTCGTCATCGGATGCAGGGTCGGCGACTTCCTGCACGTCTTCGCCTGTATCCTGGGCTTCTTCTGCCGGGTCGGTGACGTCCGGCTCTTCTGCACCTGTCTCCACAGAGACGCCGAAAAGCTCAGCATAATCCAGTTCTTCCATATTGCTCCTTCGGATTTTTACGCTGTTCCTGCGAAAGATTCGCGGCTCTCAGGGCTGCCGCCGCCCAAAGGTCACTTGCTTCTGAGATCGTTGCCGGTCTTCTTCACGGTCTTGCCCGCCTTCTTCTGGATGCTCAGCGGAGCCTTGACCAGCTGTGCACCCTGGTTGGCGACCTTGTAGTTCTTCTCGGCCATATCACTCACCTCCCGTCCTGCCGTCTTTGCATGGAAAGGGCGCCGGCGGTCTCCCGCCGACGCCCACTATTCGACTGTAATCAGCATACCACTTGATTCTTTCCCTGCGTTCGCTATTTCCTGATGCCTACTGGTCAATGCGCCCACGCACAGGCTCTCGGCGTCGGACAAGCCGCCGCCGCGCTCGGTGTTGCAGGACCCGCCGGGTCCTGCCAAAGCGCACCTCGCGCCCCGTGTTCGCGATTTCCAACTTTCCACAGGTCAACGCACAGCCCTGTCATTGCGAGGCCAGTGCTCACACTGGCCGTGGCAATCCGTACTCCCGTCTCAATTTTCCATTTTCCATTTTCCATTTTCAATTTGATTTCGGCTTTCCCCACTTCTGCTCCAGGTACCGTCTCTCCTCCCGGTCGGCGTTGTACCAGTCCTCCCACATGTCCTGGGTCCAGACGGTCCGCTCCGCCTCCGGTTCCTGCACCTGATAGCTCTGCTGTCCCCGTGCCGCGTGGGCGATGGCCAGCGCCATGATGCAGTCGTCGTGCGCTCCGGCTTCGGCCTCGGCCCGCCCCTGCTCATTTCGGACAAACGTCAGCATTTCCTCCAGCGTGGGCCGGTCGTGGATCAGCTCCAGATCCTCCCGCACGAACCGCACCAGCCCGGAGACCGCCACCTCCCGGCTCGCCTGATCGGTCCGCCATCCGTACGCCTGCCGGGGTCGGTGCGTATAGCTGTCCAGGGCTTCCCGCACGTACTGCTTCGGGTAGCGGATCCGCTCCAGCTCCATCACCGGGTACGTGGAAAAGTTCACTTCCACCGCGATCAGGGCGGTGTTGTACCAGTATCCCAGCGCCGCAACGTACCGGGCGAAAACGTCCTCGTCCAGTCTCTGCCGCCGCAGCACCGCGGCCTGTTCCCCCGTCCGGTTGTCGATTACCTGGGCCACGTTCCAGTCCGATCCGTGCCCCGCGGTGTCCACGCCGATCACATAGGGCACGCCCGGCTCCGGTTCCCGGTAGACCGTCAGCCACCCGTCCTCTGCCCGGCGGAACGCGGGATCTTCCACCCGCTCGCCGGTGAAGATGTAGTCGATGTCCCCCACGACGCCTGGTTCCAGTTCGCTGAGCCGCTGGGTCACCGCGCCGGCGGGGAATACCGTGGAGCCCAGCACGCCCCACTCGCCCAATGCGTACACGGCGTAGTAGTAGGGGTCGGTGTCGCGGAAAGCCTCCAGCGTCACCCGGCTTTCGTCGTCCAGAAATCGGTTGTCCCGGTAGGTGCTCCGGTGGGTCAGCGCCCTGGGGTCCTGCCTGTCGAAAAACCGCGCCTTGAGCCAGTGAGTCGCGCTGATTGGGTTGAACGAAAGGATGATCTGCTTGTAGTACGTCGTCTCGCCGCGCAGTCGGATGTTCAGCTGGTGCAGATCTCCCTCCTCCAGCTCGCTGGCCTCCTCGATCCATTCGCTCGTGATGTTGTAGATGGACTTCAGCTTTTCCACGTCGTCCAGCCCGGAGAACAGGATCTCGCTCCCGTTCGGGAAGAATATCCTCATGTCGCTCCGGTTGATCTTCACCGCGTCGTCCGGGTAGTAGTCCCCGATCTGCCCCACCAATTGGCGGAAACAGCTGTCCCGCAGGGTTCTGGCCACCTTCCGCACCACAAGGATCCGGTGCCCCGGTTCCGTCCGTGCCCGCTCCAGGATCTTCTGGCCGGCGAAAATGGATTTCCCGGAGCCGCCGCCGCCCATCAGGACAAGGAACCGGTGGTGGTCAAAGAACAGGGGGAAGAACGTCTCGTTCGTCCGCGCCTGCAGTTCCTCGAACCATACCGCCGCCGCCGCGGTCCGCTCGTCTACCAGCGCCGTCATGCCTTACTGCAGGCTCACGCCCGCACCTACCAGACGTTTCTTTTTTCTATTCACGTGCTGCCTCCGTTATTTCTTCGTGTCGCACTACACCCTCGGCGTCGGACAAACCGCCGCCGCGTTCGGGGTTACAGAGTCCACCGGACTCTGTCAAATTGCCCCGACCGCCCTCGCCGCGTCCTGTCTCGCCTGCTGGATGGCCTGACGCGCGGCGGTCTGCTGATCCGCGTTGGCCTGTGCCTGCTGCAGCGGCGCCATGCGCTCCGCGTCGGCCATGGCGTCCTGCCTGGCCTGCTGGATGGCCTGCATCTGCATTTGCTGCTGCTGCATCATCATCTGCCGCTGCAGCTGCTGTTCCAGATAGGCCTTCGTTTCGCCCGCGCCCGGATAGTGCAGCTGCTCCATCTTGCTCCAAAAAAGGATCAGCGTCGCCGGGTCCTGCGGGTTTCCGAAAGCCCCGGTCTGCAGGTTCAGTCTGGTCTCCTGCCACATGGCCTCCCGGTTGCTGGCCAACGGCGCGGAGCTGTCGCAGGAGAAGAGGAACAGGTCGTTCCACCAGTATTCCCCGACCTCGTCTTTCTCCAGAAAATCCCATTTGTTGAATATCTCATAGACCCGGTTGCCGTTGATGTCCTGACTGGTCACGGTCCTCGGTTCATCGGCGTAGGCCAGCAGGAACTTGAACATGATTTCGAACAAATTCGCATAGGCAGCGTCCTTCATGCGCCGCTTCGATTCCAGTCTGCCGGCGCTCTGGGCCGCGGCGAACTCCTTCGCTTTCCCGGACGTGGCCGTGCTGTCCTTCCGTCCCTGGAAGGAATCGGTCACCCCGACGATCTGCCTCGCCTCCTGGTAGAACTGTTCCAGCACGTTCAGATCCTGCGAAACGTCGCCTTCGAGGGTATAGACGCCGATCATCTGGGCGTCCGCGGGATTTTCCAGCACGATCCGCTTCATGTCCCTGTCGTCCACGCGGATGTCCGCCTGCGGCGGCAGCGTAAGGTAGGACCCGCTTTTCGTGATCTTCTCGACGATCTTCTCCTCGATCCGGTTCACGCTGTTCTGCTGGTCCCGGATCTTGTCGATGTCGCTCTCGCCCAGGAACTGGCCAAAGACCGACACGTTCCGCTGCAGCACGATGGGGTAGACGTTCGGCTTATAGTACGGCACGCGCACCGGGATGTCCTCCGCCTGCACCACGGGCAGGCCCGCGGCGTCCACGCCGATCTGCATGACGGTCGTCTGCGGCTCCGCCACGGTCGTCCCGTCGGACCGGATGATGGCCTGCCACAGTTCTTCGTACTCTTCGGTCCCGTCCTCCCACTCGGTGGATCCACAATAGGGGCAGACGCCCTTCTCTCG
>Ga0310786_10001216_pt1 | contig 41425 bp, 36 predicted proteins | sample AusTroGonzalo_MG_FD_203881 | JGI IMG/M metagenome (GOLD analysis project Ga0310786, IMG submission 203881) | Bovine rumen microbial communities from tropical cattle in Woodstock, Queensland, Australia - Gonzalo_03 (v2) (version 2) | ecosystem: Host-associated > Mammals > Digestive system >...
TGAAGGATAACCTTGCAAAGGCGATAGCCCTTGATGCTTCATTGGCAAAACGTGCTGCTAACGATGCAGAATTCTCGGATTATAATAAAGAATGAAGCATTTTCTTTACATATTCATCCTGTTTCTCTTGGTCTCTTGTGGACCTGATGGCAACTCCTTCCGCATCAGGGGTAGCTTCCGTGACATGCAGGCAGGAGAACTCTATATCTACAACCTGAACAGCGACCTTGCCCGCCTTGACACCATCAACATCCAAGAGGGCAAGTTCCGCTATCGGGGAGAGACCGATGCAGTCACCCCCTACATCCTTCTCTTCCCTAATGGGGTGGAGCAGGTCATCTTTGCAGGTCCTGGTGAAGACCTCGAATATGAAGCTACTGCCAATGACCTCAAAAACTATGTGGTGAATGGTAGTGATGAGAACCTCCTCATGAACAAGTTTCGCCAAGAGACTTACACAATGAACCCCTCCCTGATGACCAATACAGCACGCACCTACATCAAGGACAATCCTGCGTCACCTGTTGCCATCTATCTCTTCAATAACTATTTCGTGCAAAATGAGGAAGTCAGTTCTGCAGAATTAGGCGAACTTTTGAAGGTACTCCGTTCCAAGCATCCTCATCACCACCAATTGCTTGACATTGAGAGTAAACTCAAAGCTGCAGCCACTCGACAAATTGGCAAGACATTACCAGATGTCACCCTCACCAATAAAGAAAAGAAAAACGTCAAACTTTGGCAGTCTTCCAAAGACTATACCCTCATTGCCTTCTGGGCAACATGGATGTCCAATGGCACAGATTTCCTTTGGAAAATCAAAAATTCATTGAACGATTATCGCGACAACGGACGATTGCGCCTTGTGGCCATTTCTCTTGATATGGAACGCTACCGTTGGGAAGATATCATCCGACCTGACACCACTGCCACTCACATCCTCCATTGTTGCGATGGATTAGGCTTCGAATCGAAAGCTATCAAGACGCTTGGCATCACTACCGTTCCTTATTACATCCTGACAGATAAGAACCACAAAGTGCTCGATTGTGGTGATGATGTGAATCAAATGAGTGACATCTTGAAAAAACACATTCATTAAAGGAAAAACAGATGGTCTCAAAAATATATAGCGCAGCATTACAGGGATTGGATGCAATGGTGGTAACAGTAGAAGTGGACAACTTCGAAGGAGGCAATAATCCAAGATTCACCATTGTAGGATTGCCTGATAGTGCTGTGAAAGAAAGTCAGGAACGTGTCCAATCAGCTTTACGTGTCAATGGCTACAAAATGCCCAACAAGTCAGTAGTGGTCAATCTGGCTCCTGCTGATGTGCGCAAGGAGGGTTCAGGCTTCGACCTTCCTATGGCGATTGGCGTGATGATTTCCTATGACTTACTGACCATCGAGCATCCTGAACGTTTTATGTTTGTGGGAGAGTTGGGACTGGATGGCAACATTTTGCCCGTGAAGGGCGTGTTACCTATCTCCATCAAGGCAAGGGAACTGGGTTATGAAGCCCTTTTTGTTCCTGAAGAGAATGCTCGTGAAGCAGCTGTGGTGAATAAGTTGAAAATTTATGGCGTGAAACATCTGAATGACATCGTGGGATTCTTTACAGGAATACATCACATCGAACCTACCATCGTCAATACACGCGAAGAATTCTATTCCCAACTCTTTTCTTTCCCTTACGATTTTGATGAGGTGAAAGGGCAATCCAATGTGAAACGTGCTTTCGAAGTGGCAGCAGCAGGTGGACACAATATCATTCTTGTAGGCAGTCCTGGTTGTGGTAAATCCATGATGGCCAAACGTCTCCCTTCCATCCTTCCACCACTCACCCTTAGCGAAAGTTTAGAAACCACGCAGATACATTCCATTGCAGGCACCTTGAAAAAGGAAACCTCACTCATTAGCCAAAGACCTTTCCGAGCACCTCACCATACTGTATCAGATGTAGCGCTTGTGGGAGGTGGTAATGTCTTTATGCCTGGGGAAATATGTTTGGCCCATAATGGAGTGCTCTTTCTAGATGAGCTACCTGAATTTAATCGGAGTGTTCTTGAAACACTTCGCCAACCCCTCGAAGACCGCATCATCAGCATCTCTCGAGCACGATACAACTTGGTACTTCCTTGCTCCTTCATGTTGGTGGCATCGATGAACCCCTGTCCTTGTGGATATCATCATCACCCTACCCGAAAATGCGTTTGTACCCCTGCCCAGATTCAGCGATACATGAATAAGATTAGCGGGCCTTTGATGGATCGCATAGACCTTCAGGTTGAGGTGGAAAGTGTACCCTTCGAGGATATTGCCAAAGCGCCCAAGGGTGAGTCTTCTGCCACAATTCGTGAACGAGTACTCAAAGCACGTCAAATTCAGAGTGAACGCTATAAAGGCATCAAGGGCATTCATTGCAATGCTCAAATAACAACTTCCCTCTTGCAGAAATATGTGCAACTTGACGACCAAGCTCTTAATCTTCTGCGTACAGCCATGAAGAAGTTCAATCTCTCTGCTCGTGCTTACGATCGCATCCTGAAAGTATCACGCACCATTGCTGATCTCGAAGGAGCAGAGAACGTGCTGTCTTCTCACATCGCTGAAGCAATCGGCTATCGTAATTTGGATAGGGATAATTGGATTGAGTAATTGTATGCTCGGTCATCGCTTGCGCTTTCGTAGAAAGAATAACTCAAATAAATTTAGTTTTTCTCTCACTTATCCGTACCTTTGACTACGTCGAAGGTGCTCTCGTTCGACAATAAAAAAGAAATAGCGTTTTTCTTTTTGTATTGTGCTCACTTATCCGTACCTTTGCAGGCAAATTCAAACTACTGAAATAAAATGGAATACAATTTTAGAGAGATTGAGAAGAAATGGCAACAGAAGTGGGTGGAAGAACAGACCTACAAAGTTGTCGAGGATAAGAACAAACCCAAATTTTATGTGCTGAACATGTTTCCCTATCCCAGTGGGGCAGGTTTGCACGTGGGACACCCATTAGGATATATTGCGAGCGACATCTATGCTCGTTTCAAGCGTTTGCAGGGCTTCAATGTATTGAACCCAATGGGTTATGATGCATACGGATTGCCTGCTGAGCAGTATGCCATTCAGACAGGTCAGCACCCTGAGAAGACAACATTCCAAAACATTGACCGCTATCGTGAGCAGTTGGACAAGATTGGTTTCTGCTTCGATTGGGATAGAGAGGTGCGTACTTGTGCCCCTAACTATTACAAATGGACACAATGGGCTTTCCAAAAGATGTTCAATTCCTTCTTCTGCAACAAGTGTCAGTCAGCTCAACCTATTGAGAAACTGATTGAACGCTTTGAAGAGAAGGGAACAGAAGGTTTGGATGTCGCTCAAACAGAAAACCTCACTTTCACAGCTGCAGAATGGAAGGCGATGGATGAGAAGCAGAAGAGCGATGTGCTGATGAATTATCGTATTGCCTTCATGGGTGAAACAATGGTCAACTGGTGTGCTGGTTTGGGCACTGTGTTGGCAAATGATGAGGTGGTTGATGGTGTGAGTGTACGTGGTGGTTTCCCCGTGGAGCAGAAGAAGATGCGCCAGTGGTGTCTGCGTGTGTCTGCTTATGCACAGAGATTGTTGGATGGACTTGACACCATTCAATGGAGCGATTCCATCAAGGAGACACAGAAGAACTGGATTGGCCGTTCAGAAGGTGCTGAAGTGGAGTTCAAGATTGCAGATAGCGATGAGAGCTTCACCATCTTCACCACTCGTGCTGATACAATGTTTGGTGTGACCTTCATGGTGCTGGCTCCTGAAAGTGAACTCGTAGAGAAGGTGACGACAGCAGAGCAGAAAGCTGCTGTGGAAGAATATATCAAGTATGTGAAGGGTCGCACAGAGCGTGAACGTATGATTGACCATAAGGTGACAGGTGTATTCTCTGGCTCATACGCTATCAATCCTTTCACAGGCGAAAAGAACCCTATCTGGATTTCAGAATATGTATTGGCAGGTTATGGAACAGGTGCCATCATGGCTGTGCCTGCTCACGATAGTCGTGACTATGCATTTGCCAAGCATTTCAACTTGCCTATTATCCCACTGATTGAGGGAGCTGACATCAGTGAGGAGAGTTATGATGCTAAGGAAGGTATTGTGACCAACTCACCTCGCAAGGATGTGAAGCCTTACATTGATTTCTCCCTTAACGGATTGACAGTGAAGGAAGCGATTGCTGACACCAAGAAGTATGTGAAGGAAGCCGGATTAGGTCGCGTGAAGGTGAACTATCGTCTGCGCGATGCTATCTTCTCTCGTCAGCGTTATTGGGGCGAACCATTCCCTGTCTATTACAAGAATGGTATCCCAACGATGATTCCAGAGGAATGTCTGCCTATCGAATTGCCTGAAGTGGATAAATTCCTGCCTACTGAAACAGGTGAACCTCCATTGGGCAATGCAACTGTTTGGGCTTGGGATGAAGTCAACAAGAAGATTGTAGAGAACAGCAAGATTGACAATAAGACTGTGTTCCCCATTGAACTTTACACAATGCCTGGTTTTGCTGGCAGCTCTGCTTATTATCTCCGATATATGGATCCTCACAACAATGAAGCATTGGTAAGCAAGGATGCTGATGAATATTGGCAGAATGTGGATCTTTATGTGGGTGGTAGCGAACATGCAACTGGTCACTTGATTTATAGCCGTTTCTGGAACAAGTTCCTCTTCGACTTGGGTATTTCTTGCAAGGAAGAGCCTTTCCAGAAGCTCATCAATCAGGGCATGATTCAGGGACGAAGCAACTTTGTATATCGTATCAAGGACACCAACACCTTTGTTTCTTTCGATAAGAAAGACGGCTATGATGTGACGCCTATCCACGTGGATGTGAACATCGTGAGTGCTGATGTGCTCGATGTGGAAGCTTTCAAGGCTTGGCGTCCTGAATATGAAACTGCTGAGTTCATCCTCAATGACGAGGGCAAGTATATCTGTGGATGGGCTGTTGAGAAGATGTCGAAATCAATGTTCAATGTGGTCAACCCAGATATGATTGTGGAGAAGTTTGGTGCTGATACCTTGCGTCTCTACGAAATGTTCTTGGGTCCTGTGGAACAAAGTAAACCTTGGGATACGAATGGTATTGATGGTTGCCACAGATTCTTGAAGAAACTTTGGAAATTCATGACCAACGAGGATGGTACAATCAATGCAACTGATGGTGCTGCTTCGAAGGAGGAACTCAAGGCGCTGCACACCCTCATCAAGAAAGTGACAGCTGACATTGAGGTGTTCTCTTACAATACTTCTATTGCAGCCTTTATGGTATGCCTCAACGAACTGACCAAGTTGAAGAGCACAAGCCGTGAGGTGAAGGAAGCGCTGACAATCCTCTTGGCACCTTTCTGTCCTCATTTGGCAGAAGAACTTTGGCACTTGTTAGGCAATGCAACAACCGTTTGTGATGCACCTTGGCCAGCAGTTAACGAAGACTATTTGGTAGAGGATTCTGTGAAGATGATGGTGGCCTTCAATGGTAAGGCTCGTTTCCCACTTGAATTCCCTGCTGATGTGACGAAGGAAGATGCAGAGAAAGCTGCACTTGCCAACCCACAATCAGCCAAGTGGATGGAAGGCTTCACAGTTGCCAAAGTCATCGTTGTGCCAGGCAAGATGATCAACATTGTATTGAAGAAATAACTTTTCATCTTTCAACTGATGGAAAAGAAGAACCATCTCTACACAGAGCAGGAGGCTTATCTAAAGCTTTCTGCTCTGTGTGCTATGAGTGAACAATGTTGCTATGATGTGATGAAGAAGATGAAGCGTTGGGAAGTGGTTGATGAGGTCGCAGAAAGGGTTGTAGCAAAATTGGTGAAGGAGAAGTTTATTGATGAGGAAAGGTTTGCAAGAGCTTTTGTCAGAGATAAGTTTCGCTATAACCATTGGGGTAGGGTACGCATCGAACAGGAACTGAAGATGCGAAAGATAGCAGCAAAGCACATTGAAGCAGGATTAGAGGAGTTGAAAGAAGAGGATAATATGGATGTGCTACGTAAACTTCTTGAGAAGAAACGCCCTTCTGTGAAAGGAAAAAACGAGTATGAGATCAAGGGAAAACTGATTCGCTTTGCTTTGGGCAAAGGATTTGCTATGGATGACATCATGAAGGTAGTAGGAAGTTTGGATGAATGTGATGAGTATATGGGCTGATATTCTTGATTTCTTTTTTCCACGTCAATGTTGCATGTGTGGAAATAGGTTATCTCGACAAGAACATTCTATCTGTTTTTCTTGTTTGATCCATTTGCCATATACTGATTATCATACTGTAGAGCATAGTGCATTAGAAAAGCAGTTCTGGGGACTTTTTCCTATTGAAAAGGCTGTTGCAATGTTCCATCATGATGGAGAAAAAACACGCAATATCATTTACAACATCAAATATTATGGGCATCCCAATGTGGGTACTTATCTGGCTTCTCTTTATGCTGAAACCCTCAAGGAAAGCCATTTCTTCGATGATATAGATGCCATTATTCCTTTACCTCTTCATTGGAAAAGACAAATCAAGCGAGGCTATAATCAGAGCCACTATATTGCTGAAGGGATTCAAAAGGCAACAGGGCTTCCCATATATAATAATGTAGTGAAAAGGGTTTTGAACAATCCTTCTCAAACTCATCTTACTGCTCAGCAACGTTTGGAGAATGTGAAAGACATTTTCCTTCTTAAACATCCTGAAAAGATTGCTGACAAGCACCTTCTTCTGGTTGATGATGTAACTACCACTGGTGCTACCCTTACTTCCTGTGCCAAAGAGCTAGTAAAAGCGCCCAATGTGAAGATTTCCATCCTTACCCTTGCTGTCGCAGCACGAACATCTGTTCCTACCACACAAGGAGACAATATAGAAGTATCTGTCTTTGGTGTTCCTTTGATGGAATAACTTATGCCTTCATATATTCCTCTATCTTCTGTCCGAAATCTTTATTCATACCTTTCAAGACAGCATGAGAAAGTACTGGAGCCTTCACCTTTCCATTGATGTTCATTGTTCCTTTTTCCACATAACATTCATCCCATTGACCACTATCAATAAAGGATTGAAGAACGTCTGCTCCACCTTCCACTAAGAGTGTTTGAATGCCGTCTTCATACAACTTATTAAGGATGTTTTCAACACTTGTTGACTGAATCAAGTGATAACCTTCAGGCAAAGTCAAAGGTTGAGAAGATACTACATATCGTTTAGGAGATTGACCTATCCATTCACGAACATTCAAGGAAGGATGATCTATTTCAAATGTCTTTCTTCCCACCAAAATCGCTTGATGCTCTGCCCTACGTTTATGACAAATCATCTGGGTATTAGCATTGGAAATATGTCCATCTATAAATCCATCAGCTGATTCTGCCCATTTCAAGGTAACAAAAGGTCTATGCTGAGCATGAAAAGTCATAAAGCGCTTATTCAAAGCCTTACATTCCTCTTCCAACACGCCTACAGTCACTTCTATACCTGCATCCTTCAACTTCTGAATACCTCTTCCTTGCACTTTAGCAAATGGATCTTGACAACCAATCACACATCGCTTGAAACCCTTGCTTACTAACAAATCAGCACAAGGAGGCGTCTTTCCATAATGACTACAAGGTTCTAAACTCACATAGATGGTGCTTTCATTCAAAAGATGCTCATCTTCTTTCCTGACAGAAGCACAAGCATTCACCTCTGCATGACCTTCTCCACAACGCACATGATACCCTTCTCCAATGATTCTACCATTATAAACAATCACAGCACCTACCATTGGATTAGGTTGTGCATTCTTTCTGCCATTCTTAGCCAGTTGAATGCACCTTCTCATATATATTTCGTCAGTTATTGACACCTTGTTCATAACTTATCCACTTACTTATTAACACTTGCAAAATTAGTGATTACTTTCAAAAAAAAAAAACTTTCCAATCATTTTCATTCTCAACTCTTTGCAATGTCGAAGAAAACCTGTAAATTTGCCACTTATAAACCACTTATCAATAGGGTTATCCACATTTTATCAACAGACATTCTTAACAAGCTTATCAACAATATATCATGAGTGACGGAAATTTCAACAGACAATTGCTTCCCAAGACCGAACTTTCTTCTGGTCTTCGTGCTGGAAAAGCCCAGATGCGTGTAAAAGCAGAGCAAGCTTTCGATGAAGTTATCAATCATTTTATCCTAGATGAGAATGAATTGAAGGAAGCCATGAAAAAACGCTTCATGGAACTGCTGAGACAATAAGATTGTTAACAACCCTGTTTATAACCCTATTGAAAACTTTTCAATAACTTCTAACAGTTTTTCTTGCATTTTTCATCACCATTTTTATACCCAATCCTATTTCTAACCACCAAAAAAAATTTTTCTTTTTTTTCATCTTTTTTTCAATACCTAACCTCTCAATTGTCCACAATCTAACTCTCTGATAAACAAGGCAAATTATCACTTATCCACACTATCAACACGCTATAAATATCATCATAAAATTCTTTTAAAATTTAAAAAATAAAAAGAATATATATATAATGTGTATGATGATGTTATCAAAAAAAGCGATGTGAACTTTGGTTGAGCCCACATCGCCTTGTTGGATGAATATAGTATCTTTTACTTCTTCATCATAATGGCTTTCTTTCCATTGACGAAACTGACTGCAGGAGACTTTGCCAGTCTTTTCTTTGCAAACAACTCAAGATCAGGTATAAATTTACCATCTACATCTGATGGTTCAGATGGAGTAGTGTATAAGAACAACATATTGTCGCCGCTTGTATCCTTGAATTTTCCATCCTCACCCTTGACACCATAAGTGATAGCATAGTAACTTTCATATTCAAGATTAGTGAAAGAGAACTTCACTTGTTCTTCTCCTAAGCTTGATGTAGAGAGATGAACCTTTTGATACTCCTGAGGATTCGTAAACAAAGTATCGAAACGAAGAGTGAAATCAGTCATGTCTATGCTTCCAAGCATCACATACATATCTTGAGAGAAAACCTTATCATCATAGTTATGAGCAATGAATGTACCCTTGATAGAATTATCCTCGAGGATGTACTCATCTAGATCAGCAATGTTATCTACTGTGTACTCATAAGTTTGACCTCTTGTGATAATGCTAAACTGGGTGATAGGTTTATCGCTCAATGGAGTAAGGATATAATAAGTTTGGATACCTACACGCGTTGGTGCATAAGAGATAGTAACGTCACCTTCTCCCTTTTCATTAGGTTTCCATGTTTCACCAACCAATTTCCTATATCCTTCTCCTTCATTCTTCTGAGCAAGGAAAAAAGGAACTGATTGCTTCGTGTTATTACTGAAAAGACTAACAAATACCTTGAATTCCTCGTTTTGATTCACAATTGTATTATCGAAAGAAATACTATTAAGCTTGATGATATCCTTAAATGCCTCCTTCAACTGTGCTTCCCTATTAGAGATAGTGATAGTCAAAGCAAAGTCATCAGCCAGCTTCATATCCTTCCAATCTTTTTCACCACTTACTTTACAAATAGGTTTCAGCAGATAAGTACCATTCGCAAGATCCTTCGACAATTGTATCTTATCATCCATCTTATATGATTTGCCAAATGTCAACTTGATTTCTTCATAAAGAGGAAAAGTATATATTCTTTGTTTATATTCATTGTAAAGAGCTACACCAATGTCATAAGTACGATTTTCCTGTGGCAGCGCATTATCTTGGAAATAAACCAAGAACCTGACACTATCAGGGAAGTCCAAACCAGGAGCAGAACGGGTGATGGTAGATTCCATTCCATCCAGAAGTAAATCTTCCAACATCAAAGCATTTACAGATGACGCATTGGAATTAGATCCTTCCTCATCATCCTTATTACAAGAAATAAAAGCACTCGAAATAGCTATTAAAGCCAGGAAAGGTAAAAAGAGTTTTAGTTTCATGATTGTTAGGGGTTTTAGTTAGGATTTTAGTTAGTGGTTGCAAAGGTAGTACAAAATTTCCTGCAAACAAAGAAAAGGTTAAAAATTTTTATATTTGTTTCTTTTCTTATGCTTCATTCATTTTCCATTTCCCTCCGCATTCGTTTCCATCTTCCTCTCGTTCTCTCAACATTTTGAAAGTTGCAAAATATATTTCTAAACTTTCAAAAATATTTTTCCAAGTTAGAAAAAATAATTTCAAACTTTAGAAATATTGTGGATAGCCTCGACAGCTTCTTTTTAAATTGCCGACGGCAATCCACCCTTTTGCCGCCGTCTCGAGGAAAGAGAAACGCCACCTCTCTATTCCTTTGCCGTTGCCTCAAGATTTTACGCCCCAGTTAGGAAAATTTTGCTGCCCAACTGGGGAGATATTTTTTCCTAACTACGCAGCAAATTTTTGTTTCCCTTAAGGGCTACAAGTTCTTCCCTTAAGGTGTCTTTATTCTCCAATATTCGTTCATTATTGAGCAATAACCTGCCTCTGCTGAGAAAGAGCCGATACGTCGGATGCTTTTGAAGTGAGGTGTAAGTGAGGTCTATCGCACAGACCTCACTCCCCTCAATCCCTTTGTACATCTGCGTTTGCGGGGCATCAAGTGAGGTTGTGAGGTCTTTTTACAAAGTCAACATTTTTCAGGGATAACCAGTAAGTCAATAATATTGAGCCATGATTTCTGACAACTGAGTTACGAAAGAAGCTGTAATTGGAGAAAAGGGTTTCGACAAGACCTTCTTTCTGATGCTTATCCATTTGTATATTTTCTCTTTCAGAGATTGCTGAGTCTTCAATACTTTATTATAAAGTGAAGCTTGCCGTTCTGAGAGATCCTCTCCTGGTTCTTTCTTCATCATATTGATGACTTCATCAACAGTGCCAGCATATCTTTCAATGGATTCTTCAACTTCCATCATTTGTCCATCATTGGAAAGAATCTCTCTCTTGTATATAGAAAGTATCCGTTGAAGGTCATTGATTCGAGCTTGATAGATTCCCCCTGTCATTAACACTACCGACAAAGGCATATCTCCACTTCTCTTGAATTCTGTCACTTGAGAACAAAAGACCTTCATTGTTTTTTGCAAGTTCTCCCATGCTTGTATCTCGTCTTTGAACTCCTTATTGTGTTTAAAGATTTCATGGGACAGCGCGATACATCTATATCTATTAAAGGAGTTCAATAGATCTTCCACAGCTATACGTCCCATTGTTGTTGAATCGTCTGTGCCTTCACCAAAGAACTTCTCCAGTTCAAGCAGCATCGAGTCAGCTTTGACTGCATCTGTCAGTTGAGCGTTGGGAGAAATAAGTTCATAGCAAGCAACCAACTGCTTTTGACACTTTTCTTGCCACATCAATAGTGAATCCACATCAGACACATTAGCAGAATCGTCCCCTTGTCCTATCATCCAAATATCTTCTGCCACCACCACATAGTTGTGATTGATGGAATCTTTTTCAGGGAACCACCAAGCCAAAGAATTGGTGCCATCATCCATTTCCAGTGTGTTCCCATCCTTTCCTTTCTGACAGGAAATGATTGATACACACATCAATAAACCTAAATAGAATGACAAAACTGATATGCTCTTCATTTTTGACTTCACTAATTTCGTGCAAAAATAGACAAACCCTGCTTCCCTTGCAAATTTCTTCACCTTTTTTCTTCTTTCAGCAAAAATAATCTCAACTTGTGCCTTTATCTGGCATATCTTTTTCATATCTTTGCAAAAAATTATTTGTGTTATGGCGAAAAACCTAATAGAGAAATACGTCTGGCTGGTGGAGACCATCTATCAAGCAGAAGAGATCACTTTTGAGGAAATCAACGAAAGGTGGTTGGATAAGATGGAGGCAGAAGGGAACGAGAAGGTTGACCTTCCTTTGCGCACCTTCCACACATGGTGCAATGCTATTGAGGAAATCTTTGATATTAACATCGAATGTAAACGAAAAGGTGGTTACCACTATTACATCGAAGACGCTGGTGAGATAAAACATGGAAGTGTGAAAGAGTGGCTCTTGGACACCATCTCCGTCAGCAATATGTTGATGAGCAATCGACAAATCAAAGACCGTATTCTTCTCGAAGAAATCCCGTCTGGTCATGAACGTTTGTCGGTCATCTTGAAAGCCATGAAGTCGAACCGAGTGCTGACCATCACCTACCAAAGTTATTGGAGCGAAGAAAGCAACACTTTTGAGGTGGAACCTTATTGTGTGAAGCTGTTCAAACAACGTTGGTATATGGTGGCTCGAAGCCCATATTACGACAGAGTGCTGATTTATGCCCTTGACCGTATTACCGACATCAGCGATAAAGGCAACAAGAAATTCAAGATGCCCAAAGATTTCAATCCAGAATTGTTCTTCAAAGATTATTATGGCATCATTGCTGGCACAAATAGAAGAATAGAGACAGTCAAACTGAAAGTGTCGGCTGGGCAAGCCAATTACTTGGAGTCATTGAAATTGCATGAATCTCAAAGGCCGATTGAAAGTAAGGGAGAATACAGTATCTTCCGTTTACGTCTGTGTCCTGAATTTGATTTCCAGCAAACGCTTCTCTCTATGGGCGAAGATGTGGAGGTGATGGAACCCTTGTGGTTACGTCAGGAGATAGCAGAGAAAACAGAAAGAATGTGGAATCTATATAAAAATGACAATCAATGAAAGACTTTGCAGCTATTGATTTTGAGACTGCCAACAATGAACGCACCAGCGTTTGTAGCGTGGGCATTGTGATTGTACGTAACGGCGAGATTGTGGACTCGTTCTACTCTCTTATCCAGCCAGAACCCAACTATTACAATTTCTGGTGCACCCAAGTGCACGGAATCACACGCGAGGATACAGAAGATGCTCCCATTTTCCCAGAAGTGTGGGCACAGATAGAGCCGCTGATTGAAGGCTTGCCCCTTGTTGCCCACAACAAAGCCTTCGATGAAAGTTGTCTGAAAGCTGTATTCCGTTGTTATCAGATGGATTACCCCGATTATCCCTTCTATTGCACTTGCATTGCTTCTCGTCGTGCATTTCCTGATGCAGAGAACCACCAGCTCCATACAGTTTCTGAACTTTGCGGCTATCATTTGGAGAATCACCATCATGCCCTTGCTGATGCAGAAGCTTGTGCATGGATTGCAAGAGAAATACTGTAAAAACAATATATAAAGATGTAACATTCTCAATCTTTCGAATACTATATCAATGAAAAGATGTATATTTGCAAAAGAATTAGATAAATATGGAAGAGAATAAGATTGTAATTTATCAGACGGAAGATGGACAAACGCAGATTGATGTCCGTTTGGAGAATGAGACTGTGTGGCTAACGCAAGCTCAGATGGTTGATTTGTTTCAAACAACCAAACAGAATGTCAGTCTGCATGTTGGGAATGTCTATCGTGAAGGTGAACTTGAAAAAGAGGGAACAGTCAAGGAATACTTGACAGTTCAAAAAGAAGGAATAAGGAAAGTTACTCGAAAGGTTAAATATTATAATCTTGATGTTATCATTTCTGTTGGCTATCGTGTTAAAAGTAAACGTGGAACAGATTTCCGTATTTGGGCTCGTAAGGTCTTGAAAGACTACCTCGTTAAAGGCTATGCCATCAATGAGCGAATCCGTCAGGAGCAGATTGGCGAACTGCGCCAATTGGTCGGAATGCTTGGGCGTACCATCCAGAACCAGCCTTTACTCTCTAATGATGAGACCAATGCCCTCTTCGAAGTGGTTACTGACTACACCTATGCTCTTGACACCCTCGACAATTACGATTATGAGCGACTGAGCATCGATAAGACTACAAAGGAGGAATCCTTCCATGCCACATACGAAAATGCGATGGAGGCTATAGATGGTTTGCGAGAGAAGTTTGGTGGCTCCGTTTTATTTGGTAACGAGAAGGATGACTCATTCAAAAGTAGTATTGGACAAATCTATCAGACCTTTGGAGGTGAAGAGCTATATCCAAGTGTCGAGGAGAAGGCTGCTATGTTATTATATCTGGTTACAAAAAACCACTCCTTCAGTGATGGCAACAAACGCATTGCTGCGACATTATTCCTATGGTTCCTCAACAACAATGGTATTCTCTATCGTAAGGATGGTTCTAAACGATTGGCAGACAACACCCTTGTGGCTCTTACACTCATGATTGCTGAAAGCAAGACAGAAGAGAAAGATGTGATGGTGAAAGTTGTGGTAAACCTGATAAACCAGAAGAACGAGTGATGCAGAAGCTTGTGCTTGGATTGCAAGAGAAATTTTGTGATTTGTAGTCGGAATGTTTTGGGAAAAGAAGAAAAGAATATATCTTTGCAACTTCTAATTAAAAATAATAACATAATCTCTTATGAATATGGAAAAAGTTTTTTTTGACCCAAGGATTGGTTCTTGTTATAATTCAGGAATCCATGATAAAAAAGTTATGGTATTAGGACATGTTCATGTTTGTGGAGAATGCAACGAATGTGGTAATCTTACTGAAAGAGGTGAATGTGCACGATTTACAATAAATGTGGTGGATGATTACTTCAAGTGGAGAAAAACAGGAGAGATTCCTTCTCCTGGATATGAGGGATGGCTTAAAACTTTTTTCAATTTTGCTAAAGCTTTCTTTGGCTATGAACCAAGTATAGAAGAAGAACAGGACGAACTATGGAATCGTGTTATATTTTATAATTACGTACAATCTTCTGTTTCAGATTGGCATGCCAAACCGACTTATGAAGAATATGAAAAATCTAAAGTGGCTTTTCTTGAAGTGATTAATGAACTAGAACCAGATATTATTATTGCATGGGGAAATGGTGCATATAATAATACATCTGATGGAGGAGAAAATGACACCCCTTTAGTGTTTGAAAATATAAAATCTGATCGTAAAATTTACACGTTGAATTCTGGAAAGAAATGTACATTGATGAAAATTCATCATCCAAGTATGTACTTTTCATGGAGTAGGTGGCATGAAATTATAAAGCAAGCGTTATGAGTTTGGCTTGCTTGTTATCTATTTTCCATTATTCAATTCGTGATACAAAAAAGAAACAATTTTTCCTCTGATTCTACGAGATCTTTTTATTCATAGATGATAGAATGATTAAATACATCTCCGATTCCACCCATTACAAAGAAGTGCTTTCGCGTGTTCCTAACGTGAAGCACTCTTTGTGGATTGGTACTGCAGACATCAAGGACTTATACATAGATGATGGAGGACAGACGAAGCCTTTTCTTGCCACGTTGGCAAAACTGATTCGGCAAGGTGTGGAAGTGAGGTTGATTCATGCGAAAGAACCTGGTCCGAACTTTCGTGAAGACTTTGATAAATATCCCATTCTGTATGATGGTTTAGAAAGAGTGCTCTGTCCACGAGTCCATTTCAAAATCATTGTCTTCGATTGCAAAGAGGTGTATATCGGAAGTGCCAACTTGACCGGTGCAGGCATTGGTATGAAAGCAGAAGGAACACGAAACTTTGAGGCAGGCATCTTGACAGATGACCCTCAAATAGTGGAACAAGCCATGAACCAATTTGATGATGTCTGGATAGGCAAACAATGCAAGAAATGCAAGCGAAGAGACTTCTGTACAGATCCAATCGCATAATTTTTATCAAAAAAAGTATTAATTCCTGGCCTCTGCCACCAAATGGCAGAGGCTTGTGTTTTCTTTGCATAAAAATTAGTGATTTGATATAGTTAAAAAACAAATACTAGAAGAAAAAATGGAAAACGATCAATTATTGGAAGCTGTCATCTCTAAAGCAGAAAAACTGATGAAAATGCCTAAACAGAAACTTGTAGAAGTGTCTGAAGATACATTATTGGAATTGTTCCATGATGCAGAAACACAAATAATTCAGAAGACATATGAACTTGCAGATATATTAGGATTTGACAAAATTAAATCAGTTAGATTGGTATGTTTTAGAAAATATAATAGGCTTGGCACTTGTGATAGGTTTTGTAATATCGAGATAGATTTTAAAACTTTATTCGGACACGATTACAATGGTGTGATAAGTATGATCATTCATGAATTGTGTCACACAGAACATCACAATCATTCCAAGGAGTTCTGGACTTTGTTCGAGCAATCTTGTCGAAAAATTGGTATTCTTTCCTCAGAATATGACGGATGGACAAAACGTACTACAAAAGACGATAATCCTTTTATGTACATTGGACCATGGAAATTCCATCATCATCAACAGAAGTACAAGATCATAAGAGAAAAGATTTGTTGGCCGCACTCTTTTGGTGGAGTGTATCCTATTCGTAAATAGTCACATCATGAATTAATAAAATATGGTAGATATTCATAATAAAAACATCTCATTTCTGGAGAATGAGATACTATGGATGTACAGGGAGCATCCCGACCTTTTATCAGGTGATAAGTTCGAGATAACTGTACGTAGGGACTTAATCAACGATATCGTCTTGGCAAATCAACAGGATTTTCTTCAAGACATTATTGTATTTAACGATGTATTGCGAGATGCGTTGATGGAGATGTATGATAGGGCACATCGCATATGGAATGACGTCAAGGATAAAGAGACCTGGGGCGAGAGTGTGGAACTAACCGCCAAATGTTTTCTTGATTATAATTATCCCCAATTGCATCCTATACAAGGAGAAGACAGACAAGAACTGTGGGAGGCTATTTGTGACTCTGGCTATAACCCTTTGTATGAGGATGGTGTGTCGTTCCCATTGGTATTACCACGTGATCAGAATGAATCCTTTGAAGCCTTCATTGGGATGGATTGTCCTCTTCCTAATTGGAATGAAGGACTTGACCAAGAACTGACGAAGGACCTGCATCTAATTAGGCAGTTCCACAACCTATTTGACCACATGAACTTTGCCATTACAGATTTTATTTACGTAAGGAATTTCGAAACAGAAATCAATATTGAAATCAAAAAGAATGAGTAATAAAGGTTTTATATACCTCTGCCACGAAATGGCAGAGGCTTGATGTATCTTTGCAGCAGAATTGATTTCAACGATTAAAAATAAGTAATATGGCAACAAGAAAGAAAATGGATTTGCTCACAGCTGTTGAACAAATTGTGGATAAAGCGAAAGGTACAGGACTTAGTAGTGAGTTCTATCGCAAGGCTGACAGATATATAAAATATGTGTCAGACAAGCTTGGAATGACTAAAGAACAGAGCGTCATGATGGCATTGTTTATAGATCATAGTGACGATACGAGTATCACTATTAGCGATTTCAGCAGATTTCTGGACTGTAGAACAACCAGAATCATTAGATATATGGCAGAGATTGATGTTCTCGAAAAAAGGGAATTCGTTAGATGTTGTCGCGATGGTCGCCATATGGCTTATCGAATTCCCATGGAAGTTATCGAAGCCTTTAAGAAAAATGAGAAGTATGAACCCAAAAACTGTTCAGGACTTTCTTGTCAGGAATTCTTTGGGGAGATAGAAAACATCTTTGAGTTACGAAGAAATGATGAATTGACTTACGATGCTACAGTGGAGAAAATGAGACATTTGTTCGATTGTAATGGTCAACTTCTTTATGTTCAAAAGGTGAAAAGCTACGATATGCCTGAGGAAGATGACATGATGCTGATTCTCTTTTCTCATTTGTTCGTGAATAACAATGACGATAATATAGGGTATCACGATCTGAATTTCCTTTACGACAACAAACGTACATGGAATATGGTTAAGGTGTTGCTGAATGAGGGTGAACATATCCTTTTGAAAGCAAAACTAATTGAGTATAATAACGACGATGGTTTTGTGGATAGAGAGTCATTCCGTATGACAACGGAAGCTAAAAGGGAATTGTTTGCAGAACTCAATCTTTCTTCTTTAAATCAAAGCAAGAAACGTGGTGATGCAATAAAATCAGAGGACATAGTACCCAAGAAGCTTTTTTATGGAGAGAAAATCAGCGCTCAAATAGCTGAATTAGGAGAACTCTTGGATGAAGAGCATTATAATCAAGTTCGTGTTCGCATGAAGGATACAGGTTTTCGCTGTGGGTTCACTTGCCTGTTCTATGGCGCACCTGGAACTGGTAAAACAGAAACCGTGTTACAGTTGGCAAGACAAACGGGACGTGATATCTTTCAAGTGAATATATCTCAGATAAAGAGCATGTGGGTTGGTGAAAGTGAGAAGAACATCAAGCAAGTGTTCGACAATTACAGAGCAAAGGTGAAAGAGTGTACGACTACCCCCATTCTGCTTTTCAATGAGGCTGATGCAATCATTGGAAAGCGTCAGGAAGGGGCAGAGAGAGCTGTGGATAAGATGGAAAACTCTATCCAGAACATCATCCTTCAGGAAATGGAGGATCTCGATGGGATACTCATTGCAACCACAAATTTGGCTGGCAATATGGACAAGGCATTTGAGCGCCGATTCCTCTACAAAATCAAGTTCGAGAAACCTACTGTTGAAGCCCGTATGAGCATGTGGTATGAAATGATTCCCTCTCTGAAAGAGGAGGATATACACATATTGGCTTCCAAGTATGATTTCAGTGGCGGCCAAATCGAGAACATCGCACGGCATTACACAATTGGGAACATTCTTCATGGAGAATCAGAAAACATCATCGATACCATATCTGCTTATTGCGATAGCGAGAGACTTGAGACGAAAGGGATAAAGAAGATAGGATTTTGAAAAAATCCATTATTTCTTCAAACTTCTGCCTTCAAACGGCATAGGTTTACTTTTACTTTGCACCGTGAAACATTTAATTCGCTAAAAAAGCATAAGATGAATAAACAAAAAAAGATAGCACTCAACATGGTTGAGGACTGGGCAGAGAAAACAAAAAAGGAGTCAAACATTATGAAGAGATATCTTTATAGGGCATATAAAAAAGAGCTACAAGATGTTTATTTCGACGTATCGGAGGTGTGGGAGTGTATTGATTCTATCGCCGATTATGCATCAGATCTTATAGGGCGAGTTAAAGATATTAAAGCATAAACATTTAAAATAAAGTTAAGTATGGCAAAAGAATTTAACAAAGTTTCTCTGCAAAAGAAAGCAATAAAAGAAGCATGGAAGAAAGTTTCTCGTGAGTTCTTGTGGACAGAAAGTTTACTGGAGAAGTATCAGGACAAAGTGGATTGGTATGAAGTTTCTTCAAACTGGCAAATGGTTTGGACTATTCCGATAGTCCAGAAATTCAAGGAACGTATAGATTGGCATGCGCTGTCTGGGCACATTCATATTACAGAAACCTTTCTTGAATTATTCAAAGATGAATTAGATTGGTCAGAACTCTCATGTAGCATAAATTTAAGAGAAGAACTCTCAGACGAATTACTGGAAAAGTATGCTGACAAGTGGGATTGGGAGATGATTATTAACCATTGGGATATTAATTTGTTTAACAAGAAAGGTGAGGTATTCTATACAAAGTTTAAAAACCACATTCCTGTCTCTAAACTCTATAAATCAAGGTTGTGGGACGTTATAATAGACCAGCAGAAGAAACAATTGATTGAAGAAATAACAGCATAAAGGAACAAAGATATGACTTACTACGAATTATTACATCAAGTGAAATTTGACGATTTGATTCCTTACATTGAAAGGTATCACGGTTCAAATAGCTGTATGGCATTATATAAGATTCATTATGACTATCTTTGCCATTTAACACCTCGCCAGGAAGAGGATGACAATAAGATTGCCACTATCAGCAATGCAGAACTTGACTATTCATGGGAAGAGCCACATCTTGACGCTCATCCTATGGAAGGTGACTATTGGGAAGTTTCTTTGGCAAAAGAACTTGTGATAGAACCAGATGTGAATGCGACTCTTGAGGAGATTGCTGCTTGTTGCCTTTGGCATACTTCTTTCTATGGATTCACAGAAGAACAAATAGAAGAAACATCCGAAAAGTTGGATTATTACAGCCGAAATTTACTTGACAGAGACATTACTCGAATCAAGATGAGAAAAGTGACAGACAAAATAAAAGAATGGGGTGGGCAGATTCCGTCCACAAAGGAAATGTTGCGTATTCCATCTTTTCGTTCTCGTATCAGAAAATCAATCAGCAGATTTCGCAAGCGTCAGCGATTGCACATTCGGATATTTGGAAACAAGCACACATGGCGCCGTGATGCTCGAAAGGCTATCCAACGTGAATATAATGAACGTGTTCTGTCTATTGGCAATTGGATTGAATCAGCCTTCTCTCCAGATAATGTTGATGGGACATCAATAGCTGATTTATGTAAGTTGTATTGGAGCAATCACATGAAGCCCTATATCTATCGTTCATACGCCTATGACGAAACAAAAAGAATGGAGTGGATGATGGATTTGATTGACAAGTACAATGCGTTCAATCATGGTACTCTTTCTAATTGTATCGTAAGTATCAGCACGTCTTCCGAACATCCTCTGAAGATAGAAGAAATGGCTCTTATCCAGCACATCCTAAAAGATTCCAAGGGCAAAAACTCTTTCATTGTCAAAGTAGATGACACCCTTAACGAAGAAATGGGTTTATCCGTCGCCTTTTATGAATAAAAAAACTATGATGTTATGTTTAGAATAGAAGATATTCATACAGTTCTACAAGATGCCGATATTAAGGATCTTGATGACGCGATGATAGAAGATGTTCTGGCACATCACATTCATTTCGCCAGGGAATATGATGTCATTCACTTCTTTCGTTTCATCACACTTATCAAAGACGACCGAGAAAGAATCAATTGTACATTATCCCATTTTGAAAACGCAACTGTGCTTTCATTCTGGATGGGATCAACTAGGTGTAATGCGCGTTCTATCCAGCGAAACGTTTTGGATTTTTACTCATACATGATGAAAGAATACGATATTGCAGAGAAAATCAGAAACGGAATATTCTTGTTCTCCATTCCTGATAGCATTCAATGTGAGGAAGAGGAACGAATTTGTTGGTGTCAATGCATACATAACTGGATGAGAAATGATGTTCACATAAATGGTGAAGTATTAATCACCTCCAATCCAAACGAAACATCTTACTACGAATTCCTTTTCCTGATGAGTGTTAAGAACTGAAGAATGATTCTTTCCCAAAATCCTTCCGTATCCCTTTTATCTTTACCCCCTTATTCAGTACATGTCATAATACGAAAGGCATCCCCAATCGTACCAATGTTTACGTGTCGCCATTCCCTTCCATAAACAGCAAAATCAAAATAGTAATACCTCCAAATTTTACTCAATTTATTTTTTTCATGGCTTATGGATTCAGTATTTGGTCGGCATGTTCCTTGGTTTTCACTTGCTTACCAGCGAAAATCTGTTCGATGATGCCTTCCTCGTTGATGATGAAGGTGGTGCGGATGGTGCCCATTGTCTTCTTGCCATACATGTTCTTTTCGCCCCATGCGCCCATCGCTTCCAGAAGCGTGTGGTCAACATCAGCAATCAGGGGGAATGGTAGTTCGTATTTCTCCTTGAACTTCACATGTGAGGCAGCAGAATCCTTGCTTACGCCCACCACTTCATAGCCAGCTCCTTGCAGCTCACCATAGCGGTCACGCAAGCTGCAAGCCTCAGCTGTACAGCCACTTGTGTTGTCCTTCGGATAGAAGTACAACACCAACTTCCTACCTTTGTAGTCACTCAGACGGATATCCCGTCCCTGTTCGTCTTTGCCCAATACTTCGGGCGCACGGTCTCCTATTTTCATATCCATAAAGGTTTAGATTCACATGGCAAAGATAGTGTTTGTTCATGATTCCTACAAATATCTGCCACTTTTTTCGTCTCTTATGCCACTTTGTCACCCCTTGTCAGTTCGTTTTTGGGGTGGTATGTTCTTTGTTGATAGCCTTCTGTGGAATTTTGATGTCAATACATTATTAATAATATAAACTCTAAAAACTCAAAAGACTATGAACATTCAACCATTGGCAGACAGGGTGCTGGTGCTCCCAAAACCTGCTGAAGAAAAGACGGTGGGTGGAATCATCATTCCAGACACTGCAAAGGAAAAGCCCCTGCAGGGCGAAGTTGTTGCTTGTGGCAACGGTACAAAGGACGAGGAAATGGTGGTCAAGGTTGGCGACCAGGTTCTCTATGGTAAGTACTCAGGTACTGAGCTCGAATATGAAGGTGTGAAGTACCTGATGATGAGACAAAGTGACGTTTTAGCGATTTTGAAATAAAAAATTAGAAGTTAAAGGAGTTATCGAAGTTAAAGAAGTTAATGACGATACTTGGCTATCAGCATAACATTTGTCTCTAACTTCAAGCGCAGCGATAATTTCTCTAACTTCATTAACTTCTAAAAAAAATACTATTATGGCTAAAGAACTTAAATTCAATATTGAGGCTCGTGAGCAGCTGAAAAAGGGTGTGGACGAGCTGGCAAATGCAGTGAAGGTGACACTGGGTCCTAAGGGACGTAACGTAATCATCGAAAAGAAGTTTGGTGCTCCTCACATCACAAAGGATGGTGTGACAGTAGCGAAGGAAATTGAACTGGCTGACGCTTTCCAGAACACGGGTGCTCAGTTGGTGAAGAGTGTGGCTTCCAAGACTGGTGATGATGCTGGTGATGGAACTACAACTGCTACTGTATTGGCACAGAGCATCGTGGCTACTGGTTTGAAGAATGTGGCTGCTGGTGCTAATCCAATGGACTTGAAGCGTGGTATCGACAAGGCTGTGGCTAAGGTGGTTGAACACATCAAGAGCCAGAGCGAGCAGGTAGGTGACAACTACGACAAGATTGAGCAGGTGGCTACCGTTTCTGCCAACAACGACCAGGAGATTGGTAAGCTCATCGCTGATGCCATGAAGAAGGTTTCTAAGGATGGTGTCATCACTATTGAGGAGGCTAAGAGCCGTGAAACTACTATTGGTGTAGTGGAAGGTATGCAGTTCGATCGTGGTTATCTCTCTCCATATTTCGTGACCAACACAGAGAAGATGGAGTGTGAGATGGAGAACCCACTCATCCTTATCTACGACAAGAAGATCAGCAACCTGCAGGAGTTCTTGCCTATCTTGAACCCTGCTGCTCAGACAGGTCGTCCAATCCTCGTAATTGCTGAGGATGTGGAGAGCGAGGCTTTGACTACTCTCGTTGTGAACCGTCTGCGTGCTCAGTTGAAGATTTGCGCTGTCAAGGCTCCTGGCTTTGGTGACCGTCGCAAAGCTATGTTGGAAGACATCGCTGTGCTGACTGGTGGCGTAGTGATCTCTGAGGAGAAGGGCTTGAAGCTCGAGCAGGCAACTATCGAGATGCTGGGTTCTGCGGAGAAGGTGACTATCACGAAGGACAATACGACTATCGTTGGTGGTAAGGGTCAGAAGGAGAACATCCAGGATCGTGTGAACCAGATCAAGAACGAAATTAAGAATACAACTTCTGACTACGACAAGGAGAAGCTGCAGGAGCGTCTGGCTAAGCTCTCTGGTGGTGTGGCTGTGCTGTATGTAGGTGCTGCATCTGAGGTAGAGATGAAGGAGAAGAAGGATCGCGTGGACGACGCCCTTTGCGCTACTCGTGCAGCCATCGAAGAAGGTATCGTGCCTGGTGGTGGTGTAGCTTTCATCCGTTCACTCGAAAGCCTCGAAGGTCTGGAAGGCGACAACGCTGATGAGACCACTGGTATCAACATTGTGAAGCGTGCCATCGAGGAGCCTCTCCGTCAGATTGTGGAGAACGCAGGTCTGGAAGGCTCTGTAGTGGTTGAGAAGGTTCGTAACCAGAAGGGCGACTTCGGCTACAACGCTCGTAAGGACTCTTATGAGAATCTTCGTGAGTCAGGTATCATCGATCCAGCTAAGGTTTGTCGTGTAGCCCTCGAGAACGCTGCTTCTATCGCAGGTATGTTCCTCACTACTGAGTGCGTTATCTGCGACGCAAAGGAGGACAAGCCTGAAATGCCAATGGGTGCACCAGGTATGGGTGGCATGATGTAACAAGCCCACCAGCTGGGCGACTTTCTCCATTCGGCGAGAAAGTACATATATATAAAAAGAGAAAGGCTTCGATGCTAAATAGGCATTGGAGCCTTTTCTTTTGTCCAAATTTTGTCTCTTTAAGAATAATTAACGCAGTTGGCTGTCACAAATCGTGGAGTTCTGCGTTATAGCAAAAAAAGAACATATCACTATCAATATGAAGAAAACTATCTTTACTGTTTTGTTCTCCCTGATTTGTTTGGCAGGTTGGGCACAAAAGTCGGTTGTATGGGAGAAGCCATCAGCCTTTATGGGGGAAAATAATGCTCAGTTAGAAATCACTAAAGTGGAGATGAAGCAGACAGAGACGGTGCTGCATATCGATGCCAACTATAGTCCTGGCAATTGGATTCGCTTTGCCAAGGAGGCTTTCTTGCAGACACCAGATGGGAAGAAGTACACCATTACAAGTGGTGAGAAAACGACAGAGAAGGAGTCCGACTTGATACTCGATTCCCTTTTCTGGATGCCTGAAAACGGAAAGGCAAGTCTTGCCCTCCATTTCAAACCCGTTCCCCTTGAAACCAAGGAGATGGACTTCTTGGAGGGTTATGGCGAAAGGGATTTCCGATTCTGGAACATCTGCGATGCGAAGACCAAAAAGAAATTGGAACTGCCTGCCGACTGGCAAAAAGTGACCTACGCGAAAGATGAAACCTTGCCTGTTGCTAAGATCAATAAAGGTGTGGCGACCATCAAAGTGAAGATGTTAGGTTATAAGCCCGACATGAAATTGACGCTTTGGGTGTATGGCTACACGCCGTTAGGTGCGACAGAGGTTGTCGAAAAAGGATTCCCATTTTCTGAGGATGGGACCCTCACAGCAGAGATTCCCCTGCGTTTGGCTCGTGAGGTGAAGATAGGCATCAATGGCTTGGCTCAACGTACCATCGTCATCGCTCCAGGACAAGAGACTTCCATCCTGATGAGACTCACCAATGACCAACATCCTTTCGTGGCCTTCAAGGGTTTCCTTGCCAAGACCAACATGGACTTGATGGCGGAGCAGGAGAAACACTTGGACATAGACAGGGACAAACAGATGTATGAAGCATTGAGCAAGTGTACCACCTCCGACGAGCGTCTGTCTTGGCTGACGGATGATTTCAAGAAACGTGTTGCTGATGCCCAATCATCGAAATACACGACAGCTGCTAAAGATTTGCTTTGTATGGATGCAGAGGATAACTTTGTTAGTTGGACACGTCATTTTGCTTCCAGATACGCGCTGCAGCAGTTGGTGGCAGGTGTGATAAGAACCAATGAAGAATATGCAAAACGCTCTAAGGAGAACGCGAAGCTGCTGGTTCTTTCTGACCCTAATTACACATACCAATACCTGAATGAACCAGGTTCCCCATGCAGCGATGCCTTTTGGAGTCGTACCCTCTCTGGATACGATTCAACTGCAGATACGAAAAATCCTTACAATAGTGATTTGCAGAAGATGTTCTTTGGAATTGCCACTAGCCAAAATGGTAATGAGATTTTGAGTTCCCTCACGAACGAAGATTGCAAGGCTTTGGTTCGCGAATATCAAGAGGAACAGAAGCGTCTTGTTCAGGAGTTAACCAATCGAGGAAACATCTTTTATCAGAAACATGACGATGTGGCTCCTGAGAACATCCTCACCACCATCCTCGACAAGTACAAAGGCAAGGCTGTCCTCATCGACCTTTGGGCAACCTGGTGTGGTCCTTGTCGCGCAGGACATCAGGCAATGAAGCCTATGAAGGAAGAGATGAAAGGCAAGAACATCCAGTTCGTCTATATCACCTCGCCCACCTCACCTCTGAACACTTGGCAGGAGATGATCAAGGAGATAGATGGTGACCACTATTACCTGACAAACGAACAATACGATCACCTCCTCCAGCAATACGAATCGGGTGGCATCCCTACCTACGCCATCTATGATACGACAAGTAAGCAGACCTATAAAAACATTGGTTTTCCAGGTCTCGACCCCATCAAAGCGGAAATAGAGAAAGTGCTGAAATAATCAGCCCATGCGTTGGGCGACTTTCTCCATCCGGCGAGAAAGTACATATAGATAAAAGAAAAAGGCTTCGATACAGAGATGTATGGGAGCCTTTTTTACTAAAAGCAGAAAAATCTTTGGTTGGTTTTTGTGAGTGAAACAAAAAAACATTACCTTTGCCTCGAGAATGTAACTAACAACTAACAATTTCTAACTTAAACAACTATGGCTAAAGAACTGAAAGGAACCAAGACTGAGGCGAATCTCTGGGCAGCATTCGCTGGTGAATCACAAGCACGAAACAAGTACACTTACTATGCCTCGAAGGCTAAGAAGGAAGGCTATGAGCAGATTTCTGAACTCTTTACGGAAACAGCTAATCAGGAAAAGGAACATGCGAAGCTCTGGTTCAAGCTCATTCATGGCATCAGCTCCACATTGGACAATCTGAAAGATGCTGCACAAGGCGAGAACGACGAGTGGACAGATATGTACCCACGTATGGCAAAAGAAGCGCGTGAGGAAGGTTTTGACGAGATTGCTGACCTCTTCGAAGGGGTGGCTGCCATCGAGAAAGTGCATGAGGAGAAGTACAAGAAACTGTTGGAGAACATTGAGCAGAAGATTGTCTTCTCACGAGATGGCGATTGCATTTGGCAATGTCGCAATTGTGGACATATCCACATCGGCAAGGAGGCTCCAGAACTCTGTCCTGTCTGCAAGCATCCACAGGCATACTTCGAACTGAAGAAGGAGAACTATTAGAACTATCGAAGAGCATCCATGCGTAAGACTTGTTTACTGACTATTCTTTTCCTGTTGGCAACTTTGATGAATGCTGCCGACCAAGTGACCATCACTGTGTCGAACCCCATTCCTTCGGCTCGAATGGAGATGGTGGAGGTGGATGTGGCCGTTCTTCAGAAGAAGTTGCAAACAGGGGGGAAGGATTTTGTTGTAACGGATGCTGGTGGAAGGGAGATTCCTTCACAAGTGACCCATAACCAAAAGCTCATCTTTCAGGTGGGTGTAGCAGGCAAAGGGAAGTCGCTCTATTATGTACAAAAGGGGACTCCCCAGAAGTATGAAGTGAAGGCAAAGGGTCGTCTTTTCACAGAACGTCAGGATGAATTTGGTTGGGAGAATGACTGCGTGGCTTATCGTGTTTATGGACATGGAGGAGCTGTAGGGTATGATTTCTTTAACAAGAGTACGCCAGAGTTGATGCTCGACTATTGGTATGCCTCTGAGCAGAACCAGGAGATGCGTTCTGTGAGTCAGCAGCTGCGCGAACGGGGCTTTTCCGATCTGGCTGATCAAGTGTATAACGCTTTTTGCTATCATATTGATCATGGGAAAGGAATGGATTGCTACACTGTTGGTCCTACACTCGGAGGAGGTGCCAATGCACTCTTAAAAGAAGATGGATCGCTCTTCATGCCTCAATGTTATAAGACCTTTGAGATTCTTGATCAAGGCCCTCTTCGTTTCACTGTTCGCTTCACTTATCCAGAACAGGATTTCAATGGAGAGAAAGTGACGGAGACACGCACCATTTCTTTGGATGCTGGCAGTCAATTCAATCGTGTGACCATCGCCTATCAGGGGCTTTCCAAACCTGTGAAGATGGCAGCAGGAACAGTCATTCACCAAAGCAATCCATCTGCTTATGTGCTCTCTCAGGAGAACGGGTATATGGGTTATGAGGATTTGGGCGACCCCTCTGTCTATAACGCCAAATACAGGGATGAATTAGCCAAGCAAATGGGCATGATCTATATTGGTTTGCTCTTCCCTGAGAAGGACATCGCCACGACCTATCAACAACGTGAAAACGGAATAGCCACAGGTCATATCTTGGGTATTTCCACCTATCAACCTAATATGACTTACACCTACTATTTTGGCTCAGGATGGGACAAAAACCCTAACACCGGTTTCCATTCTCTGACTGATTGGGAAGCCCATTTGAGTCATGCAGCTATGAGTGTGAGAAACCCTTTGAAGTTAAGTGTGAAATGAGGACATATATAGAAATAGAAGGCAAGCAGGTGGATTTGGAAAGCCATCTGTCAAAAGCACGCACCATCATCACTTTAGGCAAGAATACAGAGGAGGCTTATAATGTCCTTGCTCTGGATGAGGAAAGTGTGGAGATCTTTCAATGTCAGTTCACACGTACTGCTGAAGGGACTTGGCAAATCCAGAATGGACAATGGCGAACAGGGTGTCCGAAAGGCATCCGTTCACGACTGCAACACGCTTGTAATCTTTGTATGGGCAGATGCGTAAACTCACGTCCTGCTCATCCTACCTATAGTTGGAGAGATCCAAAAAACTCCACCCTATTGAATGGAGTGGAGTTGAACCATGAAGGAATAGAATTGAAAGATGGAGATGTGATAGCAGCAGGTAACCTCCACCTTTCAGTCAAAGTTTTATAACTGGGAAGCTTCTTGCACCTTTTTCATCACACGCAGGAAGTTTCCTCCCCAAATCATCTGAATCTGCTCTTCTGTATAGCGTTCACGAAGCAGACGACGCGTGAAATTGATGAGTTCGCTGGCTGAAGCACAACCACGAATACCTCCATCACCATCGAAGTCAGTACCGATGCCTACGTGCTCAATGCCCATCACGTTGACCATGTGGTTGAGATGTTCGATGGCATCGAGAATCGTTGCTTCTGTCACCCCTTCTGTATTGGAACCAAAGGAACGAAGTACGTTTTGTGGATTATAATCAACAGAATCTTTCACCAAGAATCCATGATAGAGGGTCACTTGTGCCACACCTCCTGCTTGAGCAAGGGCACGCATCTGGTCGTCTGTCAGGTTACGCGGATGGTCACACAAAGCACGAGCTGATGAATGGCTGCATACGATAGGAGTCTTGCTAATCTTGAGAGCATCATAAAAACTCTCCTCTCCAGCATGACTCAAATCCACCATCATGCCCACACGATTCATCTCCTCAATCACCTTCCTGCCAAATTCGCTCACACCTCCATGTTCGTGCTTACCTCGTGCAGAATCACAGATATCGTTGTCGCCATTATGACAAAGGGTCATATACACCACACCACGTTTGCGGAAGGCTTCTACATTACGAATGTCCTTACCAATCGCATAGCCGTTTTCAATACCCAACATGATGGCACGCTTGCCCTGTTGCTTTAATCGCCAAAGGTCATCAGGCGTGTAGGCAATATCCACAGCCGTACAGTTCTTAGCTGCCATCTCCTCGATTTGTGTGAGGATTTGGTTAGCTTTGGCTATTGCGTTCTCCAGCGATGCATCATCTCTTTCCTGTTGCTCCAGATAAGCCACCATGATGGTGGCATCAAGATGTCCTTCTGTCATCTTGTGGAGGTCAACCAGTATCTTGGGATCGCGTGAAGCGAAGTTGATGTTTTGGGAGAAGAACATGGGCGTGTCACAATGACTATCGAGCGTCAGCATCTTGCTGTGTAATTTCTTCGCCTTCTTGAACTCAGCACTTTCTTGGATAAGCCATTCGAAGATGGGGAGCATCTCACGATTGTTCCTTAGAATAAAAGTCTCAGGATGCCATTGTACACCCATGATGGATTTGAACTCATTGCTTTCGATAGCTTCAATCACACCATCCGAACTCATGGCTGTCACTTTCAGGCAAGGAGCCGGTTCTTTGCAAGCTTGATGATGGAAGGAATTAACAGCCAGTTCTGTACCGAAGAGTTTCTCGAGAATGGAACCCTTCGTGATGCTCACCTGATGGGAAGGATAACGTCTGTCTTGGTCTTGGCTATGCTTGATGCGTACACCTTCCATCTGTGTGTGGATATCCTGGTACAGCGTTCCTCCCAAGGCTGCATTGATGACTTGGATGCCCTTGCAGATGCCCAACATGGGGATTTGACGGTCGTAGGCCAAACGAGCCAACAGCAACTCTTGTTGGTCACGCTCAGGGGTGATGCTGTGGAGTTCTTTTACAGGCTCCTCACCCAACAACAACGGATTGATGTCGCCCCCACCACTAAAGATGATGCCATCCAAGCGGTCGAGCAATTCACCCAAACGGTCAGTCTCATAGAACGGAGGAATGATGAAGGGGATGCCACCTGCCTTCAACACTGACTGATAATAGCCTTCAGCCAATGTGCAGGTCTCCTGATTGTAATTGCCCGTGATGCCAATCACAGGGAGTGCTTCCTTCGTACTAAAATCGCTGTTGAGATTTCCGTAGATGCCTAACCAATCGTAGTTGTCCATAATCTATTATTACTTTTTCTTTTTCTTCTTGAAAGTCTCATAGAAAGGTTGTCCTTCCACTTGTCCCTCAAAGAATTTTGCCCATTCAGCAGCACCTTTGGGACCACGAGCAGCCGTATAACCACGTTCCTCACGAGAAGGTTTAGCGGGTTTAGCAGCAGCACCACGAATGACACCACTGCCTTTCTTGCTCTTCTTCTCTTCAAAACGACGTTCGTTACGCTCTCCTCTCACAGAACGGAAACCACCGCCTTCCTTACCACCACGTTTCTTCTCTCCTCCACGTTGTCCTTCTGGTTGGTCAGTCACCTCCACATTCACTTTTCTGCCATCAAAATCAGTACCATTGAGCACATTCAATACCTTCTTTGTCTGTTGTTCTGGCACCTCAAAGAACGAGAAGTTCTGCATCAGGTCAATGCGTCCCAAGTCGATGTGTGCACCCTGTGCCACACGATTGATGAAGCCCATGAATATTTTGGGGTTGATGCCGTCTTTCTTGCCGAGATTAATGAAGAGACGTGTGTAGCCAGGCTCAGCAGTACGACTGCGTTCATTTCCACGCCCACGACGTTCTCCACGCCCTCTCTTCTCTCCAAAACCTTCAGACTTATCCCCACGACGTTCTCCCTTCTCTGATGGTTGTATGATTTCAGGCGCATTCTTGTAGTAGTTGAGGAAAGTGTTGAACTCCATCGATACCATACGCTTGATGAGGTCCTCCTTCTCCATCATATCGAACTTGCGATACACTTCTGGCAAGAATGGAGCGATCTCCTCTTCATCCACTTCCACCTTTTCGATGTCGTCAATCACCTTATAAAGTTGCTTGGCACAGATTTCCTGACCTGTTGGCAGGATGCCAGGCACAAACTTCTTTTGAATCTGCTGTTCAATCGCACGTACCTTTCCCTTCTCCTTCACGTGGATAATGGAGATAGATGTACCTGAACGACCAGCACGACCCGTTCTTCCTGAACGATGGGTGTAACTCTCAATATCATCAGGCAAACCATAGTTGATGACGTGGGTCAGTTCATCCACATCCAAACCACGAGCTGCCACATCTGTAGCCACAAGTAGCTGCACACGATGCTGACGGAACTTCTGCATGGTCAGGTCACGTTGTGCCTGCGAGAGTTCTCCATGCAGAGATTCAGCGTTGTAGCCGTCTCTGATGAGTTTATCAGCAATCTCTTGTGTTTCCATACGGGTGCGACAGAAGATAATGGCGTAAATTTCTGGATAGTAGTCAGCCACACGCTTCAAGGCATTGTACTTGTCACGAGCACTGACCATATAGTAGATGTGGTTCACATGTTCTGCTCCTTCATTACGGCTTCCCACCACAATCTCCTTGGCATCGTGCAGGTAGTTCTTCGAGATGCGCTCAATCTCCTTGCTCATCGTAGCCGAAAAGAGTAGGGTATTACGCTCTGCTGGAACACCTGCTAAGATGGTGTCAATGCTCTCTGAGAAGCCCATGTTGAGCATCTCATCAGCTTCGTCCAGCACTACATTCTCCACAGTGCTGAGGTTTGCCACCTTACGCTCCATCAAATCGACCAAACGTCCAGGAGTGGCTACAATCACCTGCACGCCCTTCTTCAAGGCACGAATCTGGGGCTCGATGCTGGCACCACCATATACAGCGAGCACATGCAAACCCTTGATATATTTGGAATAGTCCTTCAAATCATCTGTAATCTGCAGACACAGCTCTCGTGTGGGAGCCATGATAACTGCTTGCACATCCGTTCTGTTCGTATCAATCTTCTGCAAAACAGGCAAACCATACGCTGCAGTCTTACCTGTACCTGTTTGTGCCAAAGCCACCACATCGTTGTTGTGCCCCAGCAGGTAAGGAATGACCTTTTCCTGCACAGGCATAGGGCTGACATAGCCCATCTCTTGGATGGCACGGAGAATCTCTCCTGATACACCCAATTCTTCAAACGTCGATTCCACTTTAGGCATTCCGTTTTCTTCTTGCATTGCTTGACTCTCCTGAGTCTCCATGTTTTCTTTAATTTCTTCCATAATTCTTTGCAAATTCTTTACTGATTGAGTTGTTGAGGCTCTGGCACACTTCAGTAGCAAATGCTATACCATGTGCAATGATGTGGTTCCATTGTTCTTCTGTGATAGAGGCGATGCCATCACGGCTAACACCTTCTTTCAGTAATCCGAAGATAATGCCCGCATTAAAATTATCACCTGCCCCAATGGTAGATACTGTTTTTATTTTATTGACTTGATATTTCTTGTTCACATTGGGAGAGAAAAGGCTGATTTCACCTTCGGCATCTGTACAAAGCATCTGTTTGCAATGATATGCCACTTCTTGTTTGTACACCTTCTCAGGGTCAGAGATCTTGAACATATTCTGGAAATCTTCTGTCGAGCCACGTACAATGCTGGCATACTCAAAGTTCTCCAGAATGGAGGAGCGCAGTTTTATGGCCTCCGAGATATGGGAGGAACGGAAGTTGATGTCGTAATAAATCAGTGCCTCCTGCTTTGTCGCATAATCCAAGAACTCTTTCACCTTGTCGCGCAAGATGGGATTCAAGACAAAATACGAGCCCATCATGATGATGTCGTCTTTGTTTACGACAGGCCATTTTACATCCAGTCGTGCATTAGGATAATCCTTGTAGAAGGTGTAGTCAGCATCGTTGCGTTCGTTCAGGAAAGCCAGCGAAATGGCTGTACGACCATCTTGATACATGCACACATGGTTGCTGTTGACACCATTCTCTTCCATGAACTCCTTGATGGTTTGTCCCACACGGTCATTGCCTGTCTCCGTAATCATCGTGACTGGCAAGCCCATGCGCCCCAAAGAGATGATTCCGTTGAATGTGGAACCTCCTGGTACTGCTGCTGTGGGTTGTTCATTCTTGAAGATAATGTCAAGAATCGTCTCTCCTATTCCTATTACTTTTCTCATTACTTAAAAATCAATGTTGTTAATCCTTTCTCATCAAACATCTCTCGTGCCACTTCTTGCAAGAGCTGTGGCGTCAATTTCTCCAGATGCTCAATGGTATCTTTCATTCCTTCGAATTTGTTATAATGTAGGTAGGCCTTTGCCATATCGAGCACGTAGTTCTCGAAGTTGTCGCAAGCCACCCCAATCTGTCCCTTGATTTGTTTCAATGCTGCCTGAAACTGCCGTTCTGTCAATGGCTCGTTCATCAGCATGTCCAATTCTCTCCTCACGATCTTTAGGCACTTCTCCACATCTTCCTCATCACACCCAAAGTATATCGCCCAAGTGGAGGTGTCCGTATAGTTCGTCAGCGAACTCTCCACTGTATAGACAAGTCCCTTGTGTTCTCTCAATGCGATGTTCAGTCGCGAGTTCATCCCAGGTCCTCCCAAGATGTTGTTGAGGAAGTAGAGCGCAATCCGCTTGTCATTCTTGGAGCCGTATCCTGCCCTTCCTATCATCACGTGGGCTTGGTGGGTACCACGTTCCTCCGTGATGGTGCCTGGATGACAGCTGATAGCGCTGATAGGTCTGATAGGACTGGTAGGCGCTATAGGACTGATTGCCTTACAGAGTTTCCCCACCACCTTCTTCGCCTTCTCAAATTCCACATCGCCAAACACAAAGAACACCATCTTCTCTGGCCGATAGAGCCTTCTCACAAATTTGAGTGCATCTTCTGTTTTGAAGCTCCTCACATTCTCCGCTGTGCCCAAGATATCGTGTCCCAAACTGTTTCCCTCGTAGATGAGGTCCTCGAAACGGTCAAAGATGAGGTCGGCAGGCGTATCATTGTAGCTCTCTATCTCATCCACAATCACCTCACACTCCTTGTCGATCTCGTGCTGCGGATAGGTGCTGTGAAACACGATGTCGAAAATGAGTTCAGTGGCACGCTCAAAGTGCTCCTTCATAAAGGCTGAGTACACCACCGTTTCCTCCTTGTTCGTATAGGCATTCAGGTCACCACCTACTGCCTCCATCCTATTGATGATGTGCCAGGCTTTCCGCTTCTCTGTTCCCTTGAACATCATGTGTTCGCAGAAATGCGCCATGCCTTCTTCGCCCTTCTCTTCATCCCTCGTACCTGCATCGATGCTGATGCCACAATACGCTACGTTCGTAGGCGATGGTATTTGTATCAATCGCAAGCCGTTCTCAAACGTATGTGTCTTCGCCACCTCTCCTGTTCTTCCCATATCTCTCCTTTCTCTCATCAATAAATCAGCAAGCCTGCCAATCCGCACAACAGAATCATGATGATGGGATGTACCTTATAGAGTCTCGTGCCCACAAAAGCCAGCAGGAAGATGACAATGCTCAACACAAACACAAATGGCGATTCCGATGGATCACCAAAGTTCTCCTTCGACATCAGCATGATGGCTGCTGCTGCAATCAATCCCACAATCACGGGTCTCAAGGCAGAAAAGACGCTTGTCACGGTCTTCGAGTCGTGATGCTTGATGAGGTATTGGCTGATGCTCACCATCAGAATGAATGGCAACCAGATCACGCTCAACGAAGCCAGAATCGCTCCTAACACAGCAGCCCATGTGGGGAAGCCAGCATGTATCACTGCCGTATAACCCGTATAAGTGGCGCAGTTGATACCGATAGGACCTGGCGTCGATTGGCTGATAGCCACGATATCCGTGAATTCGTTGACGGTCATCCAATGATGCTTGTTCACCACTTCATCCTGAATAAGTGACAGCATCGCATAGCCACCTCCAAAGTTGAAGATGCCTATTTTGGAAAAGACGTAGAACAATTCTAAGAATATCATTGCTTCAAAACCCTCAATTTTTCAATCCTTCAACTCTTCAATTTTCCGTATATGAATCCACCAATGCCAGCTACCAAAATGCACCAAATGGGTGAAACACCAAAAGCGGCAATCAGGATAGCTGCTACGATGGGAATCCAGAAGTTGAACTTATTCAGTTTCGCCTTCTTCGCCATACCAAAGCAAGGAGCAAGAATGAGCGCCACCACACAAGGACGAACACCCATGAAGATTTTCTCTACATAGACGTTATCCTTGAAGGTCTGAAAGAAGATAGCAATGAGCAGGATGGCCACAATAGAGGGTAGGGCGGTTGCTAATGCTCCCACGATGCCCCCTCTCACCCCTTTCAGCTTCAACCCGATATGAGAGGCCATATCGATGGCGAAAAGTCCAGGGGTGCTCTGAGCCACCACCAGCGTGTCCATGAATTCCTCATGGTTCAGCCAATGCTTCTTATCCACCACTTCCTTCTCCATCATCTGCACCATCGCAAAGCCTCCCCCAATGGTGAAGCTTCCAATCTTGGCAAATGTGAGGAAGATGTCCGAGTAGGTGCTCATTGGAATCTCTTGTCTTATCTTTCTAGTCTTACTAGTTTCACTAGTCTCACTAGTTTTTACTTCTTCTTAGCTTCCACCCACTTTCTGGCGTTCACAAAAGCTTCAATCCAAGGAGTCACCTCGTCTCCCTTGCGGTCAGCTGGATAGTTGGCTTGCTGCCAAGGGAAGATGGCGCGCTCCAAGTGTGGCATCATGGCCAAGTGGCGACCATCAGCCGAAGCGATACCAGCCACATCATAAGTGGAACCGTTTGGATTGCCTGGATAGCCAGAGTAGTTGTATTTCGCTACGATGTTGTAATCCTTTTCAGCCTTAGGCAGACGGAAGTTACCTTCTCCGTGAGCGACCCACAAGCCGAGCTTGCTACCACTCAACGAGCCGAACATCACCGACTTGTTCTCAGGAATCTGCAAAGTCACAAACTCACTTTCGAACTTGTGGCTGACATTGTGCAGCATCTGTGCATAGTCCTTTGCGTCGGTCACAGCGTGGTTGTTGTTGATGAGGCCGAGTTCCACCATCAACTGACATCCGTTACAGATACCCAGCGACAGCGTATCCTCTCTTGCATAGAAAGCATCGAGGGCAGCCTTTGCCTTGGGGTTGAAGAGGAAGGCACCTGCCCATCCCTTCGCACTACCCAGCACGTCAGAGTTGGAGAAACCACCACAGAACACAATCATGTTGATGTCCTCCAAGGTCTCACGACCACTCACAAGGTCGGTCATCATCACATCCTTCACATCGAAGCCTGCCAGATAGAGCGAGTAAGCCATTTCACGCTCACCGTTCGTACCCTTCTCACGGATGATGGCAGCCTTGATGCCTGTGCGTTCACGACGGTCAGCACTGATGCCATACTGCGCCAGCTTGCCTGTGAATGAGGCTGGGAACTTATGCTCAATAGGTTGATTCTTGTAGTTCTCGAAGCGCTCTTTCGCCATACCATTAAAAGACTGTTTGGTGTCGAGGCGATAAGAAGTTGAGTACCAGATATCACGCAACTTGTCAATGTCGAAGTAACGATTGCGACCGCCCTTCTTCACCACAATCTGGCGTTCCTCGATAGGCTGACCAATCTCCACGAAGCCAACGCCTGCCTTGTTCAGCAGATTCTCTACGGCTTTCTTGTCAGCGTTCTTCACCTGCACCACTACACCTGGGTTTTCAGCGAAGAGCAGCTTCACAGGGTCTTTCTCGTTGATGCCATTGAGGTCAACCTTGATGCCACCCTTCTGATTGGCGAAGGTCATCTCCAACAAAGTAGTGATGAGACCGCCGGCGCTGATGTCGTGACCAGCCAACAGGAGTTCATCCTTCACCAAGTCCTGCACAGCCAGGAAGGCATCGCGGAAGTATTCAGGATTCTTCACAGTCGGAACATCGCTTCCTACCTTGCCAAGACTCTGAGCAAAGGCAGAACCACCCAACTTCAGGGTGTCGAACGAGAAGTCGATATGATAGAGGGTCGTGTCCTTGTCGTTGACCAACACAGGGCTGACCACCTTCTTGACGTCGCTCACCTCACCACCTGAAGACACAATCACAGTTCCTGGAGAGATGATCTTGCTGCCGTCAGGATACTTCTGCGTCATCGACAATGAATCCTTACCTGTTGGTACATTCACCTGCAAAGCGCAGCAGAAGTCGCTCAATGCCTGCACACCTTCATACAGACGTGCATCCTCACCCTTCTGCGAACGGCAAGGCCACATCCAGTTGGCGGACAGGCTCACAGAGTCAAGACCCTCTGCCATAGGTGCCCAAACAAGGTTGGTTAATGACTCAGCCACTGACAGCACAGAACCTGCCGCTGGGTCTGCCAAACCTGCCTGTGGGGCATGGCCAATGGCTGTGGCAATACCCTTTTCACCACGATAATCCAAAGCTACCACACCACAGTCGGAGAGTGGCAACTGAATCTCACCCTGACATTGCTGACGGGCAATCTTACCTGTCACAGAACGGTCCACCTTGTTGGTCAACCAGTCCTTACAAGCCACAGCTTCCAACTGGAGCACATTCTCCAGATAAGTCTCTATCTCGTTGTACGAATACGTCACATCCTCATACTTCCTCTCCACCGTCTCATCGTGCATGTAGGTCTTGGGTGAGTGGCCAAACATCTGTGCCACATCCAAGTCGAATGGACGAACACCATCACCCTGCTGGAAAGCGAAGTGAGCATCGCCAGTCGTTTCACCCACCACATACAGCGGAGCTCTTTCACGCTCAGCAATCTGACGCACGTGTTCAATATGCTTCTCGTCAATCAGAAGACCCATACGCTCCTGACTCTCATTGGCGATGATTTCCTTTGATGACAAAGTCTGGTCACCAATGGGCAGCTTGGTCATATCGATGAGGCCACCACACTCTTCCACCAACTCAGACAGGCAGTTCACGTGACCTGCTGAACCATGGTCGTGAATGCTGACCACAGGATTCACATCTTCCTCACACAGGGCGCGAACCAAGTTGTTGGCACGCTTCTGCATCTCAGGGTTGGCACGTTGAACGGCGTTCAACTCGATGCCTGATGAATAGCGACCTGTATCCACAGAAGACACAGAACCACCACCCAAACCGATGCGGTAGTTGTCACCACCCACGACAACAATCTTGTTGCCCTTCTCAGGTGTACCCTTCAAGCAGTCACGCTTGGTGCCATAACCAACACCACCAGCCAACATGATGACCTTATCGTAGCCATACTGCTCAGCCACATCGCCCTGCTGCTCCTCATGCTCGAAGGTGAGCACAGAGCCACAAATTAGCGGCTGACCAAACTTGTTACCAAAGTCGCTGGCACCATTCGAAGCCTTGATGAGAATCTGCTCAGGTGTCTGATACAACCACTGACGGATAGGCAGTATCTCTTCCCATGGACGGATGTCACCCTCCTTGTCCGACTTCGTCCACTTTGCATAGCTATGTGGCTGGCTGGGAGCGACACCATTTCTTGGGTAGCTCGTCATATAGACAGCTGTACCAGCAATTGGCCATGAGCCGACACCACCACCCATACGGTCACGGATTTCACCACCCGTACCTGTTGCAGCACCATTGAATGGCTCCACCGTCGTGGGGAAGTTATGCGTCTCAGCCTTCAACGAGATGACAGACTCGATGTCTTTCACCTCAAAATAGTCGCTGGTTGAGTGGTCAGCAGGAGCAAACTGCTCCACCACAGGACCTTGGCTGAATGCCACATTGTCCTTGTATGCCGAGAGAATCTTATTGGGATTCTCCTGCGTCGTCTTCTTGATCATCTGGAAGAGCGAGCTCTCCTTCTCCTGACCGTCAATGATGAATGTGCCCCCAAAAATCTTGTGACGGCAGTGCTCGGAGTTAATCTGTGCGAAGCCGAACACCTCGGAGTCAGTCAACTTTCTGCCCAACTGACCTTCCACCTTGTGCAGGTACTCGATTTCCTCAGGAGAAAGGGCAAGACCTTCCTGCTCGTTATACTCCTCCAAGTTCTCGATGTGGAGAATTGGAGCGGGTTCTATGTTCACTGTGAAGATGTCCTGATTCAGCCCCTTGTACATGCGTTGCAGCATGGGGTCATGCTCAGCATCCTCACTGTCCACAGGGAAGTATTCCTCGATACGTTGTACACCCTCAATCGCCATGTTCTGCGTGATTTCCACAGCGTTGGTACTCCAAGGAGTAATCATCTCACGGCGTGGGCCTACAAAGAAACCCTGCAAATTGTTCTCGCTTTCTGGACGAGCCTCACCATACAGCCAGCAAAGCTCATTAGTTTCATCAGCGGAGAGCTCGTGATTCACCTGTGTAGCAATCACACTCTGCGCTGGTGTTCTGAAAAAGTAAATCATAAAATTACAGATCTGAAAATTTACTGCAAAGTTACGACTTTTTTCCCGAACCCCCACCACAAAACCGCATGAACTTACATTATTTATAGCGAAATCGTTTTCACCCCCCTGATTTTGGAAGAAAGGCGGTCACAATGTCTATCTTGTCACTTCGATAATGTCGGTAGATGTCTGGTCTTTTTCGTTTAGCAGGTAGAGTTGTCCGCCAATTCACAAATTGAACTCCATCGAGGGATCTTCCTTCATATATATACTCATGAAAGACATGGTCGATATGAGATGCATAATGCCAACCTTGGGCAGTTTGGCGAGCTCTGCAAGAATCGGCAGGAAGGAGGTTTCCTGATAGTGTACGTTGGGAATCTGCCCCCCGTTGCTCAGTGCTTCATAGCACTTTCGGGCCTGTTCCACGGGGATGCCGTCGTCCTGCTTAGCATGCATTATATAGATCTGGGTCGTGGGCAACCATCCCGATAGGTTGTTCTGCTCGGCCAGCACGCGCAACAGCGCTTGTGTCTTTGGGTTGGTGTCATCGAGGTGGCCGTTCTTGGTCAGCATGTCGGGAGCCAGTATCTCGGACAGTTTTTTGGGGTTTGGCATGTTTTTGGTAGTTCCAATAACGTTGGCAAAGTATTTGCTCTCAGCCTCGTAGTATGACATCGTGCGACCTTCGTATTCCACCTGCGTGTTGAGCATTGTCGGGTTGACAAAATCCTGGGCACGATAGCCGTAGAGCTGTTCTGAAGGGAGGGCTGCCAGCGAGAAAACCATCGATTTACTCAGCATGGCATTGAAGTTGGGATGGTCGCTGAAATAGCGGATGCAGTCTTCAAAATCCATAGGTCCGAGACCGGTATAGACGGCATTCAGCTTGATGGTCTGACGGAACGACGGGCTGGCCTCGGTCTCGTAATATTTGGCGAACATCAGGGGAACGGCGGCCCCCAGCGAGCAACTGGTGCAGATGGAGTGACCATCAGCGGCTAGAGTAACACCATGCTGTCGCATCACTTCCAAGGCGGCCAGTGTGCAGTCGGCCATCTGGCGGGCCAGCACATCTGACGAGACTGTACAATGGTAGTCCTTGCCCAGATTGACGCCCAATCCCTGTCCGTCGGGCTCAATGACGGCTTCGTTGAAGTATGCGCGCAGTATCCATAAGTCAAGCATCTGGGAAGGCGTCATACTTACCATGTTTAAGGCGTGGTGCATGTTCAGTGTCAGCGATTTCACCTGGTGGCCGATGCCGCTCGTCTTGTGATTGGGGAAGGTGACACGACCCGACAACACCACGTCCTCGCCACGGGCCGACTTGCTGTGGTAGTTGAAGCTGTACGATTCTATCTGCCAGCAGTGATTGGCCTGTTTGCCCTGCCCCGCCTCGGTTTCAAACAGCTTGTCCAGAGCCGGAGTCTGTTTGGAGATAAAATTACCGAAGGCATTAGTCATCACTTTTCCCACAATATTCACAACGGTTGTTGCAACAGGTGTGTAGTCCTCATCTTTTCCGTCTGTCATCATACCGTTATACAAGTTGCTTACAAAATCCTCCGGCTGGAATTGCAGGCCGCTCGTTTCCTCTATCAGTAATTCACTGCCATTCTGGCTGTCGGGCACAACACCGATTTCCTCATCGTGGTCTGTACATCCCACCACGAGCAACATCACCATCAATATGACAATATTCTTTCTCATTTTTCAACTTCCAATTTTGGCTTTACTGAACTTTTCATTTTTCCACCTTTTCCCATGTCATTGTCTGCTCCAGACGTTGTTTGGTCCGATTTAAGTTTCTAATGCAAAGATACACATTTTTCTTCACTCCTGCAAATTCTTCCCCAACTTTTTATACTTCAGTACGAATTTAAAATACAAATCCACCATTTTTTCGAGGGGAGTCTCGTGGTCTCGCGTCTCGTGGTCTTTTTTCGTTTTTGGGATGGGGGGTATGTAATTAGGGGGGAGTAGATTTAAACC